>Ga0335075_10007327_pt1 | contig 16958 bp, 14 predicted proteins | sample Lox_Sample_24_FD_206723 | JGI IMG/M metagenome (GOLD analysis project Ga0335075, IMG submission 206723) | Soil microbial communities from Loxahatchee National Wildlife Refuge, Florida, United States - Lox_Sample_2.4 | ecosystem: Environmental > Terrestrial > Soil > Wetlands | place: USA...
CGACACGCTGGTTGCCAACCGCTCGAAGTATGGCACCCCAGAGCCTCACGACGCTGAATGATGGGCGCGTGATGGGGCTGGTTCTCGAGACGTCACAGGCGGGTCAACATGGCGAGCAGTGATTCGGACGACGACGACATCATCAGCGGCATCAACGTCACGCCTCTCGTCGACGTCACGCTGGTGCTCTTGATCGTCTTCATGGTGACGGCGAAGATCATCGTCTCGCAAGGCATGCCGATGGATTTGCCCAAAGCGGCGAGCGGCGAAGAAGTGCAGAACGTTTTCAGCGTCGAGCTGACGATGGACGGCAAGACGCGCGTCGACTCCCAGGCGGTGCCGAGCGACGATTCAATCTCGGAGCTCGCTCGCCAAGCCAAGGGCAAGAACAAAGACATCCGCGCCGTGATCCGCGCCGACAAGAAGGTCGAGCACGGACGCGTGATCCGTGTGCTCGACTTGCTCAAGCAGGCGGGTGTCGCCAAGATCGCGTTCGCCGTCGCGCCGACGGCCCGCGAAGAAATTCCCGCTCCTCCCACGACGCCCGCCCCCGCTACGCCCTGAGTTTCTCGGTTCGCTGACGCTGCCGTCGAAGCATCGAAACATCGACCACCGAAATGAGGCAGCAGCCCTAACGCTCCAAGATGCCGCGCACCGAATCGCCAGCCCTGGAAGGGGGCAACCCAATCCAGATGCAGACGTTCGACGTTGGAGTGCCCTTCGCGCGGGTGCACGATCTCGAGCATTGGAGCAAGAACCGCTTCGTGTGGGCGTTCTTGCTGGCCCTGGGCGCTCACCTGGCGGTGGGCAGCCGCGGCATCCTCGGGCTCGACGAGATCGGCGATTTTGCGCGTCTGGTCCAGAGCGGCATGCAGGCTCGCATTCGCCCCGCCGTCGAGGTCGACGTGCAGCCCGAGCCCGAGCCGGAACCCGAGCCCGAGCCGCCTCCGCCCGAACCGGAGCCCGAGCCCGCGCCGGAGCCCGTCAAACCGCCGCCTCAAAAAGCGTTGCCCGCCCCCGCTCCCAAGGAAGCGCCGGCGCCTACGGCGGCGCAAGCGGGCAAGGTGCTCACCGCCGAGCCGACCCCGGATGAGCCGCTCGACTTGACGGGCGACGCGTTCGTACAGGGCAACGCCGACTTCTACGCGGGCGGGATCACGGCGTCGAAGGGGACATCGACCCAGGCGGTGCGCAACCCGGCGGCTCGCGCCGAGGGTGTGGTCGGCGGCACCGGGACGGCACCTGCCGGAGAGGATCGCTCGCGCGCTGCCGGCACCACCGTCAAGAACTGGGACTGTCCGTTTCCGGCAGAGGCAGACCTCGAGCAGATCAACTACCAGCAGGTGCGAGTGGCGGTGACGGTGTCTCCGCAGGGCAAGGCGCTCGAGGTCAAGGTGATCGGCGACACGAGCTTCGGCTTCGGCCGTGCAGCGCAGCGTTGCGCTCTGGGCAAGCCGTTCATTCCGGCGCTCGACCGCGGCGGCAACGCGATCACGACCACCATCCCGATCGTCGTCACCTTCGTGCGACGCTGAGCCGTCCTGCGCCGGGCGCGGCATCCGAGCCGTCCTCGGCCGGCGTGCGGAAACGGTGGGAGGAGCGCGCCGACTCGGCGCTGCAACGCGCCACGCTGGCTTGCGGCGGCATTGCCGACCGACGCCGAACCCGGCGACGACGCCACGGCGTGTGGTATCCTCAGCTCCGATGGGTCTGGAGAGCCAAGAGTCGCACGCCGAGCGCACCGAGCAACTGAAGCGTGTCGAGCTCTTCTCGAGCCTGAAGCAACGCGCTCTCGAGCGGATCGCGTCGATCGCCCACGAGGAATCGCACGCGCGCGAAGCCAGCATTTTTCAGCACGGCGACGTCGGCGACAAAGTCTATCTGATCCTCGAAGGCAAGGTGCGCATCGTGCGGCAGATTCCGGGCCTCGGCGAGGAGGCGCTGGCGGTGCTCGGGCCAGGCCAGGTATTCGGCGAGATGGCGCTGCTCGACGAGTCGCCGCGCTCGGCGGACGCCCTGTGTCACGACAGTTGCCGCCTGCTCGCGATCGCCAAGGAAGATCTCGACGATCTCCTGTTCCAAGACAAAGACCTCGCCTACGAGGTGCTGTGGGGGACCGTGCACATGCTGGTCGAGCGCCTGCGCAGCACGAACGACAAGCTGACCCTGCTCGGGGTGTCCGGCCGCTTCTCCTGAGCCCGCGCGGGCGTCGCGAGAGCAGGTGCAGAGCAGGTGCAGTGAAGGTGCAGAGCGCGGGTCCGCGGCATACTGCCGCGATTTGCCTCGCGATTTTCTGGCTGTGCTGACGATTTGACTTCCTAACACCCGTTCAGTAAGATGCGGGTTCCATGCAGGGTCTCACCAAGCGCCAAGCACAAACTCTCGATTTCATCCGCCAGTCTATCGAAGAGCGCGGTTATCCGCCGACTCTTCGCGAGATCGGGGAGTCGATGGGCATCCGCTCCACGAACGGAGTCAATGACCATCTCCGAGCCCTCGAACGCAAGGGCTACCTGAGCCGAGAAGACATGAAGAGCCGGGCTCTTCGCTTGGTCAGTCGTGAACAGAACGGCAGCGAAGCGCCGCCAGGGTCCGACGACAACCTGCTCGACGTGCAGATCCTCGGTCGTGTCGCCGCGGGGCTCCCGCTGCTCGCCGACGAGAACGTGATCGACACGGTGCGCATCGACCGCATGCTGGTGCGCGGCGGGCGCGACGTGTTCGGGCTGCGGGTGCAGGGCGACTCGATGATCAACGCCGGCATCCTGAACGGCGACTACATCTTCGTGCGCAAGCAGTCGTCGGCCGAGCCGGGCGAGATCGTGGTCGCCCTGATCGGCGACGAGGCGACGGTGAAGTACTACCACCCCGAAAAGGACTACGTGCGCTTCCAGCCCGCGAACGACCAGATGGCGCCGATCTTGGTGCGCGCCACCGACTTCCGTTCGACGATGCTGCTCGGTGTGGTGGTCGGCGTCTACCGCCGCCTCTAAACGTACCCGTCCGGTCGCCCGCGGCGCGGGCTCGACCGAGATTCGAGATCCTGCGGCCGCCCTCGAGGCGGCCTTGCTTTGTCCGGGCTCCGCGGCAGACCCACAGCGAGTTGTCGCGCGCCCTGCCCCGTCGATGCGCGAGCGACGGTCCCCTGCCATCTGATATCGTCACGGTCTCCGATGCCGTCGCGCCAAACGCTGATGCTGGTGGCTGCTCTGCTTCCGGGCTGCGGCAACGCGATCTACGCCGTCCGTGTCGCGCGCGCCTCGGACGAGGTGGCGCGCGCCGAGCAACTGGGCGCTGCGCGGCGAGCACCCTACGAGTTCCAATATGCGCTGGAACACCTCGAGAAGGCGCGTTCGGAGGCGCTCGAGGCCGACTATGGCGATGCCATCCAGCTCGCCGAGGTCGCGAGCGACTACGCTCGACGAGCGGTGTTGCTGGCCCAGCGGGTCGAGCGCGTCGAGCCGGGAGCGGTGTCGGGAGCGCGCTGAGCCTCGCGGTATCGAATGAACCAGCACGACCCACACCTTCGCCGCGGAGCACGGCACGCCGCGCCGATGCTGAGCGCAGGGCTCCTGCTCGCGGGCTGCTTTCACAACGCGCGCCTCGACGCTCGGGTGGAGCAGATCGCCGCAGCGCTGGGCCAAGCAGAGGCGGCCGGTGCTCTGCGCTGTGCGCCGCGCGAGCTGGCGACAGCGCGCAGCCAGCTGGAGTTCGCCCGACTCGAGCGCGAGCAAGGAGATGCGTCGCGTGCGTTTGCGCACCTCGACGTCGCCGACGACAACGTGCGCGCCGCACGGCTGCTCTCGGAGCCCCGGCGTTGCGGCGGCGCGACGGAAGCGCCCGACACCACGGAGCCCCCTCCCCCATCGGCCGTGCCGACGCCCTGAACCGTACGAACGGTCCACCGCGGCGCTGGCGCTCGATCTCGCTCGGGTGGCCGCGGTTGCGCTTGCGGCGGCCGCGTCGCTCACGCACCCTACGCGAGATTTGGATCAGCGCCCGACGACCACCGACGAGCCAGCGGCCCCGCTCCAGAGTCCGCGAGGCGAGCTGCTCTCCCTCGTGCGCTCGTTGCGAGGCCATCTCGACGAGCTGGAAGGCTCTGGCGCTTGGGGGCTGCCCGCCGGGCGCAGTGAGCGCCCGAGCGCCGTGGTCGGCGACGTCGAGCCGCCGCTCCCCCGCCCCGCCGCGGCCGATGCGGTCGCGCCGGCGCCCGCTGGCGACGCGCCACGGCTGCGCCGAGCGCCGGTAGCCAGCCCGAGCGATTCGGGCAGCGCTCCTTCGCCAGAGGCTGCCGCAGTCCGCGAGCCCACGCCGTCATCGGAGACGGCCGCGGCTCGGCCCCCTGCGGCCAGCGCTCTGCCGCGCGTTCAGTTGCCTCGCGCGTCGCTCGATCGGCTGGGCGAGCTCGCCGAAGAGGCGCGTGCCTGTACACGCTGCGCCCTGCACGAGGGGCGCAGCCACAGCGTCTTCGCCCGAGGTGGTGGAGCGTCGGGAATCGTCTTCGTGGGCGAGGGCCCGGGCGAGGAGGAAGATCGCCAGGGCCTCCCGTTCGTCGGCCCCGCCGGGCAGCTGTTAGACCGCATGATCGCGGCCATGCAGCTCGACCGGGAGGACGTGTACGTCTGCAACATCGTCAAATGCCGTCCCCCCAAGAACCGCAAGCCCGAGCCCGACGAGATGGCGTGTTGCATGCCATTCCTCGCCGAACAGCTCACGCTCCTCGAGCCACGCGTGATCATCGCGCTGGGAGCGACGGCCGTGCAGGGCCTGCTCGGCACGACCGAGGGCATCACGCGTCTGCGCGGGCAGTGGAAGCTATGGCGCGGCAAGGTCCCGGTGATGCCCACCTTTCACCCGGCGTACCTGCTGCGCACGCCACAGGCCAAGCGCGAGGTCTGGAAAGACTTGCAAGAGGTGCTGCGGCACCTCGGCGGGGACGCCGCCCGCCCGCCGCGACCCTAGGGCGGGCGCCGAACGAGTCGACGCCGACCGCTCAGTGCTTGGCCGCCAGCCAGCGCTCGGCATCGAGCGCCGCCATGCAACCGGTGCCGGCAGCCGTCACCGCCTGGCGATAGTTCCAATCAGCCACGTCGCCCGCAGCAAATACGCCCTCGACGCTGGTGTGGGTGCTGCCAGGGGTGACGCGGATGTAGCCGTTCGGGTGCGTCTCCAGCTGGCCGCGGAACAAGTCCACCATCGGCGTATGACCGATCGCCACGAACAGAGCGCCGCAAGGGACAACCCGGCTCTCGTTCGTTTTCAGATCTTTCACGCGCACCGCCGTCACCTTGCCCGCGCTCGGATCGAGCACCTCTTCGACGACGTGGCTGCGCAGGATCTGGATCTTCGGGTTCTGCTCGACCCGGCGCTGCATCGCCTGGGATGCGCGAAAATCGTCGCGCCGGTGCACCAGCGTGACGCGGCTGCACAACCCGGAGAGATAGCTGGCCTCCTCCATCGCCGTGTCGCCCCCGCCGACCACGACGACGTCCTGGTTGCGGAACAGTGCGCCGTCACACACCGCGCAGGCGCTGACACCGCGGTTCTTCAGAACCTCTTCGCTCGGGAGACCGAGGTAGTTCGCGCGCGCGCCCGTCGCCACGATCAGCGTCTGCGCGAGGTGCAGCTCGTTTTCGTCCTCACCCACCCACAGCTTGAACGGCCACGACGAGAGATCGACCCGTTGCACGTCGGCGGTGATGAACTGCGTGCCCTGATGCTCCGCTTGTTTGCGGAACAGCTCCATCATCTCTTGCCCCGTCACTCCCGACGGGAAGCCCGGATAGTTCTCCACGTCCGTCGTGAACATGAGCTGACCACCCGGCACCAGACCGCCCGCGTTGAAGCCCTCCACGCACAAGGGTTGGAGGTTGGCGCGAGCGGCATAAATGGCCGCCGTCAGGCCTGCAGGGCCGGAGCCGACGATCACGAGCTTGTGGAGCGGTGGTTCACTCATGGTGTTTCGATCTGGGATGGGGCAGCGCGCTCTGGGGTTACGTCGCTCGGAATGCGTCGGTCATCGACCGTCGCTCCGCCCGCCCCGCGCAGCCTCGAGTTTCTAGTCCCCGAGCCGGCAAATGACAATGCGCCGCGCTGCCCGAGCCGCCGCCGCTCCCAACGGCGCAGGGCGACGGGCCGCGGCAGCCGGCTCGGCGACGGCAGCGCCGGATGTCACTGCCGGACGGGTTTGGCCTTCAGGGCTGCCCGCCCCTGCTTCACGTAGGCGCTGAACTGCACGTGCTGCACGCCGTGCTCGCGCATCAGCGTGTCGCGGTTCTTGCGCAGCGTCTGAGTAAAGCGCTCGAAGGTGAAGCCCTCGACGGCCTCGCCGCAGTCCTGCTTGATGCGGACGAAGTCTTGATAGACCTGCGTCCACTCCGGATCGACCTCGCGGGCCCCGTTGACGCCCTCGTCCGCCGTCGTGCTCACACCGGATCCGGCGCCGGCCGTGTCTGCAGCGTTCGACCCGTTCGGATATCCGCCGTCGCCGCCTGCGCCGGACGAGAATGAGCCCAAGCCGACCACCGTCCCTCCCGAGTAGCTCGCGGTGAAGGCGGGATCGAGCGGGGGATCCGGCGCGATCGAGACCGGCGCGATGGGCGCCGGCGCAGCGGGTTGAGCTGCGGCGCGCGGCGGCCGCCGCGGCGGGGACGCCGGTTGCGCCTGCGCCGACCCAGGCATCGGACTCGCCTCGACCGGGTTGGCCGCGGACGGCGGCGCGGACGGCGGTACGCCAAACGCGCTCATCGACGGCTGGGCCGTGGCGTCTCCGAACATCTGCTCGAATCCGATCGAGATCGGGGCCTCGTCGCCGCCGCCGGCGCGCGCGATGCGATCGAGCGCGAGGTTGAGGTCGAGCCCGAGCTGGCGGAATGGGGCGCGCAGCCGCTCGGCCGCGAAGCGCGTCGCCTGGCCCCCCGAGAGCGCCTTCACTTGCCGCCGGAAGCGCCCGAGCGGCGAGTTGTACTCCCAGAAGCTCAAGAGCAACCCGATGCCGATGGCGCCGAGCGCGATCGCGACCAGGCGCAACGTGTTGACCGCGTCCTTGTCCTTGCTGTCGGCGCGCGACAGCACGCCCGTCAAGCCAGCGATCTTGTAGCCCTGGCGCGCGACGGCGTAACCGGCGCCGAGCTGCCAGGCCTCGCCCGGCAGGCGCGCGTAGACGACGGCCATACCATCGGCGAGCTCGTGCACCTCGGAGCGGCCTTTGTCCTTGTAGCTCTGGTCGCCGTCGAGCGACGGCAGATCGGTGACGAGCTGATCGAGCCCTTCGTGATCGACGCCGCTCGGCATGCCGGCGGCGAGCCGCTTTCCGGCCGCGTAAAACGCGACGGCGGCGCTGGTACGCTCTGCCAATTCGGCGGCGAAGGCATCGTCGATCACGTGGGCGCCGACGATGGCGCCCGCAGGCAGCTGCCCGAGCTCGAACTCGACCGGACGGGCGACGACCCGATACAGGCGATCGAACATCAGCGTGTCGTCGCGCACGTAGCCGTGCAGCGCGTCGGCCACGACGGGGTAACCGCCGAGCTCGAAATCCGGCGAGTTGATGGCCTGGTCAAACCCGATGTGGGCGAGCACCTCGCCGGACTGAGCGACGGCGAAGATGGCGTCGAAGCTGTCGGCCTTCGGCATCTCCGCCGCGATCTTCGAGAGGGTCGCCTTGAGCTGCCGCCGCGTGGCGCCGTCGATCTCGCTCGGATCGGTGGCCCGGCTCGCGCTCGCGAGCGCGCGCGCGACGGAGTCGTTGGCGGCGAAGCGGATGAGCTGGGCCGCATCTTCGCGGGCTTCGTTCCGGAGGTACCAAGAGACCACGCGGCTGTCGGCGAGCAGGCCTTCGGACACCATGCGCATGCCCAGGCGGTCGTGCATGCTGACGGCGAGCTCGAGCACCAGCACGGCGAACGCCAGTGCCAGCCCGAGGACTCCAAACCAAAAACGCGAAGCGATCATCAGGGAGTGTTGTCCTCGACGGGTGGTTTTGTCGCGAGCACGAGCGGCTTGCTCGAGACGTCGACGTCGCGGCGCTCGACGTTGACCGGCAACGGGCGCCCCACCGGCTCACCCGCGAAATAGGCCTGCAGCGTGTACTGACCGGGCTCATCGAGCTCGATCGTGAAGCGGCCATCGTTGGACGGCATCGCCACGGCGGCGGCCGTCGGCTCGGCCACGACCCACATCGCCAGGCTGGGCGCGAGCTCGTCGCGCAGCTCGTAGCGGCCCGCTTCCTGAGGTGTCCAGCGCCGGATCGCACCCTTGGCGGTGTTCGATGCCGGGAACGTCGTCATGTTGATTCCGTACAAGCGATGATCGAACGGATCCGCGTTCTTGAAGCGCAGCTCCGTGCCGGGCGTGACGACCAGCGTGACCGGCGTCGTCCGACCTCCGGAGACGCGCACGCTGACGGCCTTGCCGGCTGCCTTCGGCGCCGCCGCCAGCGCGACCACACAGATCTCTTTCGAAACCTGGGGAAACAACTTGCGCATGGCCGCCGGAACCGTCGTTACCGGTTCACGAAACGAATAGCCGTGACGCTCGGGATCTTTCGCGGCCACCCACATCGGGTTGCGCAGATGCTCGAAACCGACGACCCGTCCTTTGACATCGGTGGCGTCGGCATGGCCCGGGGCAAACGCCACGAACGTGCCCAATATGGCCCCGATCCAGTGTCGGAGGGGCTTCCCGCTGGCGGTCATGATGCGAGCAATATTGCACACGGGATCGGACTGACGGCCACTGGGAAAGCGCAACTTAGGGTAACGACCATTTGGCCGATGACGTCGTTTGTTGCTCGTCCGACGCACGACGGGCGAACTCCGCCGCAGCATCGCTGGTCCGCGGAGAACGACGCGTAGCAATGCACACAAAGGCGCACTCGCGTGTACAGGCGGCCTGGTCTCCCCGCCCGCGATGCCGCCATCCGCCCGGGCCTCTGCGTGCACGCCCTCCCGCGCCGAGACCACGAGGATCGGGACCCCTCAAAGCAAGAGCGGGTTGGCCGAAAGCCAACCCGCTCGAGGCAGTTCCTTACCACATGAGCCGATGGTGATAACCGTACAATGAACCCCTAGCTTCGCTAGGTGGGATTCTCTATGTCGACTTCCGGCTTCCCGGTGAATGGTATCCGGGCCTAGCACTCCATCGACTCGTCGAGTCCCTGGTTCAATCGTGTCAGGGATCCATTGAGCGCACCGTCGAACTCCGCAGAGGGAACTCGAACAATAAACTAACCCGATAATCGCGCTCGTCAACAAGCATCGGCAGTCTCACCTCAACAGCGCGGGCACATTCGATAATTTTGAGGCGATCCGAAGCAAGCGCGGCGTTCGCGTCGCCGCGTCCCACTCACCTGCAACTCCTCTTGACGAACGCGGAGTGCGCTCAATCGGCATGAATTCCGGCAGTCCAGCGATCGCTTCGACGAGCCGCGCAGCGCGGTTGCTGCGCCTCGCTCGCCGCGGCGGCTGCGCCTCCTGCCGCCTCTGCAGCGCTACCGCTGCACCGTTTCGACGAGCGCCTTCCTCATCCCCAAACGCCGCTCGAGCACGCACCGATGGCGCCGCAATGACGAAAATTGGGCCACGCGGCGTCGATGGTGCATGGGTTGGCGATGACCATGCATGCGACGGTTGCAGCGCCTCTGGTGACTCGGATCCTACATTTGCCCATCACGTCCGACGCCGAGGCGTTCGTGACGGCGGCCCGCGCGAGCGAGCGTGCGTTGGTGCATCTCGGCAGCCCGGGCATCGAACACCGAGGCAAGCTCGAGCGTTTCGTGGTGGATGGCATCGAGGCAGAACTGGGTCGACTCGGCGCAGCGCCGCCCGGGTGGCGGTACGACGATGGCCTCGAATCGATCGCGAGCGATCAATTGTATCGTGCCCGGTTGCTGGGGCATTCCGGCCTCGCGCTGCGCTTCGAGAGCCTGAGCTCGCTCGCCGACGCGGAGGGTCAACTCGGCGCCGAAGACAGCCGCACCATCCGGCGCATGGTCGCGACGGCCGAGCGCGAGCCGCTGCAGCTGTACCTGCCGCAGCGCTGTGCCGAGCTGCAGATCATCGGCGATCCCGAGCCGCTCGGCGCCTGGCTCCCGCCCAGCATCGAGCCGGGGCGTGTCGCGAGCATCGAATACGACGCCCCGGGCAGCAGCCTCGCCGAGCTCGAAGCAGCCGGCGGCGAGGACCTCGAGACGACGCTGCTGCCGCCCCGGATCGAAGCGTTCATCGGGCTCGACGAGACGCCCGTCCCGCCGAGCGTGACGCTCGACGCGGAGCCGGAGCCGGCGCGCGGAGCCCAGGCGCTCCAGCCCGATCCGCTCATGGCGGACGCCTGCGACGTCGCAGCCACGCCTGACGCACGGGACGGAGACCGCGAGACGCTGCCGTCGCCGGCGGTCGTTCCGTCCTCGTCCGAGCTCGCCGCGCCTGCCCTCGCAGCGTCCGGGCCAGCGCCCGTCGCGCCGCGCACGAGCGTGGAGGTCGCCCGCGGCGAGGCCGAACGCATTCAGCGCTGCGCGACCTGGGCGACTCAGCTGCAAGGGATGAGTGGGCCGAAGGTCCACGGCAGCATCGAGAAAGCGTTCATCACGAGCTACCTGCCGCTCTCGCGCGAGATCGCGGCCGGCGTCGCACCGCCCGAGGCAGCCGCGGCCGCCAAGAAATGGGCGGAGGGATTCGCGCAGGGGTACGCATCCGCTTTCCGGCAGCTCGGCTCTCGCCCGCGCCGACCGATGATGGTGAAGGATGTCGTCGACGTCGGAGTGCGCTGGCTCGGCCAGCATCACGCCCGGCAGTGTCAGCTCTTGCTCGTGAGCGCGATGCGCTTCGACGTCGGACAGCGGCTGAACGAGGAGATCGAGCAACGCCTCGGACAAGGCGCCGTCTGCGCGGATCAGTGCGTGCTGTGGACGGCCTTGCCGAGCAACGCGGACAGCCAGCAGCTGGGCGAGCCATCCGCCGCGCGCCGCCAGCGCGACCCGAGAGCGGTGAGCACGGTCGCGATCGAGCCCTGGCGCGTGGGCAATCGCAGCCTGTTCAAGCTCGACCACGTGCCGAACGATCTCGCGCGCCCCGGCGAACCCGAGGCGGCGCGGCTCGAGCGGCTCGCTCGCGAGCTTGCCGACGTGATCGTTCCCTGGATGCGCGAGCAGCCGCCCGAGACGTTGATGGTCGTGTTCGGCGATCACGGCTTTCACTGGCAAGCTCATGCGAGCGGCACGAGTGCGGCCCAGTGCGGAGGCGCGCTGCCCGAGCAGGTGCTGGTTCCCGCTTCGGCCTGGCTGCTGCGCGAACAGCGGCAGCGGGCGCGCGTCGCACCCGGCATCCACTGAGCGTCGCTCGACCTGCGCGCCGCGCTCCCAAGTCGGTGTCTCGGCGGAGAGCGACTCCGCAACGACGACAGGAGCGACGCCGTTTTCGGTGACCATCTGCCTCGGGAAGGGCCTTAGTCCGGCGGCCACCATGCCGTAATGGGCTAGAGCTAACCCGATCAGGAACAAGGCGTCCTAAGACGAGATGGCCCACAAGAAGGCAGAGACACGAGGCACCATGGGGCAAGTTCACGGCGGGCGCCTGGTCGCCCAAGCCCTGAAGCGGCACGGGATCGATGTAGTCTTCACGCTGTGCGGGGGACACATCCAGGCGATCTATGATGGTTGCATCGACGAGGGCATCACCATCTACGACACGCGGCACGAGCAGACGGCGGCGTTCGCCGCCGACGCGCACGCACGCGTCACCGGCAAGCCGGGCGTCGCGCTGGTGACGGCAGGCCCGGGCGTCACCAACGCGGTCACGGCCATGGCCAACGCGCAGCGCGCGGGCGTTCCGTTGATCTGCATCGGCGGGGCGGGTCCGCGCTCGCTCTCGGACATGGGCTCGCTGCAGGACATCGACTCGGTGCGTCTGATGACGCCCGTCAGCAAATGGGCGGTGCAGATCCCGGAGACACGCCGCATCAAGGAGTACGTCGACAGCGCCTTCCGCATCGCGCAGGCAGGCCTGCCTGGCCCCGTCTACCTGGAAGTGCCGCTCGACCTGCTGATGGACTCGGCGAGCGACGAGCAGCCGCCGACGAGCCCCATGTCGCCGCCGCGGCCCGCGGCCGACCCGGCGAGCCTGGAGCACTGCGCGCGCTTGCTCGACGCCTCCGAGCGCCCCTGCTTCATCGTCGGCTCGCAGCTGCGCTGGAGCCCGCGTCGCGCCATTCTCGAGCGCGCGGCTCGACATTTCTCCGTGCCATTCTTTTTGAACGGCATGGCGCGGGGCGCCCTCGGTCCCGATCATCCGCACCTGTTCTCGCACGCGCGCAAGCACGCGCTGTCGCGCAGCGACCTCGTGGTCGTGCTCGGCACGCCCTTCGATTTCCGCGTCGGCTACGGGCGCGCGCCCGCCTGGAACCCCGACGCGCGCGTGGTGCAAGTCGACCTCGACGCCGCGCAACTCGGCCATAACCGCACGCTCGATCTCGGTATCCAGTCCGACGTCGGCTACTTTCTGGAGGCGCTGTGCGAGCGCGCCGCCGCGAAGACCGCGCCGATGTGGGTGCAAGAGCTCGACGAGATCGAACAGAAGAAGCGCGCCAGCGTGCGCGAAGAGATCGACACCTACCAGAAGCCGCCAAACCCGCTGCGGGTCTGCTACGAGCTCGGCAAGCGCCTGGGCAAAAACGACATCGTGATCGGCGACGGGGGCGACTTCGTCGCGAGCGCCGCCAACGTGCTGCCGCTCGAGTGGCCTCAGCTGTGGATGGACCCGGGCCCGCTCGGGACGCTCGGCATCGGTCCCGGCTACGCGCTCGCGGCGAGCCTGGCGCGCCCCGACGCGCGCACCGTGATCATCTACGGCGACGGCGCGTTCGGTCTGAGCGCGATGGAGTTCGAGGCGCTCGCCCGCCACAAGCGCCACGTGGTGGCCGTGATCGGCAACGACGCCGCCTGGAGTCAGATCCGGCGCGGCCAGGTGCAGATCTACGGTGAGGAGCGCGCGGTGGCAACGCGCCTGGACTACAGCCGGTACGACCTCGTCGTGCAGGCACTCGGCGGCAAGGGCTACTGGGTCGAGCGCATCGAGGAGCTCGGTCCCGCGCTCGACGGCGCGTTCGCCGCCGACGTGCCGAGCTGCGTGAACGTCCGCATCTCGAGCAGCAACTTCCGCAAGGGCGCGATCGCGGTCTGACGCCTCAGTTCTGGTTGCCGCTGCCGCCCGTGCCGGTGTTGCTCGGGCCCGGCGCCGGGTGTTGCTCGCGCTCGAGGTAGCGGAACACCGTCCGCGGGTCGACGCCGAGATCGCGCGCCGTCTGGGTGCGATTGCCGTTGTTGCGTTCGAGCACCTCGAACACATAGCGGCGCTGGAAGTCTTCCTTGGCCTTCTCCAGCGGCACGATCGCCGGCTGGTTGTCGGCGCCGAGATCGAGATCGTCCGGGCCGATCAGGTGCTCGTCGCACAGCACCAGCGCCTTCTTGATGCGGTTCTCGAGCTGCCGGATGTTGCCGGGCCAGTCGTACTTGCGGATCGCCGCGAGCGCCGCGGGCGAGAAGCCGCTGACCGAGCTCTTGGCCTCGTCGGCGTGCTTGGTGAGCAGCGCCTTGGCGATGATCAGCACGTCTTCCCCGCGCTCGCGCAGCGGCGGCAGCCAGAGGTTCACGACGTTGAGGCGATAGTAGAGGTCTTCGCGGAACTCGCCCGTCTTGATCATGGCCTCGAGGTCGCGATTGGTGGCCGCCACGATGCGGATGTCGAGCTTCTCGGGGCGGCTGTCGCCCACGCGGAAGACGATGCGCTCCTGGATCGCGCGCAGCAGCTTGACCTGCAGCGCCGGCGTCAGCTCGCCCACCTCGTCGAGGAAGAGCGTGCCGTGGTTGGCCTGCTGAAAGCGGCCCGGGCGGCTCGCCACGGCGCCCGTGAAGGCGCCCTTGACGTGTCCGAACATCTCGCTCTCCATCAGGTTCTCGGGGATGGCGCCGCAGTTGACGGTGACGAAGGGCCCGTCGGCGCGGCTGCTCAGACGGTGGAGCTCGCGGGCGATCAGCTCCTTGCCCGTGCCCGTCTCGCCCGTGATCAGCACGTTGATGTCGGTGCCCGACACCTTCTGCAGCTTGCGGAACACCTCGAGCATCGACGGACAGGCGCCGATGATCTCCCCGAGACGCTGGTCCTTCAGCTCGGCAGAGAGCTTCTCTTTGTCCGCGCGCAGGGCGGACAGCAGCATCGCGTTCTGCAACAGCAGCGCCGCCTGAGCGGCGAACACCGTCAGGATCTCGAGCTGGCGGCGGCCGAATAGATGCGCCACCTCGTCGTTGCCGACGTAGAGCGCCCCCATCACTTCGCCTTGATTCAAGAGCGGCGCGCACATCACGCTCGACAGCTTGAGCGCCACCACGCTGTCGCTGGTGCCGAAGAACGTGTCGTTCATGGCGTCGCTGACGATCAGTGGCAGCTTCTTTTCGACCACGTGGCGTACGATGCTGTCGCTGATGCCGTCCTCGCCCTCGATCGCCTCGCGCTTGACGTTGCGGGCCGCGCGCACGCGCAGCGGCGCCTCGTCGCCGTCGGCGGGGTCGATCAGTAGCAAGGCGCCGCGTCGCGCGCTCGTCACCTCGATCACGCCGTCGAGCAGCGCCTCGAGCAACTCGTCGAGCGACTGCAGCGTCATCAGCCGCTCGCTGAACTCGAACAACTTGCGCATGCTGACCAGCTCGCGCCCGCTCTCCTGCTTCGCCTCGGGCGCCACGTCGAGCGTCTCGCTGAAGATGCTGAAAATGAGCTCGGCCGCGCCGAGCTTGATGCGGTCGCCGTTGACCAGGCGAGCGCGCCGCTTGCGCTTGCCGTTGATGCTGATCTCCGCTTCGCGATCGAGCTCTTCGATCTGGAAGTCGCGCCCGTTGAACACGATCTGCGCGTGATGCTCGAGCACGCCCTCCCCGCTCACGGCCACGTCGTTGCCGGAGCCTCGCCCGATCACCATCAACGGTTTGTGAACCGGAAGTAGCTTCGGCGCGCCCTCCGCCGAGAAGTACCTCAATGTCGCCATTCGTTTACACGTTAGCTCCGCGCAAAATGAAAATGCACAAAAGTCTCGAGCCCGTCTGCGCCGTCCGGCGCCGCGGCCGGAGACGCGACTCGTTCACTCGCGCTTCAGCGGCCGCCGCAGCAGATCGTCGACGGCGTCACGCGGCAGCTTTCCATCGTACAAGACTTGGCATACCTGCGAGCAGATCGGCAGGTCGACCCCGAGCTGGATCGCGAGATCGTTGGCGCTGCGTGCCGTCGTGACCCCTTCGGCGACGTGCCCGAGCGAGCTCAGCACCTGCGCCAGCGGACGGCCCCGACCGAGCTCGAGCCCCACGGTCCGGTTGCGCGAGAGCTCGCCGGTACAGGTCAGGATCAGATCGCCCAGGCCGGCGAGGCCCGCCACCGTCGCCGCTTGCCCACCTTTGGCTACCGCGAGGCGGCCGATCTCGGTGACCCCGCGCGTGATCAAGGCGGCGCGCGCGTTGTAGCCGAGCTCGAGCCCGTCGCTCGCGCCGACCGCAATCGCGATCACGTTCTTGAGCGCCCCGGCGATCTGCACGCCGACCGGATCGCTGCTCGTGTAGACGCGCAGGCGGCCGTGCGAGAACAACAGCTGGACGCGCTCGGCGGCGTCATCGTCGTCCGCGGCGGCGACCACGTTCGTTGGCTTCCCATCGGCGACCTCGCGCGCGAAGCTCGGCCCCGAGAACACCACCACCGGCTGAGTCAGTCGCGCGCCGAGCACCTGCGTCGCCACCTCGCTGACGGTGAGCAACGAGTCGTTCTCGATGCCCTTGGCTGCGGTGACGAGCGTCGCTGCCGCAGGCCATTCGGGCGCTGCGGCGCCGAGGACCTCGCGCACCGTGTGGCAGGGCGCCGCGAGCACGACGGTGTCGACCCCGGCGAGCACGTCGGCGAAGCGATGCGACACCGCGACGCTGTCGGGCAGCAGGACGTGCGGCAAGAGCGGGCTCTGCCGCGTGCGCGCGAGCTGCAGCGCGAAGTCTTGCCGGCGCGCCCACAGCCGCGTCGCGTGACCGTGCGACGCGAGGTGATGGGCGAGCGCCGTTCCCCACGCGCCCGCGCCCAGCACGGCTACGCTCGACACGCCCGCCTCCTGCGGCTCGCGAGGCCGACCGAGCCGCGCTCGCGGAGCGCCGTGTGCCGGACAGAGCCCAGCGGCGGGGATGACGGCAGCTCGTCAATTTTCATCGTCGAAAGGTCTCGTGCGTGTGGAAGGCGCTGTCAACAATTGGGTATAGAGAGAGGGTGTTGCTCGGGCGGCTCGACAGGGGTTTCGTTGCAGCATGCCCTGAGCGGCGGCGTGGGGCACGCGATCTGATCGCATGGCAGCGGATCGCATGCCGGCATCTGCTCTGCCTGGGGCTCTCGTGTGGCCTGTTGTCGCAGGGCTGCGGCAACAGCGAGGCGCTGGGCGTGAGCGCGATGAGCGTGGTGAGCGCGGGAGTGACGAATGATCCGTCCAACAAATCGCTGCGCTTCGACCTGCTCAGTTTTGGGCTCGACCGCTTCTGTGTCGAGATGCTCCGCCGGGGGGCGCCGCTGAAACTGGCCGATCACGAGCCGGTGCTGGGCCGCTTCTTCGCCGACGGCTGCAGCGCACAGGTGATCGACAACAGCGAGCGACAGAGCGTGGTGGTGCGCTTCTCTGGCAAGGGCTACGCCTGGACGAACCTGACCGGACGTCTAGGCTTCACCAGCTCGGGCCTGGTCGAGTACGCGGCCGATTTTCAGCTGCACGACGACAGCATGTACATCTACTTCCGTCCGCGCAGCGTCGGACAGGCGACTTTTCAGGTGCTGCTGATCGAGTCGGATCTGGCGCGCGCGGGGCTCGGCGTGACGGGTGTCGACGCGAGCGCGGTCGGTAAGGACATCATCGAGAAGCAGCTGGCTCGGGGCTTCACCGTCATTCGCCACTCC
>Ga0335075_10007328_pt1 | contig 16957 bp, 13 predicted proteins | sample Lox_Sample_24_FD_206723 | JGI IMG/M metagenome (GOLD analysis project Ga0335075, IMG submission 206723) | Soil microbial communities from Loxahatchee National Wildlife Refuge, Florida, United States - Lox_Sample_2.4 | ecosystem: Environmental > Terrestrial > Soil > Wetlands | place: USA...
CGGCAGCCAGAACTCCATCATATACACTAGGGAACAAAGTCAATAGAATAACATCTCTGGGAGTTCTTGTGACAAAATAGCTACTTACTGGCCGTAGGTCTGAGGTTAAATTCCCATTTCATCAATCCATCCAATCCCTACTTGATGCCAGTATATGGCCATCTAGCCTCCTAGTAGCCTTCTTTACAACACTGTTAAAGTGGAAACCAATACAAGAAGCAAAAGAAAGCTAAGTATATCTAAGCAGCTAAGGTACTGATTGTGGTAACGGTACTTGGGATCGTGATTGCGAAGTATAGGCTAAGTGTAATGGGAGCATTTGGTAGTCAGTCTCGCAGATGTAAAACTATCTATAGCTTAAGTAATTTTGCACAAATGATACTAGTTAATGATGATAAGGGAGTCATATTCTAGTCACAGTACCTGATTTTCTGCCTTATTCGCCAGGTCTACCGGTGAAAGGCCTCAGTCTGCTTTGTCCTCTCCGACCTCACCAACCTAACAGATGACTTAAACAAATATTCCCAGCACAACACATTAGTCGCATTCCATTCCCAAAATAATTATTGACCGTAAACTACGATAAGTTAATTAAATCAATTTCTTTTTCATTTCACTGATGGAAGTCAGGATCACATACAAACGTCACAGGGTGCGGAACCGAGTCAATCTCCTCCAAAACCTCAACTGTTTCGGTGGAATCTTGTCGCATTTTTAGGAGAAAACGTGCGGGTGGGATTATTAAGTGTTAAGCGAGTTCAGAACACCAAAAATTTGGAGAAGATGAAGGATTTGAGGACTTTGGGGGTGGGTATGGTCTCTTTATAGGGATGTTTCGTCCTGCCCACGTTTGATCTCCACCAACGAACAGGATTTTAACGACCATTTGGAGCTACTATCAGCATGGGCATAGGTGGTGTCTAACCATTTTCGATGCCGAACTGCCATGTCCCTCTGCTTGTACTCGGAAAGACGCAATTCAACGATGTAAAAAAAGTCACGGACTGGCTGGCTCCTATCAATGGCGAAGCAGAGAAACCATAGCGTGGTCGCCTTGATGCAAGATCACGCGGGAGCGCTTGAAGCTTGAATCATAAGGCCACGCTCTCACTGCGCCAACTCCTCCTTTGTTTCTCTTTATCCGGATATTGGAGATTCGTTTCAACATGGAAAACCCGAGCCACCTGGTGAATCCGCCCGATTTCGCCTTACTACTGAAAGTGGTAAATGGGACTAGAGAGGCACTGAACCTCTTCATAATTTTCAAGATTAGTCGCTTAACAGGGAGGTTGAAAGTCTGAAGCTATTGCGAAATAAGATCAAAGACAGAGAAAAGACGGACGAGCGCAGATAAAGTTATCAATGTGGAATAAGATATAAGCAGAACCACAGAACAAAAAGTTACAATGGATTGAACAAGAGCTTGTAGAAGTAACAACGAGCGCGTCGAATATGAATGTATGCTCTGATACCAAGATAACAACAACCAAGAACGCACTGACAGTTGAAGAGGGTGCTGGCATCTCAGTGTGCGAATTTGGAAGGCGGAAATCACGGTGTTGGAGCAAAACGTAACGTCAGACGCACAAGATGCTCGATTTGGTTTGATTCAGTAGCGGTACTTACAAATAAGGTTCTAATGAAATTGTTCTGCGTGCTTTCTTCACTCTTCAACTAAAGTACAACTAGACAGATTTCAGCCTTACTTGCACCCTAAGAGTTGTGATTGGCTAGAATAAATAATCTAACCTATGGACGGCTATTGTCGGGAGTCGCTTGTCAGCCTTGCTAGATTTACTACAAAGCCTTACTATATAAGTCCAGGTAGTGGTGTTTGGGCTGCCGATTTCAGCGGGGGCGCACCGCTGTTTTAAGCAGCCTTGACACCTACGACTCTATGGGCGCACTGCATGTAGTTATAATTATCAAAAAGGGGGCCATTAGACTTGAGAGGTGAGAAGGCACTGCTTTAAACTAAGCTGAGGGTGAGCCTGTAGCGATCAATAATTGTAGTAGAGGCTCAAGCACGTTTTATTAAAGCATCTAAAATCTATTTGAGGGAAATGAATCTATGACGCTGCTACCTACAGGATCGCACCCTAAGCGATCTACTTGAAGAATAGAGTACAGAGTAGCAAGGACCTCGATTGAGTCCTAGTTTAGTGAATAGCTATAGTAATATTACAAGCCCGTGAAAACAAACCAGCCACCCACTTCCTGAATTTATGCTAGTATAAACAGCTCTATGAATCGACCCCATCTATTTGTATAACACTGTATATGAATTTGCAGAATCTCTAGACAATGATGGTCTCCCTCTCACTTGCTTCATTTCTGTCCGACTGCAGGAGCTTGGACCGTGGGAGTTTGGACTGTAGGAGTCTGGATCGTGGGAGTCTGATTCGCACGACTCTGGTATTGTAAGAATGCTACAGCTACTATCTTCACATTATTAGAAGGTGGTGTATAGTAAATACAAAGAAGACTACTTACAACAAAGACTACTCGAATCCAAAACTTATTCTCTCGTTCGCTCGTCTCCTGCTTAAACTTGTCGAGGCCTGCATTGAAGTCGGAATTAAGGACCTTGATCTCCGCTTTGAAGTTGGAATTAAGGACCTTGATCTCCGCTTTAAAGCTGGAATTAAGGACCTTGATCTCTGCAACGAGACTGTCGAACCGCCCGTTTACGCTATCGCTGAGAGATTTAATTTGGGTGGTCAACTCCGATCTTAATGCTGCAAGCTCAGATTTTGTTGCCATCTCCGGTTTCAGTGTCGCTATTAGGGGCTGAATATGGTGACTAGAAAGAGAGGGGCTGTTGTAGCTATGAGAGGCATCGTCATGAATAGGACCTATAAAGCTGTTAATGGCTTTATAATTGAAGCTGAGTGATGTGTATTACGTGTAGCTGTTTGTAAGGTTCGGGTTTGGGACATGCGGAAGTGACTCCGCCGGAGTCCAATACGGAAACTATGACGCAACATCCTGCAGAGGTTGAAGGATTTGTTAGAACTGCGAGCTTTAATTGCGTTGGCGAGCGTGCAGAAAGTGGTTTGTTGATGTTGTTTGGAGGTGGAAGGAAGAGGAAGAGGAAGAGAAAAAGATGGAAGTTATGTACGAGGCTCACGGGAGCGCGCCTTGCCCGATCGGGCGGGCGCTAAACCCAAGGGGGTAGATTTACAGGGCAAGTGCGCTCCCGATTGGGAATACACAACAAATACACGCCATTTATATGCGCATCGCAATACTCAGTAACAACATACAAGGCCCTTGATCTATGTGGCTTAAGTTGCCCCGTCTTTCTTTTTAATGTACACTGCAAGCTATGTAGTAATGATATTATAAAGAATAGGGAGGGCTTAACATTAAAAAGCAAGAGGAATCACTAAATGCGCTGTAGAATTAGTAGCAACTCCTTAGAAATTTAGCAAGTAAACAGCATTCGAAGATCCTAAAGGTTTAGCGATCTTGATCCCTAAATTCAGTGAGGGTTCCCTGAAAATTTAGCGAAGCAGTCACTAAATAAAGGTACAAGATCGCTAATCCATAGGTTAGTAGTGAGTAGGGCTTGCATAGCTAGCAAGAAGAATATGGCTAGGATTGGGGCTGAAATGAACAATGGGATTTGAATAAGGCGTATTCCATATTCCTGCATAAGCCTCTTTTCTAAAGCATCTACAACTGTACACCGAACCTATATCTTCTCCAAATTAATAACCATAAATAACAAATCGACGTCTGAGGAAATAGACATATGTAGGAAAGCGAAGCGAGCTTATAGTAGTGGAATCTAAGCCGTGCGAGAACCTTGCGGCATCGTTATCTATGGCTAGAGATGCGGTGTTTCGATCTCTGAGATAATTCACCACTACTACAGCCGCTATAGCTGTCACAAAATGGAGACCTCGTTTCATCCCCCCTTCATTGGTATTATCCGTCATCAGTCACTAGTGCTAGTTCGAAGTCAGGAGAAGTATCCATGATATCCTTAGGAGGAATAACTTGCTCTGCATCACGTCATCCCCCTCATCCTCAGAATCCCCAACATCAGAGCACTCATCACCATCGCTTTCCCCCTCAGATCCCACAATTTTATCACCCACGATCTCCCGATCCCACTTCACCTTAGCAACTTCTGACCTCTTTAGCGTATCTTCTCTGCTCTCGAGCTTCTCGCGGTATACATTTTCAAGGTTAACCTAGCGTTCTCCTTGAGGCTGACGACATACTTGCGCTACGTCACGTTGAGCAATTTGTCGGAGAGTTGGTCGAGCTATCTTCTGGCGGGGATTGCTTCTTAGAGCTTGCCAGTTATGTTTATGATATCGGGGCTGAATCTTCGTGTTGCAGGGATACCATTGTTAGAGGGCATTTTAAGGAGCTTTGGTAGACTTCGATTAGTTGGCCAAGTAGCTTGTGTGCTTTCTATGACTTATTGCAGATGCAGATGATAGAGTGTAAGGAAAGTATTCAAAAGTGGTACCTTAGTTTTGCGCAATTGCTAGTCAAGTGCGAGGTGAATTGGTTCTAGAAGAAGCAGCATAGCGCCGTAGGGGCCTATGTGCTAAGACGGTTAGTGCATTAAGAAATTCCCATGTAGTAAGTCGATCGCGCCCCACCCAAACCCTTCACCTGGCTGAAACAAAATGCGGCAGCACACGCCAAGCCGTTCAATCCTAGCATCTGCCATCCCAACACAGTGGGCTAGTGGGTTGATGGAAGCCGCGTGTTCACAGGCCCTGCTTATCGGAGAATTAATGACCGTTGCAAGCGCCGTTCCGTTCTTAAATATTTCGCGACTCAATCCTTTTTCGGTTTAGTATATTGCATGAGGCTTGCTTCAGCGACCTACTAGCTAACGACACAATCCATTTTCAGTTATCGTTCTTGCACGATGCTTGCTTCATCGGCCTAGATCGCGATATAATCCTTTTTCGGTTTAGCGTCCTGCATAAGGATTCTATCAGCGGAACAGGCATCAATGGTACATCTATACGGATCTGGAAGTCATCATCAGGTGAAACCGGCGTGTAAAGGTATTATCTAGCTGTCTACGATGAGGTTTACGTCTCATTTCAGATTATTTGGCCTTTGTAATACTAGACTTGGTACAAGATGTGCAATTCGAATTCATTCACCAGCGGTGCTTGCCAATAAAATTCTAATGAAATTGTTCTGCATGCTTTCTACCTTCTTCACCTGAAGTACCAGTAACCCGATAGACTCCATCCTTATTTAGAGATTGAGAGTTGTGATTGGCTATAATCGTCTCTCATCCTTGCTAGTACCGGTCAAAACGTCTAAGCCCTAAGCCATACTTCTAGTCTCGGAAAGCAGCCCCAAGACCACGCATCGGCGTATTCCATTGCGAAATGCCTTATCGACCGTGAACTAGTTCAGGTTAATGAGGAATGTCATTTTTTCATTCGAGCTTCAATGGTTGATAAGGAAATCAGGAACCCGTACATATGTCCATTGGCTGTACGACTTCCTCCAAGACCTCAACACCAACTGTAACAGGGCATTCTGGTGGCATCTTGACGGAAAAGCGTGCAAGTGGGATAGTTGAGCGCGAAGCGGGTTCAGAACACCAAAAGTTGCGGAAGATGGAGAAATTGAGGACTTGTGAGGTGGGAACAACCTCTTTATAGGATCACCTTGAGTTTATGCATGGGCCACAGGCTCCATCGCTGCTCACGCTTGATCTCCACCAACGAACAGAAGATCACTTGGAGCTGCTGTCAGCATAGGCATAGGCGGTGTCTAACCCTTCTAGACACCGAGTTACTATGTACTATCCATGTGCTTGTAAGAAGGGCTTATTTCGTTCGGATGTTTCATGGAATGGAAGTCTTCCGTAACCCCGACATCAGGGGCGTTAATGATTGGCTCCCCGCAACTCAACATCAGAGGGAATAAATGATTGGAAACTACTGGCTACTAACACTAATCAACAAAGTGCAATTGAACAAGCTTGGTAAAGGACAAGGATACACCCCTGAAAACAGATAAAGACATGGTGTGCCACTGCATCCTAATATAGAAGCACGAAGACATCTAGGGACAAATTTATTCTTTACTCTTGGGGCCAATATTCACGTGACCTGGTGCCTCTGAATGTGACCCGTCGCCACTGAATTTGACTAGTCGCCACTGAACGTGACCTGGCGCTACTGATCCGTTGAGGGCTATGGGGCTTGGTAATGAAATTAGGAGTATGTGTCGCAGCATGCGAGGCTGTACAGGTATTTGACATAGCCCTGTCCAAATACTGTAAGTAGGAATGACTTCTGCCGTGATTTTTGCCCGATTACAGTGAACGTAAACCCCTTTAAAGGATGGCATGGTATTCTGTTCTATAGAAAGGGTTGGGGAGAGATTCCGCTTGTTAGGATGCGTCCCTTCTACTAGTAGAGGAAGGAAATAATGTAAAAAGGGGATAGGAAATTTCTCGTAATATCAAGGCGGCAGATGTTCAAATAGGTGTATCAATAACAATGAAAGCTGTGTGACATCATGCCACATTGTCTTCCGCCTCTAGGCCATAGGTTCTAACTAGTTCGGACTGCGGAAATACTCTCCCCAAAGAGAGTCAAGTATATTTGCCCTCGTAAAGCCACGAATCATGAAAAATATGCAAGCAGAGTTTATGTTGTTTAGCACGGAATAATGTTAAATAATTCATTGGAAAAGTCTTGACACTTGCTTCAATATCTTACTTTTCTCTCAATCGCGTGGTCCTCACAGCTGGGCAGAACCTGATCTGCTGAATCGAGGAAGGTCAGACGCATTTGCAGTCTTCTTCGTTGCTGTTAACATGACTCGCTTACACGTGCTATAGTTCAAATTCTCTCTTTCTTTAAGATATAGGGACAAGTCTTTTAAGAAACGCGATTTGACACGACCTTCATTCAGACAAGTTATGCCACGGATAATTTTCTCTCAGCACAATGGGCACTTCCCTGGAGCGCAATGTCTACTTCACTCTCCGAGAACTCAGTCGCCTTCTCAGCAGCCGGTCTGTGACCCGAGGTCTACTCACATTCAGAGTAGCGCCTGAGCGTTTGACATGCCAGATCGACAACTGTCAAATGATGGGGCAGTATTGACGAAGTGGCTACTCATCAAAATGCTCACGGCGAAGGAGGAATTATCAGCGATGCATGCAAAACTCAAATCATCGTGACCAAGCATGATCTACGTCAACTTGCAGTGTATGGCGTGCTTACCCTTGACAACTACACCTATCATATCGTTGAGTCCGTTGAAGGCCTATGGGTTGCTGGTCGTGGAAAATGGCACCATATAGGAAATAGGGTTGTCAATAGGCACTCAAAATCAGTCATTCGTGAAAGAGTCCGAAGACTTGGAGCAACTGCGCAAAATAATCAAGGAGAAAGAAGATCAGCTGGCCATGAAGGCTGAGATTATCAAAAAGGAGCCAGACATCGGGAATACCGCGCAATTACGGATACATCGGATTGAACAAGAGCCTTCAGACATGAAGACCAGCTTAAGTCATACGCAAGTCCAAGCTAAGCCTCTTGAAACGCTTGTTAAGGATTCTCCGATTTTAGAAAGAGAAAGCAAGTCTGCCTCTAAAATTGGAAGCCGTGACTACAAAACTAGAGACATCAGCAGCCACGCTGCAACGATTTCTCCAAGATATGTCCCATACCAAGGAGGGTATCTTTAGTTGGTCGAAAAAGCCCGAGAGAATAGCCGTATCATCGAACACCAGAAAGAAGAGATAACTTCTCTAAAGGAAGACTTGCGCATCAACAAGGCCATTGTAGATGGCGCTGCTCTCGTGTACAGAAGATTCTTCGCTCATAGGGTAAAGAAGCTGTGCATAGCGCGAAGGTCTTTGCTAAGATTATACAGCAAGGCTGAATGAAGATGTTGTGCTCTCAACGTGGAATATCTAGAGGAAAGATACTGGTAGGGGCAGTTTTGTGACTTGGGTGCGTGTTGTCGCTGAAGCAAGAAGGGGGAGTAATTGACGTAAACTCGAGCCTGTACAGTAAATACTGGGAAATAAAGTCCTTGTACTTGGAAGAAGGTGATCGGCAGGCACAAGCTGTTCCTGCCTCCCTCGATGCAAAATAGATGCATCATGCCACAATTAAGTATACGTGAGTACTGTAATTGCAGTTTGACTGGTCCGGGAAAGCGAGTCCCTGTTCTAGGCTCCAAGCCCGGCTCGATCTATTTCCGGCTTGGAAGAACAAGCGATGAAAAAGTCCGCCCCGTTCTAGCCGTTTTAAGCTTTAAAGAATTGCCCCTTCGTTGGCCAATCAGCATTGCATAAGTACTGTGTTCCTAAATATGCCTCGGCCAATCATGGCGGGCAGGAAATGGCTGACCTCATGCCCCGCCCTGGTTCTTTGGCGTCAAGGGCCGAACTTTTGCGACTCTCACACAATAACTTAGCAATACTTAGTAAACATCAAGTCGCTCTTCTACCGCTCTCCTTTCCTCCTTCGCTCTCCATTTCCTTTCATACCACAAAATACTGCTTCATACCATCAAAGACAACCCAATCGCACTTCCAAGCCGAATTGCAATCATGGACGCTGTCCTCCGCCAGTCCAAGTCCTTGTGTCCCTTCTTGCAGAAGACGTCACCTGCGACTCTGCGCTCCCTTTCTACCTCGACCGCCCGTAGCCATACCTCTCCCGGTGGCGGCACAATGTCAAACCTGCAGACCATTGCCCGCCGCTGCCCCATTATGGGCAAGGCGCTCGCCGTGCAAACCGCCAGGAGCGGTAAGATGGGCATGGGTGGCGCCGCAGCCATTCGAGCTTTCTCGGGCAAAGCGAACTCAGGAAAGGCCAAGCTACATACCAGCAGGTCTCATGAGGCCCGAGCAGTCGAGGGAATCTTTGTTGATGACAAGGGTATGCGCTTTATATACATTTGAATCGAGAGTACAAAAGTACTGACCTCTGCACAGTCTCGCACCTGCATGCAGTCAAACCTGTGCCCGCCCCGAACAATCCTGTCAAATATGAACATGGTGCTACCAAATTCGACTACGAGGCTTTCTACAATGCTGAGCTCGACAAGAAGCACAAAGACAAATCCTACCGCTACTTCAATAATATCAATCGCCTGGCCAAGGAATTTCCTCAAGCGCATATGTCAGACATGAATGAACGTGTTAGTGTGTGGTGCTCCAATGACTACCTTGGAATGGGTCGCAATCCTCTGGTCTTGAAGACCATGCATGAAACTCTCGATATGTACGGAGCTGGTGCAGGTGGAACTCGAAACATCTCTGGTCACAATCAGCACGCGGTGGCGCTTGAGAAGACAATTGCGAAGCTACATTCGAAGGATGCAGCTCTTGTGTTTTCGTCCTGCTATGTGGCCAATGATGCAACTCTGGCAACGCTTGGCAGCAAACTGCCGGATTGCGTTATTCTCTCGGACAGCATGAACCATGCCTCTATGATTCAAGGAATTCGCCACTCAGGAGCCAAGAAAATCGTTTTCAAGCATAACGACGTGACGGATCTTGAAGCGAAGCTCGCAACACTTCCGACCGAAGTTCCAAAGATCATTGCATTTGAGTCAGTGTATAGCATGTGTGGGTCTATTGGACCAATTGAGAAGATTTGCGACTTGGCTGAAAAGTATGGCGCAATCACCTTTCTCGATGAAGTCCATGCTGTCGGCATGTATGGACCACACGGTGCTGGTGTTGCAGAGCATCTCGACTACGAAGCACATCTGAATGGCCGCCCCCGTGGCACAATCATGGACCGTGTAGACATTATTACTGGCACTCTTGGAAAGGCCTACGGCTGCGTTGGCGGCTACATCGCCGGCACCAGCAAAATGGTTGATACAATCCGCTCCCTCGCTCCGGGCTTCATCTTCACTACCAGCCTCCCGCCCGCCACCATGGCCGGCGCCCGCACTGCCATCGAATATCAAATGCAATACCAGGGTGACCGCCGTCTTCAACAACTTCACACGCGCGCCGTCAAAGACGCTCTCTCCGCCCACGATATCCCCGTTATCCCCAACCCCTCCCACATCATTCCCGTGCTCGTTGGTAACGCAGCACTCGCCAAACAAGCCTCCGACCTCCTCCTCGAAAAACACTCTATCTACGTTCAATCCATCAACTACCCGACAGTTCCCGTGGGTCAAGAACGGCTCCGCATCACGCCCACGCCAGGCCACATCCGTCCATACCGCGAACATCTTGTGTCCGCCCTTGATAGCGTCTTTTCCGAGCTCGGCATCAAACGCACTTCCGAATGGGCTGCTGAAGGCGGGTTCATAGGTGTTGGCGAGGCGAAGGCAGATAAGTCACTCGAGGAGCCACTCTGGACAGATGCCCAACTTGGCGTTGAGAACGAAGTCAAGCAGCTGAAAGCTTCCGCCGGTCCTACGCGCGCGGGTATCGTGGATGCGCTACTTGAGCGTGAGGCCCAAAACGCGAACAGAGCAGTAGCTGCTGCTGCTGCTTAGTTTGGGGTTTTCAGCACAAAAACCGGCATGGCAGGAAATAGGCTCAGCGGACCCGAAACCACTTTCTTTGGAGCCCTTTCTTTTGCTTTGGAGACCTACGCGTTGACAAAAACCGGGTTTGAATCAAGTACCAGAAATATGTTCTAATTCTTACACTACCTATGCAGCATACCCCCTGCACCAATATTTCATCTTGACCGAAGAAAGGAAGCCTTTGAGACTCAGATCTATCCTGTCTGGTTGGTCTTACCTATACGCTAGTTTAGGGAAGCAAAATAGATAGCTAGCTCGGAAATCTCAAGTCTTCTCTTTTTTTGCTGTCTGCTTATTGACATATATATGTTTACACGTTCTATCTATGACTGAACGAGCGAGAAAACTGTGAAAGTGTAAGCGTCGTGAAAGCGCAACGTATATGATGCTCTGTCGTTGTGATTCTTGCAGGGAGGGCTTCTCCGATGATATTTGTGCTGTCGAATATATTCATGCTGACCAGGATATCTCATAAAATGTTAGACTGGGCAGTAGCGCATCTTTGACTGGAAGAAAAAATGCCCTGGCACACTCAAAGCAGATGAGTCAAGTTGTGTGTGAGCTAACAAGCCCGTTGGAAGCATTTTGTGGTGGCTGTGAACGGTGTCAAACCAACAGACAGCTATCCATAGCCCCGAAACCAGCAGCTACACCTCCTTCCTCACTTTGATCGCCCTTCGTCCTGAGCAAATACCCAGCAGTCCGGTTGAACAGCACCTCTTTTGAGTCATGATTCCATAGACAGGTACCATAAATGCCCAACTCACAAATCACGCCCCCTCTCTCAATATTTCCGTTTCGCAGGATCATATTATGAACTGGCGGAGGTGTGATAATTTCCATCAGGATGTAGGATTTCCAGTGAGATTCAGGCATTGATCTCAGGAATGATGGAATTGCACTGCGATAGATGTTATTCCCCCCCCCTTCGCGCTGTGGCTTCAGGACATAACCCTTGCAAAGTTCTGTATCAAGAGCTATTTTCTGGGCCAAGAGACCAGCTGGCGAGGAGTCAAGAGGAAATATGTTGGTAAATGTCTTCTCGAGATGTGTAATAGAAGGATGGTCACTGCCCAAAAAGTGGGACAGAATTGACGTAGAGGAAGACGGAGATGGTGTGGCAAGGACTTGTTGAACTTTCTTTGCACCAGCAAGCTGAGTCAGGATTGAAGGACATTTTATCGCCTTTGAACGCTCGATCTGCAACCTTGCTTGCCACGCAGATGCATCGGGATAGTCTTGAGGGCCATAGCCAGCCCGGAAGTACACCACTGCGGCCTCGTAAGTTAAGGTTGGATTATGTGGTGGACGATATAGAAGCTCGCGGTTCGATTTGTCTGCTATCGAGGTATTGGCGAGTATATCCGCAAAAGGTAGGCGAAATACTGGAATCATTGGATCAGTCATCTCCAATTCGTACTCGAGATGTCGTTGGTCGAATATATTCCGTTCAGGATCTTGGACAAGAAATAAAATACAGCATTCATGCTTTGTACCAAATTTAATATAAGTTTCAAAAGCTGTACGAAGCCCTAAAGCTAGTGACTTTGTACTGGTATTTTCAGGTAAATCTGAAGATTTAATCGCACAGCCACCTTTCGAGCCAGTGTAGCCTCCCCTTGCAAGGTATCTCAAAGGTGTTAGGTTTTTATTCATTTTATTACTTTTGGAAAGATGTACTTACTGGTGTAATTGAGAGGTTTGGAAAGATAGTCCGCCAAATGATGAGGCAATTGTATTAAACTCAACCTGCTTGATGACTGGGACTGAGCTCTCAGCTTGAAGGTCCTGGTGGACCATGTAATCAGATCTAAACAGGCCGAGAGAGAGGTTCTGTAGCGAAATTAGTTTATCTTTGGATACAGTGCAAAAAATTAAAATACTTGAACATAACCTTCTTCCTTGACCTTCAGATGAACTTTCCAAAGCTCGGCAATAAACTCATCAACCTCAATAATCCTATATATGTCAGAAAGATTCAAGCTTCACGCGGTGTTTCCAAACTGAAATACATGTCATCATTGCGGAACTGCCATTTGTCATATAGCATTTCAAACATAAAAACCCTTACTCTTCAACAATGCCTTTCAAGAAGTCTTCATCTTGTGCTATTGAAGCATATAATTCGTTGTAAGCCTCCTGTATTGATTGAGCTTGGTCAAAGCAGGCCCCAGGGAACGGGCTTGGAAATAAAGTAACCGGTGCAGTTGTTGCCAATATGCGATGAGGATCGACGTCCTCACTTACTATGACTGGCGACGGTCTGACAGCAAGGCCGTGAGCGATAGACCAATCCTTTATGACGGTTACTAGATGATCAATCTCTTCAGAGGTTTGCTGGGGAGGATATGTAGCATCTGCCATGATGAGACCAATTGGAAACAGCAACCCCGAAGCTCACTTTATAGTATCATGTAACGAAAAGGCAAATCTACAAATCTCTCGCAGGACTAAAGTTTCATAATGCTGCAACTTACACCCGGGCCGACGTCACTCCGAAACAGGAAACTAAGATAAGATATGGCTAGCGTGAATTTGATCGCGTCCACCTGAACCGTTGATCGCGACTTCTCGAATTGGATATCTCACTTTCGTTATGCATACCTTGACATAAGCTTTATCCAGGGGCGTATATTCGTATTACTTTAGCTGGTGACCTATTGCCTGTCCTCATAATATCAGATTACTTCTCCTATCTGCGGGAAACCATCTGCAAGTCTCCACTTCTCCACTCGTTTATTATATTCCGGTTCATCAGTTGAGAGCTCTGAAAGTGAAGCATCACGAAAACCAGTGCTCTAATCAAGCGCAAAATATGGCTGCATGAGATCGAAGTGTAAGGTGTAAGATTTCGAGATTTTATACTCCTCCTTGTACTCATTTCCCCACCCATTCTCACCTTCTCAGTCATACCCCTCTTCCTGTTGTGTCGTTCCTCAGCTCTTAACACACGTCCTCCCTACTTGTATTTTCGCTTTACATAAGAGACCGCAAATACTCTTCGGAGTTTCATTCAGTATTTTCTAGCATGACTAACTTCCATCATACAGGCATCCGAGGACACTCGGTAGCCAATTGGATCTTGTCAACAGCGTCAAACTTGCCATCCAACGAATGTGTCACGCTCGATCACTCGATCGCTTCGGTAGCCATGGACAGTGACGATCCATGGTACTGGGACATTGATAGGGTTGTGGCTGAACTTTGCACCGAGAGTCGATCGTGGACTTTAGATACAGTAAGGTCGCGACGAAGGCCGAATTTTGTGGCTCTGGAAGCCGCTCTTCGAGAACAAGAAATAGATGGATCAACTCTTTTGACCGCGGTCGACGATACAGTGCTTAAGAATGAATTGGGCATCAGAGTATTGGGCCAGCTCGCACCCGTTAAACAAATCATCTGGGACCTTCGTCAAGAAAGTAAACGCTACCGGGATTGGTTGGGTAGGTATGGTTCTGAGATCTCACTGGCATCTCATATACCATACGGGCTAAACACTACTTCAAATATCAGAAAGAGGTCAGAGAGCCCACTGCTTCACGATATCTCGCTGCAGGTAACCTCGCGCTCCACACCTACCCGACGGCGTAGTCACGAGAATGATATAGGTCCCCCTGTTGGAAATGAAGACACTTGCCAAAAAGATACCATAAATGGTTGTAATGCAGGAATAGACACCTGGGTCGCAGATGCTACCGGAAGCAAACGCCGAAGGCTTGATATTGAACCCGAGCCCGACTCGATACTGCACGAGGCCAATGACCTTAGAAACGATCAGAAAGTTTACCCGGTCGATCATCAACCCCTCTCGGTCGGAGTAACCGAACTCGATGATAACACCTTTGCTACCATTCCTACAATCGATGATAGTCTTCCCACGGAAGCCCCCGTGGTTACCAAGCAACGCAAACGTATTGCCCCTACGTTGATAACGTCAGAAATTGATACGAATAGAGACCGCGAAATTCCTACCGCGGCAGACACGGTTGTCAACCATGATCCTCAAAACATTGAGCCTGGTGTTATTTATTTGGGTGACGATGGAAAGAAGAGGCTGATTCCTATATCACAGTCAGGACCAGATGTAGACCTACCGCGGCGACATCAAGAGCAGTTGCGAAATCTGGCTCTTACCGATAGATCAGCCTTGCAAGAAGGAGGAAAGCGAGGTCTAGAAGCCGCAGAAAAGATACTGGAAGCTGCAACTGACAAGAATGTTGCTTGTGTTGAGGCATTATCAGCGGGATACCTTGGAAAAAGCAAGTACTCTGTCAATGACGTATTTTACAGCAGCACTGCAATTGGAAAAGATCTTCCATTCACAGAAGATGAAGGTGACGGACTTATGCACTTCACACCAGGAACTATCTCTAATGGGCGTCGGCTGTATATCCATGGACTTATGAAAAGGTTCCTACGCTCCGAGCGTCAGATAATCCACAGAGACGGGAAGAATTATTCTGCACTTCGTCCATACCCCACAAGGCTCGCTCCAATGCATCAACCAACATCTTTTACTCTGTTACACACGAATGACGATGGTGAGGTCCACGCAACAAGGGAGATTCTCTCGCAATGGCCGGAACTTGACCCTCGTGCGTCTACTGATGCGGCTGGTTTCCAAGACTATGATGACCGCCAAGCACATTTTGATTTACCAGATAATCTGCTTCTCGGTGGCCCTAGCTCTTATGACCATTGGGATCCTGATCTTCTAGAGAAGTATAGATATATCGACGGGGGAGATGTTGTTCTCCCTCTATATGGTGATTCGGATGAAGACGGCGAGTATGACAAAGAGACATGGAAAGAGATTGAAGCGGAACGCGGCACGATCGAGAAACCACTATTGCCCCTCAAAAGGATTCCGCTGACGAATAGTGAAGTTAACGAGGCTATCGATGATGGGATAGCTCAAATCGTCGTTGCATGGCATGAGAAGAAATTGCCAAAACTTCAACGTCGCGCCTGGAGCCTTTGGAAGAAGAGTCGAAGGAAAAATGTAAAGCGTGAACTTATCCGAAATGCCAAGCAGCACGTGGACAGAATAAACAATGAACGTCTTCCTCAGATGCGTGACGGGTTCCTTCGTGAAAGATGGGTTAGTAAGAAGCAGGTACTCAGAGTGACCAAAGTCATGGAGTTAACTCTTTTCGACCGTGAGGATTGCCTATGGCAAATTTCCGTCATGAAAAGTAAGCAGGAGCCAGAAAGGCCACCGCCACGTGTACCGAAGCCAATCGTGTCCAATCATCCTGCTTTTGCGGATGGCGATGATGGAGAGTGCATCATGACCGAAACGGAGACACAAAGCTCTGATAATGAGGAGGATTTCATCGATGATGCTGCCGATACTGCCGATGAGGCAAGGAATAGCCGTGCCGATGATGAGGCGGACGATCTCACTATATCTGATGATACCAATTCTGACCAGCTACACGGAGGTAATAAAACGCCAATGAAGTTGTCCAAGAGGCTAGTGAGAAACCCCTCAAAAAGAATGCATGTCACAGACAAAAACAGAAACGGCGATGATGAGCTCATGACTGGGATGTCTCCAGCCAGTGATAAAGATGAGAAGATCGGTCTTCTCAAGACAGATATGTCTATCTCACCTCGATTGCCACTGCGTCTGGCCCCTGATGACCACGGTGGAGCGCAAGCAAATACACCCGCAGCATCAGCCCAAAATCCCGGTCTCTCGCAAGAACTGGCTCAAGATGTTATTGATCTGACAATCCTAACCTCTGAAGCATCGGGGGAAGAGAAATCTCCACAAGGATCACATATCAATCTGATCACGCCTCAGAAACGGAAGAACAATATCCAACTCTCGTTCAAGCGGGAAGTGTCAGACACGTATGAGAGTTCTGACGTTATGGAGGTTTCCCACGGCGAGGTCACCGACATACCGCAAGATTATCTAACACTTAAGGATCCAGCCGCAATTGCCAAGATACCTCGCAAAAAATGGGAGGAGGCAGGAGACAAAGATCGTCTATTAATCGGAGAACTCTTCCGTATAATGCCCGGACGGAAGGAAGAGCTATTTGAGCTATTTAATCAATTGACTCTGACTCAAATGTGGTCTCGCATGGTAGATGTCATGCATGCGTTTCGCAATGGCAAAGATAGGGTCCAAGGTATGGATTCAAAGACCTATGCCGGTCTTACTGGAGTTATGCGGCTTTTTGAGATATACGCTGTTGGAAGATCTCACCGAAGCCGTAAGAAACTTGAGTCAACCGAGATTGAAATGATACTGGAAAAGGAAAGACTCTTTCCTCAATTCCACAAAATTTGCCGCCAGACGTTCGACCGTCTCCTGAGCAAAGCCGAAGAAGTTAGTGATGACGAAGACGAGGATCCCCTACCGGCGTTCAGACGGAAGTTTAGAGTTTCTAGGTTAGTATCTCCCAGTCAATTCCTGCTGCCT
>Ga0335075_10007329_pt1 | contig 16956 bp, 17 predicted proteins | sample Lox_Sample_24_FD_206723 | JGI IMG/M metagenome (GOLD analysis project Ga0335075, IMG submission 206723) | Soil microbial communities from Loxahatchee National Wildlife Refuge, Florida, United States - Lox_Sample_2.4 | ecosystem: Environmental > Terrestrial > Soil > Wetlands | place: USA...
CGGTTTCCACGACTACGAGGCAGACAACGATATCCGCTGGACCGACGGCGATGCGGGTGTGCCGGCGGGTCTGTTCGAGGGATTCGCCGGACCCCTGGAGATCGTACTGCGCCTCGGCGGCAGGACCAGTTATCAGGATGAGGGCACGAGGGTGGACGCCATCCATTGGACAGGAAACGCGGTAAGCTAAGAGAGACTCCCACCGGTTGCAAATTCCCCCGCCCGTGGAAAGGCCTCGGCTGAGGATACGTGTTTGTGCCGAGCTCGGCATAACGCAGAGCGTTTTTGGCTTAGCGGCGCGGCGCACAGGCGTGGCAGTGTAGGCCCGATGAAGGGGACCGCGCCGCTAAGCCAGAAACGTGTTGGACTTGTATGAGGGCCATCTTTGTCAAGCGAAAAATACTCTTCACCGGCCTCCTCGTGATTTCGGCAGTCGGCACTGTGCCACAGGCCGTGATCTGGAGAGATCACGATCTGAAACATTCACATAGTTAGTTGGCGAGGAGTTGCGACGATTCGGTCCGAGGGGAGCTTGCCATCAGGCGCGAGCATCGCGTCACAAACTTGTATGCGGCAGGTCGAATCGCGACCTTAGCCCACGATGCAGTCAATGCGCATCGGCGACACAGCTCCAAGGGCGGCGGGGGGCGCATTCTAAGCCGCGGCTCAAGGCCATGTCCAATAGCGGAGTGCCGCCACCTCGGGCTTCCTACCAATAGTCAAGAGGAAAGAGCGACGTCTGCGATTGGACCCGACGACAATTGTTGGCGCTTCGCTGCGCGGCTGCGCGTTCTAGCCGACAACGGCTGAGCGCGTTGTCCCATCCATCCGATCGCTCATTATGTGTCGCGCTGACCATTAATCAGCACGTCGCAAATAACGGTCAATTCCCGTGCGGATACAGCAACGAGATCCGGCGCTGCCGACAAAGACCTTGGGGCATGACTCAACCACAAACGGAAACTGAGGTGCCCAAGCCTTGAAAAATGCGTCATAACAACTTTGTCGCACATAACGGTCAAAGTACCGGCCGATATGTTGCAGAATAAGCCGCAGCGTGCGCATTTTTCGGTTCAGAGAGAACGGCCATTTTCCTCGGATTCGTGGTAAGTGGTGGTCTGCGGCCCTTGCGGTGTTGCGCTGGTTTCACATTGACGGGGTGACGCCCAATGCCAAGGCATCAATTGGTCGATGCGGTTCTGTAGCCATCCGTTGACCAAGCGTGTCAGTATGCGGGTAAAATAGAGCGGCGGATTGACGCCATTCAAGTTGCAGGTTTCGACCAACGACGCCGTGCAAGCCCAATTTTCTGCTCCTTCGTCACTGCCCGCGAACAGAGAGTTTTTCTTGAGAGGCATACCGGACGCATGGCCCGCTCGATGCTATTGCTATCGAGCTCAATGCGGCCATCGTCGAGGAATCTGTGTAGGCCCTCCCAGTGGTTCAGAGCATAGCGGATCGCCTCTGCCGTGGGCCCGCGGGCGGGTAGTGTGGCAAGCTGTGCTTCGAACCAGATCCGCATATCGCTGACCAACGGTTTGCTGTCGGCCTGACGTGCCGCCAACCGGCCATCCGCGCTGTTGCCGCGCACGCGGTCCTCAATCTGGTAAAGGGCGGCAATTCGCCGCAGCGCCTCCATCGCCATCGGCGCCTTCACCTTGGCCAGATCGTAGAAGCCACGACGGACAAGGCTCCAACAAAATGCGAGCGTCATGGAAGGCTCTGCAGCCTTGGCGTCGGCCAGCGCCTTGTAGGTCCTGATAGCCATCGCATTGCAGGATACCGCGATAGCCGCCGAGCAGCGTCGCGGCATGGGTGTGGCCTCGGCCGGCTGCGTAGCTATAGACGACAGCAGGCGGCTCACCGCCACGCCACGGGCGGTCGTCACGCCCAACCGTCCAGAAATAGCCGTGCTTCGTCCGCCCGCGCCCAGGGTCGAGCACCGGCACCACGGTCTCGTCGGCAAAGATGCGCGTCGAGGCCAGCATCATCTCCCGCAGCCGCGCCACCACCGGGGCGATCTCGGCCGCGGCATACCCGATCCAGAACGACAGCGTGGAGCGGTCAACGATCACGCCTTGCCGGGCCATCATCTGTGCTTGGCGATACAGCGGCTGATGATCGGCAAAGCGTGCCACCGCCACCTGTGCAACCAATGCCTCGGTTGGGATGCCGCCTTCGATCAGCCGTGCCGGGGCAGGCGCCTGCACCACGGTGCTGACACAGGTCCGGCAAGCGAACTTCGGACGCTTGGTCACGATAATCCGGTACTGCGCCGGGATGACATCCAACCGCTGCGAACTGTCTTCACCGATCACCGTCATCGGCGTCCGGCAACATGGACAGGCGGTGTCGTCGGGAACCAGTGTCACCTCAATCCGCGGCAGGTGTGCCGGCAGGGCACCGCGGCTTGCCCGCCGCCTGGCCTCGTTGTCCTTGCGCAATCCGGGATCACGCCTCTCCGCCTCGCCCTTGGCGATCGACTGCTCTCTCCGCCACCACCTCGGTTACCGCCCTCGGCTCCAGCGTTTCGCGGACAACGCGGAGCTTCTCCTCGACGCTCCAGCGCCGCCGCTCCGCCTCAGGTCTCTTAAGAGCCTCGTACGAGTTCCCCTCCATCGATCCCTCGCGGACAAGTCTCTCCCTGTCCTGCGAGTCTCCGCGCCATCGCCAGCGAGCCGCAATGTGTCGTTTGGTTGACGCTTACCAGCAATTCATTATCATATGAAAGCAACTCTCCGCAGTGACGGGAGAGACGCGCCTCGATCGCCGATGGTTCAAGCCGCGGAGCCCGTCAAAAAGGTCGGCGTAAGGCCAGTCTGGGCTCCAGATCCGCGCTGGTGAAAATATCCGCGAGGCGATTCAGGCGCTGCTCGCGGGCTATCCTGCGCGGTGACGCCTCCAGGCCAATGATACGGAGCATCTCGTCCCACCGATGCGCCCAATCGTGCCGCAGCAGCGCTTCCGTCGTGTTTCGTCTGCTGATCCCGGATATTCGCTCCGGATCCGAGCTGAGTTCTTTGAGAACGGGCATCGTATCGGAGCCATCAGGCCGGATCTGGATGACCGCCTCCGGCCACCCGCATAACGCCCTGTATGACTCACAATCTGGTGCATCCCCAATCATTATAGCGCCTGCGGCTGCGCCTTCGAAATAGCGAAAGCCGATCTCGACCTGGGCTTTGTAATCGTTCTGATCCATCTTTGCTGCAGAGACCACGAAATACCGGCTGTGTTTGGCCATATTTGCAAGCATCTCGCGATGCTGCCGATGATCGTACACCTCTGTCAGACCACCGCCCACATGGGTATCATGCACATAGAAGATCTCACCGCGCTCTGCTGCCTTGAGCATGACCTGATGAATGCCGTCGTATCTGCGACCGATACTGTAGACATCAATGCAACGGTAGGCAGGGCCAGAGATCGGACTGAACCGCAGCGCATCAACGCCGCCAGGCAGCCAAAAACAGGTGCGATTGATGGCCTTCGACAGAGCCGGGGCCGTACCCCTCAGACCAACGAACACGTAGTCAAACCGTCTGAGGGCTGATAGCCAAAACTTATGGTTGGGCAGGTCAGACACCCATAATTCGTCGATCCAACACACGCCGACCCTGCAGCGATCTCTCCACCCTTCGATGGCGTTGATGTATGGGAGATCCCATAACGTCGCGCAGACAGCAATGAACAAGTCGTAGTCCCGCCTCAATTGTACCTTCTTCAGCCCGGCATTGGCAAGTATCAACCTGCCGGTCGGATCGTGATAGAGCGGCGTTCTCAGCCAACGTTCATCGAGCCATGCCCCCCAGGACAATTCCAATGGGATCAGGTCCACATCATCGATTTCAGCAAGCACGTCCTGCGCCTCATAGAGCCCGCATCTGTAAGCACTTCTCCTGAAACCCCTCCAGGTTGGCATACATATTCGCGGAAAGGTTGCCCGCGCGGTCGGCGCACTCTTTGTCTCACGAATTCCCATCTCGATTCCCCGCGATCAGCGGCGGCACAATTCCGGGCAACGGTGCGGCCCGAATGTGTCAATGGTAAGGCCGGCAGTCGGATCACGGTAACAGTTGCGGTGCGTGGTCCGCTCGGCAGTGCGTTCGTGGCTGCCGGCACCGATCACGCGTTCCATCTCTGCCCCGGCGAGGAGCTGCATCATCGCCTCCGATGCTAGTTTTGGCACTGTCTCCAGTCGTCGGGTCCTCGGCAGGCCGAGGTGAAGTCCCACAACTCGACCGCGGGTGGCCGATGTGATGGCCGTCTGCCCGACCGTCATCGGCTCTGAATTTCCACCGCGACCCTACAGCAAGTCCGCACAATGAGGTCGGCTCAGCTATTGCGCGGGGTGTTTCCCGACTCGACCGTATGTTTGCGGGTGACCTCAGGTGGTTCGCCTCACAGGCATGCAACCGTCGAGGGTTAGGCCGTCCGGAAAGGGACGGATCAGAGCCCTCATGCCTGAGGAGACGAGCCACCTGAGCTCACCCGCAAACATACGGTCTAGTACCCGGAATCGCTAGACCGCGAAACATGGCTTGAGCGGTTTCTGGTAAACAGTGCTCTTGGTCCAGACGAAAGGCCGGGCGGTCTGGTTGTAGCTGGCGATAAAGCTGTCGATGTGAGCAACCAGCTGCCGGACACTAATGAGCAAGCTCAATCCTATCTGCTTCCGGCGCGGGCGCCGAAGGCGCCGCGGAAGTTGTCGACTCGGGGCTCTCGATATCGCCACGGGCGTTGATCACGCGACGCCTATTCGAGGCGGGCTCGTTCCTCGTCAACCTTCCCGCGGGTGGTCATGATCTGGTTGTTGAAACGCCCTAATCCGCCGCTCTCTAACACCGCTGGGGCCCGGTGTGACGAATGTTCCCTTCCGCCTTCAATCTCTCTATGACGGCTTCGATTTCCGCCACCCGGACTGCAAGTTGTCGACACGCCCCCTTCAGCCAGTCAGCAGCATCATGGCCGCCGCAACCGCGCTCCTCAGCGAGCCACAGCTACGCGCGCAATTGCTCGTGCCGGATCCGATAGGTATCGGCGAGCAGCTTCGGTCGCTATTGTCACGGCTGACTGATGGCGATCGCGTGGCGCCGTTGAAGCGGTCCCGCCAGTGGCCCTTAGCGTGGCGAGGTTACCTTGACCTCATATTGGCTGCCGGCCTCGAGGCGGAAATCACCACACCGCTCCGACCAAGACGGGGTGGCATGGGACCAGCGCAGTCAGGCGCCAGGGAGCTCCCGGAGGCGCCGAATCTACTCATTTGAGGAAATTCCGGGGCCTATTGCTCGGAGTCTCCTCATTAAGGGAAACTGACAGGCGGGATCCGGAGTTCGACGCCAAGATGGCCGAAGTCCTGTGTGTTAATCAGGAGGTTGCCATCTTGCGAGCGGCTGAAGCCGCCGCCGAAGAAGCCGCACGCGGCCGAGAGGTTATTCATGCACCAAAGCGTCGCGATATCGCCAAGATCCTCATGGCTGCGTGAACGGTGTCCCGGCGTCGTAGCGCGCCTTGGCCGGCAGGCCGGGGCCGCCACAGCTGTTAGACTGGATCGGCGTTGATCCGGTCGGCGTCACCCAGGGCCAGGTGTAGGTGCATGACGCTGCCGCGCTGAAGAAGGCCGGTTCCGAAGACAGATAGAACGAATTAGGCAGCGCGTGCGAATATCCAGCAGTCCAGTCGGCTATCGCGCCATTGAAGTAGTCGTAATCTCCATTGCGGAAAATGTATGATCCCCTGATGCCATTCAGGTAGGGATCCTGGCCACCGTTCCCGTCGTTCCACCCCAGCATGAACATGCGCTTCCCGGTCCAATCACCCTGATAGGACCAGCCATTGGCCGCGGTCGTCTCACCAGCTACCCCCAGCACATTGCCGACAAAAGCAAACCAATAATTATATGCTGATGGTCCTGCGGCACGTAGAGGAGCTGGCGCATTTGCCGAGCACCCGCTGGGCCCGGTCGTTCCACAAGCGTAGCCCACACCGGTGAAGTCATTCACGGCCTCGCCGAGCGACGGATCGGTGAATGGCGTCCTGAGTCCGGTGCTCTGATTGCGGAAGAATGTAATATACATGGAGTTGCCGTGGGTGTGATCGTTGTCTAGGTTGTCACCCCAGTCGCCCTCGAACAATACGTGATGCGGTCCGGAGTAATGGCTCGCGTTCACACCCATGTCCACCCAGTAGTCACCGATGCCTGACTCCGCATCGTACATCGTATCATCCATGTAATCGTAGGAGACAACCGAACCAGCGCCGCCAGCCCTTGCCACCATCCCTTTCCCAGCGAAGTTGGTGATGCTGTTAGTGACAAGAATCTCGGTCGATGCGTCATCCAGGGCAATAGGATATTCGCCGCCGTTGTTCACGGAGTCCCAGCAATGATGGACATAATCGGTGTTCAATTCACTGCGCACCGAGTACTCTACCGTTATCCCGCCGCCGTACCAATCGCCGACCTCGACATTCTTGATCCAGCAATCAGCGCAGAACTCCATCTCCATGCCTCCGGTGGAGGCCCGGAGGATCGAAAGGTTCTCGACGCCCGCGCTTTCGAGAAACGAGATCGGAGTGCCGCTCCCTGATTGATTCGAGTACAGACCAGGATAGACCTGGGCGTTGTGGCCGCCGCTCCGCCGAAACGCGATCGTGAGCGGATCATCGAACGTCAGGGTGCAGGCGGTCCCCGGACATGGACCGGCGCCGATCGAAGCGATCTTGTGCAGCTCGGCGGTCGGCCGGTCGCAGTACGAATGCCAACAGCCTACTGAGTTGGCCTGGTACGGATAGGTCGAGCCGAAGTCCCAACCGCCGCCGTTCTCAGACTTCGACCACATAACGCGGCCCGTTGCTGGGCTAGCGGACGGACTGAGCCAATCCGGCGCGGCCCAAACACTGCCGTAACCTGTCCAAGTGTTCAGGGGATCGGCGACCCAGCCGGCGCCGGATGCCTCGTCGATCAGGGTCCACTGACCGATCGAGAAGCCGGTCGTACTCGTGACCTGGATCGTCGTCTGCCCCTGCGCGGCATCGGCGGCCAGTGGAGTAGCGCCGCATCCGGTGCCGATGGCGCTACCAACATTGCCGCACTCGGCCCAACTGTAGTTGTAGTCGGGGGACACCGGAGCCATCAGGATTACCGCCTGCCCTCCGTTCGGGCAGGTGACCTCCGCGGACGTACTGGTGCCGCATTCGCCTCCGGTGTAAGCGAGAGCTCCGTCGGAGACGGTGATGGAGGTCTGACAGTACGGCGAGCTCGTGCCGCCGCAGGTGCTTCCGCGTAGAACGATGCCCTTCGCGATGCTGATGGGCAGATCGGCTTGGTGGACGATGAACGCGCCAGCCGCGAGAGAAACGACTTGCCCTGCTGGACAGGCGGTGATCGCGTTCTGGATGTCGGCGAAGTCGTCTCGTCCTCCACCGAGCGGATGGACTGTCGCGCAAACCGTCGTCCGGTCCGGAATGCCGCCAACGCTCCCCAGTCCCGCATTTGCCCAGTTCGGATAGACATCGTCATATTGAGGCAGAAACCCCACCGTCGGGTCGTCGCCAGCAAACGCCCGGCATGAGGCGGTCGTGCCGCCGTGCGAGGCCGCGCATGTCCACGTCCACGGCCCGGTACCGGTGACCACCGACGCGGTGCCGGCGCTACAGAGATCGGTGGTCGGGGCGCTGGTCAGATCGGTCCCATTCACCGGGCCGCACGCACCATTGACCGCCGTCACCGTCGCACCGGTAACCGTAAACGCGGTCGATGCGGAGCCGACATCCAACGTGTAGGAGCCGACTGCCGTGTCAGCGGGAATGGTCTCGATATAGGTCTCCGTGATAGGTTCGTTGGCCTGGAGTGTCACGTAAACCACAGCTGTGGTAGCCGTACTCGTAGCGGCACCGACCGGAAACCAGGAAAATTCGAGGGGGTAATTCGAGATCTTCTGAGTTGCCGTAATTGTAGCCGCGAAAGTAACCGTTTGGCCGGCCTCGGCCGTGGCCGGGCTCACCGTCAACGAGTCGACAGTCACCCCACTCTGCGCCTCCGCCGTTCCGCTAACTATTACCCCGCATAGCAGCAGAAATAGCACCCCCCGAATTAAGAGCATGGGTTTCTCCCTCTCGTCTCTCCGCGGCTATATAGCCCATCTTATTCATGACGTCAGCCGCCGGATGGTGCCGTCCCACGCGGATTCCGACGATCCCGTCCAGGCATACTGAACCTTAGGCGTCCACCTGTTCCAATCTGATGCCGTCCACCGTTCTGAGGCGATGGCGTCCAGGCGATGACGTCCTGGCAGGTCGACTTGGTTCATGTCATGGCGGATCGATTAGGTCAAGCGGCTGCTCACCGCTTTGGTGCATGAATAATCTCTCGGCCGCGTGTCTCCACCAGGGTTGAGTATAAACGGACTCGAACAGAGGTCGGCATGCCGAGATATGTCATCCGATTGAGCACTCTTGGACTGCTGATCGCGAGCCGTGTTGAGCCGGCGAATATCTCGGACCGCAAAGCTGGCTACCGACTGCTTGGGGACCTACGTTTCGCGTTCCCCGCCCAGGACACCTTCTATGTCGGCACCCTCAAGGGCGTCGGGGGCATCTACCAGCAGACCTTCCTTGACACCTACTCCAAGCTCGGCTTCGCCAAGCTCTATGACCGCAAGACACCGATCACCGCCGTCGATCTGCTGAACGACCGCGTCATACCCTTCTTCGAGCAGCATGGCGTACCGCTGCAACGCGTGCTCACCGACCGCGGCACCGAGTTCTGCGGCGCCCATGACCGGCACGAATACGAGCTCTACCTGGCGGTCGAGAACATCGACCACACCTGCACCAAAACCCGCAGCCCGCAGACCAACGGCATCGTCGAGCGGTTCCACAAAACCATGCTCGACGAGTTCTACCGCGTGGCGTTCCGCAAGAAGCCCTACGGTTCTATCAATGAGTTGCAGGCCGATCTTGATCCTATGGCTGGCCGACTATAACCACACCGGACCCATCACGGACGCTAATGCTTCGGCAAGACCCCCGATGCAGACTTTCCTCGATGCAACCCAACTCGCTCACGACAAACAGATCGGGGGTGATATACAACAGCCACAAGCCGCCTGATCCGAAATCGTCAGACAGTACTGTCTGTCAGATCAAATAAAGACTTGTACAGGTCGTCCGCGCATAGAGCTTTTCGGACACCCTCTTATAGGTATAGGTGATGGCAACCACTGGCCCAACACTAGGCACACTCATCAGGCGACGACACGCCGTGTCATCGCGCACGAGTTCCAACACCATTCGGTGCAACTTGGCATACTCCACCCGCAGGCTCGTCCGTGCCTGGAGCATCCCGCCGCGATTGGCTCCAGCATTGGGTGCCCCAACACCAGCTCGCGGATCCGCGCTTCATATTTGCCCTTGCTGACCATGCCAACTTTCAAACCGAAGCCGCGTGGCAACCCGCGAATGCCGAGTTCGATCTCCTGCAGCTTGCCCACCAGCAGCTTCCGTGCGGTTAACAATGCTCGAATCTCCTGGGCTGGTGGTGCCTTGACGTGCACCGGCCGGAACCAGCCCATACGCATCAAATGGGCCATGCCGCGCGCATCGTTGCTATCGGCCTTCACCGTCATCGTGTGAACGTCAGGCCGGTTCCGCGAAAGAACGCAACCAGTGCCTCTGGCTCGCTCGCCACCTTCGCCTCGCGAACAACCTGTCCGGCCCCATTACCGCATCTCTGCCCCTCAAGGACGTATCCGCGGGACTGCGCTATGACCATGCCGAAACGGCAAGCGCCGGCACCCTCCTGTCACCGCTCGTGGATGTGACGAAATGCACGTTAGCCGGCTCACGCCGGTGCTGTGAGGGCTGTCGCCCCTGTCCACCACGAGTCGGGAGCCGGTCGGCCCTCCAGCGATGCCTCTGCAGCGGCGCGGACGTTCGAGGCGAACCGCTCCAGCGTGTGATGCTGCTCGACATAGGCCCGAGCGCGCGCGCCCATGGCGTGCGCCCTCTGCGGTTCATTCCACAACGACAGCATCGCCTCCCGCAGGGCCACAGGATCTCCTACCGGCACGTAGATGCCGGTCACTCCGTCCTGGATGACGTCGACCTGCCCGCGCGTGCGGGAGCAGATGACCGGCTTCCCCATCGCCATTGCCTCAAGGAGAACCGTCACTCCGTTGTCGCTCTCGGAAGGGACAAGTGGCACGACCACGAAGCGCGAACGAGCATAGAGGTCGCGCAGCTCAAGCAACGCCTTCCGCCCGATGGTGACTTTCGCGTCGACGGGGACGGCGAGCGTCTCGACGGGCACGCGGCGATCAGCCAGGAATCGGACTCGATGCGGTATACGCATGTGATCGGTAGCGACGTGGCAGCGCAGGTCGGTGCCGCGTAATGCCTGGGTGAGAGTGGGGTAGTCGCGCATCTCGGCTCCCACGCTGCAGATGATATCCTCCTCGGCAGCGCGTGGGCTGTAGAACAATTCGTCAACGTAGTGGCGTACGAGGTAGACGCGCTCTGAGGGGAAGCCGAGCCGCTCGATTAAGTACCGCCGCTGTACCGAAGTCCACGTAATGACCGCGTGGAGGCTTCCGCCAAATAGGCGCAGCGGGATTTGTATGTTGGGTTTCCGGAACTGGCCCATCATAGCGATGTGCGGTTTTCTGCTGCGCGCAAGTCGCTGCACAATGGTCAAGGCGAGTGATAACCTCTCACCCCAGGTCACGATTGCATCGTAGTCGTCCCTGCGTGAGTGGATATCCAGGGCAAGGCGCCACCACTCCGGCGCGCGTGAAGTTGTATGCACGCTATCCAGAAGACTCTCGTCCCAGACAGGCGAGAATTTTTCGTCGAAAATATAGGATCGACCAGCCCGCTCGCCGGTTGGGTCACGCAGGCGCTCTCTCCGGGCACTCGATCCCCTCAGGAGCGCAAGGGCAATTCGACACATGCAGGGAATCCTTTTAACCTAAATCGGGCAGTTGGGCCTGATAGAACCCCGATTAGAACCCCGATTTGACGTGGTGGCAAACAACCTGAGGTATAGGTTCAGGCCGGCTTGAGACGAAGCGGCGGCTGCAATTGCCGGCCGTACAGGAAATGACGGACCGCTTCGCTCGGGATGCGATACCAGCGTTGCAGTGGATCCAACTGCTCCGCACTCTTTCGCAGCCGCCCCAGAAAGCCGGCGATGCGGAGATAGCCTTGCCATGCCTGACCCCACGCGCCGTGCGCGCTGCTGATCGACAATTTTACCTGCCCGGCATGTTGGCTGCGCTGGGTGATCGCCGACAGCAGCAACGGCCGGGTGGTAATCGCTTCCCGAGGGTGCTCCGGATCAGCCAGCCGGACGAACAAACTCGACCAATTGTAGATCAATGCAACGATACCGGCCAGCAGCCGACACCGCGTCAGGTCCTGGGTGGTGAAGCCGCCCCAGCCCCACTGGTTCTTCAGCTCGTCAAACGCATTCTTGATATCCCGTTCGTGATGCCGCTGATAATCTAAGCGACTCGACGGGTCCGCCGATACTGGGCCGTGAAGCGCTTCGCGCGCTGGTTCGGTGGCTGGGTCACGTAATGACCGAGACCGGTTCGCTGGTTTGGCCAACGCTGCCGCAGGACGGGCGAGGCGCGGTGCTTCGGATTCTTGCCGGGATAGCACTTCGCCAGGATCGGCCAGTGGCGCTGGCCGAGGGAGCCAGAATGACCGACGGGATTGCCAAGTCACCGACGCACAGCATGGTATCGGACAAGATTCAACGCCGACATCTGGAGCGACTGGCGATGGTGTATGTGCGGCAGTCCACGATACAGCAGGTTGCGCGGCACCAGGAATCGACTCGACTGCAATATGCTCTGGTGGATCGGGCGCTGCATTTTGGCTGGCATCGCTCATCGATCGTGGTGGTCGACGATGACTTGGGACGGTCAGGTGCCTCGATGGAAGGCCGTCCTGGCTTCCAACATTTCGTTGCGGAGGTTGGGCTTGGTCATGTCGGCATGGTATTGGGCGTGGAGATGTCGCGGCCAGCGCGATCGCGTCGAGATTGGCATCAGCTGCTGGAGATCTGCGCGTTGTTTGACGCGCTGATCGCGGATTCGGAAGGCGTGTACGATGCGGGTAATTTTTAATGATCGGCTGCTGTTGGGCCTGAAAGGCACAATGTCCGAAGCAGAGCTTCATATACTCAAGGCGCGTATGTTGGAGGGCAGGCGGGCGAAGGCTCGCCGCGGCGAACTCGGCAAGGCGATACCGAAGGGTTATCTTCGGCGCTTGTCAGGCGAAGTCGTGCTGGGTCCGGACGAACAGGTGCAGGCGACCATCCGGCTGGTATTTGAGTTGTCCGACCGGTTTCGCACGATCGGCAAGGTGATGCGTTATTTGGTTGACCACAACATCCGCATGCCAGTACGCCTTCGTGGCGGCGCTCACAAAGGCGAATTGGAATGGCGCTCCGGCAACCGGGCTTCGCTGCACAACCTGCTTGCTAATCCGACCTACGCCGGCGTCTACGTGTATGGCAGGCATCCGTCTGATCCCCGTCGGCACAAGCCGGGTCGTGCGTCCCATTCCACGTGCGCCCGCCCGGCAAACGTATCGACGATCGCAGAACCTGCTGCAACTTCCGGTTGCTCATCCATGGGGCGAACCACCAAGCCTCTCTGTTCTGTGCTCATACCGGCCAATCCGCCGATTCGGCCAGCATGTGCAATCACCCAACTGCCGGATTTGGGTTTAATGACGGGCGGTGGCCCCCCAATGATGGCGTACAAAATGGGCGGCAGCCCAGCAACGCATTCAATAGCAATCTATCTCTCTCCGAGTGTGATGCGGCGCAATCGCCGTTCGATCCCGGCTTGATACTTTTGGAACAACAACGGTATCTTCGTAATGGCTTGTTGACGCTCAAAAAACACTCTGGGCGGACGAGCAGGATCAGGATCGGGAATCAGTCGAGCCAGGTGAGAAATATCTCGCCGTCGATCGCGCCACTCACAGGAAACCGTGATGATTGAGGCCGCTTCGCTATCTGCCGGATATCTACAGAACGCACGGATTTCACCGTCGCGCAAACGGCGTCCCGGCGTCGTAGCGCGCCTTGGCCGGCAGCGTATAAAGCTCCCGCCCCGATCCGCTAGGATCGACCCATGGCCATGTATATCCATGGAAGAAGGCCGGTTTCCTGCTCAAGTACAACGAGTCCGGCAGTTTGTGGGCAGTATCGCCCGTGGCCCAGGTCACCGAATTGGTCACGTAATCGAAGTTGCCGTCCAGGAACGTTGTTCGGGCCACGTTGGCGTCAATCAAATAGGGAGGCCCGTCGTACCATCCCAGCAGCCAGATGCCTGCGCTTCCGTTACGAGGGCTGCCGTCGTAGGACCACCGCCTCATAGCCCCCGGCGTGCCGAGCACATTGCCGACGAAGGAAAACCAATATGAATAAGCCATAGCGCCTGCTGCGCGCAGCGGAGCATTGCCACCCGGCAGATTGTTGATGTCATCGATCACGGTATTGTTTAGATAATCAGCAAATTTCGCACGGAAACCACTCGCATAATTGCGGAAGAACGTTTGATAGATCGCGTTGCCATGGGTGTCGTCGCTGTCCATGTTGAATGTGTAGTTGCCTTCGAAAAGCATGTGATGGGAGCCGACCATGTGGCTGCCGTTCAGGCCGATCTCCACCCAGGCGCCCGTCCCGCTGATGAACCCATCGTCAATGTAATTATAGGCAACGACCGATCCCGCGCCCGATGCACGCGACACGATAACCTTGTTCGCCAGCACCGAAATGCCATTCTCGATCAGGATCTCGGACGAGCCGTTCGCAAGGCTGATGTTGTAGCCAGCGCCGCCCGGGACCGGCCACACCGGCTCGTGGTTGTAGAACTCCTCCAACTGGACGCGGAAGGAGCTGTTAATACCAAAGCCAGCCCCGCCCCATAGCGTGTTCTCAACCTTGCTCGCCCAGCAATAGGCGCACCAGTTGAAATCGATGTTGTCGTTATCGCCGTGCTCCACGGTCATATCCTCAATCCCGGCATTTTTCGTGAAGGGAGTCGCGAAGTAGTAAAGCTGCGCCTGATGGCTGGCGCGGTAGGAAATGGTTAACGGCGAATCGAACGTGATTGTATTCCCGGAAATTGCCGATATCTGATGATACTCGGAAGTGGGCCGGTCGCAGTTGGAAAACCAGCATCCGGCGGTGCCTGCCTGGTACGGATATTGACTAGCGGTGAAGTCGTCACCACGCTGAGAGGGATTGTGCTTTTTCCAGACCACCCGATAATCCTGTGCCGCCCAGATCTGCCCGCCCTGCTCGACGTCGGGCCGCCAGCTCGCTCCCGACGCCTCGTCGATCAAGACGATCTGCCCCACCGAGAAGCCCGACGCCCTCGCCACTTGCACCGAATATGCGCCAGCGACGCCATCGGCGGTCAGCGTCGTCGCGGTTTGGTTGTTATTCCACCGCATCGGGCCGAGGATGATCAATGGTGATGGGCTCTTACCAGGTACGTAAGTGCCCAGCCGGGCCCCATCTTTCCTTTGTAATATCGTCACGCCCGGCCCTGCGCCGCGCAGGGTTATCCCCTTGTTGATCAAGACAAGTTTGCCCTCAGCGATGGTAAAGGTGCCCGCAGAGAGACTTACCACCTGCCCAAGCGGGCAGCCTTCAATCGCGTTCTGAATATTTCCCGTGTCGTCCCGGCCTCCTCCAAGAGGGCTGACTGTGGCGCACACCGCAGTCCGATCCGGGATGCCGCCCACCGACAGCATCCCGGCCTTTCGCCAGTTTGCGGACGCGTTCCGATCAGGAGGAAGGATGCCGATGGCCGCAGGCGCCGACCGGCCCGCCTGCGCGAGAGCGGTATGCAAAGCGCCATCAAACACCGGACCCACTAGCACCAGAACCAATATGGCGTGACGAATATACGACATTAGCCCCCCACCTAAAGAACACCACCAGATAACTCCCTGCCGCGGAGCACCGAAAAATGACTCAGTCATTGCAGCACCCGCGCTCTTGGCTCCGCCCCCTGGTGAGGGTCTCAGGAAACACCGTGACCTGCTCCGGCTTTCGGGGGTGCCGCTGGCACAGAGTCAGGAGGTGCTCATGCAGGCTGGGCCGTGGACTCGCGCTCGTGCGGTCGGAAGCCGCGCCGCGGAAAATGCGCCCGAACGTCTGAGCTTGGAGATCGAGCCGACCTGGACTCCCGAAGCGAAAGCTCACCATGGCGCAACGCGCAGGCGAGACGCCTGCGCACCTGGCAAGGGACTGGCATTGCCTGGTCTTTGGCTCGAAGATCTCCGCGCCCCATTTCTCACTGGAATAGGCTGCCAGGATCGACCAACCTCGGCAACTACAAAAAGAAACATAACCCATAAGAACTCAAAGCCGCGCATCCACAGGCTTTCCAAAAAGTTATGGAAAATAAAGTAGAGTGCAAGCGAGAGAACAAGCCGCGCCCGAGCCGGACTGCGGTCTGCCATGCGGCCAATTGCATCGAGAGTTGCGACGATGAAGACGAGGAGGAAAGCAAGGCCGACATGCCCCATCTCCAGCATCGTATCATAATAGCCGTTGTGGGAATTCGGCATCATCTTGACCCAGCCTGGAGCGTCAATACTGGGCGAGCCGGGCACGAGCCAGAAGGATTGGTATCCCCATCCCAGAATCGGACGCTGTGCAATCTCAGACTGCGTGAAATACCATATGATAGTGCGGCCGGTGAAGGTTGAGTCACCATACAGCATGTATGATAAGCGCTCCATGCTGAAGTGGGATACGTGCGTCAATATAATGTAACATAATGGTATAGACCCCAGGATAAGTGCTGGAGATAGACGCGTTATCCTTCTAATCATCAATGTAGCGCCAGCCAGGAATGGACAAATGAATGCAAGGCCAAAAGCTGTTTTGGAATCACTAAGCACAACAAGAATGATAGCTACAGCGGTAATGATGATACCCAATATTCGTCGCAGGCCGGAATGGCGCATTTCATGAAGGGCCAGCAAAAAACTGACAGCCGTACATTCGCCAAGATAATTCTTGCCCAGAAAATATCCAGGATAGCCCATCTCAACAAGTTTCGAACCATACCTGCCGATTTCCTCTGAGCCACCAAAGACGAAGAAGATATTCAAGATCGCAGCGGATGCGAAGCACAAAAACAGCCCGCGCATTATGTCCACTGTCCGAGATGCAATCATGGCGGGCAGAACGACAGAGGTAACCACCATCGCTTGCTGGACAAACCTCACCAATGAGCTATCCGGACTGAACGCCCAAAGAGTACTTGCCCCAGCAAACGCAAGGTAGGCGAGCAGACAGATGATATGGGGGGGGCAAGTCAGTTTGCTAAGACGGGCGCGATTTCGGGCTGCCAACAGCAGCGAAACCACCGCAGCCGCAGGCCAGAATATTCTTGGCGCCACGCTCGGGTCCGTTCCACTCAGCACCGCCTGATGGCCTGGAGGATTAAGAAATCCCAGTAGCGGGGCGACGATCAAGGCAAAGGTACACGCCGCAATCGGCACGATCGCGCATCCGTCGATCATCCGACCGCGGCGTCTACGCGCAGGATAGCCGACAGGATGAACGTGCATCGAATGTTGGGAACAGTGGCCAGGCACCCGAAATAGCTATGGTGTAGCCGTAGGGTTGCCGATTCGGTCGGGCGCGAGGATGGCCTCGTCCCGTCCGTAGATCCCGTCGACGATCACCCATGCCGCTTCTTCTACAGGCTGCGCTGCCACGCGATCACGCGTACGGCGGAGGTATTCGGCCTCGTCCGTGGCAAGTGTCAACGTCATCCTGATCTGATGGTCATCACCAGACGGTCTAATACCCTGTACCCCCGAGAGCGCCTGATCCGGAACTCGTAGTAGCCCTGATCGGGCGGGCCGCCCGCCGGGAGCGACCCATGTAATACCGGTGCTCGAAACACCACG
>Ga0335075_10007330_pt1 | contig 16955 bp, 13 predicted proteins | sample Lox_Sample_24_FD_206723 | JGI IMG/M metagenome (GOLD analysis project Ga0335075, IMG submission 206723) | Soil microbial communities from Loxahatchee National Wildlife Refuge, Florida, United States - Lox_Sample_2.4 | ecosystem: Environmental > Terrestrial > Soil > Wetlands | place: USA...
CTCTGCTACTACTTAACCCACGAATAGCTCCAGACTACAGCAAGAGTCTTCTCGACGTTAACACAGATTTCGTTGACTATTATATTGAAGATTCTCATTCATTAGACATTCTTTGTCGGAACTGGGCCCCATCTGGGTGGAAAGAGTGAAATCTGGTGAGAACTTGATGCCAAAGCAAGAAGATTTGCCCTCCTAGATTCCATTAATCAAAGAATGTACCAAGAGATTTCAGTCCTAGATAAGCAGGGACAGTTTTGTTGGCAACTTATGTCCGCAAAACCGGCAACTCTACAATACTTCTGCGGGGCTCTGGTCTTACGTCAAATTTGGAAAGCGGATAAGGCCACGGCTTACACGATTCTGGCGACCAGTTTCAAGGAATTGTGACGATATTGTATACGTTAAAGGCTTTCGCTTGGCCGAAATAACACGAGTATCTACTCCGATCCTGCAAGGTGCGATACCAAAGGATGCTCTTGATATAGGCGGATGGCCACTGAATTCTAATGACTTTCCAAGGTCCCGCAACATTTGTGACGCACTCTTGTCGCCGGCAGAGGTTCCCACAGTGGTACAGCTAGGCCTGTTTAAGAGTGTCTGAGCAAGGTGAACGACGGTGAAGCTCTAGATATCGATCGCTTGAAAATTTTCCAGGAACACCGACTACTATTGTCTCGTTCTTAGAGAGAGTGCAGCTAGTTGTTTGGAATAGGACGTTCCTTCAGTCGAAGGATGACGCAAAGGAAAACAGAAAACTATTATTTGAACTTGGTCCTCGACAGTCGAAGGTGAAGGACATAATTTGCATCTTTTTTTTTTTTTGGTTGCAGCATGCCCATCCTGATCAGAGAATGTAGTACTGACAATAATTTCTTTGAGTTTGTCGGGCAGTGCTATATAGACGAAGTTATGGACGGGGAGGCAATACCATCGAAAAACCAAAGCTATCCTTACCCATTGGTGTAAGAATTTAAGCTGAGGTAAATTTATTACAGATATAAATACATTATCAATTCTATATACGCAAGCTTGTCTTTGATGAGCAACAGTGCAAGGCTCAACTCACATAATTTCCTCGCTGCTTCCTGCACAAATGCTAATGGGTATGTCTCCAACATCAGCGGCTGCGGTTTCTTGCTTTTTGCTTCAGTTCCGAGGAATACCAAACTGTTACTCCTAATGCAGACGCGATGGCTGGTGCCCACTCTCCAGAACACTGTCGAAGGTTTCCCATTATCAACAACCCAGTTGGAGATGGTGTACACAGTTCCTTGTCAAGACGTGTAATCATGGAGAGTCGACGTAATTGTTGTGCGTAAGATGGCCACCTCTCGTATGTCTCACCATCCCTTTCAGGAGACAACCGAAGATTGTTCTGATGTGCAATTGATTCGATAGTTGGGAGGAATTTGGTCTTTCCCCTCCATCCAGGTATTTGCAACAGTATCGACGAAATCCAGAACAGCGCTGAGTCTGATGTTCATCTTCATTACATCTGTGAGAGGTCTCCAGTTTCTATCGACAAGCAATAGGTCTGAGCAAAGAGCTGCTTCTTGAAGAGTCCAGAGAGAACTGAACCAAACTGTAGGTCGACTTCCAGAGTGTACATCAACAGGTTGGTCGTGTTCATGGGGCTGACGCATGCGTGATCCTTGAAGTAATTCCGAAACTGATCTTCCTCTTTCTTCATTTTGTCCTTTATATCCTCCGCACTATAATGGCCCGGGTGTGGTGTTCTCAAGGTAGGATATGCCCAGCCAGTTGATAGACTTGGTAACGCCTTCCTAGCTGTTTGCATCGTTAATCCATGCTATGCATACTGAAGATTGCTGGAAGATTGATGATTGTCTAGATATCTCTTCATTTGCTTCAAGAGATCCATCTTGAAGTATGCAGAATAAGTTGAACCAGACAAATGATAATGTGAGTTGAAGCTATAGGAAATGAATTGGTAAATCCGCAACGTTGAATTTCTCACTTTGAGGAATCAGCCATGGAACACCTGGAATGGAAGTGGTGGCTGACCAGCTTCAGCCATCTTCCCCAGGTATGGCTAATGGCAGCGTATTCAGGGTTGTAGTCTAGCATGTCTGTCTCGATCGCCTGGCTTCGCCGAATATCCCATAGGCAAAATGGTCGGCCTTCCTTCCTGCTAGGTTTCTGCAGCCAGCACGGTTCGATGATACTTCCAACGTAGGGCTTCGAACAAACTTTCGGTGGGAGGTATGTTTCAGGACCCTGGTCTCATAGTCCAAGCCGCAAATCTAATTCTTTGACTCGATGCAGCAGAAAGCGCTCGAGACCGCGCATGCTGCAGTGATAGAAGAAATACGTTCTTGAAGTGCGGCTCCCAGGCCACGGGGTAGAATTCCTTTCGGAACAAATGAAACTTGTAAGAATGATAAAGCGACTCTACTGTCTTTCCACGCGCGTTTCGAACTGCCTCGATTGTATCATACTGCTGCCAAACCGCGTCCCGTTCTCGCAGCCACTCCGGCGAGAAAGCATATAGACTCCGAATCCTTTCGTATGTGGACTCAAAGCGATGCCACCGTTTATCATAGTTGTGGGTCAAGTCATACACGGTGCCCATATAGGGACGAAGGCAACGCTTAGCGCAATGCTCAAAACACACAAAAGAAAAGACAGTATTCCATGTCCGTAAAGCTTCCTATTAAAACCCGTAAACCTGATCTGCGTCCGTAAACCTCCCGTAAAACAAACTATCCGACTTGTACGACCAGTAAAGAATAACTATAAAGGTGATGCTGCTCGAAGGTAGTCTACGAGCTAGCTAAATACATCAATGCCCCGAGTACAGGAACAACTAATACCCAGAATCATGTGATTTTGTAGGGGACCACGGGACCCCACCACAATATACACGAGACGTATGTTCCACTGAGTTGATCATATCTAAGTTATTCAAGCAATCGAATCATCAAGCTACGCATATAATCACTATCCAATTTAAGTGATTATTCCAACACTAGGTAAAGTAGTTGGGTGGGTGGGCTGTCGCGCTCGTCGCGTCGCCCCTTCTGCTATCGTCGCCACCTCCGCTGCTCCAGGCGGTGTTCGGTGGCGAACCTCCTCCTCCTTCGTTTTGGGAGTCCATTTTACAAAGGACTAATTGTATCTGAAGTGTTTAATAGTCTAGGTATGTCGTGCGTTGATTTGCCTTTTCCGTTCCAGTCTTCAATAACAATATAATGTAACTTTATTACTTATGATTTTTATAACTAATCTAGCCTTCAGCCGGCAGATTAACCTCTTCTCTTTCTCGTATAGCGTCTTCCTCCCGCACGTCCCTTGGTAGATTGACATATTTGGTTTCTCGTATAGCATCTCCATCCTGCGCTTGTCCTGCTACATGTTGATTTTCCAACATCCCAGGTGGGGTAATATGGCTTGAAGTCATAGTCTCACATCCAGCATGGGGCTGTGCCGCTGCCTCGGAGTGCTCCAAAGCAGCTCCCTCAGCTTCGCCATTTTCGTTCCCAGACACGGTCGCTGTAGCAACACCATTGATACCCGAAGTATCAGGCGTTGGTATCGGGCGCCGAGACTCTGCCTCTTTCTGACAATAAATAACTGCACCGTTCTCATCGAGGCTTAGGACTGGCAACTGCACATGTTTTCTTTTCGTTCTAAAGGGAACATCCCCATCTCCGCCTTCCCAATCCCCATATCCCGCACTGCTAAGCGCCATACGCTGCAGCTGAAATTTCCCATCGGCAATATATGCGAGTTCATACGGAGATGATCCTAGGCCGCCGTTCCTTTTCCGCCTCCAAGAGACAATCGGCTTAAGAATCAAAGAAGCCACGATGATCGTAGTGCCAACGCTAGCAGTGAACATGATACCGAAAAATGAGAAAGTCTGATATTGGCCTGTGTTTGTAATCTTCTGTTGCGAGCATTGCGCCTCCCACTCAGCAATAGTCGTGTTGTTTGCGAGCGGGTAGCCGACAGACTCAGACGGATCTGTAATGGCCGTGTTGGCTGCATATTCCACCGTGTAAGCTTGCATTTTTGCCAGGCTGGTTTCGATCCAGCCCTCAACTTCGATCTGCCACTGATTATCTGGCAGGCCTTGGGAGAAGAAGTTGAGGACTTTGTCGGATGCTTTCAGGGCACTTGGACCAGAGCCGTAGACACTGGAGTAGGTGTCTGTATTGGTGATTATGCGTATGAGTCGTTGTGCCGTTACAAGTTGAGCCACATTTAACCCTAAAGTTTCGATCGCATCGTAGAGCGCTAGTTGGCCACTTGGAATTGTACACGCGCCTGATGTTGGATTGCAGAACCGATACTGATCCACGCATCCCATAATACTGACCTGGTCCGTTGGTTGGTAAAACACCGATGAATTGTCAAATGATGTGGTGGGTTCAGTCACTGAATATTTGGCCAGGAAAAAGGGATCGGAGACAGAATTGTGGTATAGCACGCTGTTTGCCGTGAAGAAGAAAAGGCTGACATCTGAATCATTGCGTGAGAATGTTGGAATTGGATTCCATCCATCAGAAAAGCCCGCACTTGCAACAACAGGTCTGGTCGATGTCAGCAAATGGATGTTCCAGGTGAAACTGTACTGCTAGACTATGACTTACGAAATTTGATAGCCTACATTATCGGTAACCGTTGATGGGTTATATATGTACGTATAAGTTGAGACACCTGGTATTTGCCCGAGATTGTATTCCGTGACTTGGCCACTAATACTAGTAACATTAGATGCCATTGTGTTGTTCTGTGCTGAAACCGGCGAGCAGGTCACATTCTTTTGAAGTTGCACTCGGTCCATCGTTTTTGCGTTGATGCCAAAATGGACATGCGAGTCAAGAAGGATGGTGTACATTTTGTGCGACCCAGTATTATTGTTTACGCTACAAGGCCCATTCTCAAACTCTTGGTCAAGAGCAAAAGGACATGCTCCGGTCAGATTCGTAGAATCGTATGGCAGCTGCTTGGTGGTATAGAAAGAGCAGGATACAGGGTTGATCGAACTTAGGTCTGCAGAGTAGCATGATCTGGCATACGCTCTACCTCCTAAAGTATCGTTAAGAACTTTGAGATCATGTAATGTCTGACCCTGAGCAGTTGTGAGGTTGAAAGACCATTCGCCACAAAGACCTGGTTTCACCAGCACATCACTGCTCTGGTATGCAGGCCTTGCCACCTGAGAGGATAAGACACCAGCGGCGGTGAAAGCTCCCCATGTCAAGAGAGGGTAAGATAGGGCATGTAAGGTTCGTCGCTTGAGTCTACTAACATCTTTCTGAACCTTGCGCCGCTTGAAACATGACCACGACTTCCACGCTAAATAGATAGAGAAGGAATCTGCGGCACAAGTCAACGGTGCGGTGTCGTTGCGATAGACAACTTGTTGCTGAAAATGTATTGCATCTATGAGTTTGTCAGAGATCATCGCTCGATGCACGCAGTAAGCAATAATAAGCCATGCGAATCCTGTGACAATCCCAATAAATGTAGCCATCCCAGAGAGAATGTACCGGCCAAATTGCTCGTCGACTGTCATGGAACTTCCAAGCACTTGGTCATGAGACCAGTCAGTCCAGACGCCCACGTATACTGGGATTGAAGACATTGACACATAAAGACCAAGGACAAGAGTAGTACCTGATAGGAGAATGGAAATCAATAAGAAGTGGATGAGGCCGAGAATTTAGTACTGCAGCCTAGGTAAAGAATCCCGATGATACCTTACCATTTTGGGCAAGAGGTTGGGTTAAACTATTTGCCAATAATATACCGCAAGAGATATGCCATATCCAAACTTCGATGGAGTGACCAATTGTTTCTCAATTATCAAAATAACGGCATGTTGGGACCACCGGAGAAGGTAGAGGTATGGACACGTGGGCTCGGGTCGACTTGATGTGGAACATGGCGCTGTGGCTGGAACGCCAAGCTGAGACAGCGGTCCAGTATCTGCCTCTGTATCTAAGAAATGCGGCCTGTGGCTGACTAGAAAGGATCCTCGTGACACCGAGTCAATTGATCGGCACGCCACGGCATAGTTGGAGAGGGAATGATATTTTGATGGCTTCCCAAGGCACGTAACGGCTCTATCTGCTCTGACATTGACGAGTATAAGGTGTTCGCACTACGCCTGGGGCTTTTATTTTCAATCCTTTTATTTCTGAGGATCTTCACGTTTTGCCAGACTCATCGTCTTCGATTTTTCCATATGAAGTCTTGAAAAATCTATGGCGATGGGGATATCTGTTTTTGCCGCTTTGCTCTATTTGTGGCAGGCCTGCCTGGCATCTGCGCAGCAAAACCCTCATTTCAGTTCTCTCAGTTCCGAATGCGTTCAATTTTTAACGACTTGTGAGCCGACGATATCTTCCTGCGCCATAGATATCTGCTCTCTCTGCACCAGCCTCTCCATCACACCGAGCATTGAACCTTGCTGCGCCGCAGCAACACCCGTCGACTGTTTTAGTAGCTACGTCAGAGGCGTGACTATCACCGCTGCTGGTGGTAGCGGTTCCATTGCATCTCCAACAACCAGTACTGATTCCAGTGTACTCGCCTGTATCTCCGCATATAGCATAATCTCCTCCTGCGAAGCCTCGACGCCAGGTTTTACGAATCTGGCTTTCAGTTCACAAGCAACATGCCTTTGCTCAACGAGCGGTACATTTGCACCTGGCGTGTATGATGGGTACTGGTCAACCTGTCTTGCTTGGGCATCGACAGCTAGCCCAGGTGAGTATTCACAGCTTGGACCAACTGGAGGAGGGGACGTGGTGAGAACTCCTTGTCAAAGCTATGCAGCCTCAACATCCCGCGCTGGTGTAGCACCTAACGACACATCGGCGATAACAACATCGCCAGCAACACTACCTATGTCTAGCTCGTTTATCTCAGCAACGGAGTCGCCTTCGGTGGTTTCTCATGGTGGTGCAGCTGGGAAGAGCAATGTAAGGTACAACTAGAGCTTGGATCGAATAATGCTAACGTCTGCTCGTCCTTTTAGATGGATCAATTTATCATAGTCATTTTTATACATATCTACTTCTTTATTTAAATAGTTAAGGATTAGTGGTGTTACACCCAAGCCTGATTCCAATTCTGGGAATTGGGTTCGGATTACCACTTCAGGCTACTATTACCATAGACCTACAATTGCTTTGTGAATAAGAACTTAACCTAGAAATGTGGGGTGATTTGAATGCTGCCTCCCGCACATCCTGGTCGCCAATCCTCAGCTGGGCTGCGCTAAAAAAGCCAGGGACTGCACTTCCCCTGCGTCCCGACAAAATAATTGCAGGAAAAAGTTGCGATAGGGCAAGCCACGACAGGTCAGTAGCCTATGGCTGGAAGCTCTTATTTTTGATTCGGAGACCCAATCACCATCCGCGTAGCGTATCCTGCCTTTCGGAACAGTTCCTTTCTGGGGAGCTATCACGTTTCAGGTATAATTCTTTATCTCCTAATAAGTGTTGTTATTGCATCGTGGAGTCATAAGGGTCCGAAGATGGCAATTTTTGCAAGTTCATTTAGCACGGGTAGTTGCCTACGCAGAGCACGTATTGTTAGATCTTCCGACAATAGCAATGAGTAGCACAAATGAGTTGGAAATCAGGTTCAACTTAATTTAAACTCTCTTTGATCTAGGGAGTAATCAAATCAGTCACTTACTCGCCCGAGAAGCCGTAGTCTAGCTTTACACTACAATTATTAAATTGGTTTCCCCCGACAGGGCTAAGCTCGCTTGTGCTACTTTATTCACTTCGACCGCTTTATACAAATACGAAGCATCAAACTCATCAAGACCCGCTAAAACTCCGTCGCAATACTATATTAGCCCTACGTATCACCCTGTATTTAAAGCGCTCCCTGAGGCTTCGAACAATATTTTCGGCTCTATTTCGAGGCAGGTTCTAATCATATCCTTCCTCTAGCATGTAGAATGCTCTCCAATTCTAACTAGGAAGAGGAGGGGTTATCGCTTGATTATTCCCTTTGCAAAATAGCTGAGCTGTTGTTTTCCAACAGGACAGCTCATCGTATTTCACGTTGGCAAAGCCTATGAAAAATGAGGACTCGGTTCGCAATAGTCTCAACAGATGGGAACAGCCGCTTTCCGCGCGTGGTAACAGAATGCTGCAAGATAAATCCAATTCCTGCCCACCGCCGAAGCTCTCATGACGACTGCTTTGCTCTAGCTTCGCTGGCGTTGGATTGCAAAACCGAGAAATAACAGCGACTTAGCATAAACTTGAACAATGGATGCCTCTAAAGCGTTCAAGACGTCCTTTAGTAGCTAGATGGTGGGATTAGGGCCATGTACAATTGCTAGTATTGTGGTGAGGTTCCGTGGTCCCCTATAAAAATTACATGATTCTGGGCATTAGTTGTTCCCTCTACCGAGAGTTTTGATATATTCTTTGTCGGAACTGGGCCCCAACCAGGTAGAAAGAGAAAAAGAACCCATCATTAGAAAGAGTGAAATCTGGCGAGAACTTGATGCCAAGCAAGAAGATTTGCCCTCCTGGATTCCAATAATGGAAGGGTGTGCCTTTCGAGACCCAAGATGTTTCAGTCGTAGTAGGCAACTTGGGTCCGCAAATCCAGCGCGTGAGGGCGGATTTTCTGTAAAATGAACCACAAGGACTCTCTAAGGATTCCCCTGCTATAAAAGCTAATTTGCTAGTAAGTTAATAGGAGTCTGATTACATACTAGATGTCTTGGGGAAGCCAAAACGGCCTTAATCAACTAGCTTAAAGATATACGGATGTGGGTGCTAGGTGACTTTGCACGGGCCACATTATTCTACCCGGAGTGCAAAATGTCTAGTTCATACTAAAAGCGACACCATGGTGTCAATGTATTGGCATCCGGCTCGAAAACGCACTTTCATGCTTAGATTTTCAAGTATTAGTACGTCAGGACCAGAATTATTCGTTAACGGTCGTTAATATTCAATGCAGTCGTTCATTATGTGATTTCCTACCTGTCTAGGCCGTCCATGTCACCTATTATGTTTATGCAGATGATTTAGCCCGACGATCACTGATTTCGGCCCGAGCCGTTACTCGACCGCATGTGCCCCGCAGCCCGCTCTCAACTACGACATTACTGCCGGACAGTACGCTGGAGGTGTCTGCTTTGGGACCAGGGTATCATTCATTATTATTAGGTGTAGGCACGCGACAAGGGAGACGCTATACGTCCACGGTATCATGAGTAGTCCAACCTTTGATGTTTCCGTTTCGTATAACATGGTGCCTTTGACAGAGTGGACTTACAAGTCTTTGATCAAACCAATAGCACCTAGCAAGAACCTGGCAAATGTCAGGGCTCGAGAGCCTAGCAAAACGTGCCAAAGCTGCGCTGCCGTCGTGCCAGACCGAAGAAAGGCCGTCAATGGCTTGATAAAGATCAACTACGAACGAGTTGACCTCTATCCGGATTTCCCAGAACTCAAGGCGTCGGCTAAGGCCGGATGCGGGCTGTGCAGACTCATCAGAAAAACTATCAGAGCGCAATGGGCAATTCGGCCGATGGAAGAATGGGGCGTGGGCCCACTCAGAGAAAAAGAAGGATTATGGGATGAATTGTTGAAAGCTCCCTGGGATCGGAAGGTCAAGATACACAAGCTCTCCTTTTCCCTCAAAGGAGTACCTAATACTTTGCCTATGTCGTCGGATAACAGAGGTACCACAGAACAGAACGATTACCAAGGCATGGTTGTTTTTTTGGGTCTAGAATTTGGACCGGCAACCCTATTATCCTCACCTGATGGAGTTGACCTTTATGGAGAGATTGGTCAGGTGTTAGGTTTTAAGGTCTACGACTCGCAAGGTGCGCGGGCGATTTCATGTGCTTGAGATAGGCTAATGACCTCTATGAAGATATTAAATCAACCAAAAATGAGTCTCAACGGAGGCTTCCGAGCTTATCAACACTATCAGAAATCAACCTCGAGCTCGCGTCCAACTGGATTAGTGATTGCAAATCTTCACATTCCAAGTGCAGGATCGATGAGGCGCCCTGGGTACCTACACGTTTGCTCCATGTTGGAGGGTCAGAAGAACCTCGTCTAGTTGAAACGGCGCAGGGAGCTGTCCAGGAGCCTTATGCAGCTTTAAGCCATATGTGGGGAGACTCAAGTCGGCTCCCTCCTCTCCGAACAATTTTGGCTAAGTACGAAGACATGAAGATGGGGATTTCAATGTGGATGCTGTCGCAAAACTTTGCGGATGCAGTAGTTGTAACTCGCCAACTAGGGCTGCAATATATCTGGATTGATTCGTTGTGCATTATACAGGACTCAGTCACAGATTGGCAGAAGGAAGCAGTCATGATGCATAAAGTGTACAGATATGCAGAAGTGACTATTGTCGCGTATGAACCCTACCTCCCACATTTCCTACACACATGCTCGCAATCTGCTCATCTGTCCTACAGCACTTCTGCAACTTCAGCCCATGATGGATTTCTTGAACGCGACTTGTCCATGATACCAGCAGCAAAGGTTGGATATCAGCTAGACACCAACCCCTCAACTTCGAATAATTTTATTCTATCCACTTATGATGATGTGGAAGCTGAGACCTGGTGGGGGGATGTCGACAACTGTCCATGGAATAGCAGAGGCTGGACGCACCAAGAGAGAAGTCTTTCGACCCGAATGCTGCATTTCTGCAAAAACAAAATCTATTTCGAATGTCGAACTTGCTTGAGGTCAGAAGAGAATGAACCACTCGAATTTATTCGGGGATTCCAACTGTGGCCCAGGTATGAGGACTGGATGGAGCTATCAAGTGATTCGGAATTAGAATCTGCTCATTCTTCATTAAAAGTTAGGATGTATGATATATGGAGAAGTACTGTGACAGAATATACCAAACGATGTCTAACCAAAGACTCGGACAAACTTCCCGCAATCCAGAGCATCGCAGCTGAGATGACTGCTGTTATCAATGATGCATATATCAATTTTGCAGGCATGTGGAGAGGTCATATAAATCACGATCTCTTGTGGCAGGTAAGGGACGGTCCTAGGTCAATACCGGCAACGTACCGAGCACCGAGCTGGTCCTGGGCTTCTCTCGACGCGAAAATAGGCTGGACCGACGGACCAGTTCAGACAAAGCCATCGCATTTGTCTGTATCTCCAGCGTCATTCGATGTACTTGACATCGTTGATTTTAGGGCCGGAATTGCATATTCCCATTTTCTTAAATTGAAGGCCCGTCTTAAGCCGTTAGCCTTTATCACCGAATGCGACAACGATGAGCGATGGGTTTACGGTTCCCGCGCCACATTTCCTTTTGATCTTTTCATCTCTACCGCGATATCAGCTCAAACTGGTGCCTCCAAACGCTCCGAATCTGGTCTATCGCTCCAAGAGAGACAAAAGGTTATCAAACAAGGATACTTCACCAAGTTTGCTGAAGGGAGTCTTGATCTAGATGACAAAGATGGCTTGACCAACTCTCAGCGAAGTTTTACTTATCTGCATGTTAATCATACTAGCCGTCCTTCCGGACTTATCTTGGAATCCGTAAGTGATAGGGAAGACGTGTGGAGGAGAGTAGGAGTAGCGACAGTGTTTAATAAGCAGAGTGATTTATTTTTTGAACTAGCCTTTACTGAGGACGATTTGCCGGTAGAGATCTCTCTAATTTGATACCATCTTATTCAGAAAAAGTAGAAAGAAACAGGATTATTGAACTACACAGGAATTTAATTGCATCTCTTCAGCTGACCAACCTAATGGCTTGCCAAATTCACGGGAATTTCTTTCAAACCAACAAAATACTCTCCATCTGACAGGACTGGTCCATTGCTCCCCATTCATTATGCCATGAATATAGCATTCCCCACCGATTCGTACGGTTACACTTCGCTGTCCTCCCCAAGGTTTGACTCGGTACGCTTGCGTAGAAGAAGAGGTGTTCTGGTACCAAGAATAATGGATACAACACCTCCAATCTCGGATTTCGGACTATACCCACCCCGTTTTCGTTACAGCAAACTTTCTCTCAGAGGCACACGTTTCCTAAAGCCAGTGCCTGGGTGGCGGTATCCTGCGATCTCCTCTAGAAATCTTCTTCAGATGGAAGACTGGTCCGCTCTCTTCCCTGGAATTCCTTCTAAAGAGCGACGTTATGGTCGAGCATAGTGACCCAACGTACGTAATCACGGTAAAGTGTGGCCGGTGTTGGACGGATCGTGTGTGTTCTGTTGTAAAAATTGGGATCAGTAGTTGCTGGATTAAGAAATTTGAATGCGTCATAACTCTTGAGATATTCGGGTTTGAGAAAAGGGTGCTCTGAGAATACGTAGTGATCGCCAATGAGTGTCCTCTAAAAACCTTGTTTGAGAGCAGCTTCATCCCCATATCTCGTTGCACCCGTCTTTGCCAACTCAAAGGCTTTATGATGAAAAGACGAAGCTGCTTCCCATTTAATTGGGTCAAATCTATTTCCAACCGCATCAGTGATGAAATTACCATCCTCATATCGTATCTTTAAGTCACTTCCAAGGGATACAATTTTATCCATTATCATTCCACAACTTTGAGCTCATTCGGCTTCCGTCCAACGGAAATTTGAGGTTTAGTCTTTCTAGAAGCTGTATATCGAGACTCGTCTAGTTCATTCCAGTACCTAGGACTGGTGAGCGGTGCACATTGTGGAATGCTGGTCCAGTCAGGCCCCAAGATGGCAAATCCCCCAACTTTCGCCCACTGCCAATACCTGCGCAGGAAATGACAGAAAAAGGGGTCCTTTCCAAGAAAATGTAGAATGCAACATCGCAATAGACGTCATAGACAGACTTTGTGTAATTGGGAGTGAAAACGGGATTTGGATCATCTGTGGCCAAACCTGTAAAAGCGAAGATCTTGTCTTTCGGATCTGTAGAATCAAAGCGTCCGCATTTTGTGAGAAGAAACGTTAGAGACAATGATTTGGAAATCCTTTCACTCACTGCCTTCGAGCGTTCGCGACCTTTTTTATCTTCCTTAGTTCTAAGTGCTTCTGGTATAGCTTTAGCGAATTTGAAGGTGCGCAAACTCTTTCGATAGATCGAAGCTATAGGGTAGCGACTTCGAATAGTAGCAATGCTACTAAAGTTGTTGATATTACCCACGGTACTGCGCCCAAGTTGAGTCATTTGAGGAAGAGCGCTCATCTCGGCATCCATGAATGTTTCGATGCCGGAGGCTAAGAAGTCCCAGTCGAAGGACAAGCCTCCGTGAATGAGCAGCACCTTAGACGCAACAGCGACTTCTTGAACGATTCGAACTATCGTGAACCAGGGATAATTTAGAAATCTTATTAAAGCTTGCCACCGAAGATCTAATCTCTGTTTCTCGTACTTCGCGTAGAGGTCAATATTAGGAGGTTGATTGCCAACTTCATGAAGTAGCCCAATAGCTAAAGTCGCCATTCCCACTATTGGTGCCGTTCCCAACCATATGAGGACGCAGGAAGCAAAATAATAAATATCGGTCATCATCAGAACCTGCTTGCCTTTTTCCTCCAGGTTGGATTGATCGATACAGATCGGATCGATCCACAACAGCCTCGATCTCCACATCGAGCTTCAACCGTACAATGCGTCATATGTAGGCCCAAATGTGACAAAAGGTTTCCCATTGGTGATCATCTTCCGAGATTCCTTGGACGTTCCCCACGTGTAAGATGTCGCTTCATAAGAGGGCTTGTCCTCGAGCCTCACCGTGAATAAAGTGGTTCTGACTCCTAAGAAAGGCAGCCATCTCTTCACTTCCAACAGTCTTATCTCCCGGGCTCGAGAGCGGAATGCTTATAATATAATGTCCGCCTCCTGTACTCCAAGAGCAACCCTGCACAGGCTCATAGTAAAAAGCCACCATGATTTCAACCATTGTATGTCCCATACAGCCACCGCCATCCTCGAAGACTTTGGTTTTGGAGAAATATTAAGGAGTTACGGAGTCTGTTGCAGATAACTGTTGCGTTTGCAACTAGCTTGGGCGGTTCTTAGGAACAGACTCATCGATTGATATTATTGTATGTAGAGATTGTAGTGGGACCATAGGTCCCTTATATACACAACACAGATCGGCGTTCCCGACGCCATTGATCATGGCAGCTGAAGCAATTTGCCACGTGGCAAATTGTCACTTATAAGAAGCTGAAAACTCAGCTGGCTTGACAGCTCATTAATGAATCCAACAATATGAGAGGATGAATGAGAGGATGAATGAGAGGACAAACGTCATATCCAACATAACCCATGAGTATGCCTACAGACTTTCTAGGACTCCAACAAACTTGAATCCGGCTTTCCAATCCACGTACACCACAATACCAAAAATAACTAGCGCCGCCGAAACGGTCCTGCTTGGGACAAGGTCCTCAGGTCGAATACGAAAACCAAACCCCAGAACCCACAGAAGCGACTTCGACATGGATAGCAAAATAACCACCGCGATATAAAGTAACCTTGGGCGGAGGGCTCGCACAAATCTGAGGCTGGCTTCTGGGTCGTGTCTCCTATCTCCTAGAACCTGTTGCGTTTTGCAACTAGCTTGGGCGGTTCTTAGGAACAGACTCATCAATTTGATTGCTATTGAAATCCTTGGAGCATTAAGTGCTCTATAGCTACGATATATATACCCAATTCCCAAAGGAGGCTCTGCCTCCTATTCGGGGTCTCCGGTGCCTGCAGCCTGGAGCCGAATCGAGGTGCCCGAGTAAATGAAAGCTGAAATGAGAGAAATGGAACGTTATATCCAATAGAACCAACGTTAAAAAGAACCAGATATTGATGCAAAGAATCCCATGCAGGAAGAACGATATATTTGTAAGACCAGTCAGATAGTGGATGATTGCGGCAAGGAGAGCCGCAAATTCTTCAGTTTGGAATATGATGAAGAGCCGGTCTCGGGATGGAGGTTGGAAAGCTGGCCACAGAGGACGATGATAGAAACCTCGATGGTCGACTTCCATGCTTGAATTCGAGAGGAAGACTTAGAATATATTGTTCCACCTACAATCTGGAATAGGGGTGGGTTCTTCGGGAAGTGATGTTGAGAACGAGGCTGTGCGGCCAAGGTGCCGACCCGAATCACCGACTTTCAGATATTAAAACCGCTGGAATTGGTGGAATATTATGTGCTCCAATGCCTTTGTATCTCGACGTGCTACTGTATAAGATTTCCAACGATAGGCAAAGCACACTGTTTACTCAGTTTTGTGAGAAATAGCGTACAATTTTAGTGTTTTATATTATTATGCTCTAATTTAAGAGCTCTATGCTGAACTCAATATAAGCATCCTTCAATCTAGTTTATTTATAACCTTGTCTAACTAACCTTATTCGGTGTGTTGCACTTCATTGACTAATTAAACTGATTGACGAATCGGCTGCCACTACACTACCCCATTGGTCAATATTTCGGCGCTTGCTTAATCTGGCACTAATTGACTAATTAAAAGATGTTTAGGCTGTGGTTTCGTCAATTGGATCTGGTGAGAGTTCCCATGGTGTTTCAGTTACTGATCAATGGTTACATAAACGCCTAAGAAAAAGCCTGTAGTGCCAGCACGTACAGCACAAAATAGATAGTGATTACTTCCTGCTCCGGAGCTTCCTTGGCCCAAATCCACTTCACCAATGCCCATGCCCTCAACTGCCTTGCGCTTTTGAGTCCTTACAAGCTATAGCTGAACTGCCCTGCGATTTCGAGTCCTTACGGGTTCTGACTGTCGCTCCTGAACTGCCCTGCACTTTGGAGTCCTTACGGGCTTTGGTCGCTGATGTTACGATTGCGCCCGTGGGCTTATGCTGGGTTAGCACATACCTATATATAGTAGGATAGCAGTTCCGATCGCTGATTAGAACATTACGCCATTTTTGGCCCAGTTGGCCGAGTGGATAAAGTTATCCAATCTGCTCTCATCACATCCGGTACGGATCCTATAGATCCGTAGAAGTGACACTGTCGATTAAACAGTAGTGCCTTGAATAGGCGCGTAGTAGTAGCGATGGTGATGCTGATCTAATAGGTGACGGTGACCTTAATCTGCTGAAGCTTAGCCTTAAACACTATAGGAACTATCATCAAGATCCAATTGACGAAACCGCAGCCTGAACATCCTTAAAATTGGTTAATTAGTGCCAAGCGCCGAACTATATGACCAATGGGGTGGTGTAGTGGCAGCTGATTCGTCAATCGGTTCCATTGGTCAATGGGGTATAGCAGTCGGTGAGTAGTTGATCACTAAGAGCTCTATATATTTAAAGCGAGCACTAATTGGAGAGTATGACTTGATATTCTCGAGTAATCTGCTATAATAATAAGTACCAAGCCAAGCTGTTACTATGTTACACTTGTTCTAGACCAACATCCACTGAATTAACCTACGAAAACTTAACATAATGCCCACTACTTATAGGCTAATTAAGTGATAAGTTTACCCTAAAACTCAGGATCCTGCCCCATACCGGCACATATTACCCTGTTTAGTGTTGTTATTGCCAAAGAATGCAAAGGGAAAGCTGTTGAGATCCAGAGGGTCCCTAAACTAAATTTCGATGAGTCGCGCTCTTGGGTCCGCCCCCGCATCCTAACCTTAGCCAGAGAATTAGGCAGATGTCCTTGCCCCCCCTATCGCGCCTTTGCTGGCGCGTCATCTGTTTGAACACGCCTTGATGCTCACAATTCGACGGACACCCCGAGAACTTTTCCACGCAAGTCAGTTTCTTCAGTAGTTTAACCTCTGCCACGGTGGTTGCACATCGCGAAGCTGGTATTTTGTCATTGAATCTAGGCATATCTGCCTACGGTCATATGTGCGCACAAGGTTTCCGCCAGGATTTCGAGTTTTAGTTGTCTTTTGCTTACAGACACGTTTCGTGGAAATGGAGGTGTTTCACATTGAGCCGGAAATGGCCAGTTTGCTCAATAAGATGC
>Ga0335075_10007331_pt1 | contig 16954 bp, 18 predicted proteins | sample Lox_Sample_24_FD_206723 | JGI IMG/M metagenome (GOLD analysis project Ga0335075, IMG submission 206723) | Soil microbial communities from Loxahatchee National Wildlife Refuge, Florida, United States - Lox_Sample_2.4 | ecosystem: Environmental > Terrestrial > Soil > Wetlands | place: USA...
AAAGCGGCCCGCCAAAAAACATCCTGACATTCCCGCAGTTTAACCGCCCCTTCAACCATTGCCATACGGGGTTAGTAACACGGATACGGTCAGTCCGTCCGATTGGATCGCGGCGCTGTCGACTTTGGGGATCATTCCTTTGTCGATGACGCCGTTTTTTTCAGGTGAGCGGCTTCCGCTGTTTTCAAATGGGCAGTCCTGACTCGGGTGAATTTTATATTTCCGCCTGCAGGGCGTCCCACGTTTCAGTGTACAGAGCGCGGACGGCAGGATGGATGGCGAGGTCGCGGGGAAGCTTGCGATATTTGATTAGCTCGATGACGTCCGCCTTATCTTTGAGCCGCCGATTTGGGCTGCCCGACCAACTATCCAGTTTGAGCGAAATGAGCTCTTCGAGAGATATGAAATGCAGCGTATCAAAGACTGTTTTGGCTTCGGGAAAGGGAACCTTGCAGCCACGCTTTAAGACCCGGCCCGCAGGCAAAAGGTCAATTTTTACTTCATTGCGCCGATCCTCGACGCGGTCGTCAATACCATAGACCTTATAAAACGGCCCGGTCACGCTTGCAGTCAGGAATTCCACCGCCTCATGTACGTTCGGCACGACAATGTCCACGTCAATGGTCACGCGCGGGTAGCCATGCTCCTGCACTGCCAGGCCGCCGACGATGAGATGCGGAATATCATAATGCGCCAACGTGCTCACGGCGTCGCGAGCGGTCTCAATGATGCCGCTCGTGCCGGTATTCTCGCGCAATATGTACGCGTCATGGTTCACAAATAGATTATATTAGATTTCAATAAGATGGCCAAATAAGAATTCTAAACGTCTTAATAATTCGCGGGCCGTTTAATGCTTACAGAACAATCTCTGTCCCGACGCCTTCGTCCGTGAAGATTTCGAGGAGAACAGCATGCGGTACGCGGCCATCCACAAAGGAAACTTTTTCCACGCCCGATTGGATTGCGGCGACGGCGCTGTCGACTTTGGGGATCATACCTTTGTCGATAACGCCGGTTTTTTTTAGATGGGCAACTTCCGCTGTTTTCAAGTGCGCGATTACGGAATCAGGCATCTTTGGATCGCGCAGAAGCCCGGGCACGTCGCTCATAAACACCAGGCGCTTGGCCTTGAGGGCGATGGCCGCATACGCGGCGGCAACGTCGGCGTTGCAATTATAAATTTTCCCGTCTTCGCCTCTGGCGGTTGGACTGATGACCGGGGTAAAACCGCACCAGATGCTTTCTTTTAAGGGCGCGACGTTGACTTCCGTGACTTCGCCGACGTACCCGATGTCAATTTTCTGCCCCGGGTTTTGCGGGTCATCGAGCAGGAGTTTTTTACATTTGAAAATGTCCGGCCCGGCAAAGCCGACGGCGTTGCCGCCAAGGGCGTTAATGGTTTTGACGATTTCGGGATTGATCTCGCGCGACAGGACGTCGTCCACGATTGTGACCGCGGCTTCGTCCGTGACGCGCTGGCCTTGAATAAAGCTGGCCGCCAGCCCCGCCTTTTCCATGGCCCTGGTAATGGCCTTGCCGCCGCCATGGACGACGATGGGATCAATCTCAACGGCTTCAAGAAAGACGACGTCGCGGGCGACACTCGTGCGTGTGTTTTCATCGGGAGAATCCATGAAGCTGCCTCCGTATTTAACAACGAATGTCGCGCCGCTGAATTTTTGGATATACGGAAGCGCTTCCAGGAGCATATCGGCTTTGGCAATTAAATCCTGCACGCCCGATTCGATACTGGAAAATGGGGGAAAATGGAAGTATCAGTTTTGCACTTCCGTTAGATCGAGGACGGTGGCGGCGATTGTTTGCGTTTGGACGGTTAGCCGATTTGGAAATCGGCGATACGGCAGGTTCGGAAACCTGCGCTACCGCCAAATGAAATGTCTCGCGGTTAAAACGGGCGGCCATTTATAAGAAATGGCCATTGATGGCATGGCTTTGATTGGGCATTATGGCCCCCGAACAAACCGAGGACGGCGCAGGGCGACCGTCACTGCAAGTTAACGTGTTATTCTGCCAAAAAATCCATGTCCATTGTCATTTTGTCCATTGTGCAAAGGGCCGCAGCCTGCGAGTTTTATAGGCGATACACCCATTCTAGATGAAGATTACCGACGTTAAATTATATACTGTTAAATCCGGCGACACCGGCGCGCGAGGCGCCGCGGTGGGAGAATCGCAATACTGGGGCGGGGGCTGGCAGGCCCAGACGCTCATTTCCAATCCCATGTCCGTGCACCCGAAATATTCCCGCATCCGCTCCCTGTGGATGGGGGGCGGGCAGGACCCGTTTGTCATTGAAATATTCACAGATGACGGCGTGAGCGGATTTTGCGCCAATTATGGGGGTGGCGCCTTTGCCTGCAGCATCATTGACCAGCACCTCAAGCGCTTTCTCATTGGCCAGGACCCTTTCAACATAGAGTTAATTTGGGACCAAATGAACCGCTCCACGCTGCCTTACGGGTTGGGCGGCACAACGAGCATGGCCATGGCCGGGGTGGACCTTGCCTTATACGATTTGGTTGCCAAAGCCCAGAAATTGCCTGTCTATAAGATGATCGGCGGCCAGACCAAAGAAGCGATCCCGTGCTACGTGACCATTCATCCGGATTTCGTGGACGCCTGGCGCGACCGCGGCTTTCTTGGCGTCAAAGTTGCCGCGCCCTGGGGAGTGGAAAGCGGGCGGGACGGCATCAAGAAAATGGAGGCCCTTATCGCGAAGCTGCGGAAAGGCCTTGGCGACGACATGGAAATTATGGTTGATTGCTACTTGTCATGGGACATTGAATTCACCACGCGCGTGGCGGAGCGCGTTCGTGACTATGACGTCAAGTGGTTCGAGGACCCTCTCCAAAACGGATGGGCGACGGAAAACAACCGGATTTTGCGCGACCGGATTTCGCCCATTCTGGTGGCAACCGGCAATCTGGAATATCATCCCAAAGCGTTTCATAATATCATTCACAATCATGCAACGGACATTATCCAGCCGGAGATGCAATGGTGCGGCGGTTATACGCCGACCCGCTGGATTGCGGCGATGGCCAAGCCGTATGATATGCCGGTCATCCCGCATGGGTCGTCCGTTTACAATTACCATTTCGTGATGGCCAACACGAACTCACCCTATGCCGAATACCTTTCGGTGGGCAAGGGAACAGAGATCCAGCCGATTTTCAGTGTGATCGAGGGCGAACCGTTGCCGGTCAATGGGAAAATTTCGCTCGACCCCGGCAAACCGGGTTTTGGTGTGGAACTGAAGCGCGACCTGCTCGTGCCGTTTAAAGGTTGAACTATGAAAAAAATTCGCATTGGCGTGATCGGCGCGGGCTGGTGGGCAACCTCCGCGCACATTCCGGCTATCAAATCGCACCCGGGCGCGGAACTGGTGGCAGTGCAAAGCCGTGAAAGAGCCAATTGCGAAAAAATCGCCAACGATTTCGGGATAAAACACGCCTTTGTCGATTTCCGGGAGTTGCTGGCGCTCAAGGAACTGGACGCCGTCATTGTCGCCTCGACGCCGAACGTTCATTTTACCCACGCCCGGACCGCGCTGGAGCGGGGGCTGCACGTTCTGGTAGAAAAGCCAATGACCTTTACCGTTGATGAATCGCGCGAACTGGTGGAAATCGCCGCTCAAAAGAAACGGCAGTTGCTTGTGAGTTGTCCCTGGCATTACACAGCTCACGGCAAAGAGGCCCGTCGGCTGATCCACTCGGGCGCGCTCGGTCAAATCAAAATGATTTCGATCCTGATGACCAACCCGATTGACAAGCTGCTGCGCGGAATCAATACCTCTCCCACTCATGGCATGAAAACGGTCTATATCGAGCCGTGCAAAGGTTCCTACAACGACCCGGAGATTGCCGGCGGCGGGCAGATTTATTGCCAGGTATCGCATGCCGCGGCCTATCTCAGCTTTCTGACCGGGCAGCGTCCTGCGGAAGTTTATGCCCGGTTCGATTATGACGGTTCGCAGAATGACATTTATAACGCGTTGACCGTGACGATGGAAAATGGCGCGCTCGCCAACCTGGCCAGCACGGCGGCCACTCCCTTATCTGAACGAAATTACGAAGTCCGCGTTTTTGGCAGCAAAGCCATCCTGCAGCTTGAACTGTGGCGGGGAACGATGACGTTGATTGATTTTAGCGACAGGCGCACTGAGTTCCAACCGCTGGCACAAGCGGAAATCTACCCTGAACAGGCGCCGGCCCTCAATTTTATCGACACGGTGCTGGGCAAGGCGGCCAACGGTTCACCGGGAGAACTGGGACTTGCGTCCATGGAAATCATCGAAGCCGCGTGTGAATCGGCGCGGACCAATCGCTGTGAAAAAATCCGGGCCATGAAGAACGCCCGCGTCGCTGAGTCGTCCGCTGTTCGCCAACGGGCATGAGCCGGGCTGTCCAACTCACCGGCATCGCGTGGGACCATAGCCGCGCCTTTCCGCCGCTGGTGGCAACGGCGCAGCGTTACGAAGACCTGCACCCGGGGGTGCGCATTCGCTGGGAAAAACGCACGCTCGACGAGTTTGGCCACATGTCCATCGACCACCTGGCCCCGAAGTTTGACCTGATTGTCATTGATCATCCCTGGGCGGGTTTTGCGTTTGAGAAAAAACTTGTTCATGACCTCAAACCGCTCCTGACGCCAACGTCTCTAAACCATTGGGCGCAAAATTCCATCGGCTTGACGTTCGACAGCTATGATTACGCGGGCCGATTGCTCGCGCTGCCGATTGACGCGGCGACGCCTGCGCCAAGCTGGCGCCCCGATCTGCTTGAGCGCGCCGGAACGCCGCCACCGGCAACCTGGAGCGAAGCCGTGGCGCTCGCGCGCCGAAAATATGCCGTGATCCCGGCATTCAACGCCGACCTTTTTTTGCACTTTTTAATGCTCGTAAAAGCCCTCGGCGCCGATCCGTGCTTATCGCTGGAAGAACTTGCGCCCCGCGAGATCATGCATACCGCCCTGGACATGCTTCGCGAATTGACTGAGCCAATGCCGCGCGAAATTTTTGACTGGAACCCCATCAAGGTCGCTGAACGCATGACCACGACCGATGACTTCGCATGGAACGCGTTTGGCTACACTTATAACAATTATGCCCGCAACGCTTTCGCCCAATCCCGGTTGCGCTTCGGCAACCTGATGTCGCTTGAACCGGATGGGCTGCGCCTGCGAAGTGTGCTTGGGGGCACTGGCATTGCTCTCTCAACAAAATGCCACCATCCTGAAATCGCTCTGGACTACGCCTGTTTCGTCGCCGGAGCAAACGTGCAAAGAACGCTTTATGTCAACGCGGGCGGACAACCGTCTCACCGTTCCGCGTGGGACGACTCCGCCGCAAATGTTTTGTGCGGTGAATTTTTCAGCGGAACAAAAATGACGCAGGAGGAAGCATTTATCCGCCCGCGTTACAGCGGTTATGTCCCGCTGCAAACGACGGGCGGCGCGGCGCTGCAGGAGACGTTGCGGGATGGACGTCACCCTGACGCCACGCTGGACAAACTGAACAAACTGTACAGGGAATCACGCAAGTCGGGTTCGCCATCCTTTCAATCCAATTAATGTTATGAAACTAAAACTTAGTTGCGCGGATTTCAGCTTTCCGCTTCTTTCGCACGAGGCGGCATTAGGCGTCATTTCACTGCTCGGATTGCGCGGGGTGGACATCGGCCTGTTCGCGGGGCGCAGCCATTTGCGGCCTGAAAAAGAGCTGAATCGTCCGGAAAAAAGCGGATCAAGCCTTCATCTCCGGCTGGAACGGCAGGGTCTCGTCGCGTCGGATATTTTTCTTCAGGTCCACGATAACTTCGCCGACTTTGCCGTGAATCATCCTGAGGCGAAACGGCGGGAATTTGCGCGGAAACAGTTTCTCAAGACGTTGGATTATACCGCCGCGGCAGGAGCGAAGCACGTGTCGCTTTTGCCGGGCGTCACTTTCGACGGCGAGGCCCGCGAAACATCACTTGGCCGCGCGGCCGAAGAATTATCGTGGCGGGTGGAACAGGCCGCATCGATGAAACTGACGGTGGGAATTGAGCCGCACGTCGGGTCCATCGTTGATGCGCCCGGGCTCGCGATGGAGTTGGCGGACCGTGTGCCTGGGCTCGGCTTGACGCTGGATTACGCGCACTTCACGCGCGCCGGCATGCCGGACAGCGAAATAGAACCATTGTGCGCCCGTGCCACGCATTTCCACGCCCGTTGCGCGCGCAAAGACCGATTGCAAAGCAGTTTTAAGGACAACACGATTGATTTTCCCGGCGCGCTCAAGGCGCTCAATAAGCATGATTTCCGCGGCTGGATAGCCCTCGAATACGTCTGGATTGATTGGGAGCATTGCAACGAAGTGGACGTTGTCTCTGAAACGGTTCTTTTGAAGGGCTGCCTGAGTGACACGGCTAAAAAAGGGCTCCGTTCGTGAAAGACCGGGGAGCATGGTATATCCGTTTGGTGTACACGCTTTAGCGTGCTCCGCAGCCGACCGAAGAATGGCATCAAGCCCGGAACACCCTAAAAGGGTGGACACCGAGCGAACGCACGACGCACCACGTGCTCTAAAACTATGGAATTAAAGAAAAAAGATTGGAAAACCCAAACCGCCCTGATCACCGGCGGCGCTTCCGGCATTGGCCTGGCGATTGCAAAAAAACTCAACAGTCTCGGTGTCACGGTAGTGATCTGTGATTTGGATGCGGCCAAACTCGAATCCGCCCGCTCAAGTATCAGCGTGACTGCCGAGACTCTCTGCGTGGACGTCTCGGATACAAAAGGGGTCGAAACCGCCATCGGCAGGCTTATTCAAAAGAATGGTCCGATAGACATCCTGGTCAACAGCGCCGGCACAACGGGCATTACGAATGTCAAAAGCCATGAAGTAGATCCCGCCAACGTTGAATTTGTTTTCCGCATCAATTTCTTCGGCGCCTACAACACAGCGCGCGCCGTTATCCCGGCCATGGTGAAACAAGGTTACGGGCGGATATTGCATATCGCCTCCATCGCCGGCAAGGAAGGGAACGCGGGCATGATGGCGTATTCGGCCTCCAAGGCCGCGGTGATTGGCATGGCCAAAGTGCAGGGAAAGGAACTCGCCGAAACCGGTGTGACCGTAAACGCGCTCGCGCCGGCGGTCATTCGCACCCCCATGGTTGACGCCCTGCCCGCCGCGCAAGTGACGTACATGACCGACAAAATTCCCATGAAACGCTGTGGGACACTCGAAGAGGCCGCGGATATGGCCTGCTTTATTGTCTCGCCGGAAGCAAGCTTCACAACGGGTTTTACATTTGACCTCACCGGAGGGCGCGCAACAAGCTAGCTGCACTAATAATGAAATCCCTTCGAGAACTCATCATAAACCGTCTTCGGAGCGCGGCTGTGTCGAAGACCAGCCGCAGCACGCAGCAATTTTCGTGGGCGCTGCGGCTGGCGCCCCTTCGCCCCACACACAGCCGCGCTCCGAACGCTCAACATCGAACGTACGACCCGCCGCCCTTCCTTCGGCGTTCGATGTTGAGCGTTCGATGTTCGATGTTTCCGATCATCTGCCTGGCAATGGCTATTTCATCCGCACTGGCAGACGAACCGGCTTACAAAAATCCGGATTTGCCTGTAGACCAGCGGATCACCGACCTGCTCGGCCGCATGACACTCGAAGAAAAAGCGCGCCAATTGGACCTCTATAACGCCAAGAAAACAATAGTGATAAAGAGCGAAGAGTTGAATGGCACCCAGGTCAAACCCGGCACAGCATTTGTTCCTGAACGCGCCGAGGAAGCCTTCGGCCCCCTGGGCGTTGGCGCGATGCACGAATTGTATCCGGATGCGCAACTGTACAATGCGCTGCAGAAATGGCAGATGCAGTCCACTCGCCTGGGCATCCCGGTCCTTCTTACGGGGGAGGCGCTGCATGGCTATATGGGGTACGGCTCAACTATTTTTCCGCAAAGCGTCAATTTGGCGACGACCTGGAATGTGGATCTGGCCCGGGCTGAGGGCGCGGCCATCGCCGCGGAAACGCGGGCCCATGGCGTGGGCATGATCCTGGCGCCGGTGCTGGACGTGGCTCGCGAGCCGCGCTGGGGCCGGGTGGAAGAGGATTTTGGCGAAGATCCGTTTTTGTCCGGCCAACTGGGGCTGGCTTATGTTGAAGGTGTCCAGGGCGATTCACTTTCAACCGACCACAACTGCATTGCCGAGCCAAAACATTTTGCTGGACATGGTTCGCCTGAAAGCGGACTCAACACCGCCCCGGTCCACGCGGGTGAACGCGAAGTGCGCATGTACATGCTCAAGACTTTTGAGCCGGCCATCCGTGAAGGCCATGCCATGGGCGTCATGGTCGCCTATAACGACATCGACGGCGTGCCCTGCACGGCAAATCCGTGGCTGCTGCAAAAAGTGCTGTTCAATGAATGGGGATTTCAAGGCTTTACGCTGGCAGATGACGGCGCAATCGCGCGCCTCATCTCCGCCCATCATGTCGCCGCCACGCCCGCCGACGCCGCATGCCTGGCCATTAATTCGGGCATGGACATGCAGTTTTATGATTTCGATCACGACACATTTCAGAACGCGATCGTCCAGGGCGTGAAAGACGGGCGCGTATCCGAAGCCACGCTGGACGACGCTGTCACCAGGATTTTGCGCGCAAAATTTATGCTCGGCCTTTTTGATCATCCCTTCGTGAACCCGGACCTTGAGAATTCCGTTTGCCGTTCGCAGGAGCACCTGGACCTTTCTCTCGAAGTCGCCCGGCAGTCCATGTGCCTCCTGAAAAACCAGGACCATCTCCTTCCGCTCGATAAAAACCTGAAGCACATCGCCGTGATCGGGCCCAACGCAAATGTTGTGCAAACGGGCGATTACACCGGGCACGAGGCGAGTCTGGACACGCCCGAGTACGGCATTTTCGAGCAGGTCAAAAAAATCGTATCGCCGGACACACAAGTGCGGTTCAATAACGGCCAAAATGTCGACGCTGCCGTCGCACTGGCAACGAACTCGGACATGGTGATTTTGGGGCTGGGCGAAAACTCGAAAATTTCCGGGGAAGGACATGACCGTTCCAATCTGGACCTGCCCGGCAACCAGGAACAGCTATTGGAAGCGGTTGTCGCCACGGGTGTGCCCGTGGTGCTCGTTCTCGAAAATGGCCGGCCCTTGACGATCCTCTGGGCGGCGCAACACGTGTCCGCCATCCTTGAAGCATGGTACCCGGGAGAATTCGGCGGACGCGCCATTGCCGAAACATTATTCGGCGACAATAATCCCGCCGGAAGATTAAGCATTAGCTTTCCCAAAAACGTGGGCCAGTTGCCGGATTTTTATGACTCTTTTCCTTCGAAACGAAACCACTTTGTTGATGGAGACGATTCGCCACAATTCGTTTTTGGGTTCGGGTTAAGCTACACGACATTCAAATATGATCATCTGGAGGTCACCGCCCCTTCAGCCGGCAGCGACGACGACGTGCTTGTGACATTCGACCTGACCAACACCGGCGATCGCGACGGGGATGAAGTGGCCCAGGCCTACGTGCGTGAAACGACTGCGAGCGTGGCGACACCGCAACGCGCGCTGAAAGCCTTTTCACGTATTCACTTAAAAGCCGGTGAAACCCGGAGCGTGACGCTTCACATTAAAAAGAGCGATCTCGCTATTTGGGGCGCGAAACAGGAATGGTCGGTTGAGCCGGGCGAATTTACGGTCTGGGTCGGCGGCGATTCCCGGGCGACCTTAAGTAAAAAATTCAATTTGGAATAGTTCCACGTTATACTCATAGCCATGAAAATCATTCGTTATCTCGATCCATCAGGCGCAATCTCTTACGGCGCGGAACAGCCTTCGGGCCAGACAGCGCGCATCGAGGGCGATATTTTTTCCAAATTCCATACGACGAATGAGCCGGCGAAAATTGCCAAATTGCTCGCGCCGGTTGTCCCTGCGGCGATGCTGTGCATTGGCCTGAATTACAAGCACCATGCCGCCGAAAGCAAGGCGCCCATCCCGGAATATCCGGTGCTCTTCGTTAAAAATCCCGGGGCGTTGAATCATCCGGGCGCGCCCATCGCCCTTCCGAGGCATCTGCGCAGCGATGAAGTGGATTACGAATGCGAATTGGCCGTGGTCATTGGCCGCGCCTGCAAAAACGCTTCGCGCGCGAATGCCCTCGATCATGTCCTGGGTTACACCTGCGCCAATGACGTCAGCGCCCGCGATTGGCAAAAAATCCGCAGTGGCGGCCAATGGTGCCGCGGAAAATCATTCGATACGTTCGGACCGCTTGGCCCCTGTCTTGTGACGCCGGATGAAATTCCCAACCCCAATGCGCTGCGCATTCGCACCGTTATCAACGGCGAAACCCTGCAGGATTGGAACACCAACGACATGATTTTTGACGTGCCGGCGCTCATCGAATTTCTGAGCGGCTCGACCACACTTCTCCCGGGCACGGTTATTCTCACCGGCACACCCCATGGCGTCGGCATGGCGCGAAATCCCCCACGCTGGCTCAAACCGGGAGATAACGTGACCATCGACATCGAGAAAATTGGAAGCCTGACAAATCCAGTAATCATGGAAACCGTCTAACCCAAAAATCCAGGAATCCAACAATCCATTAATCCAATAAAAGAAGCGCGCGGCGAAGGCCTAAACGAGATTGGCGCTCCCGCTGAGCGGGATTAATGCTCGATAGAGCTACCCACGTGGGGTAATGTCCTGACGCCCCGGCACGAAAAATCTCAAATCCGGTATTTGGACCCAGGCTCATTCGTCGCGCAACACCAACGTCTCACATTCTTTAAGGGCTGCAACAGAAAGTTGTTCCAAAGTTGTTCACAACAGGTCCATCAAGCCAGCGGCAGATTCGACCCCACTTTCGTCGTTTCGTCATGAAGCTATTTGGATTCCGTTACCGCAAGAGAAAATAATGGCCGGGCGAAACGCCTGTTACATATTGCGTGGTGCGTCAAGTATTGTATGACGATGTCCGGTTTTATTAATCATTTGCGTGGGGTTGCGGGTTGTGGCATTCTATTTTGTATCAAGAAACTATTTTCATAAACATTATGACTAAGCCAAAGATTATCGCATATTTGAAACCAACCTGCGGATGGAGCCAGGGCGTGCGGGCCGTGTTGCGCAAGTACGACCTGCAGTATGAGGACCGGGACATCATCAATGACCCTATGCAGCGTCAGGAAATGATTGAGAAAAGCGGGCAGATGTTGAGCCCATGCGTGGAAATCAATGGCCACATGCTCGCGGACGTCAGCGGCGAGGAGGTGGAAGCGTGGATGCTTGCCAATAATGTCGTGACGCAAAACAATCGGGCGCCCGACGCGCCGATCAACCAGCCCTGCGCCCATGAAATGCCAGAGGAAGCGCCGCTTAATTTTGCAGCGCGCCATCATTAATTTTTTGCAAAACGCAAAACGCGAAGGCCAAAAGCCTTCGCGTTTTTTTATGCCATTGGCCGGCGAAGGCCAGCCGGTACCGACGCCGGCGCCGAGGAAAGCGCCATTGGTATCCATGTACAAGTCCGTCCGGGAAAGCGGATGAATACAGGCTTGGTAGATTTGGAACCCCCAAAGAAGTTCAATGCTGACGCGGGGATTTAGGGGCAGAAATTTTCTTATTTCGTTTTTTGGGTGGAATCTCGCGAAAATTTCGAGGCATTTTGGGGATTTGCGGCTAATGCAGGCAAAGAGACAACGAAATACTCATTATGAAAACAAAACTGCAAATTCTCGTGGCTGTTATTTCCATTGTATTTTCGATGGTAAAGACATCGGCACAGCAGCCCCCAACCCCACCAACTCCACCTGCGGCAATCAATCCAGCAACGGGGCTGCCCGAGCCCGTGCCAAACATTGACCCGCGAACGGGGTTGCCTGCGGACGGCAGCCCACCGTTCAAAGATTCCAATGGCGCAACTACATGGATAGACCCTGCGTGGACAGATTCCGGCAAAGTCGTGAATTCGGTCGAATACCCGGATATTCCCCTGAGCGAAGTAGCAAGAAATTTGCGGGAGCAATTTACCAATTATTTCGATGTTATCATTCCGAATCCAAATGGCGTGTCTGGACCCACGCCCGGCACGCTTGATCCAACTCAGTGTAGTGTTAACCTGCAGTTGAAAAATGTCACGGCGACTGAAATATTGAACGCGATGAATTTGCAGTTCCAACTGGACAATAAGCCGGTGCGGTGGGAGCTGACATTGAATGGCTCGCGCCCAACCGCCATATTGCGGCTCGTGCCCCAACTGGGTCCTGCGTCGCCGCCACAAATTCGGAAGGCCTTTTTTGTTGGCGATATGCTCGACGAATATCCCGGCACCAATGACATGGAAAAGCTCGGTGACATCTCCGGTAAAGTCAACGATGCATGGGACGCGACGGGGACATCCAGGGGAAGGGTTCACATTTATCCTGCCGGCCAATTATTGATAGTGTCAGGCACTCCGGACCAGGTGGATTTAGCCGAACAAATCCTTCGGGCGTTGAAAGAAAAAGCGGACTATGAAACATCACATCCCATGAAGCGTCACGGCCACGGCAACAGCCAATGAATCCAAAGTTGTCTATGCGCGCATGACCGTTTCCATCCTCACGATGCGCCCTCTTGCAGAGACGCTCACACCACGCGCAACTGTGGAAACGTCCAATGAGAGAGCCGCTGAATCCGCAGCCGACGCGGAGGCGCGCCAGGTGGCCGCCGCGATCGGGCGCGGAGAGAACGCGGCATTCGAGAAGTTGTACGAGCGTTATCATCGGCGCCTGTTGCGCCTGGCGCTGATGCTGGCACGAGGGGATGAATTGCTGGCGCATGACGCGGTGCAGGGAACATTCATCGTGGCGGCGCAAAAACTCCGTCACGTGGATGGTGAGGCGCATTTATGGAATTGGCTGGCGCAGGTGGCGCGGCAGCAAATCACCCGGATTTGCCGGCAACGAAAGCGCGACACCACGGTTGTGGATCCGGAGGAATTCATCGGGCGCGCCATAGTTGAAGAATCGGACACGCGACTGGAAGAAATCCTCGACGCCGCGCTTGCGGCCCTGGACCTGGAGGAACGTCAAATCGTCGAGCGGTTTTACTTCGACCGATTGAGCCAAAAAGAAATCGCCGAACAACTCAACATTACGCCGAAAGCCGTTTCGAGCCGCCTTGAACGGGCGCGGGCGAAGCTGCGTTTATTCGTTTCAACCACGTTGTCCCATGAAACCTGAAAAAGAACGATTGATTGATGATTTGCTGGATGCGCAAAACCGGCGGGAAGCAACATTGCGCGCAGGCGCCCAAATCCTTCGCCGCCGCCGGCATTGGCGCGCGGCGCGACAAACATTGGCGGTGACGGCGCTCGTTGCGGTCGCGGCGGTCTTCATCGGGCGAAATGATCACCCGCAAAAAACGGCCCCCATTTCTGTTGCTGTTCCTGTTGCTGAAGAAAAACCCGCCCCAGTCCAGGCGGGGGTTTTGACGGACGAACAATTGCTCGCGCTTTTTCCGAACACGCCGGTTGGGCTGGCCAAGTTGTCCAATGGGAAAAAGGTGCTTATTTTCCCCCGGCCAGCGGATGAGGCCCGGTATGTTGTTCATTTATAAAATGGATTAATTTCGCGCTTGCGGTTATTCGCGCGATGGGTGAGTTTTCCAAGTCTCCTATGCGCATCTATCAAATGGTCTTCCTGGCATTTATGATAGTAGCATTCATCGGCGCCTGCATCAGGAAGCCGCGTCAAACGATTGGCGGAGTCATTGGTGGTATCCTGGGAATCCTGATTCCAGTTTTGCTTGCAGAATTATATGTTTGGCGTGGAGGAGACCCTACGGCGGCTGGAGCTCTCTCTTTTTTCTGTATTCTCACGTTGCCGCTGGGAATCGCCATCGGTGTTATCGTTGCAAATTGGACAGCGAAAGTCCGGGGAACATCTGACAAGGATAAAGTTTGAACAACCCGGCACCGGCACCAAAATGAGAACGCGCTTTGTTAAATTCTATCTCTATTTCGTTGCCGTTACGCTGTCAGTGACGTTTGTGGGCAAATTAGGCGCTGTGGTTCGCACGGTATTTCACCTGCCCTCGATGTACCAGTGCATCGAAGACCCCATGTTCGGGCCATCCCAGCCCATCGGCAACGATCCACTGTTGGCCATCGCCGCAGGTATTGAATTTGTGATCGTCATGCTGATTTGCTTTTGCCGGGCGCGATGGGTGCCTTGCCTCGCATCCGCTTTGTGGGGCACGATTTGTGTTGGCGCCCGTGTGTATTTTACAGTTGCCGGCACCGATTGCGGCTGCCTGGGCTGGCTGGCCGAACCCGGTCCCACGACAAATTTGATTGTCGGCCTGTTGGCACTGGCAATTGCGGCGGGCGGTTATACCGCGCTGGGCATCCTCTGGCGGGATTTCAAACCGTTCAAGCGGAGCCAAAACGCCGCAGTGACATGACTCTTATCGTGCCACACAGCAGGCTCCGGATTTAACGTACCACGCGAAGTCCAAACGACTTGCGACGCCACAGCCATAACGCTCCGACGCCAAGGCCCGCCAGCGCGACGGTGGACGGCTCCGGGGTAACAGCGATGCCGTAGGGGCCATCAAGTCCTGAAATTAGCGAAGCATCGACGAGGGCCCCGGAAGTCGTGTATTCGCTGACCGAACCGTTACCGCCGCCGAAGTCCTCATTTGCGACAAACAGGTCGTTCCCGGAAATCGCAATAGCCCAGGGATCGTTCAAGTTGGAAACCAGCGGGGTATCCACCTCTGATCCATCCAGTCCGTACTCGCCCACGGTGTTGTTGTTATTATTTACAACGTATATGTCTTGCGCCTTGAGGGCGCCTGCCAGGCCACATGTCAGCGCCAAAGCGAATCCACAGATTTTCGTAGTATTTTTCATGGCAAGTCGCTGCCCCGAGTTGATATTTAAGCCGATCACTCAAGCGCCATTTTATCTTTAAAATCCACAACCGGGAACTGTGCGTTTCACCGCGCATCTGTTCCATTCGGGCGCACAGCGAAAGTGTTACCTATGAACCCGAAACATCGGTCCGGCAGCTTGCAAACAACGAAACCGTTGAAACGGTTTCTTCCTTCGAGCGGCACCGTACACCGGGCCAAAGCCACGGTGTTAGTGGGGGCGTTGAAATGGCGTAGCCCATTTGGTTTTGGCACGTGATTTGCGACAGTGAAAAACTAATTTTTTCGGCCTGCATTTGAAAAATCGAATCGACTCATTTAAAATTGGTGTATGAGGCCAAAGTTCAAGGTGAAGTTCACCGCCATCATTCAACGTTCGGAAAAATGGTTTATCGCGCTTTGCCCGGAGCTGGACGTGGCAAGCCAGGGCGGAACGGCGGAGGAAGCCAAGCGTAATATCACAAAGGCTGTGAAATTATTTTTGGAAACGGCGAGCCCGTCCGAAATCCAACGGCGAATCAGCCGGGAAACCTATATTACGCCACTCGCCATCGCCGTTTGAAATAAATGAAAAAACCTATCATTGGCATTTTCGCGCTTTTAGCATCCGGCAGCCTGTGCGCCTTCGCCGGCGACGGAACTGCAGCGGTAAACACAACTGTATCGCCGCAGGCGAAAGAAATTGTGGAAGAAATGCGCGGGATCGATATGCGACTGGGCAACCCTATGTTTGATGATGGAAGTCCCAACCTGAAAGAACAGCATAAGTATGATATCATAGATGAATTGCGCGCAATAGGGCCTGACGCGATTCCAGCTTTGATTCAGGCTCTTGGCGATCCTGACGACCAAATGCGTTGTGATGCTGAATTGGCTATGATCAATTTGGCAGGAGGCTTCGACGGCAAGCCGAAGATGGATATAGAGAAGGCGCTTCCGGCGCTGGTCAAATCAATGGGCGACACAAATAGCAACGTGCGGGCGTGGGCTGCGCACGCTATTGCCGAGATGGGGCCCGGTGGCGTAGGTGCTGTTCCCGTATTGATCAAGATGCTTAACGATCCTGACGTGGGACCTCGTAACTGCGCCTGTATCGCTCTGAGAAATATCGGGCCGCCGGCCAAACCCGCATTGCCTGCGCTGCAAAAAGCGTTGAATGACCCCGAGGGGGATGTGCGTAGTTTTGCGAGACAGGCGATTGAGAAGATTGAAAAACCGGTGAATTGATGCGAAGTGCCTGACTGGCGCGTGCCTGGCGGAGCGGCAGCTCCGCCCTACCGCCGGGTGATGGGACATTAAAGATGTACCACTACCAAATCCGTTGAGCCGCACGTTCATGCGGTTGAGAATATAGGCGGGTTGAGGCAATTAATGGGAGTGATGGTTGCCAGCATCTTCGCACCGCCGATGGCTGGCGGAATAACGTGGCCAATTGGACATTTACGACGAGTGGGTTTTTCGGCGACAAAAAATATTACATTCGCATCGATGACAACCGCGACCCGAACAGCGGCGCGGTAATCAGGTTCGGAAACGGCGCCGGCCCGCGCGACGTGCGCGCCGTTGTGGATGGCGGATTTTTGGAATTATCGCGGCTGGGCGTCATGAGCCCAAACGACTGGACCATCCTGGAAACGTTGCCAAAATATGACGGCATCCTGAAGCAGACGATCGCGGGCAAGGGCGATGCGCGACCGGGCCGGTAATGTGGCGTGGGAAGGTTCGACCAATCGCGCGCTTACTCCTCCTGCCGGTGGTACGCTGGCGGTAAATGATGCACTGGATGTGAAGGGGCAAGTTGGACAATAATGCTGAAACATCGAACATCGAACGTCGACCGCCCAACATCGAATGAAAGAGCCTAGCCCGGATATTTCATAAAGGGATTAACCAAAGAAGCGGCTGGAGCGTCCATAGGCTTGATTTCACTAAGCCAAATGAAAACGCCACACGCCGCTTCTTCGACAACAGACTGTAGAGAACAGCC
>Ga0335075_10007332_pt1 | contig 16953 bp, 16 predicted proteins | sample Lox_Sample_24_FD_206723 | JGI IMG/M metagenome (GOLD analysis project Ga0335075, IMG submission 206723) | Soil microbial communities from Loxahatchee National Wildlife Refuge, Florida, United States - Lox_Sample_2.4 | ecosystem: Environmental > Terrestrial > Soil > Wetlands | place: USA...
GCCGGGGCAGGGCGCCATCACCGCCGGAGCGATCGAGGGATCCATGCCGTCCATATCGACGGTCAGGTAATAGCGCCCGCCGTCAGGGATGCGAGCGAGGATCGCGTCCATGCCAACATCGTGCAGCTCACTCGCGGTGATGAGGTGCGCGCCATATTCATTTGCGGCGTCCACCTCCTGCTGGCGTGCGCTGCCGGTGGCACGCAGGCCGATCTGGAAGATCTCGCCGACATGCGGCATCTCCGAGGCGCGACGGATCGGGCTGGACAAGCCCTCGCGGATGCCGTTCACCTCGTCGCGCCAGTCGATGTGCTGGTCGATCTGGATCAGCGTGATGCGACCGCTTCCATCGAAAGCACGCAGGACAGGGATCGGGATGGCGTGGTCACCGCCTAACACGATCGGCAATGCACCAGCTTGCAGGATCTTGCGTATTGCCTGTTCGGCGCGCGCTACATGGCCGGTTGGGTCGCCGACCTTTGCGGGGATGTCGCCGCAATCGACTGTCCGTATGGATCGGCCGGCATAGAGCGGGCCGCCGATGTCGAAGTCGTAGCGATCCAGGGAGCGGACTATGCGGTCGCTCGTTGCTCTCATGGCGGAGGGGGCGCGACTCTGGTCGTTGCTTAGCTCGCCAAAACTGTAAGCCTGGCCGTAGGGGATGCCTAGGTAGGCGATGTCGGCTTTCAGGTTGTCCAACGAGGTGACGGGCTCGGCGAATAGAAAAGTGCCGGTGGTCGGTTGGCACGGTGCGGTCAGCGATTGGTCCGGCATGTGGGGTTGTCCTTTCCTTGTTCGGTCGGGGGGTCATCTTCTTGTCTTAGGCTCTTGGCAAGATTGTCGTGGGACGTTTGTGCCCTGCTTTCCCAGGGAGGGGGTAGGGCAATTCGACACGAAGGTCGCCAAGGACGCGAAGGTCACGAAGGAAGGTTTGATGATAACACAGGCCGAATCATTGGGATGGCTATCAAGGTGCATCGTCTGCTGGGTCCGGGGCTGCTGGAATCGGCGTACGAGCAGTGCCTGTGCTGGGAGCTGGAGAACGGCGGTTTAATTTATGCGAGGCAAGTACCGCTGCCGCTCACCTATGAGGGTAACCAGATTGCTTGCGCTTATCGCGCCGATATCATCGTCGATCAGCAGACGATCCTGGAGATAAAGTCAGTCGAGGGCATCCTTCCTGTGCATGAGGCGCAGGTGCTGACCTATCATTGACTCAGCGGCTGCAAGTCCGCTCTGCTTATGAACTTCAACTCCGTCAGACTAAAGGATGGGCTACGCCGTTTCGTACGATAGCATTTTTCCTCCTTCGCGACCTTCCAACCTTCGCCGACCTTCGTGTCGAAATAAACGTTTTGTGCCCCCCGCCCTGCGCATTCAGCGCAAACAACCCGCAACGCCCTTGCACACCCGCACCATCCAGGGCACAAGCCACCCTGTCGACGGTCCCGCGCGAGCGGGTCAAAAGGGAACGCCGTGCGCCCCGGCCGGGCCTCTCATCGGGCCCGGGGGCTAGTCGGCGGCTGCCCCCGCAACTGTCAGCGGCGCGCAGCCGATCCGTCCGCCCACACCCCGACCGGGGCTTGAGGCGGGCCACTGAGCCCAGCCAAAGGGCTCGGGAAGGCAGGATCGGCCGCAACGGGAGCCTGATGCGCAAGCACCTGGTCCCGTACACCGCGAGCCAGGAGACCTGCCGTCGTCGCCCGACCAACCGCTGCCGGGCGGGGTGCACCGGAAGCAGGAGACGACCATGACTCTCGCCAGCAATCTGGGGTTCCCCCGTATTGGCCGCCGTCGCGAGCTGAAAACGGCGCTCGAACGATACTGGGCGGACGAACTCGACGAAGCCAGCCTGCTCGCCGAGGCCGCTCGGCTGCGTGCGGCGCACTGGCGACTGCAGCAAGGACTTGGCATCAGCCATGTGCCGTCGGGCGATTTCTCGCTCTACGATGGGGTGCTCGACACCGCCTGCATGTTGGGCGCGATTCCGCCCGGCTACGGTTGGACCGGCGGTGCAGTGGGCCTGCCGACGATGTTCGCGCTTGCCCGCGGCTCTCGCAATTCGCCGGCCGAGCGTGAGGCGGGGATCGAGCCAGGCCTACCGGCGCTGGAAATGACCAAATGGTTCGATACCAACTATCACTACCTGGTGCCGCGGCTTGTCGCCGAACAACGCTTCGAGCTGACCGGCAATCGTCCGCTGGCGATGTTCCAGGAGGCACTGATCGCCGGGCAGCGGACGCGACCGGTGCTGCTGGGTCCGGTGTCTTTCCTGCTGCTGTCGAAGTCGGCCGACGGCTCCGACCCGCTGGACCTGTTGGGTCGCCTCTTGCCGATCTACGCGCACGTGCTGCGGGAACTGGCGGAGGCAGGCTGCGCCTGGGTGCAGATCGATGAGCCGGCGCTGGCGCTCGATCTCGGCGAGAAGGCCCGGATCGCTGTCGCGCTGGCTTATGACACCCTTGCGCGCGGGCCCGCCCCCAACGTTCTGCTGGCCAGCTATTTCGGAGCGCTGCGAGACAACCTTCCCGTGGCGGTCCGGCTGCCCGTGGTGGGACTGCACCTCGACCTTGTGCGGGGTGCTTCGGACCTCGACACGGTGTTGGAGTCGATCGAGCCGGAGCAGTGGCTGTCGCTGGGCATCGTGGACGGACGCAACGTGTGGCGTACAGACTTGCGGGCGGCGCTCGCTACGTTGCGCCGTGTAGCCGACAAGCGCGGCACTCAGCGGCTGATGGTGGCACCGTCTTGCAGCCTTCTGCATGTGCCGGTTGATCTTGCACAAGAAACCAGGCTTGACCCGGAGGTGAAGCAGTGGCTCGCATTTGCTGTGCAGAAGCTGCGCGAGGTGGCGACGCTTACGCGCGGACTCGACGAAGGCGACGCGGCGATCCGGGCGGAATTGGCGGCGAGCGATGCGGCGATCGCGGCACGTCGGGCGAGCACGCGCGTGCATCGACCCGAGGTCGCCGCGCGCGTGGCGGCGGTCACGCCCGAAATGACGCGCCGCGCCAGCCCGTTCGCAGCCCGGCGCGCTCGCCAGCGTGCGCGGCTCAACTTGCCCGATTTTCCGACTACGACGATTGGTTCCTTCCCGCAGACGGCGGAAGTGCGTCGCGCACGCGCAGCGCTTGCGCGCGGCGAGATGGCCGAGGCCGCCTACGAGCAGGCCATTGAAGCCTGGATCGGCGAGGCGGTGCGGTGGCAGGAAGACCTTGGCCTCGATGTGCTGGTGCACGGGGAATTCGAGCGCAACGACATGGTCAAGTACTTCGCCGAGCAGCTCGAAGGCTATGCCTTCACGCAACACGGCTGGGTGCAGTCCTATGGCAGCCGGTGCGTCGCCCCGCCGATCATCTGGGGCGATGTGTCGCGGCCGGCGTCGATGACTGTGCGGTGGTCGGCATACGCCCAGTCGCTGACGGACCGGCCGGTGAAGGGCATGCTGACGGGTCCGGTGACGATGCTGCAATGGTCCTTTGTGCGCGACGACGTGCCGCGCGAGCTCGTCTGCCGCCAGATCGCGCTCGCCATCCGCGATGAGGTGGCCGATCTGGAAGCGGCCGGCATTGCCGTCGTTCAGGTGGACGAGCCGGCATTCCGCGAGGGCCTGCCGCTGCGCCGGACGGACTGGGACGAGTATCTGAGTTGGGCGGTAACGTGCTTCCGCCTAGCGACTGCCCACGCGAAGGATGATACCGCCATCCATACTCACATGTGCTACTCCGAGTTCAACGACATCATGCCGGCGATTTCCGAAATGGACGCGGATGCAATCTCAATTGAAACGACTCGTAGCGGGATGGAGCTGCTCGATGCGTTCGCCGGGGAAAGTGGCGGTAGCTATCCGGCGGAAATCGGTCCCGGGGTGTGGGACATCCACAGCCCACGCGTGCCGGACGCGACAGAAATGGCCGAGCTGTTGAGCCTCGCGCGCCGCCGTTTGCAAGACTGGCAGATCTGGGTCAATCCGGATTGCGGTCTGAAGACCCGCAGGTGGGAGGAGGTCAGGCCGGCACTGCAGAACCTTGTGGAGGCGGCACGCCAGGTGCGGCAGGCGGCGACTGCGCGGGCCTGACGGCTACTTCATATCTCAGGTGGCCGGGCGGGGGCGGCTTGTCCGGGGCCGACCCCCGTGCTCTCATTCAGGAGATGCCATAGCAACAGCACCGCAAGCTGTATTTCGGGGGAAATCGGACAAATGACACGACTGCACGCCTCGTTCCTGGCGCTCGCTCTCGCGATCGCCGCCGTGACGGGACTATCCGCGCGCGCGGATGAGGTGACGATCGCCTCGGCCGGCCCGTTGACAGGACCCCAGGCATTCTTTGGGGTTACCTGGCAGAACGGGATGCGGCTGTACTTGGACGAGGTGAACAAGTCCGGCGGCGTGAACGGCCACACGTTCAAGTTCGTGGCGGTCGATGACCAGGCGGACCCGCGGCAGGGGACGCTGGTCGCGCAGAAGCTCTGCGACGACGACGCGGTGAAGATCGTGCTCGGCCATTTCAATTCCGGAGTCATCCTGCCGACGCTGCCGATCTACTCGCAATGCGGGATGCCGGACATCATCTTCGGCTCGAACCCGTCGCTGACGCAGCAGGGCGTGACCAATATCGTGCGCCCGGTCCCGAACGACTTCATCCAGGGCGCGCTGCCGGCGCTCTACGCACGCCAGCAGATGAAGATCGATCGCGCTGCGGTCGTGAACGACAAGCAGACGTTTGGCGAGGGCGTCTCGCGGATTTTTGCCGAACGCTTCAAGCAGGCAGGCGGTACGGTCACATCGATCTCACAGGTAAATCCAACTGACGTCGATTTCACCGCCCTGATCACCCAGCTCAAGTCGCAGAACCCGCAGGTCGTATATCTTGGCGCAGTGATGCCGCAGCTCGCGCTGTTCGCCAAGCAGATGCATGATCTGGGGCTGGACGCGAAGTTGTTCGTGCCGGATGGTGGTTACACTCCGGATCTGCCGAAGCAGGCGGGTGACGCAGCCGCGCAGGCAATATATGTCACCTTCCAGGTGCCTCCCTACGACTCTTCACCCGAGCTGGTCGATTTCACCAAGCGCTATGTTGCACAGTTCGGCTCGCAGCCGGGGGCGTACTCGGTGTATGGCTATATCCTGGCCCAATTGGCAGTGCAGGCAGTGAAGTCCGTCCCGAGTGTCGACCATGCGGCTCTGATCCAAGCGCTCCACTCGCTGAAGCTGGATACCATCCTTGGGCCGGTGTCGTTCGACAAGAACGGCGATCTCGCCGGCGGCGGCCGGGTGTTCCTCTATCACATCGATAACGGCAAGTTCGTTATGGTCGGCCATAGCTGAGCCGGCGAAACCGGCATGCCGGCCTCGTTTAAGGCCACGCGATGGCCAGCCTGATCTTGCAGCAGCTCGTCAACGCGGCGACGATCGGCGCGATCTACGCGCTGATCGCGCTGGGTTACACCATGGTCTATGGCGTGCTGCGGCTGATCAATTTCGTGCACAGCGAGCTGTTCATGCTCGGCGCCTATTTCTGCTACGGATTGCTAGCCCTCGGCATTGGCGGCATCGGACCCGCCCCGGCGTTCGGCGTAACCATCGCATTCTTCGCGGTGTTTGCGCTGGTCGGCTCGGTCGGTGTCACCATCGAGCGGGTCGCCTACAAGCCGTTGCGTTCGGCAACACGATTAGCGCCGATGCTGAGCGCGCTGGGATTGTCGCTGTTCTTCCAGTCCGCGGTGCAGCTTATTGCCGGGCCGCAGCCAATCCAGTTCCCGAGTATCTTTCCGTCGGCCCGGCTGACCGTGGGGGGCGCGGTGTTCACCACCACTCAGCTTCTTATTGTTGTCCTGGCCGTCGCGCTTATGTTGTTGCTCGCGACCTTCGTTTCCCGCACCCGGCTTGGTGTGCTGGTGCGCGCGGTGTCCGAAAGCCCGCGCACATCGGCGCTTCTGGGGATCGACGTCGATCGCGCGATCAGCCTGATCTTCTTTATTGGTCCCGGCCTCGGCGGCCTCGGTGGGATTCTCTACAGCAGCTATTACGGCATCATGTATCCGACTATGGGAACGATCGTTGGGCTGAAGGCGTTCACCGCCGCCATCCTGGGCGGGATCGGCAGCATACCCGGTGCGATGCTGGGCGGGTTCCTGCTTGGCTTCGTGGAGGTCGTTGGTACCGCGCTGCTACCGGTGGTCTCGCACGGACTACTTGGCACAGACTATCGCGACATATTTGCTTTTGTGGTGCTCGTGGGGGTGCTGATCTTTCGTCCGACCGGGCTGCTCGGAGAACAGATCTCCGAGGAGACAATGGTCTATAAAAGAGACTATTGATGGCGAGCGCCCTGGTCGCACAAAGCAGGTCGCCGGTCGGTCGTCGTTTGGTGGGCGCGCTTGCGCTTGCAGCGGTGTTGGTGCTGCTGCTCATGGTCCCGCATGCCGGGCTTTATTACGTCCGGCTGGCGGATGACGTGTTGATCTACACGCTGCTCGGGTTCGGCCTCAACCTAGTGATTGGCTATGCGGGGCTGTTGGATCTGGGCTTCGTCGCGTTCTATGCCGTCGGCGCCTACACGTACGCGCTGCTCGCCAGCCCGCAGTTCGGCATCCACTTGCCGTTCCTCGTGATCCTGCCGATTGGCGCCGCGTTGGCCGCCTGCTTTGGCATCTTGCTGGGAATCCCGGTGCTGCCGTTGCGCGGCGACTATCTGGCGATCGTAACCCTCGGCTTCGGCGAGATTATCCGCATCCTGCTGAACAACATGGACGCGGTGACTGGCGGGCCGCAGGGCGTGATGATGATCGATGCGCCGCGCCTGGCCGATTACGCTCTGATCTCGCCGCGCAGCTTCTACTGGCTGCTGCTTGGCCTCTGTGCGGTCATCGGCGTGCTGGTGCTGCGGTTGGAGAACTCGATCCTCGGCAAGGCCTGGGCGGCGATCCGCGAGGACCAGGATGCCGCCCGCGGCATCGGCATCGACACCGTGCGGGTAAAGCTCGCCGCCTTCGCGATCAGCGCATCGATCGGTGGGCTGGCGGGCGTGATCTTTGCCTCCTTCCAACGCTATGTCAGCCCGGAGAGCTTCACCTTCAACGAATCGATTCTGATCGTGCTGATCATCGTGATCGGCGGCGTCGGCAACATCCTGGGCGTGATCACCGGGGCGGTGGCACTGATCGTGCTTCCCGAGTTGCTGCGCGGTGTAGCGCAATACCGCATGATGGCGTTCGGCTTCACCTTGGCGGCGCTGATCATCCTGCGCCCGCAGGGGCTAGTTCCTCGGAGTTTCGGCCCTGTCCGACTGCTGCGCTGGCTGCTCGCGTCATGAGCTTCGCTTTTGATCACGTCAGCAAGCGGTTCGGTTCGGTGGTGGCGATCGACGACGTCAGCATGACGTTCGAGCCTGGGTTGATCTATGCCATCATCGGCCCGAACGGTGCCGGCAAATCGACCCTGGTGAACATGGCGGCCGGTTCCTATCCGGTCTCCTCGGGCAGCATTCTGCTGAACGGGCGGAAGCTCGAACGTTTGAAGAAGCACCAGATCAGCCGCGCCGGGGTAGCACGCACGTATCAGAACATCCGATTGTTCGATCAGATGACAGTGCTCGAAAATCTGGAGGTCGCATTGGCGCCGGCGGAGATGCGTCACGCCTGGCGAGAGGTGCTGGTGCCCATCTATGCCGGTCAGGCCACCGCACGCCGCCGTGCAACGTGTCTGCGACTGCTGGAGGAATTCGGCCTTGCCGACGTTGCGGGGGTGCATGCGGAACTGCTGCCCTATGGCCGCCAGCGAATGCTGGAGATCGCGCGTGCGCTGGTGGCCGAGCCAAGCGTGCTGCTGCTCGACGAGCCGGCGGCTGGCCTGAACTCAGCCGAGACCGATGCGCTGAAGCTGCGACTGCGGCGGCTGCGACGGCCGAATCGGGTGATGGTCGTGATTGAGCACGACATGGATCTGGTGATGTCGCTGTCCGATCGGATCTTCGTGCTACACCATGGGGCGCTGCTGTTTCACGGCACGCCGGCCGAGGTGCAGGCCAATCGCGAGGTGCAGGAGGCTTATCTGGGAACCGATGACGACCTCGAGTCCATCCGGGAGCTTGCTCGTCATCGACGGGCTGAACGCGGGCTACGCGACCAAGCAGGTGCTGTCCGGCATCAGGCTTGAGGTCGGGTCAGGCGATATCGTCGTTGTCATCGGCCCGAACGGCGCGGGCAAGACGACGTTGCTGTCGTCGATCTCCGGATTGTGCCGGATCACCGGGGGGCGCATCCTGTTCCAGGGCCGCGACATCACCGGCTGGCGCCCGGATCGCGTCGCTGCGGCCGGGATCGCGCATTGCCCGGAGGGGCGGCGGATTCTGCAACGACTGACCGTGGAAGAGAACCTGCTCGCTGCGCATGTCGGCCGCCGTGGGACAAGTTTCGAGACGTTGCGTAGTGCGGTGTTTGACCGGTTCCCAATTCTTGGTGAGCGCCGATCCAGCCTGGCGAGCCGACTCTCCGGCGGGCAGCAGCAGATGCTGGCGATCGGCCGCGCCCTGATGGGGGAGCCCGAGTTGCTGATGCTAGACGAACCTTCGCTGGGCTTGGCGCCGCGGGTGATCACCCAGATCTTCCGCATCCTGCTGGAGTTGTCCGGGTCCGGCGTCTCCATCCTGCTGGTGGAGCAGAACGTGCGGTTGGCGCTGGAGGTGGGCGACCACGCCTATGTCCTGGAGAGCGGGCGCGTGCGGCTGGACGGGCCAACTGAAGCGATTGCTGCACATGCATCACTGGCGGAGCTGTTCCTGTCCGGCTCCAGCGCCGTGACGGATTAGAACGCGAAGGAGATACGGATGCGCTGGTCTCGGACGGTGACAGTAGTGGGTGTGCATGCCGAGGGCGAAGCCGCGCGGGTAATAATCGGCGGCGTACTGCCACCGCCTGGCACCACGATGTTCGAGCGCATGTGCAACCTGCGTGACCACGGCGACTCGCTGCGCCGGCTGCTGCTGTTCGAGCCGCGCGGCGCGGTGACGCTGTCGCTGAACCTGGTGACACCACCCTGTTCGCCGGAGGCGGATGTGGGGTTGATCATCATGGAATCGCAGTATTATGTGCCGATGTCAGGCTCCAACACGATCGGCACGGTTACCGCGCTGCTGGAAACCGGCATGCTGCCGATGCGCGAACCGGAAACAGTGTTGACGTTGGACACGCCGGGAGGGCTGGTGCGGGTGACTGCCGAATGCCGCAACGGGCGATGCGTGCGGGTGCGCTTTCGTAACGTGCCATCGTTCGTGCTGCATCGCCAGCGGCCGGTGGAAGTGGCCGGGCTGGGGAGCGTGGCCGTCGATGTCGCGTATGGCGGGATGCTGTATGCAATCGTTGATGCCACGCGCCTTGGTTTCAGTATCGAGCCGTCCGAAGCGCGTGACCTCGTTGATGCCGGCGAGCGGATCAAGGCCGCGGCCGCCGAGCAGCTTCCCGCGGTGCATCCTGAGAATCCGGAGATCCATACAGTCAATCAAACGTTGTTTGCAGGGCCTTTGTTGCCGGGGGGAAGTGGGAAGACGGCGCGCAATGCGGTGGTTGTGTCGCCGGGCCGTCTCGACCGTTCGCCATGCGGCACGGGCACGTCAGCGCGCCTTGCCGTGCTGCATGATCGGGGCCAGATCGGGGTCGGTGAGACTTTGGATCACGTCTCGATCATCGGCACGCATTTCCTTGGGCGTGTGGAGGAAGTCGTCTCGGTCGGGGGACTTTCGGGTGTGGTCAACAGCGTTTCGGGCCGTGGTTGGGTCAGCAGCATCGGGCAGTATGGACTCGATCCGGAGGATCCGCTGCCGGAAGGATACACGCTGCCGGATACTTGGTTCGCTTGATTGCAGCGGGGGCACTTCTTCGAGACCTTCGCGTCCTTCGTGTCGAAATGCCAGTCGCGCGTCCCCTGACTGCCCCCCGGCACTAGGTAGCCATGCCAGTGCGACCCACGTCATGTCCCCTGTTCACCCGGGCTTCGGTCGGGCCATCACGTCGGCCGACAGTACCTCGACCGCCCGCGCAAGCTGCGGATCCGCACCGGCGGAATAGTCAACGTGGAACGCCACTTCCATGGTTGGCGTCACACCGACTCCCTCCAACCGTTCGCCATCAACGCGCACGTCGTCGACTGCGAGCATCAGCAGCGCTCCGTCGTGCATCATGAAAGCGGTGGCGGCGAGCACGGCTTTCAGTGTCGGCGTGCCGATCAGCTCGCCAAAGCGGTACTTCTTGAAGCCATAGGCCAGGATTTCCTTGCCGCTGCGGGTTCCGCCATTGATCAGCATAGCCACCGGCCGGCGCCATTTCACCCCTTGCAGGTGCACCTGGCCGTTGCGCCCGATCATCGAGACCGTGGGGCCACGCGGGTCAAACAGGTCGAGATATTCCGGCACCGCGCCACCCCAGCCGTCGCGCAGATCCCAGACCAGTGCATCGGCGTCGCTCAGGATGCCCTGGCCGATCAGTCGCTCGAGTGTGCGCTGATAGACATAGCCGGCATAGGACCACACATGCACGTAGCCGATGCGCGCACCGCCGGTGCTGCGAATGATCCTCGCGCTTGCCTCCAATCCTTGGCGGAACATCTCGTTGGGATGCAGCGTCTCGGGCACGACGGGTATGTTGAGCACCGGGCCTGATGCAGTGCGGCGGATCGACAAAGTCACGTTCGCGCCCACCTTGCCGCGGAACGAGTCGACTTCCCGGAACGCCGCACCGTCGGCGGCGACGATCTCGTCCCCGGCCAAAAGACCCGCACGTGCGGCCGGCCCTCCATCAATCGCACCGATGACAAAGCTGCGCCCCTGCGCATCCCGCTGCGTAAGCACGCTGATGCCGGGATAGGTGATCTCTCCGTCGGGGAAGAACCGGCGCAGATCCGGGCGGCGCGGGTCGAGAAAGATGTCGGCGATCTGGTAATACGCCGTCTGGTCGGGCAGCAGATACTCCGTATGCGACGCACGAAGCTCGGCGAGCATCGCGTTGATCAACGCGGCCCGTGCATCCGCCGAAGGTGCCGCGAGTAGCAGTGGCCGGTAACGAGTCCGCACCGCCGGCCAATCGAGCCCGCTCAAGCGCGGATCGAAGAACCGGTCCCGTACCGTCTCCCAAACCTGGTCGAATGCTTCGGGCCCCGCGAGGTCATCGCCCTCCGACGAGGTTTGCGCGGCGGCACTGCCGGTCGCCGCCGATGCCGCCGCGAAGGAGCTCAATGCTGCGAGAATGGCGCGGCGGTACAGCACGGCGAGGTCCTTTCAGCTATCCTCGCAATCGCAGTTTAGGCCGGGCTGCGAAACGGCAAGGGGGCGGTGTGCCGTTGGCGTCAACTTGAGCCGGCCTCCATGTCGGCGGCGCGGTCGGAGCGGAGGCACTACAATGGAGCTTTTCATCTTCGCCCGTTTCTACGCCCGGGAAGGGCTGGAAGAAGCGGTCGCCGCACTGCTGCGCGAGCAAGTTGGGCCGGTACGCGCCGAGCCGGGTTGCCTGGTGATCAACGCCTATCGGTCGGTCCGCGATGCACGGCTATTCTGGATCCACTCGCACTGGACCGATCAGGAGGCGTTTGAAGTTCATGCGGACTTGCCGCGCACCCAGCGCTTCGTGGAAGCCGCGGAACAGTTGATCGACCATCCGTTTGACGTAACGCGATCGGTCACCATCGCCTAGGCGCTCAGCGCCGGTGCGCCAGCGCCAGCCCCACCCCGGCGCCGATCAGGCATCCGCCTGACAGCCGGTTGCGCAGCCGCGGGCGAGCCGCCAGCAAGCCGCGCGCCCGTCCGGCGGTCAACGCCCAGCCACTGTCCAACACGACTGCGATCACCAGGAACGTCGCGCACAACAGTCCCACCTGTGCCCCAATCGGACGCCCAGGATCGAGGAACTGGGGAAAGAACGCACCGTAGAACAACAGTGTCTTCGGATTGGTCAGTCCGACGAAGAATCCACGCAGCACGACCCGGCGCTCGGATCCCGGCTGCGGCGTCGCGCGGGTCAAGTCAACCGGGGGCGCGCACCACTGGCGCAGTCCGAGGAACAGCAGATACGCCACGCCGATCCAGCGGATCCATTCGAACCACACCGCGAGTGCTCCGAGCACTGCGGTCAGGCCAAGTGCCGTCAATCCGAGTTGGACAGCAATCGCCCAGCTTGTACCGGCGACCGCCAGCAGCCCGAACCGGGTGCCCCGAGCAACGCTGTTGGCGACGATCAGGGCAACATTCGGTCCCGGAATCAAGATCAGGATCGCAGTCGCCAGGACGAAGCCGAAATAAAGACCCAGATCGATCATGCCGCCTCCATCGCCAGCGCCGGCCGGCGAGCAATCCGTAGCACCAACGTCGAGGCAATCATGCACGCCAGGCCGCTGCCAATAAAGGCCCGTGCATAGTCACTCTTTCGGTTGCTTGCGTTCCAGTCCCGTGACGCGAGCTTCGATGTTGGCGAGGCGGTTCAAGAGCGGCCGTTCCATGGCGGTCAGTAATGTACCCGGCAGTTGGCTTACCAATTCGCGCGTCGCAGAATGTTCGGTACGCAGATCACGCAAGTCGCGTTCGACCGCATCAACCCGATTCGTTACACGCTCGAAGCTGTCATTCATACGCGCCATCAGCCGCGCCTCCATGGCGGCGAGGTAGCTTTTGGTCTCTTCGTCCATCCTGGCCTCTCCTCCGTCCTGTCTGTCGCACGCGGTGTATGCTCTGGCACGCATCCCGATCATCGACAGTGTTGATCATGCCGCCTCCATCGCCAGCGCCGGCCGGCGAGCAATCCGCAACACCAGTGTCGAGGCGATCATGCACGCCACGCCGCTGCCGATGAACGCCAGCATATAGCTGCCGGTAATGCTGCGCACCTCGCCAGCCCCGATCGCCGCGGCCGCACCGCCGAGCTGGTGTGCCGCCACGATCCAGGAGACCATCACCGGCGCATCGCGCTTGCCGAAGACCTGGGTTGTCAGCGCCACGGTGGGCGGCACAGTCGCTACCCAGTCCAGCCCATAGAAGGCGGCGAAGATCGACAGGCTGACAAGGTCGAAGCCGCTGAACGGCAGCGCCAGCAACGACAGGCCGCGCAACCCATAATACCAGAACAGCAGCACGCGCGGATTATAGCGATCGGTCAACCAGCCCGAACATGTGGTCCCGATCAGGTCGAACACGCCCATTGCTGCGAGCAGGCTCGCCGCCTGCACCGGCGCGATGCCATGATCGGCGCAATAGGGGATCAGATGCGTCGCCACCAGCCCATAGGTGGAGAATCCGCAGATCGCGAAACTGCCCGACAGCAGCCAGAAATCCAGTGACCCAAATCCGCGCCCGAGGCCCTCGAAGGCAATGCGGATCGGATTACCCGCGGGGGCCTCGGCGATCTCGGCGCGTCCGCCGAGGGGCGCCAGTCCGATCGAGGCCGGGTCTTCCGCCAGCAACAGCACCACGACGGGGATCAGCGCGAGGATAACAACCGCAACCGTCCAGGGGACGGTGCGCCAGCCGAGCGACTGACTCAGGCTCGCGAGGATCGGCAGGAACACAAGCTGCCCGCTGGCATTGCCGGCGGTCAGCAGCCCGACAACCAATCCGCGCCGCGCCACGAACCAGCGATTCGCCACCGCCGCCGCCAAGCCAACCATGCCGGCGCCGGAACCGATGCCGACCAGCACGCCCCAGGTCAGGTAAAGCTGCCAGACCTGTGTGACGAAGGCGCTCGACCCAGCGCCGAGCACCAGCAGCGCCATCGAGAGAAGCAGCGTGCGCTTCAGCCCGATCGAGCGCATCAGCGCTGCGGCGAACGGCCCCACCAACCCAAACAGCGCGATGTTCAGCGACACCGCACCCGAGATCGTCGCGACGGACCAGCCGAAATCACGCTGCAGCGGGACGATCAGCACGCTCGGGGCGGCGCGCACGCCGACCGAGGCGACGATCACCACGAACATCACCGCGACGATCACCCAGGCATAGTGCACGCGCCCGGCAAGCAGGCGGGCGATCCTCTGCGGACCCATTCGATGCGGTCTCCTCGCTCCGGTGCTTACGATGACGACCGTCATATGATAGAGCAAGGCGCAAGTCGGCGTTCGTTATGCGTGGCAGGAGGGGCAGATGCGCGAGCCAGGCCAAAGAAAGGCGGAGACGCGGCAACGCATCCTCGATGCCGCCGGCGCGCTATTTCGCAGGTACGGGATCGACGGGGTGGGGGTCGATGCGATCATGCACGAAGCCGGCCTGACGCATGGCGGCTTCTATGCCCATTTCGCCTCGAAGGAGGCGCTGGCCGCCGAGGTTGCCGTGGCCGACCTGGCACAATCTGCGGCGAAATGGGACGCGATCAGCCGCGAGCCGGACCGTGCGGCGGCACTCGACCGGATCGTGAAACCCTATCTCGATCCCGCGCACGTGGCTGCGATGGACCGGGGCTGCGCGCTGCCGGCGCTCGGGCCGGAGCTGGCGCGCCGGCCGGAGGCATGTGCCAGCCTCGCCGAGCCGATCCGCACGATGCTGGCCGCCCTGCAACGCTGCCAGCCGGAGGACGGCGCCCATGGGGCGATGGCGCGGCTTTCCTCCATGGTTGGGGCGGTGCTGCTGGCCCGGCTCTCGCGGGACCCGACGCTGGCCGCGGCGCTGCTGGATGCGGCGAAAAAGAGCATCAGCGCGTCTGTTCGTCCAGGTTGAGCCCCATTCGCGGCCCCGCCTTGTGTGCTAAAGCGCGGCCCCCATGCGCCATTTCCTCGACTTCGAAAAACCGATCGCTGAGCTGGAAGGCAAGATCGAAGAGCTTCGACGCATGTCGGAGCCGGACGGCATCAACATCGCCGAGGAAGTGGCGCGGCTGTCGGAGAAGGTCGACCGCCAGCTCCGCGCCACTTATGCGAAGCTGACGCCCTGGCAGAAGGTCCAGGTGGCGCGCCACCCGGACCGGCCCAAGGCGAAGGACTACATCGCCGGATTGGTCACCGAGTTCACGCCTTTGGCGGGTGACCGCAGCTTTGCCGACGACGCCGCCGTGCTGGGCGGACTGGGGCGTTTCCGCGGCCGGTCGGTCGTTGTAATCGGCACCGAGAAGGGCTCCGACACCGAGAGCCGTGTGGCACACAATTTCGGCATGGCGCGGCCCGAGGGGTACCGCAAGGCGCGCCGCCTGATCGGCTTGGCGGGGCAGTTCGGCCTGCCGGTGCTGACCCTGGTGGATACATCCGGCGCCTATCCCGGGATCGACGCCGAGGCGCGCGGCCAGGCCGAGGCCATCGCCCGCTCGATCGAAGCCTGCCTGGATGCCCCGGTGCCGGTGGTGGCGACGATCATCGGCGAGGGCGGCTCGGGCGGCGCACTGGCGATCGCCGCCGGCGATCGTGTGCTGATGCTGGAGCACGCGGTCTATTCGGTGGCCCCGCCCGAGGCCTGTGCCGCGATCCTGTGGCGCGACGCGACCCAGGCGGCGGCGGCCGCCGAGGCGCTGCGGCTGACCGCAGACGACCTGCACCGGCTGAGGCTCGTCGATGCGGTGATCCCCGAGCCGCTCGGAGGCGCGCAACGAGACCCGGAGGCCACCATCGGGGCGGTGGGCGAGGCGGTGGAGGCGGCGCTGATCCCACTGCTGGACCTGGAACCGGCGACGCTCAAAGCGCGTCGGCAGGAGAAGTTCCTGGAGATGGGGCGCGACGGGCTGGCCTGAAAATCGGGATCCCCAGGTAGGATAACGAAGTCACGCTCATCGTCGCGCAAGATCGCAACTGTAACCGGCGCCGCACGAGACATCCGGCGCAGCCATCTCCCGTTAATATTCGATTTGCCATTTCATGGAACAGTGGCGATCCTGGACCGCAGAGCTGCCATGCCCCCTACCGCCCATCCAAGTGCCCGTGGGCAACAAGATCTGGCGGACCTTACGATCCTGACACTCGACGATGATCCGACGATCCGTTCGATCATTCGTAGCGCGCTCGCCCAGTGCGGGTGCCGCAACATCCTGCAGGCGGAATCAGGCCCACAGGCGTTGCGGCTGTTCGAGACGCAGCGCGTGGATCTTGTGCTGTGCGACTGGATGATGGAGCCGATGAACGGGCTCGAGTTCGTCACCGAACTGCGCAAGTTCGACAAGGCGGCAGCGGTGCCTGTCATCATGGTGACAGCCAATTCCGAGCCAGCCGATGCGATGGCGGCGCGACATCTCAACATTGCCGCCTGGATGCTCAAGCCGATCGCGATCAAGCAACTGACGGAGCGGGTGTGGTCGGTGCTGAGCCTTCCCGCGCAATCGTTTTCGCTCGAGCGGGACCTGGGCGTCGATCTCGGTGCACTGCACGAGCGCTACCGGGCCAAACTCTCCAACGAGCTGCGCGAGCTCGAACATTTGGTGGCGTTGCTGCCGCAGCGCGACCGGCAGCAGATCGGCGACCATCTGTCGTCGATGCTGCGCCTGTTCCATACCGTCAAGGGTCAGGCCGGCACCTTCGGCTACGATCTGATCACGACGCTTGCCGGAATCGGTCAGAATTTGTTGCGGGAGGCAAGCGGCGATATCCAGGTGATTGTAACCTATCAGGACCGTCTGCATCGCGTGCTTTCGATTCTGGCGGCGGCGATGTCGCTTGTTTTGCGCAATGATATCAAGGGGAGCGGCGGTTCCGCCGGAGATCGGTTACTGAACAAGCTAAACGAGATTGTCGTGCCGCTCCGCATGCTGATAGGCTCCGAGCTCAAAGATGCGAAGGTGCGCTAAGCGGTTCATCGCCTTAATGAGCGGAGCCCGCCTCGCCCTCATGATTCCGGCGATCATCCTGATTGTCGGCGCGGCGTTGTGGCGGTCGGTGTGACGACGAGCACCAAACTCCTCGGATATTTGATGCTGCTATATCGCCGTCGCCGCGGCGTCGAGCGACTGGTTCAGCGTCGCACCGCGGAGCTCGAGCAGGCCTTGGCGAAGCTGAAGCTGGCCGAA
>Ga0335075_10007333_pt1 | contig 16953 bp, 16 predicted proteins | sample Lox_Sample_24_FD_206723 | JGI IMG/M metagenome (GOLD analysis project Ga0335075, IMG submission 206723) | Soil microbial communities from Loxahatchee National Wildlife Refuge, Florida, United States - Lox_Sample_2.4 | ecosystem: Environmental > Terrestrial > Soil > Wetlands | place: USA...
TATTGTGCCCCAGCAGGGAGCATGTACGAGGTCCGCGACGCCTTCGTAAATACCGGCCAGTACATAGTTCTGCAGATCGCCGAATAATTGTAAGAACTCAGCCGGCCCGGTCCGAGACCAGTGGTTAGGCAGCCACATCGCAGAAGTTACTCTTCTCCCGCGAGTCGGTCTCCGTGCTCCTCGCGCACTGTGCGAGCGGCTCAGGCCGCTATAAGAGCATGATCCGTATGTTGCCGGGCTCAACCATGTTCATATACATGCGAGTGCTCACGTTGCTTGCGCTTATGCCGCCGTTTCATCCTCGCCGCAGTACGCGTGCGATCCCAGCGGCCACGGAAGTAGCGAGGATCCAGCCGCAACTTGTCAGGCCGTACGCTATCCACTGGTAAACGCCACTAGGCGCGAACGCTGTCCGTTGGCCGTATGTTGCTACTGGCACGAGCAGGTCAACGGTGTAGAAGAACGGGTTGAATTGCTCAGAAGAGCCTTTCACTAAGGCGGGCGGCGCGTGGATAGCGAAGATAGTGGTACCGACAGCCAGCAGCACGAGCAAGCACGCGGCAGCCTTTGCAGGCTGATACCCATATCCGGTGGTCAGATCCTGGAGTTGCCCCCACACTTTGACCGGGAATGACGCATCGTTATGACGTCGCCGTTCCTTGGCCAGCAAAACCTTGCACGCCTCGCCATCTTGCCCCGATCGTCGATACGAAGCAGCGAGTTGTTCGTAAGGCTGAGGCGTGTAACCCCCGGCTCGGGCGAGCCATTCGATCCGCCGCTGCGCGGGCAAAGCCGGGGCGAGCGTGCCGTAAGTGAGATCGTCAGCGACGATCCCGCTCGGCGTTGAACACGGGTCGGCGTCCAGCATCCCGAGCTTGGCGTGACAGAGATCGACCCGACCGCTCACGGGCTCGACTGGCAGGCGAAGTTGATCTGCCTCAACGTATCTACACGACAACGCAATGCCGCCGCTCGTCAACTGCGCCCCGGCAAGGTTCAGGTCGGGCACAATGCGGGCGTAATCCAAGATGATAGCGCCGTCGATAGAGCTCGCATTACTCCAGCTGACTCCGCCATCAGCGAGCAGCCCGGGCGCGAAGAGGGCGGTGCCGGCTGGATTGGATATCCTCGCATGATCGAAGTCCAGCACCCCTCCGAGGTGAGCTCTGCGGAGCTGCATCTCACCTTCGCAGGTGAAGCTGTCCCAGCAGAAGATAGGGCCGTCCACAGTTATGCGAGTGCCCTGGAATGCGACTTCACCAGGCTTCGTGACGACGTGTGCGCCGGACAGGTTGAGCGACCTGCCAATACGCGCTGCCACTAGGTTCATTGCTCCTTCGACCGTGCCCCGGAACGTCAGTCCGCCATCAGCCACCAAGCCAGGAGCGAGCAGGGCATGGCCACACGGATGCGAGAGCCGCGCGTCGTCGAGATCAAGAAAGCTGCCAATGCGCGCATTTCGCAAGACAGTCTGTCCTTCACAGGTAAAGTGCTCTCGGCAAAAGACGGCCGCACCCACCTTGAGTCTCGAGCAATCGAGGGCAACAGAGCCCGGCGCGCTGATCCGCGTACCGGACAACATCACGCTTCCAGATACTTGTGTTTCTATTAACCGAATCGACCCACTGATCGCCATATCATTTAGATACAATGCCCCACCGACTGTACATCCACTCATGACAAGCGCACAGTGCATAGGACCCAGAACCGACCCATTCAACCGGACATCCCCTGCAATCTTCGCGCCGTATAGCCAGACGTCACCGGCAATTTGGCATGCCTGCGCCCTCAGTTCTCCCTTTACGTAGACATGGCTTGCTTGAAGCCCAGGCAACGCCGACTGACTTAAGTCAAGGTGGCCGACTTCGGCCCACCGCAAGTCGGGAGCCTGTTCGAATGAACATCCCTGCAAGTAAATCGGATACGGAATAGCAGAGTGGGAGAAGTCCAGCTGCCCCGATATCCGCGCTCCTTTCATCCGCAGCGCGGGAGTCGCAGCTGCAGACGGTCGAGCCGTACCTAAGACTAGCTCTCGAATAACTTCAGCTCGAATGACTCGAGACGATTCCCAGGCTTCCCCTGCTAGAGGCTCATTGTGCGATTGATCGCCCTCTCTGAGATCAACTTCAGAGCCCGTCAAAAAAGCCGTCCAGACCAATCGCTCCGGCTCCGCCAGATCCTGTTCGGCGAAAGACAGTGCCAACCTTTCACTCCTTAGACATTCCGCTAGTGCCGCCGCCACGGATCAAGGGTGGAGTTGGGCCAAGGCCGTCGTTCGAATCACCCTCGCCTCACGGACGGTCATCAACCATCTTTGCAAAGTTTCCAGACACCAGCCAGTGCATACGCTGTGAATGGGTGAGCTGCAACGTCACGCAGCATAAAGCCGGAAATTCGGTCGTGCGCGACCGCAGACCGCAGTGCACGAGACCAGGGTCGGAGCTTCCCGCGGAAGCCAACCCACGTCCGCCTCGGTTCTGCCGCTATGCCTCCGCCCTTCAACGTTCGGAATCGGCACGGAACGGCCAGCTGATGCTCCTACGCCTCCGCGACTCCGGCTGTCGCAACGTCCGCATCTGCCGCGATGGAAGTCGTTCGCGCGCCAAGCTGGCCCGGCGTGATGGCCTGACGAGACTCCGGTTCGACGATCAGCTGCGTGATGCTTTGAGCTGGGCTGTGCAGGCTTGCCGGACGACGGCCCGAAGCTGTTCGTCGGTGCGTCCCCAGCCGGCGCCCACTCGTCGTCGAGGGCGTATAGCCGTCCTAGCGGCAGGCTGATGATGGCGCGATCGAGGTAAGGTCCTGCGATCTGGACGACCTTGTCGACGACCCATCGCTCGCCGGCGCGACCGCTGGCCTGCAGTCTGGCAATCGCGGTGAAGGCGACCATGGCGGCGGCATGTTCATGCTGCTCGTCAGGATCTGCGGGTGTACTGACGCCGCACTCGGCGAGCGCAAGGCCGAGCCCGCCGCGGACCTCGCGCGGCTCATCGCCGTGCAGTCCGGCGAGTTCGGCGAGCCCCTGCCCGTCGTACCCGGCAGCAATCCAGCACGCGGCCCACAGCGGAACGCGCTCAGTGGGCAGCGCGTCCAGGATCAGCAACGCAGCCACCAGCTGCGGCGAGGGTATCTCGTCCGGGGCTGACGGCCAGTCGTGCATGACCGCATCATTCCGCTGTTGGGCGCTGGCCGCGATCCCGTATCGCATCGCTGTCCGGCAATGGTGCTCCGCAGCCGAGCCAACCGGACGCACTCATTTGCCGCGACGCGGATGCGCTTTGGGTCAAGCGACTGGGAGCTGGTCGAGCCGCGTGCAGAGCAGGCGGTGACAAAAGGGCACGAGGCGTGGGGTCGGGACGAGGTCGGCGGCTGGCTACGCTGCGGGTTGCGTGCGAGCCTTGTCCAGGGCAGCCAGCATCGCATCCGGGTCGGCGACATCGTAGAACGCGAACGGCATGCTAGAGCCTCTGGCAAGCGGATCCATCCCGGTGTTGGCGTAAAACCAGGTAGCCGAGTTGCGGAAGGCGGAGCCGCGGCCCAGACCGGTGGTAGTGCCGAACAGGATGCTGGCATGCCGGCCATCGCGGGCTCTTCTCACCGTGACTGGCTGGTGCTGGAGGGGCATGTCGGAGAGGGACCGGGGGTCCGCGATCAGCGCTCGCTGGCTGGTGATGCCGTACGCGGTCCGGCCTTTTCGGTATCGCTTGTAGGCGAATCGGCCGACGACAAAATAGGCGCCGATCGCTACGAACGGGACGCCCCAGACCTCGGCGAAAACGGGACCCCGGCCAGCCACGACGCTGGACTCCCAGAAAACCGCGAATGCGCACCACATGACGCTGAAGGGAATCAAGAACGCGTCCCCTGGGCCAAGCCACACACGCTGATCCGGAACCCCGTGCCACAGCAGCTGCTCATCGGATCGCAGGTGCCCTTGCAGTTCCATGAATGGATCCACTAGCGAAGTATGCCCGACGCCAGAGATCACAGGCGACCAGCCTTGCCAGTAAGACGGCGACCATCCCTTCAGCGCGACTGAGCTGCAATCTTGAATACGTGCCTTGGCGCCATGCGGGCTCCGCCGCAACATCCGGTCTTGCCGCCGGTGGCGTGTAACCCGGTGGATCCGGAGGTTCTGGGTCTTGGGCGGTCTCAGATTGCGTCGCGGCGGTATTCGGGAAGGATGCCGGCCGGGGTCGCCGCGCATGGCCTGCCGCGGCGAGTGACCTCCCGGCGCACCGCGTGCTCGAACCGGGCCATCCCGGCTCCCGCTCAACTGCTAGATCCGCACGCGACCGTCCTCGCCGAGTGTCCAGCCGGGATTGTGCGCGACCTCCCATACGTAGCCGTCGGGATCGGCGAAGGCGCCGGATGTTCCGCCCCACTCCGCGCGGGCGGCTGGGCGCAGCACGGTGCCGCCTGCTCGTTCGGCCTCGGCCAGTAGGGCGCCGACCTGCTCGGGCGAGCGGACGTTGTGCGCGAGCTCGATCCCGGGGGCACCGTGGCCGCCGAGCGCCGTCCATAGGCCGAAGACCATGCCGCCGGCCTGAAAGAAGCAGACCTCGTCGTCGGGCTGCTGTGCGTCGTGCCAGCCGAGCGCCTCGTAGAACGAACGGGCTCGGGCAAGATCGGTGACGCCAAGCGTCACGACGCTGATGCGCTGATCCACCCAGAGATCATCGCACACGCAGCCGGAAGCAATCTCATGCCGCGAGGAGTCGGATGTGCTGCAGGCTTTTGAGTGGCGGGTATAGGTCCTTTAGATCTGGCTCCGGAGCCGGGCCACCGGCTTCCCCCAATCGATCGCCGGGCGGTGGTGGTAGGGAGTCCGGACTCGCCGGGGCGAGGCGATTCAAACAAGGAAACTGGTTCCTGTTCGTCCGATGCTAGCGGGACTGCTCACGCGGCGTGTCCCTTGTGCGGTGGTGGCGTCTGACGTAGTCAGCCCCTCGCGTCCGCCAGGGTCTAGTTCGCCGCCGGTGACGGCGCGTGTCTTTACGATGCTCAAACGTCAGACTCCCAGGACCGGCCACCACAGCCCGACGGTCACCCTAGCGCCCGGCGACGATCACGGCCGTATCAGCCACCGAGCTCGGTTGCGCAGTCATGCAGTACTAGCCGGGTCCGCGGCCCGGGCCGCGCGCTCAACGCGGATGGCTTCCAGGGTGTTGACGATGTGATCCATCCTGGCCTTTACCGTCGGCCAGGACCGTTTAGTCCACCAACTCCACGCGCACGCGGTTGTGTGCAGCACCCGCCCGTTCCTGCACACGACTTCCAGCTCGTAATAAGTGCCGCGACTGCGCTTGCGCACGATCCGGAATCCCGCCACCTCGGGCCAGGGCACGTGGACGCTCAGGCCTGCGAGGTTACGCACCGTCACGCCAGACGAGCTGACGCCAACACCACCCCGCAGATAGCAGAGCGCAAAGTAACCGCAGACGACGGCGATGCCAGCCACGATGATGCCATTCCTGACAGCACCCGTCGCAAAACCTAGGCAGGCATACCCGAGGAACACCAAGCAAAGACCGACGGCACCAGCCGCATCCGGCCACGGCACCCGGTACCAGCGCCGCCAGCCCACGTCACCAGACACAGGCGTACAATGACAGCACGGGGCACATCACCGCTAGCCATGCGCTCTCCTGAATTGCCACGCTAGCGACCGGCGCGATTGCGGCAGCTGTCCCGCCATTGGCCAAACAGGAGCGCGTTACCACTGCCAGGTCAGACGGGCAATCACCGGCCAGATTCCTGCGGCCGTTTGATAGCGGATAACAACCATTCCGGCGAACCTACAAGTAGCCGCCACGGATTGCGGGCACGCCAGATCGAGGATTCTGGACTGCCCGACCACTGCGGTCTGCTGTCGTAACTCGGCAGATCCGCGGCTCGGAGAGCGCGGCACAGCTGCTGCCGACTAGTCCCATCGGAGTTACCCGCGAATCCCGCATAAGTATCCGCTGCCAGCGACGCCGCGAACGCACGGATCTGCCGTTCAGCGGGCGTAGGCGTCGAGGCGAGGTCGGCGAAATGACGATGCTTCTCCGCCGATCCGAGAAGGTAGGTTTCTGGCATGTCTTCCCAGCTCAACCATGGCGTCTCGGGTGCACTTCGTCGCTTTGCCGGCTGGGTTGTCAGCTGTGAAGCGGTGACCGGCACTCTTACACCTCCGCCGTCATGCCAATGCTGCGGCGCCTAAGGAACTGGCTCGGCAGTCGGGCTCTGACGATCCTCGCTTGGTGAATATAGCCAGCAGCGAACCCAGTGGGTACCGCCCAGTTCTGCCCGCGGCGGGGCCTGCTTGCTGCAGATGGGCATCGCATGGGGGCACCGTGGGTGGAAGCGGCAGCCTGTAGGCGGGCTGATCAGGGTGGGGGGTTCTCCGCGGTCGGGGACAGGCGTGGTCCTGCCGAAACGGTCAGGGTCGGGTGCGGAGGCAAGGAGCAGCTGGGCGTAGGGATGGGCAGGCTGCTGGGTGACGTCTTCTGAAGGTCCGCCCTCGACGAGGACGCCGGCGTACATGACCATGGTGGCTGACGCGAAGTAGCGCGCCGAGGCTATGTCGTGCGTGATGTACAGGATCGCAAGGTTCCGGTTGACCGCCAGGGACCTGAGCAGGTTGAGCACGCCGAGTCGGATTGACACGTCCAGCATCGACACGGGCTCATCTGCCAGCAGCACAGACGGTTGCGCGGCCAGGCATCGCGCTATCGCCGCGCGCTGCCGCTGGCCGCCCGACAGTTCGTGCGGGAACTTCTCGGCGAACTGTTCTGGTGGCACCAGCCTGACCTCGGCAAGCAGCGCTCCGATTTGCTGGTCGGCTTGCTCGCGGTTGCGGGCGTAGCCGTGGATGCGCAGCGGCCGGCTGAGGTGGTAGCGGATGGTGTGTACCGGGTTCAGCGAGGAGAACGGGTCCTGGAGGATGAGCTGAACGGCGCTGGCGTAGCGCTTGCCACCCCTGTGCCTCGAGCGGGCGACAGGCTGGCCATTCAGCCGGATGGTCCCGCTCGTCGGGCTGTAGAGCCTGGCGAGCAGCCTAGCCACGGTTGACTTTCCGGAGCCCGACTCGCCCACCAGGGCGGTCACGGTGCCTGGATACAGGGCCAGGGACACTTCGTCCACCGCGTGCAGCCGCAGTGACCTGCCGGCTCGGATACCGCGCCCTCGGACCCGGAAGTGCTTGGTGAGGCCCACTGCCTCGAGTGCGGGCGCGGCGGAAGTCACGGTCGTGCTGTCAACCATCGGTGTGTCCTGCGTTATCACTATCGCTGGGCTGGTTAGCGAGCGTGGCGGGGTTCGGCGCGCCGTCGCCGTAGAGGTGGCAGGCGACCTTGTGGTCGCGCGAATCGGTGTCCAGCGGGCTGGAGTTAAGCGGGGGCACGAGCTGGTGGCAGACCTCGAACGCCCAGCCGCAGCGCGGGTGGAAGGCGCAACCGGGCGGCACTGCGCGAAGGTCGGGCGGGGCGCCGGGGATACCTTCGGAGTGACGCTGCGGACCATGCAGTGCCGGGAAGGAGTCCAGCAATCCACGGCTGTAGGGATGCCGAGGGGTGCGGTATAGCTCTCCGGCCGGTGCGAGCTCTGCCAGCCGGCCGGCATACATGATGGCAATCGTGTCGGCCATCTCGATCAGCAGGGAAAGGTCATGCGTAATGAAGATGACTGCGAAGCCGAGCTGATCGCGCAGCCGTCCTATCTCGGCCAGTATCTGCCGCTGGATCACCACGTCCAGCGCGGTTGTCGGTTCATCCATCACGATGATCTCTGGCTCGAGAGCGAGCGCCAGGGCGATCGTGACGCGCTGCCGCATACCGCCAGACAGCTCGTGCGGATAGGCCTTGCTCCTGTCCGCCGGGATGCCGACCATGCCAAGGAGGGAGGCGACGCGTTCGGCCCGGTCGTTGCGGCTCAGCCCCGGCATGTGGGTTCGCAACACGTCATCGATCTGCGCACGGACGGCCATGACCGGGTTGAGCGCGTTCATCGCAGACTGAAACACGATGCTGAGTTCCGACCAGCGGAAGCGCCGCAGCTCACCGGCACTCATGCTCAGCACGTCCACTGGGGCGCCCGAGCGCGGGTAATACCGCACCTCGCCACCGGTCACCTCACCCGGTGGCCGAAGAAGCCGCGTTATCGCGTACGCCAGCGTGGACTTGCCGGACCCCGATTCGCCTGCCAGCCCGAGCATCTCGCCCCTGCGGAGGGTCAGGCTGACGTCGTCGACCGCATGCAATGGCTCGGCCCCGCCGACATAGTTGACGCTGAGGTGGGCAACTTCTAGGGTCACGTCGTGCGCGCCGGCCGGCCGGGCGCCTGGGATGGGCGTTTCTTCAGCCGCGGTGGGTGACGGTGCCTCATGGGCCAGCTCGCTCATCGGCGCCGCCCTGACTGGCCCCGTGACGGTCTGGCGGGTCTCCTGGACGTCGAGATCCCGGCCGAGCGCAGCCGGGGATTGACGAACTCGTCGATCCCGAAGTTGATCATGGATAGGCCGGCGCCCACCAGCGCGATGCACATGCCGGGAGGCACGAACCACCACCAGGCGCCGACCTGCAAGGCTGAGTCGCTTTGCGCCCAGTAGAGCATTGTTCCCCAGCTCCAGCTCGACAAGTTGGCCAGGCCGAGGAAAGCAAGGCCGGCCTCGGTCAGGATCGCGAAGATGACCGTGAACAGGAAGCTCGACGCGACGATGGCTATCTCGTTCGGCAGGATCTCGGAGAAGATGATGCGCATCGTGCCCTCGCCCGCGATGCGGGCGGCTTCGATATAGTCGCGCTTCCGGATTGAGAGGGTCTGTGCACGCTGCACCCTGGCCCCCCACGCCCAGCCGGTGACGCTGATCACGATGGCGACACTCAGCGCGCCCTTGCCCGGCAGGTAACCCGCCAGGATGATGACGAGCGGCAGGGCCGGGATCACCAGGAAGATGTTGGTGAAGACGGAGAGGATCTCATCGGCTACGCCGCCGAGGTAACCGCCCAGTACGCCGACGAACAGGGACAGCACCGTCGCGATCGCGCCTCCTACGAACCCGACGAACATCGAGATGCGCGCGCCGACAATGAGCTGTGCGAGCACATCCTGGCCGGATTGGGTGGTGCCGAGCCAGTGCGCGGCCGAGGGCCCCTGGAGCAGGTCCGTGCTGGTCGAACTGGGGTTGACGCGGTAGATTGTCGGGCCGAAGACCGCGACCGCGATAAACAAGATCACGATGCCGAGACCGATTGCAATCTTCGGCGCGCGCAGGGCGGGCACCCATCCCGCCCGGCGCCGGGCGGGCGGGCCAGCGGGCTGGGCGGCCTCAGCGGTGAGAGTTCCGGCAGCAGCCACGTCAGCCCCCTTGCCTGGTTCGCGGGTCGAGGGCGCCGTAGCACAGATCGGCCACCAGGTTCGCGGCGAGCACCGCAAGCGTGATGACGAGGAAGACGCCCTGCATGAGCGGATAATCCTCGTTGTCGACAGCTTGGTAGAGCACGTAGCCGATGCCCGGGTAAGAGAACACGATCTCGGTGAGGATGGCTCCGCTGACAACAAAGCCCAGCGAGAGCGCGAAGTCAGCGATGCTGGGCAGGATGGCGTTCCGGGCGGCGTAGGCAAGCATGATCCTGCGCTCGGTAAGCCCCTCAGCCTCAGCCAGCACGATGTAGTCGTCGCCGATCGTGGTGATCATCATGTTCCGCATGCCGAGCAGCCACCCGGCTATCGAGGACACCACGATGGTCGTCGCCGGCAGGATCGAGTAGTAGAACGCGCTCGCCATGAACGACCATGACCAGCCGATTGTGGTCCCCGAGCTATAGCCGCCGAACAGCGGGAACCAGTGCAGTACCACCCCGAAGACATAGACGACAACCAGGCCGAACCAGAAGTAAGGCACGGCAGAGAAGAACGTGGTTACCGGCACTGTCGCGTCGAGCCACGAGCCGCGCCGCCAGGCGACGCCAATGCCCATCAGGGTGCCGACGACGAAGCTGATGACCGTGGCGGTTCCCACCAGCCAGATCGTCCATGGCAGGCTCCGTTCGATGACCGACGCGACGGTCGCCGGATAGAAGGAGAACGAGATCCCGAGATTCCCGTGCAGTAGCTGCCGCCAGTAGGTGAGGTACTGCGACCAGAGCGGAGCGTGGCTGATGCCGAACAAAGCGGAGATCGACTTCACCGCGGCAGGGCTCACCCGCCCGCGGAAGTTGGCGATGAGGATCTGCGCGGGATTGCCGGGCATGAGGTGCGGCACCAGGAAATTGATCGTGATGGCGACGACCGCGGTTAGCAGGTAGAACCCAAGGCGGCGTGTCACGTACCTCATGCGCCGCTCCTCCGCTGTGGGCTGGGAACGGCAGTCGGCCGGATGAGGTCGCTGACACCGCTGCCGTCGTCGTGGTCGGTCACGGCGTGCGCGAACCTGGCGGTGAGCCAGTCCGGGCTGGTGATGGCCTTGCCGATCACCACGCACCACGCACCGCTCGCGATCGCCGCGCGAGCCTCGGCCGGGGAGGTGATGCCGCCCTCCGCGATCACCGGTACATCGACCCTCGCGGCGAGTTCGGTCAGGGCGTCGAGAGCGGGCCCGTGCGGGGTCGGTGCCTCGCTGCCATCCCCGTCGTTGCCGACCAGCCCCACCAGCGTGGTGGCCAGCGCGTCAGCGCCGCACTCGGCTGCCGCGAGACCGTCGGCCACCGACGCAACGTCGGCAAGGACGACCACCCCAGCGTCGGCGTGCAGGCGCCGTATCACCTCAGCCAGTTCCAGCCCGTCGGGCCTGCGCCGGGCGGTTCCATCGATGGCGACGATGTCGGCACCGGCCTCAGCCACCGCGAGCGCGTGCTTGAGTGTCGGGGTGATGTAGACCCCATGCGCCCCGGCCTTCCACAACCCGATCAGCGGAACGTCGACCGCTCTCTTCACCGCCGTGATGTGCTTCGGCGAGTCGATACGTACGCCGGCCGCGCCAGCACCGACAACCGATGCGGCCATGCGGGCGATGACGGAGGCGCGCCGCAGCGGGCTCCCCGGCGGCGCCTGGCAGGAGACAACCACCCGATGCCGCAGCTGTGCCAGGGCGTTACCGGCTTCTGCCATCGACCGCTCCTCTGCCTGCTGCCTCAGCTACTGACCTGGCGCGCTACGATGCCAGCCCCCACGATCCCGGCGTTCTTGCCGAGGCTGCTTACCCGGACCGTCACGTCGGTCGGACCCGGCAACGTCTCATCCCGGAGGGCCGATGTCAGCGGGTCCAGCAGAATCGAGCCGAGCGCGATCACCCCGCCAGCGAGGACGACAATGTCCGGGTCCAAGACGTTGCACAGGCCGCCGATCGTACGGCCTAGGATGCAGCCTGCAGTGCCGATGACCGCCGTGGCAATGGCATCGCCGGCGCGGCCCGCCCGGCCTATGGCCGACAGCCCAGTCAGGCCGGCCTGGCCTGTGGCCGATGCGTAGCGCGCCTCGATGGCCGGCCCGGCGGCGAGTGCCTCAAGATGGCCCGTGCGGCCGCAAGAACAGATGCGCGGATCATCCTCGTCGTCGACCTGGACCGGGATGTGGCCGATCTCCCCTGCCGTCCCAGTCCGCCCGCGGCGTAGCTCGCCATCCATCACGATGGCCCCGCCGATACCGGTTCCGGTCGCGACCACCAGCGCACTCCGGGCACCCTCTGCGGCGCCGCAGCGGACTTCAGCCAGCGCCATGGCGTTGACGTCGTTCTCGACCGCGACCGGCAGCCCGGTAAGCTGCGCCAGGCGCGGACCTACTGGCACACCGGTCCAGTCCCTAATGGTGCCCACCGCCGACCTGATCCATCCGGTGCCCGGCTTCACCACGCCCGCTGTGGCGACGCCCAGCGCGACAGGGTGCGCGCCGACGCTGAGTGCGCTTGCCCGGACGTCGTTAACCAGCTGGGCGGCGGCAGCAATCATGGCGTCCGGACCCTCGTCGGCCGGGCTAGGTACCTCCGCCCGCGCGGCCACCCGGCCCTCCGGGTCGACCAGCGCGGCGGCGAGTTTCGACCCGCCGATGTCCAGGCCTATGACATCCGACCTCATCGGCCTGGCCCGCGCCGGTCGACGGCCACCCGGAAGTCGTAGCGATCGGCGCGATAGACCGAGCGTGCTCGCTCGACCGGGCGGCTGGCCCGGTCGAGACTAACGCGTTCCACGAGAAGGGCAGGCGACACCGGCGCAACGCCAAGCAGGCCTGCCTCGCCTTGGTCCAGCACGGTTGCCCTGATCCGTTGCTCAGCGTGTGTGATCCGAATCCGGTAACTGCTCGCCAGCAAGTCATAGAGCGATCCGGTGAGCACCTCGCCCAACAGCCCGGGCACCAGAGCTGCAGGTAGCTCAACGGCCTCCAGACAGATGGGTATGCCGTCCGCCAGCCGCACCCGCCGCACGAAGACCACCGGCTCTGCCGGACTGATCTGCAGGTCGTGACCAGCCGCCGCGCCGGCCGGCCGTTCAACGCTTTCCAGCACCTTGGTGGCAGGCCTCATGCCACGCGCCAGCATGTCCTCGGTGAACGATGTAAGTGCCAGTGACTTGGACACCCAGGGCTGGCGCACGAATGTGCCGCGCCCCTGCACCCGGTACACGAACCCCTGGTCGGCGAGCTCCTCGACGGCCATGCGCGCGGTCATCCGGCTCACCCCGAACTCGGCCGCCAGATCTCGCTCGGACGGCAGCGGGCGCTCCCGGCGCGGGTCCTGCTCGATCAGGCCAAGGAGCGCCGACCTGAGCTGCTCATGCTTGGTCTCAGCGCGGCTCAATCCGGCTCACCTCCTGACCGCCAGCACAGGCTCAAAGCAACGGGAAGTCTAGACCAGTTGAATCAGATGCTCAATGGACTAGTCAAGGGTCGTCCAAAGACGCCAACTATGGCCTCAGCTGCGATGGCAACTAGCTGCGGTAACGGCGAGGAAGGCCCACCTCTGTACGGTCGGCTGCCCCCTTGACAGCGTGACGATCCTGCTGCTAGAAGATTGGAACTGTTCTAGACCACTTAGCGTGGACGGAAAGCAGATGCCGCTGCCTATCACCGGTACCTTTATCGATGAGGTGACCCACGACATCCCAGCGCACAACTGGGGGCGGACCGAGTGGGAGCGAGAGTTCGACACCTTTGTCGGCGCGGGAATGGACACGGTGATCCTCATCCGGGCCGGGTGGGGCGATCGGCTGTCGTTCCCCTCTGCCACCGTCGCAGGGCGCGTAGCGACGTTGCCGGTGTACGCCGACATGCCAGAACTCTTCCTCCAGCTCGCGGACCAGCGCGGCCTGGCGTTCTATTTCGGCCTGTACGACTCGGGCTATTACTGGCACCGGCACGACTGGAGGACCGAGGTCGAGCTCAACCGCGAGTTCGCCCGCGAGGTCTGGGAACGCTACGGCGCGCATCCCTCGTTCCGGGGCTGGTACCTGCCGCACGAGACGGCTACCACCAGCCTCCGGATCATGGATATCAACGCCGCGCTAGCCGAGCATGTCCGCTCCGTCGCAGACCTGCCTGTGCTCATCTCGCCGTACTGGCACGGGCGCGTCGAGGGCGAGGGTAGCGACCAGCTCGGCCGGACCGCCGCCCTGGGCGCAGCCGAGCACGCGGAGCAGTGGGATGAAATTTTCAGCCGGCTCAGCGGTCTGGTGTCCTACTGCGCGTTCCAGGATGGAACAGCCTACGAAGCTGACCTGCCGGACTTCTGGCAGGCCGCAGACGAGACAGCTGGCCGTCACGGGATCGAGCTGTGGGCCAACGTCGAAACCTTCGACCGCGACATGCCCATCGACTTCCCGCCTATCGAGTGGCGCAAGCTGGTGAACAAGCTGCAGGCAGCCGAGCCGCACGTCAGCAAGGCAATCACCTTCGAGTTCTCCCATTTCCTCAGCCCAAACTCAATGTGGCCATCGGCCCGCACCTTGTACGACCGCTACCAGGAATACCGTTCCGGCAACATTCACACGCTCAGCCAGCAGGCAGCCGCCCCGAGTCTCTAATGGGTCTCGCTGCGGTATGCCGCGGCAGAGAGTGAACGCCGGGCAGGAGAAAGGCATGACGATGCGCAGCGCTCGCTCACTGGCGGTCACCACCCTCTCGATGGGGCTTCTTGCCCTAGGAGCTGCGGGCTGCGCCGGCGCGGCCGGCGGCAGTTCTCAAGCACCGAGCGGCCAGTCAGGCAAAGTGCTCACCTATGCCGACGACCCAGTGGGCAGCGTGAGTGATAACTTCAACCCCTTCTCGCCGAACAACGCGCTCTCGCTGCTCGACGCACAGTTCATCTATGACCCGCTATTGCAATGGGACCTGCTGAAGTCCAACACCTCGTACCCGTGGCTCGCCACCCACTATCAGTGGTCCGACGGCGGCAAGACGCTCACGCTTAACCTGAGGCCCGGCGTCACGTGGTCTGACGGCAAGCCATTTACCAGCGCCGACGTTGCATTCACCTTCAACCTGATGCACAAGTACCCAGCGCTCAACACCAATGGCGTCGTCTACTCCAGCGTCAGCGCCCCGAACTCAACCACGGTGGTGTTCCAGTTCGCCGCGCCCGAGTACGCCGAGCTGTACTACCTCAGCTCACAGGACATCGTGCCGGAACACATCTGGGCCTCCATCAAGAACCCGCAGACCTTCTCCGACCCGAACCCGGTCGGCACCGGCCCGTTCCTCCTCAAGTCGTTCTCGCCGCAACTGGTCACCCTCGTGCGGAATCCCCACTTCTGGATGCCCGGCAAGCCGAAGGTGGCCGAGGTGCGCCTGCCCGCTCTGGAATCCAACACCACTGGCGGACTGCTCGCTGCTACCGGTCAGCTCCAGTGGGGCGGGTTCTTCATCCCGGATATCAAGTCCAGCTTCATCGACAAGAACCCATCTGAGTATCACGACTGGTTCCCGGCTCAGTCGTCGGTGGTCGAGATGATCCTCAACCTCGCGAAGTACCCGTTCAGCCAGCTGCCCGTGCGTGAGGCGATCAGCGACGCTCTCGACCGGAGCCAGATCGTCAGCATTGGCGAGCAGAACGAGGCACCGATGGACCCGACGCCCACCGGACTGGTGCTCCCGGCCCAGAACAGCTACCTCAGCCCGCAATACGCGAGCCTGCACTACACGGTCAACGACGCCGCTGCCAACGCACTCCTCGACCACGCAGGCTTCAAGATGGGACCTGGCGGCGTGCGGCACGCTCCGAACGGGCAGCCCATGTCCTTCACCCTCATGCTGCCCGCGAGTTACAGCGACTGGATGTCGGGAAGCCAGGTCGTCGTCGAGAGCTTGCGCAAGATAGGCATCCAGGTCACCGTCCGCGGGGTGGCAGTCTCCCTCTACACATCCGCGATCGCCGATGGCTCCTACCAGATGTCTTACGACTTCAGCAGCGTAGGGCCCTCGCCCTACTACGACTACTCACTGCTCAACACGACCGGATACGCGCCAGTCGGCAAGTCGACCAGCGTTGACCCCGAACGTTGGGACAACCCGGACACCACCCGAGCGCTCAATGCATTCGCCTCGACCAACTCGGCTGCCGCGCAGCTCAGCGCGATCGAGACACTTGAGAACATCCAGGTGACCCAGGTCCCAGAGATACCGCTGTTCTATAACGGCGTTCAGGCCGAGTGGAGCACCGCGCAGTTCACCGGCTTCCCGTCGCCGCAGAACCCGTATGCGTGGCCGGCCTACGGCCCGGAAAATGAAATCGTCGTCCTGCGGCTGACCCCGCGTGGCTAGCGACAGCTCCGCACCAGCGCTGGACAAGAGCGATCTCACTCGCTGCTTCCAGGAAATCGGCGTCCGCACAGCCGGGACACTGCTCGTCCACTCGTCGCTATCAGCGTTCGGCTACGTGCGCGGTGCCGAAAACACCGTGATAGACGCGCTGCTTGACGTCGTCGGTCCCGCTGGCCTGCTCGTAATGCCCACGCACACCTGGGACACCGTCAACGCGGCGCAGCCAGTGTTCCACGAGCAGCTCAGCCCTTCCATCACAGGACGAATCACCGAGACCTTCCGCCACCGCCCGACGGCTGTGCGAAGCCTGCACCCCACCCACAGCGTCGCCGCTCTCGGGTCAGGGGCGCAGGAGTTCTGCGTCGGCCATGAGCTCTACAGCACGCCGTGCAGCCGCACATCACCCTACGGGCGCCTGGCGGCCGCGGGCGGCCAGGTCTTGATGCTCGGCGTCGGCCTCGACTGCCTGACGCTGATGCACGGCATCGAAGAATGGGCAGAGATCCCGTGGCTGTTCAACCGCGTCGAAACCCTGCACGTAATCACCGAGGCGCAGGCAACGCTCACTGTCGTCTCGCGCCGACACACGAATGTCCCGTACTACGAGGAACGCGACTTCCCCAGCCTTGAACCCACACTGCGGGAGGCCGGAGCCATCGCTTACGGCAGCGCGGGCAAGGCGACCATCCGTCTCATAGACGCAGCTCTCACCACCGACACGCTTCTTCCGCTATTGCGGAAGGACCCCGACCTAGTCCTCGGGCCCAAGACACGCGTCAGCCGCTCACCGCAGGCATGCTGAAGTACTCGGGGCCACGGCACGGTCACGCCGCCCAGGGTCACTCGCGACGTCCGAGGGCGTCCGCGCCGCGAGTATGTGGCCTCCCTCCGGCCAGCGCCGACACCATATCGATGAGGTAGTCGGCCGCGACCAGGAGGTCGAGATCGTGGTCGATCACGATGATCGCGCTCCCGCGTCAATAAGCCAGTTGAACACGCCCACCAGCATCGCGATGCCCAGCGGGTGCAGGCCCTGGTCGAATCGTCGAAGACGTCCAGCGCGCCGCGCTGGCTGCTGCGCGGCCTGAAGGCGATCTTCAGCCGCTGCGATTCGCCGCGTGATAGCGACGGCGGTGGGCTCGTCGAGCTTCAGGTAGCCGAGTCCGACTTCGCTGACTGGCCGGAAGCGCCGCCACGATAAGGCCGTCGCGGCGAACCGCTCGA
>Ga0335075_10007335_pt1 | contig 16953 bp, 15 predicted proteins | sample Lox_Sample_24_FD_206723 | JGI IMG/M metagenome (GOLD analysis project Ga0335075, IMG submission 206723) | Soil microbial communities from Loxahatchee National Wildlife Refuge, Florida, United States - Lox_Sample_2.4 | ecosystem: Environmental > Terrestrial > Soil > Wetlands | place: USA...
AATGCTGCGCTTGACTCGCACGTCTATCTGATCTAGGAGCATCTGCACTTTCGCGTCGGACACATAGATGAAGTATCTCAGCGGGCCAGCACGCTTGCTCCTCATCAAGGACACACCAACCAACCCCCAAACTGCCTCGCTCTTCAATACCATACCAAAGCACCAAGCGGGGGGCTTTTGGATCCTGCAACTAGCGACCAAGTCTGTGTGGGTGGCTTGCACTGCCGGCTGCTGGGTCTCATCTGCTCGAACCCCAGCGACCTGAAATCGGCGCATTTCACCAAGGGCCGACCAACCGGGAACAGATGGGCCTCTCATCGCCGACACAACAGAGAGTTTATGGCCGGATGCCGTCTGGCCATCGAGGACGTGTCCGTCGCCGCAGGCTCGGCTGGTCGCTTTTGGTCCAATGACCGGGCCCACGGGGATGTGGCGGTCTTCGCTGGCGCGAGCCTATCCGGTGTATAGATCAGGGTACTGAGGGCGCCGTCCGCTTCTGCCGCGCAGCGGACATTGACTGGCGGCCAGGCCCAGGCACCCGGCAAAGTCATGAATTGAGGCTGTGACCTGCTATCTCGTAACGGCGGGTGATGCGCCCGGTGTGTCCTCGGGTGACGGGCAGGGCCCGGACGGAACGATGGAAGTTCCTACACTCACCATCTTCTGCCACGAGGGACACCCGCCCGCCGATGACATCTTCGTCTATGACGGCTGCCCGCAGCCAGTACCTGCTCGATCTGCTTGCCCAGGTCCCGGACCCGCGGAAGAGGCGCGGACGCCGTCATGCGCTGGCGGGGCTGCTGGCCGTGGGGATCGCGGCGGTGATCGCGGGGTCGAGGTCGTTCGCCGCGATCGGGCAGTGGGCGGCCGATGCCGGCCCGGAGGCGCTGGCCGTGCTGGGCGCGGCGCGCGGCCCGGCGGAGGAGTCCACGTTCCGGCGCGCGTTCTCCCTGGTCAGCGCCGATGTGCTCGACCGGGTCCTCGGCGCCTGGCTGCACACCAGGGCGGTGCAGGCCGGCGGCCGGCTGGTGATCGCCATTGACGGCAAGACCGTCCGCGGCGCGAAGGACAAGAACGGGAAGGCCCCGCACCTGGTAGCGGCGCTAGCGCACGGCATCGGCGCGGTCCTCGGCCAGGTCGCCGTGGAGGAGAAGTCCAACGAGATCCCCGCGGTGCGGGACCTGCTGAAAGCGTTCGTCAGTCTCGCCGCCACGGTCATCACGATCGACGCAATGCACACGCAGAGTGACACCGCGGGTGTCATCCTCGGCCGGGGCGCCGATTACGTGATGACCGTCAAGGGCAACATGCCGACGCTGTACCGGCAGCTGAAGAAACTGCCCTGGGCCGCCGTCCCCGCCATCTCGGCCGTCAGCACCGACCACGGCCGCCGGGCCCGCCGCACCATCAAGGCAGTACTGGCGCCGGCCTGGATCGGGTTCGACGGCGCCGCCCAGGTCGCGCAGCTGCGCCGCACCGTCACGGCGAAGGGAAAGAAGACCGTCGAGGTTGTTTACCTGATCACCAGCGACCGCGACGCCGGCCCAGCCGCCCTGGCTTCCTGGGTCCGCAGCCACTGGGAGATAGAAAACTGTCTTCACCGAGCAAGCAGGACACTACGACGTTTCACGACCTTGCGGTCGCGATGCGGGTATGGGCCAAGGGCCTGCTGGGCCTGGAGGCAGCGGTTGAGCTGCTGATCGGGCACGGCACCTGGCTCACGCGCGCCGACTTCGCAGCCGCTGCCTTGACGTCTGGCCGCGATGGCGTCACCGGTGCGGCGATGGTGTCGGTGGACTTCGAGGCAGCGCTGGCCGCGCAGCGGGCGGGGGGCCTGCCGTGCTCGTCGGGCGAGGAGCAGATCCTGGCGCTGACGGCGAGCATCGCGGGCGGGGTGCCGGTCGCGCTGGGTGATGTGGTGTGCGGCCTGGATGAGGACAATGCGGTCCGGGTCGCGATCGCGGTGCTGCACGCTGCCGGGTTCGGCGGGCGCAGCGTCCTGGTCACCCGCGGGAGCCGGCGGTGACCGGCAGCGCGCGCGGGAAGTCGCGGCCGCCGGGCGCGGGACCGGAGACGATACGGGTGACCCGGCCAGGGCATCCGCTGCACGGCCTGGACCTGCCCGTCTGGGGCCGACTGCGGATGCGCGGAGTCGCCATGGTGGTCCTGGTGCTGCCTGATGGCAGCAAGAAGCGCATCCCGGCAGCCTGGGCACGCGAGGACGGCGGCGAGGACAGGGGCGAGGCGGTGATCGCGGCGGCCGGTGACCTGCTGCGCCTGCTGCGGGTGATATCCGGCATTCCCGCCACCGCCGCGAACCGGGTGGAGCAGGCTGCGCGGCAGTCACCAGGCAAGGAGGACGACCGTGCAGCCTGCACAGCTCAGTCTGCTGCCGGACCAGGTTCCGGCGCCACCATCGCAGCTGGCCAGCCAGCTACGCCCGGCCATCGCGCACGCCGCGGCCGCGATCGTGACACGCCTGATCATCCAGGCGGCGCAGCCCGGATCCCCGCCCGGTCCGGCAACGCCGGTCCCGGCGCCGGACGACGCGGCGCACCGGGGGGTGAGCAGCGGTGAGTGATCCCAAGGTAACGGCGGCACATCTGCGCCGCGCGGCGGCCGTCTACTGCCGCCAGTCGACCTTGATCCAGGTCGAGCGTAACCGTGAATCGACCTTGCGCCAGTACGACCTGGTCAGCCGGGCCGGCGCGCTGGGCTGGCCGCGCAGCGCGATCCGCGTCATCGACGCCGACCTGGGTGTGAGCGGGTCGGGGCTGGCGTCCCGGACCGGGTTCACCCAGCTGACCGAGCAGATCGCGCTCGGGCAGGTCGGTGCCGTCCTGGCCCTGGAGGTCTCCCGGCTGGCCCGGTCCTCGGCCGAGTGGTACCGGCTCCTGGACCTGTGCGGTATCACCGATACCGTCATCGCCGACGAGGTCAGCGTCTACCATCCCGGCATGTTCGATGACCGGCTCCTGCTGGGACTCAAGGGCACCATGGCCGAGGCAGAGCTCCAGGTGCTACGCGCCCGGATGCTCGGCGGGCTGCGGAACAAGGCCGCCCGCGGCGAGCTGCGGATCCCGCTGCCGGCCGGGCTGGTCTGGGGAGAGGCACCCGGGCAGATCCTGCTGCACCCCGATGAGGCAGTGCGCGGCGCGATCACCGCCGTGTTCGACCGGTTCGCCGCGTCCGGGTCGGCCCGGCAGGTCTGGCTGTGGCTGCGCGGGAACGACCTGAAGCTGCCCTCGCTGCGGGACGGCCAGCTGGCCTGGTCCACGGCCGCCTACCCGGCGGTGCACAAGATCCTCACCCATCCCGCCTACGCGGGCGCCTACGTTTACGGCCGTACCCGCGCCGAGCGCTACATCGACGACTCCGGCACCCCGGCCGGCAAGCGGCGGGCGGTGCCCCAGCCGGAAGACTGGCAGGTACTGATCACCGGCCATCATCCCGGCTACATCGACTGGGACACCTACCTGGCCAATACCGCCCGGCTGGCGGCGAACATGGCCCCGGTCCGCGGCGCCGACGGGACCGGCGCGACCCGGGAGGGCTGCGCGCTGCTGCAGGGCCTGGCGATCTGCGGGATCTGCGGGCGGCGGCTCGGCGTGTTCTACCGCGGCCCCGCCAAGAGCACGCCCGGCTACCAGTGCAACGGCGGCGTGCTGGTCGGCGGCGGGCAGGGCCGGTTCTGCACCAGGGTCAGCGGCATGCGCACCGACCCAGCCGTCGCCGGGCATGTCCTGCAGGCCCTCACCCCGCTCGCGCTGCAAGCTGCGATCGATGCCGCCGGCCAGATCGAGGCCGGCCACGATGCCGCGCTGGATCAGTGGCGCCGCCAGGCCGAGCAGGCCCGCTACGCCGCGACCAGGGCCGAGCGGCGCTACCGCGCCGTCGACCCGGAAAACCGGCTGGTGGCCCGCGGTCTGGAAGCCGAATGGGAGGCCGCGCTCCAGGCGGTCCGCGAAGCGGACGCTGAACTGGACCGCCGTGACAAAGCCCGGCCCGTCCAGCTCAGTCCCGGCGAACGCGCGCAGATCCTCGCCCTCGGCGCCGATCTTCCCGCGCTGTGGGCTGCGCCGTCGACCACCGACCGCGACCGCAAGGAACTCCTGCACGCACTGCTGGACGACGTGGTGGTCACCGTCGATGACCAGGCCCGCACCGCCCGGCTCGTGCTGCACTGGAAAGGCGGGCTGGTCAGCGAGACCAGCGCAGACCTGCCCCGGCCCAAGCCGCCCTACCGCACCAGCGAGGACACCATCTCCCTCATCGGGCGGCTCGCCGCGCACTACGACGACTCGATGATCACCAAAGTCCTCAACCAGCAGCAGCGCCGCACCGCCACCGGAATGTCGTTCACCCCCGCTAACGTGGCCACCATCCGCAAGCGAAACGCCATCCCCGCCCACCAGGGCGGAACAGGCCACGACGAGGACGGCGAGGCGATGAGCGTGCACCAGGCCGCCGCCGAACTCGGCATCACCGCCTCCACCCTCTACCGGTGGCTGAACGACGGATACGTCCCCGGCGAGCAGATCACCCCGGGCGCACCCTGGCGGATCCGCCTCACAGACTCCATCCGCGTCCTCGTCGCCGACGACGCCCCGGCCGGCTGGGTCCCCATGCAGGTCGCCGCCGCCACTCTCGGCGTCTCCCGCCAGACCGTGTTGCAGCGTGTCAAGCGCGGCGACCTCAGCGCGGTCCACATCCGCGCCGGACGCAGGAAAGGCCTGCGTATCGAGCTACCAGCCCCCCAAGACGGCCTGTTCTGACCATTCCCCGACAGTCAAGGAGCAGTGTGATGACCAATCGACTGGGTCCGCGACGTCACCTATCAGGAAGACAAATCGCTGGTCAGGACGGGAAACGCGCCCCGCGTGATGGCGACGCTGCGCAGCCTGGCCATCAGCTTGCTGCGCCTGGAGGGCCACACCAACATCGCCGCCGCCAACCGGCACCACGCCCGCGACCCGCAGCGGACGCTACACCTGCTTCAGACTGCATGAGCGACTTTGCCGGGTCCCTGGGGCCATCGGCTGGCATGTGCAAGGACTTACGATCCGGCTCCGCCTGCGCCTCCCGCAAGCCGTGAACAACCTGCGCCGTCTTGCGGCGTACCGCGGCGAGCTGGGTCCAGAACGATTCGGCAGCCTGCTGGCTCAGGCCACCGGCGACGCCGACCAGGCCGAGACGATCCTGTCCCTGCTAGGCCAGCTAGACCCGGGAGATGCCGATAGTGGATAAGCACCGATCGGCCACCCAGATGGGCAGGCGCAACCCATTTTCTGACCGCACCGGATATGCGGTCCCGGAGCGTCAGCCTGCAGCAATGCCGCCCGCTGGCACGATGGTGGCACGGCGAAACGCTCCGAGCCGTGGCAGCCGAGAGCGGCTGGTGGTATGCCCGCTGCGCGGCGCCGCGGGCTGCGGAGATTAGGCTAGGGATGGTGTGGCCTCGGGCCGCAGAGCGACCACGGAGTGTCGCCAATCAAAGGTAACTACACGGGCGTAGAACCGCCGATATGGTCGGCAGCGCTGTCGCCAGGTGACCACTTCTGCGGCATGCCGAATGGATGTTCTGCATACGCTGGTTTGCGTATGTCTAGCCTTTCGGTAGACATTACCTATTTGGCGACATGTGCTAAACCCGCTGTGGCAAACCCCCCAAAATGAGGTTTCACTCTCGTAACGGCCTCGGCCGACGATTATGTTGAGTGGCACGCCACTCTGGATAAGAAGCTGGCTGCCACTGGTCAGACCAGCAGCTGGTCGAGTTCCTCGGCCGCCCTGCTGAGGGCGTCAAGGATGAACCGATGGGTTTCCTTGGTCATCCGGCTGACGGGGGTCGAGGCGTTCAGAGCCAGCCGTGGCCATCTGGACGAGTGCAGCGCCACAGCCACGGAACGGACGCCGTCCTCGCTTTCTTCCTCGCTGCTTGCGTACCCGCGGGCCCGTATGTCAGCCAGGGCCTCCAGTAGCTGGGAGCGCGTGCCGATGGATTGTGGTGTCAGCTGGACAAGCTGCTCATTTGGGTAGAGCCGCAGCAGCTCTTCGGCCGTCAGCTGGGCGAGCAGCACCTTTCCGGTCGATGTGCAGTGCGCGGGCATCGAGCGGCCGAGTCGGCTGCCCACCCGCAGAGCGCGGCTGCTCTCAATCGATTCGATGAAATGCACGTCGCCGCCCTCAAGCCGCCCCAGGTGGATGGTCTCCTCGAGCTCAGCGTTCAGGCGGTCAAGCACTGGCCGGGCAATGGTCCGGACGTCAAGCCGCCGCAGCATCCCGAAGGCCAGGTCGTCGAGGGTTGGGCCGGTCACGTAGCTGCGGGTGGCAGCATCCTGACGGACAAACCCGCGGTACTGGAGCATCGCCAGCAGCCGGTGTGCTGTGGACGAGGCGACCCCGAGGTAGCGGCTCACATCGGTCTGCCGCAGGCTGGGCTGCTTGCGGAGAAGCAGCAGAACGCGCAGGGCATTGTCTACTGACTCGATCGGGTACTGTGGGGCAGCTCCGAATTCGACGGTGGGCAGTGACGGGTCGACGGCAATCATTCCCCTAGACTATTGCTTTATCTGCTGTCCAGATGACTTGTCGGGTCACGATCGTTTCCTGGGGGCCGAGACGCTCATGCCCCCGTCTGGGTGCACCGTCGTCCCGGTGATCCCGCGGGCTCGGTCCGAGGCCAGGAAGACGTAGCTCCAGGACACGTCCTCGGCTGTCAAGGCCACCTGCAACGGCACGCGGGCGGCCATCTCTGCTTCCCGGTTGGGTGCGTCGCCCAGGCTGCGGCCGGCTAGGCCGAGGCTCGCCAGTCCCCGCAGATCGGTGTTCAGCGTGCCACCTGGGGCAACGCCGTTGACGCGGACCTCGGGCGCGAGGTCGTGGGCGAGCGCGGTCACCAGCCCGCGCACGGCGAACTTGGACGCCAGGTAGAGGGCTCCGCCGCGCCCTGGATAGTAGGCCGAACTGGACTCGGTGAGGATGACGGCGCCGCGGCCCGAGGCTTTCAGGGCTGGGAGCGCAGCTTTAGCCGAGTGCAGCATCGATGTGACGTTCGGGTGGAACATCTCGTCAAAGGCCGTATCGATCAGGCTGGCGTCAAGGTCCTCGATGCTGCGGTAGTAGTCGAACACCCCCACGCAGCTCACCAACAGGTCCAGCCCGCCGAACGCGCCGAGCGTCATCGCGACGGCCGCATCGTTGGCCGCTGGTGTCATCGCATCCCCGATGCTCACTGGCACGTGCGGACGCGCCTGTTCCAGAGCGCTGGCCTTGCCCGCATCCCGCTCAAGGACCGCGACCTGCGCACCTTCCGCCAGGAACGCGTCAACCACAGCCCGGCCCATGCCCGAGCCGGCCCCGACGACCAACGCCTTCCGCCCGTCCAGCCAGCCCGTCACGAGTCGTGTTCATCTTCCATGAGCGGACCGAACGGGTTACCGACCATTGCCGAGAAGGTAGCGGTGTTCTGCCAGGTGAGCGCCTCCAGCTCGAGCGGGCACAGGGCGATCCACTGGCCGGACTTCGGGGACTCGATGAGCAGCCGCGACCCGTTGCGGCTATCTACGCGCACCACCCGGACCTGAGCAAACTCGTTCCCGATGGAGATCGGCTCGCTCGTTGCGTGGCGGAGCAGCGCGGTCCGCTCGGATGCAGCGCGGCGGTCTGTGCGGGCGTCATCCTCCTGGTCACCCGGATGGTGCATGCTCATGGTGGCTCCGGCTCGCAAGGTTGTGGATCACAGGAAAATAGCTAGGTTCTGCATCCGGATGACCGCGTCATCGGCCATGATCGTCCGGCGGGCGAGTTTCCATCCGTCGGGTGTCAGCCGCAGCAGGTCCTCCCGCCCCGCCGACACGAGCGCCCCTTCGCGCACGTCGCCGCGGTTGCGGAAGAGCAGGGTTGCGGACTCGACGACGAGGTGGTCAGGGTCGTCCGCAGCGAACGTGCGTACGTTCGACAGGTGGTGGCGTAGCCGCGAGGGTGGGTCCTCGGTCCAGGCATGCTCGGTGAGAAAGCGGGCCACGCGGCGGGAGAGCGAGTACTTGTCCTCGTCGAAGTGCGCCATCCCCGGTGAGGTGTCGTATCCCGCACCGAGCGCGGTGGTCACCCTGACCGGCATGAGGTAATGAATGTCGTCGGTGAGCAGGTCGAGCCATTCCTCGTAGGCCTGCGCGTCGAGCAGCCAGGCCTCGTCGACCAGCCACTGGTGGGCGATCAGATGCCGCTCCTCATTGAATGGCAAGGTCCGCCCCGTCCGCTGGACGCGGGAGGCATGAGCACCGAGGGCGGATCGTATGGTGCTCATGACCGCGCCGCCACGACTGGTATGCACCCGGCCATGCTGGCGTCTACTCGTGGAGCACTCCTGGCCGGCCGCTCCATGTGATCGGCCCAGTGGCTGAGCAGTGCGCGCTGACCGTACTCGCCGTAGCCGACGTGCGCGACACCCGGGCCGTGGAACTGCTCTCGCATTAGCGGCGGGACGACCTCGGTTCCGTCCTCCAGCAATCCCATCCGGCTGTTGAGCAGCAGCCGCCTGGCCATGGAGCCTGCGGCGGTGTTGGTCAGCGAGACCCAGTTCTCGACGTCATCCTGCTCGAACATGCCGGTAGACCCGAAGCACATCAGGTAGGCCTTGTAAGAAAGTGCCTTGAACTCCTCCGGTGCCTCAGCGTCGACGGCGAACCAGGACAGTACCTCGGTTTCGTCCTCGCTGATGGGCTGCCACTGCCGGATGGATATGAACGGCAGCACCTGGTCGGTGTCCGCGACCTTGGGCCAGTTGTGGACAAACGAGAGATTGGGATAGATGGTGGCGGCCGAGATCATGAAGCCGTCATCGCCGACCACCCGCAGCTGGTCCTCGGAGAGAGTCTGCTTCATCCGGTCGACCATCTCCTGCGGGTAGCCGACATAGCGGAGCCGCTCGTCCAGGTCGCCAGTGGGCAGTTTGTAGGTGGTGCCGCCGCCGCTGCCTGCCCAATACGTGCAGCCGTCCTTGCGCTTGGCGGCCTTGGGCTCACGGAACAGGCCGATCTCCACGACCGACGCGTGCGTGTGCGGTGTGTGGTACATGTCGCCGGCGAAGTTCTCAGCGCCGATTTTCCAGTTGGCCTTCACTCGCCACCGCTGCGGGCCCCGCAGCTCGATGCCGCTCGCGCTCTGCCTGGTGTAGTAGTCGAGATAGAAGCGGAAGTCGCCGAGGAAATCCTCAAGCGGTTCGGCGTCCTGGTCCATCGAGATGAAGATGAGGCCGTTGTAGGCAGCCAGATTCGGGGCTGAGAGCAGCCGCTTGCCTTTCCGCTTGAACCCCGCTTCGCCCCCGTAGGCTTCTCCGTGAAACGGCAGCCCGACAAGTCGCCCGTCGTTCCGGTACGACCACCCGTGATACGGGCAGCGGAAATGTGAGGCATTGCCCATCTCCGCACGGCAGACCTGCATGCCGCGATGCAGGCACATGTTGAAGTGCGCACGTATGACGCCCTCCTCGTCACGGGTGACGATGAACGAGTCTTGCAGCACTCGGCGGACCACGTAGTCGCCTGGATTCGGGATTTCCGACTCATGCGCGACGAAAACCCAGGACCGGCCGAACACCCGCTCCTTCTCCAGCTCAAACAGCTCCCGGTCGTTGTAAATATGCGCGGGTATCATGCCGCGGCGGACGTCCGCCAGAACTCCGGACTGATCAGTCATGAGTGTTAATCCCCTCCGGTACCTGCGCTTCAGTCCAGGACGACCGTCACAGCTTTTGTCTCGGTGTAGGACAGGAGCTCATCGATGGACTCTTCGCGGCCCACCCCGGAAGCCTTCACCCCGCCGAACGGGAGGCCCCAGTAATGCCGCGAGCTGCCATTGACCCAGACATAGCCGGCTTGCAGGGCCGCCGCCATACGGTGCGCCCTGGTCACGTCCGAGGTCCAGACCCCGGCGGTGAGCCCGTAGTCGCTGGCGTTGGCGATCGCCACCGCCTCTTCCTCGTCCCGGAAGGTGAGCACGGACAGCACGGGCCCGAAGATCTCCTCGACGGCTGCCGGGTTGTCCGGAGTAATCGATCCGAGCACGGTCGGAGCCACGTACCAGCCGTCCTCGCTCACCGTATCTGGTCGGCCTCCCCCGGCCAGCACCCCGGCACCGGCTGCCCGGGCTGCCTCGATCGCGTGCATGGACTTCTCGTACTGGTTCCGGTCGATGACCGGGCCCATCTGGGTGCCCTCGTTCAGAGGGTGGCCGACGCGGATCGCGAGCACCTGCGCGACGACCGACTCGAGCACCCTGTCAGCGATCGACTCGTGCAGCAGCAGCCGACTGGTGGACCCGCAGGACTGCCCGGCGGTTGCGGTGTAGTTCATCCCGAACACAGCGCTGTCGGCAGCCCGCGCCAAGTCGGCGTCGGGCATGACGATCAGCGCGTTCTTTCCTCCGAGTTCGAGGCTGACGTGCTTGACACCGACCTCGGCTGCCTGCTGCTGGATCAGTCGGCCTGTGCCGGGAGCGCCGATGAAGCCGATTCGTCGGATCAGCGGGTGGCGCACCATGGCCTGACCGCTGACTACACCGCGGCCAGTGATCACCGAACATAGGCCCGGCCCGAAAACGTCCGCAGCAAGTTCGGCCATTCGCAGCGCCGACAGTGGAGTCTGGTCGGGAGCCTTGAGCACCACGGCGTTGCCGGCTACCAGCGGCGCAGCCACCTTGCCGGCGGCGAAGAACAGCGGGTGGTTGAACGGGACGATCCGCCCGACCACGCCGTACGGCTCGTGCACCGTGTAGTGCAGGTTCCCGGACAGCGGAAACGTGCCTCCGCCGAGGGCCAGCGCGTGGTCGGCCATGATCTCCAAGAGCGTGACCGCCGCTCCCACGTCGGCGCGCATGACGGGGAGCGGAAAGCCAGCGTCGATCGCGTCGAGCGTGGCCAGTTCCTCAGCGTGCTCCGCCAGCACGGCGGCGAACCTGCGCACCTCCGCCGCGCGCGCCCGCGCCGGCTGACGGGCCCAGGCGGGCTGAGTTTCGGCGGCGGCCCGGACGATCCGGTCGACTTCGGCGGGCGAACAGTCCGGCACATCGGTCAGGCGCCGCCCCGTCGTCGGGTCCTCAACCTCATAGCGAGCCTCGGTCGGCAACGGCTTGCCGCCGAGGGGGATCTCCCAGGAGCGGTCCGCAGCGGCGTATGCGCTGTCAAGCAGAGTCATCTGCGATTGTCCTCGAATCATGAAGGCCGGATGCCGGCCGCCGCGGCCCGCAGCCGAGTCGGCGGGTTCAACGGTGTAGCAGCCCGGCGCTGACGTGCAGGGTCTGCCCGGTCATGAAGCGTGAGTCGTCGGACAGGAGGAACGCGACGACGCCGACCATGTCCTCGGGCACAGCGTCCCGGTGCAGCGCCTGCGCGGCGCGCATCGCTTCCCTCTGCTGGGGAGACACAGTGTTGCGCGGGACCTCGGTGTAGGTGGGGCCGGGAGAGATCGAATTCACCCGGATGCCGTCACCGCCCAGCTCGTGGGCCATGGAGTGGGTCATCCCCGCGACGGCCGCCTTGCTAGCGATGTAGTGCAGGTACCCAGGTCTGCCCATCCAGACAGCGTCGGAGGATACGTTGACCACACTGGCCTCTTCGGCTGCGCGTAGCCCTGGCAGCAGCGCGCTGGTCAGCAGCCATGGGCCACGCAGGTTGACCGCCATCAGCCGGTCCCACTCGGCTACGGGGATCTCCCAGAACGGGCGCATCTGGATCGTCGAGAAGATCGCGGCGTTGTTCACCAGGCCATGCACCGCCCCGAACTCGCCTATGACGGCGTCGGCGAGGGCCGCGCAGGAGTCGGCGTCGCCGACGTCGAGCAGCCGGAACCGGACGGTCTTGCCTTGCTCCTGGATCTCCGCGGCGGTTTTCTCCCCCTTCTCCTCGTTCACGTCGGCGAGGACGACGGTGCCACCGTCGGCCGCGATGCGGTGCGCGTAGGCCCGGCCCAGGCCCTGGCCGGCGCCGGTAACCACGACAACGCGGCCATCGAGCGCGCTCATGACCGCACGGCCAGGCTGCGGGTACGGAAAGACAGTTCGTCGCCGGGGACGATCTCCGCCTGCAGCAGCGTCAGGCACTGCGGGCAGATGCTCTGCCGGAGTATCACTTGCCGGTCGGTGAAGTGCCGGGACTCGGCCCGGACTGATGGCCCGGCCTCCTCTGGCTCGCTTTCCCGGACGCGGGCATCCCGCAGCGGATCGGCAGCGATGCCGATGGCTGTGCCGCAGTGGCGGCACACCACGGTCCCGTCGGGGCGCTGTTCCAGGTTGTCGTCGATGTGCAGGGTCATGATGGCACCTCCTCGGTCGCGAGCCCGGCCCGGCGGCGGCGCAGGGCCGCCCTCCGGCGATCGGTCGCTTCCTCGTCGAGGCGGCCACGGACATCGAACGTCACGCCATACACCTCCTCAGCGCCTCGTACCGACACCTTGTGCGCAAGCACATCGGCGGCGACCGCGCCTGGGGCGCGCAGCAGCGGGTCGCCGTAGCCACCTCCGCCCTGCCAGTGGGTGTAGTACACGTCATCGGGGCCGAGATCGGTTTCGTGATGGGCAGCAACTAGCTCGCGGTCGCCGCCGATCTCGTCCAGCGAGGCGGGGATCCTCCCTTCGGCGAACGCGCTCCGGATGGACGCGCCGCGCAGCAGCACGTCGTACTGGGTACCGGCCGGCAGCCCGCCAGAGATCCCTGCGGCCAGCGGCAGCGCCTTCCCGGGCGCCGAGACCACTAGGTGCACCCCGCCGAGCGGGCTGTCGTAGGGGATGAAGCAGCTCGACGCGCCGACCCCGCCCCGGAAGCGCCCGGGGCCGCCGGAGTCGGCCTCCTCTCTCCGCCACAGGTACAGCATGGGGAAGGCGAACTCGTTCATCTCGACGTCGGCTACGCGCCCCATCGGGATACACGCCAGGCCGCCAGTGTCTACGCCGTCGGAGTCGGACCGGGCGCCGAGACCGCCAGCCATCGAGTCACACAGCATGGTGACGAAGCCGCCGCCGCGCTGGTCGACCCCGGCAAGAAGGGCGAAGTCCCACGTCCCGCAGCAGACGCTCATCAGCCGCTTCCGGTGCTCGGGGTGGGCGTCGAGCAGGCCGGCCAGGCACTCGGTTGCCACGTTGGTTGTGGCCCAGCCGGAGGCTACGGACGCCTTGCCTATCCCTGCCGGGAAGGTGCAGTTGTTGATCGTTCCGGGCTCGCTGATGACATCAATGCAGCGCCAGATGCCGCCGGGCGCCCACGGTATGTCGCCGCAGAGCATGGTTAGCACGACCGGCATGATCCCGCCGCGCAGCCCGGTGAGGGTGCAGTTGATCAGCCCGTCGACCTGGGGGTCGGTGCCGGTGAAGTCAAAGGTGAGCCGGTCGCCTGCCTTTGTCAGCGTGAGCACGATCTTGTAGATGCCCCGGTCCCCGGCTCGCGCCGAGTCCTGGTGCGCCACCGATGTCCAGGAGCCGTCCGGCAGGTCGCGGAGTTTGACGCGCAGCCGGGTTTCCGCGTCCCTCATTGTCCGGCGCATGACCGCCTTGACGGTCACCGCCCCGTACTTCTCGCAGAGCGCCCTGAGCCGCTCGTGCGCGACGTTGTTGGCCCCGAGCTTGGCCCGCAGGTCGAGCGCGACCAGCTTGGGAACCCGGGAACGGCGCAGGTATAGGTCCTCGATGTCGTCGCGGATGGCGCCGTTCTCGACCATCTTCACCGGCGGGGTCGGCAGCGACTCCCAGAAGACGTCGGTCGCGCCGACCGACCAGCTGCCCGGTGAGACGCCGCCGAGGTCGACCTGGTGCGCGACCGCCCCGGTCCAGCAGAACAGCTCGCCGTCGATGAATAGCGGCGCGAGCAAGCTGACGTCGTTCTGGTGCAGGCCGCCGCCGACCCATGGGTCGTTGCACAGGAACATGTCACCCGGCGCGATCCCCGGGCGGCGGCAGCGGTTGCGCAGCGTCCAGTTCGCCGCCATGTCCAGCGACGCCGCGAGCTCGGTGTTGTACAGGCCGACTTGGACGACGTCACCGGTCTCATCCATAATTGCTGCGTCGAAATCGTTGCAGTCGGTGACCACGACCGAGCCGGACATGCGCTTGAGCGCCTCGCCCATCTCCTCGGTGATCGAGGTGAGACGGTGCCGGATGACCTCGTAGGTGAGCGGGTCGACCGCGTCGACGGCAGCCTGGTCGACGTCGTGCAGGCGGACGGCGTCGCCGACGATGCGGCGGGTCTCCTCAGGGGAGACCGGCGCGTTGGCGAACTCTTCGGAGCCGGCAACTGGAATGGTGGGCATGCTCAGCCTCCGATCAGGCCTTGACGTAGCTCTGGATGTAACGGATGACGAGGTTGCCGAGGCGGTCCACGGTGCCGATGCACCCCTCGGGGAGCGCGACGGTCGTGGTCGGTGCCTCCACGACGGCGGGGCCCTTGAGCTCGTGGCCGGCGGCCAGGCCGCGGTAGTCGTAGATGTCGGCGTCCTGCCAGCCGCGCCGGGCGTCAAGGAACAGCTGGCGGCTGCTGTCCGGCGCGGGTCCGCCCGCTGCTTCCGCCGTCTCGCCCAGGCGGGGGTTGATCGGCAGCGTGCCTACGGCCCGGGTGCGGTAGGTGATCAGCTGCAGGCCTGCCTCGGCGAAGCCGGCCCCCTTGCCGTACAGCCGCTCGTACAGCTCCCCGAAGGCGGTCCCGAGCGCCTCGAGCCCGGCGCCGTCGAGATCATCGTCCGGGACCGGCGTTTCGACCTCGGCGAGCTGCATCGTGTACCGGATGTCGGCCTCCTTGTGGTACTTCACCTCGGCAAAGTTCAGTTGCTGGTCGGACAGGCGTTCCCTGAGTTCGCGGTGCAGGTGGACGAACGCGGCGTTGAACTCGTCCACCGGGGGCGGGAAGTTTGCTGGCGACGACAGCTCGGCGGTCAGCACGATGTCCGATGCGGCCAGACCGTACGCGGAGAAGACTGCGGCTGTGGGGCCCAGCGGGACCACCACCTCGGCGATCTGCAGGTCCGCGGCGTAGCTGGCGCAGTGCATGGGAGCGGCACCGCCGAAGGCATACAGCACGAAGTCGCGAGGATCCTGCCCTGAGGCGACGACGACCTTGTGGACCAGGTCGGCGGTCTGGGCGTTCTGGATCGCGTACACGGCGGCGGCGGCCTCGTCGACCGACATGCCGAGCGGCTCGGCGATGTGGGTGCGTACCGCCTCGGCGGCCAGCTCCCGCGACAGCTTCTTGCGCCCGCCAAGGAAGTTGTCGGGGTTGATGATGCCGAGCAGCAGGTCGACGTCGGTGACGGTCGGCTGGGTGCCCCCGTCTCCGTAGCAGGCCGGCCCTGGCCTGGCCCCCGCGCTGCGCGGGCCTATCCGGAGGTTGCGGCCCGCGTCGAGCCAGGCGATGGCGCCGCCGCCTGCGCCGATCGTGTGCACGTCGACCATGGGCACGTTCAGCTCGTACTGGTTGAGCACCGTGGATGTGGCGGACACCGGCTCGCCGTCCACGATCAGGCCGGCCAGGAACGTGGTGCCGCCCATGTCGGTGGAGATGACGTTGCGATGCCCAAGTTCGCGGGCGAGCCGCGTGCAGCCGACAATCCCGCCCGTGAGCACTGAGCCGATCGTGGTGATCGCGCGCGCCGGGGCGACCCGCGAGTCGACACACCCGCCGGAGCCCTGCATGATCAGCAGCGAGCCGCTGAAGCCTAGGCCGCGAAGCTCCTCCTCCAGCGGTCGCAGGTAGTCCCGCAGCCGCGGCGCCACCTGGGTGTTCATGATCGTGGTTGCGCTCCGCGCGTACTCCCGGATGCGGGGGCTCACATCACTGGACAGCGCCACGTACAGCTCGGGCGCCTCCTCGGCGATGAGCTGGCCGATGCGCTGCTCGTGGGCGGGGTTGTGGAAGCTCCACAGCAGGCTGACCGCGATGGCCTGCGCGCCCGCCGCGACGAGTTCCCTGATCGCCCGGCGGGCGCCTTCCTCGTCAAGCGGCACCACGACGGCGCCCTTGTAGTCGACGCGCTCGTCGACCTCCCTGACCAGCTGCGGCGGGACCAGCGGCGCGGGCTTGTTGGTGCGGACCATGTCCTGCACCGCATCGGCGCCAAGGCCGGCGTAGCGGCCCTCAAGGTTCATGATCGCGATCGAATCGGCGTGACCGCGCGTGGTGAGGAAGCCGACCGTGGCGACGTCCCCGGTGAGGAGCGCGTTCAGGGTCGAGGTCGTGCCGTGCACGATGTAGCCGGTGCCGGCCAGCAGCGTCCCGGTGTCGGTCCCCAAGGCCGAGGCGAGCTCATCGAGCACCGCGAGGAAGCCCCTGGAGAAGTCCGGCGGGGTGGACGGTGCCTTCGCACTAGCCACCTGCCCGCTCTCGTCCGCCACGAAGGCGTCGGTGAACGTGCCTCCGATATCGATCCCGATCACATGTGCCATGGCGCCTCCCACGCTTGGAGATCCCCGTGAGGTGAAACGAAGGACCGACTCGTGTGACGTCGGCCAGCCCACCCTAAGCTCAAGTGTTATCTTCTGTCCAGCACCGATTTCTGCTGTACAGATCAGACTTTCCATGACCCGGAGTGGGCAGGCCAGCCGCTGGTGCCCTGCTGGAACCTGGGCGGCGGCGGGCTGCTGCTCGCCTTCAGCGTGGTGTGCGGGGCTGCTCGAGGTGCGCCGGACGGGACGTGGCCAGTGCCGACGATCTCTTCCGAGGTGCGCTGCGCGTGCTGGATGCCAGCGCGGCCTGGAGGTAGTGGAGCTGGCGATCCGCACCGCCATAGCCAGGCTGGGCGCCGGAATGCTCGAGGACCTGCTGAAGCTAGACGCCGGCCACCGCGGCCCGGAGGTGGCGTGCGGGGTCGGCGGGTGCGCGTCACGATTGCCATGGTCAGAGCTAGTGAGCGCTGATGGTGTTTTTGTGCCTTTCGGACAGCCCCAAGTGAACGGCATGTACCATAACCGCTCGGAA
>Ga0335075_10007336_pt1 | contig 16952 bp, 12 predicted proteins | sample Lox_Sample_24_FD_206723 | JGI IMG/M metagenome (GOLD analysis project Ga0335075, IMG submission 206723) | Soil microbial communities from Loxahatchee National Wildlife Refuge, Florida, United States - Lox_Sample_2.4 | ecosystem: Environmental > Terrestrial > Soil > Wetlands | place: USA...
GCGGCTTCCTGCCCGCCTCGCTGGTCGAGATGCGACGCGTCCGCGATCTGCAGCCGTACATCGGCAAGGAGATCGAAGCCAAGATCATCGAGCTGGACAAGAACCGCAACAACGTGGTGCTGTCCCGGCGCGCCTGGCTCGAGCAGACCCAGTCGGAGGTCCGCAGCGAGTTCCTCAACCAGCTGCAGAAGGGCGCCATCCGCAAGGGTGTGGTGTCCTCGATCGTCAACTTCGGCGCGTTCGTCGATCTCGGCGGGGTCGACGGTCTGGTGCACGTCTCCGAGCTGTCCTGGAAGCACATCGACCACCCGTCCGAGGTGGTTCAGGTCGGTGATGAGGTCACCGTCGAGGTGCTCGACGTCGACATGGATCGCGAGCGGGTTTCGTTGTCGCTCAAGGCGACTCAGGAAGATCCATGGCGGCACTTCGCCCGTACCCACGCCATCGGCCAGATCGTGCCGGGCAAGGTCACCAAGCTGGTGCCGTTCGGTGCATTCGTCCGCGTCGAAGAGGGCATCGAAGGTCTGGTGCACATCTCCGAGCTGGCTGAGCGTCACGTTGAGGTGCCCGACCAGGTGGTCGCCGTCGGCGACGACGCGATGGTCAAGGTCATCGACATCGACCTGGAGCGTCGGCGCATCTCGCTGTCGCTCAAGCAGGCCAACGAGGACTACACCGAGGAATTCGACCCCGCCAAGTACGGCATGGCCGACAGCTACGACGAGCAGGGCAACTACATCTTCCCCGAAGGCTTCGACGCCGAAACCAACGAGTGGCTCGAGGGTTTCGACGCCCAGCGCACCGAGTGGGAGGCCCGCTACGCCGAGGCCGAGCGGCGGCACAAGATGCACACCACGCAGATGGAGAAGTTCGCCGCGGCCGAGGCCGAAGCTGCCGAGCGGCCGCAGGCCAACGGCTCGTCGGGTGACGAGCAGCCGAGCGGTGGATCGCTGGCCAGCGACGCGCAACTCGCCGCACTGCGGGAAAAGCTCGCCGGTAGCGCGTAACCCGCACACCGGATGCTTCGGATCGGGCTGACCGGCGGCATTGGCGCCGGTAAGTCGGCGGTTTCGGCGCAGTTTTCACAGTGCGGTGGCGTGGTAGTCGACGGCGACGTGATCGCCCGCGAGGTGGTCGAACCCGGTACCGAGGGGCTGGCCGCACTGGTCGACGCGTTCGGCGACGACATTCTGCTGCCCGATGGTGCGTTGAATCGTCCGGCCTTGGCAGCCAAGGCGTTCAGCAGCGACGAGACCCGTGCGACCCTCAACGGAATCGTTCATCCGCTGGTGGGCAAGCGTCGCGCCGAGCTGATCGCCGCCGTGCCTGAGGATTCTGTCGTGGTGGAAGACATTCCACTGCTGGTGGAGTCCGGGATGGCTCCGATGTTCCCGCTGGTCGTCGTGGTGTTTGCCGACGCGGAAGTGCGGTTGGCGCGGCTCGTGCAACAACGCGGTATGGCCGAGGACGACGCCCGCGCCCGTATCGCGGCGCAGGCCAGTGACGAGCAGCGTCGCGCAGTCGCAGATGTCTGGCTGGACAATTCGGGTACTCCAGAGGCGCTGGCCGAATGTGCTCGCGAGGTCTGGGATCACCGGATCATGCCGTTCGCCGCCAATCTCAACGCCGGCCGTGTTGTGCGGTCGCCTGCCCGGCTGGTGCCTGCCGATCCGTCCTGGCCCGACCAAGCGCGGCGAGTCGTCGCACGCCTTAAGGCCGCATGCGGGGCAAAGGCGTTGCGCGTCGACCATGTCGGTTCCACCGCGATTCCCGGGCTGGATGCCAAGGATGTCCTCGACATCCAGGTCACCGTCGAATCATTGGCAGCGGCAGACCAACTCGCTGAGCAACTGTTGCCCGCCGGCTACCCACGCATCGACCACATCACCGCCGATGTCGCGAAACCCGACGCGCGAAGCACCGTCGACCGCTACGACCACAGTGAGGATCCAGCCCTGTGGCACAAGCGTATTCATGGGTCGGCTGATCCTGGCCGTCCGACGAATGTGCATCTGCGCGTCGATGGCTGGCCTGATCAGCAGTTCGCGTTGTTGTTCGTGGATTGGCTGGTGGCCAACCCCGTTGTGCAGGAAGAGTATTTGGGCGTCAAACGCACAGCTGAGCAAGCCGCAGCGCCTGACGGCGACATCACGCGTTACCTCGCCGTCAAGGAGCAATGGTTTTTCGAGGCATACCGGCGGGCGTGGGATTGGGCGGACCGGTCGGGCTGGCGGCCGTAAGTCTACGGACTGGGAAGCGGCGCGCCGCAGGACTGTGCCCGTTTATCAGGTAGCTGCTCCCCGGGCCGGCCGGGCAGCGGGCCTGCCAGCGCGCCGAAACCCTTCTACGTCAGGCAGTTCAGGCACGAAGTTCGCTTTGCACCGGATTGCGTTGGGTGTCGGCGTCGTCGTCGGTGCGTTTCATCAGCAGCCACGTCTCGTCGTCGCCCTCGCGGACCCGGGTCAGCGCATAGCATCCGCGCAGCTTCTCGCCGTCCAGCCGGAATGACAGGTGGCCGCGGCCAAGGCAGGTGGTCATTTCGTGCTCGGTCCTGTTCTCGTAAGTTCCGTGATCCCAGACGATGCCGCGCCCGGCGTCATACTCGCCGTCGGGTTCCAACGGCTGGTCCTCGGTGCGGCGCGCCATCCGGGTGTCCTCCGGATCGACCGAGAACCCCGGTGGGATCGCCCAAGACACCAACACACCGTCGATCTCGAGGCGAAAGTCGTAATGATCACTGCGCGCCTCGTGCTGCCGGATGATGAAACGCGGCCCGTTGTCAGACCGACGGGACTGGCGGCGCCGGCGCTGGCGGCGGCGCGGCTCGGCGCCCAGGCGCGAGCGCTTGCGCCGATACTCGATGAAACTCATGGCTGATAAGTACCCGCCTGCGCCGCACGCGGAAACTGAAAGCCGCCTGTGATCACCGCCCGGTCCCGTCGGGCCGGTGCTGAATGCGGTGATGGGCGTCGGCTCGAGTTCATGGTGTTGTGCCACACGTCACAGAAAGCACGTTTGCGCTGTCGCCGGGCAGGTTATTCGACACCTGTGTGAGAGGAGGTCTCGATGCCCATCTGGGTATGGATTTTGATCGCGGCTGCGGTCGTCGTAGCGATCCCCGCGGTGATCGTCGCCGCAGGTGTATTCAGGACCCGCAGAAAAACGCAGCGACTTAGGCAGCACTATGGCAGCGAGTACGAGCGGCTGGTATCCGAGAACGGAAGTGAGAAAGCGGCCAACCGAGAACTGACGATGCGAGAACGCAAACGCGACAAGCTCGACATCGTTCCGTTGACGCCTTCAGCCCTTTCGGAGTTCACCGCCCGCTGGCAAGAGGTGCAGAACGGGTTCGTGGACAACCCCCGAGCCGCAGTTGGGGTCGCCGACCGTTTGGTAACCGAGGTGATGCGCCAACGAGGTTATCCCGTAGACGATTTCGACCGGCGCGCCGCAGACATCTCGGTAGACCATCCGCAGATCGTCGACAACTACCGCGCCGCTCACAGCGTCCACACCTCGCAGCACGACGTCAGCACTGAGCAACAGCGGAAGGCATTCATGCACTACCGGGCGCTGTTTGCCACACTGCTCGAGGCCGCGAGCGACAACGACGAATCACGGGAGGCAAGCGCATGACCACGCATGAACAACAGCCAATCAGCGATTCGCCCGAGCAGGAATCGTCAATAGACGACGTGGTTGTTGCCGACGACGATCTCGCGGAGCTGCGTGCACGATGGGCTGGCGTGCAAGCGGCCTTCGTCGATGATCCCAAAGACTGCGTCCACCAGGCGGATATCCTGGTTTCCGATCTGTTCGAGCAGCTCACAACTGGATTCGCCCAGGTCCGGTCACGTCTGGAAGAGCAATGGTCGCGCGGCGAGGAGGCCTCCACCGAAGACCTACGCCTGGCTCTCATGCGCTACCGGGAATTCTTCGAACGCTTGCTTGCCGTCTAACCCGTTGTACTACACCAGTTTTGGGATTTAGCGCCATACGAGTTGCATGCCTTTGGCGGCCAGCCAGGTATTGAGGTCGTAGCCGTTACTGGCCAGGCCGTCGACGGCAGCGGACGCTCGCCGTAGGGCCTGCTCGCCGACCTCGGGCGTCAGCAGACCGTGCCGAACCGCGGCCAGCAACTCGTCGACGTCGGTCAGCTCCACGCTGACGTTGGTGCGTACGACGAGGTCGAGGTAGTGATCTTCGGAACGCCACACCGCCGGCCCGGGTGTGTATTCGCCGACGTCGAGGTAGTAATCCTGGTCGCGCTCGTGACCAGGATTGAAGTGAAAGACCGTCGCCCGCAACCCCAGCGAGGGCAGCAGCCACGACTCGAGGTAATGGAACTGCGCGCGACCGGGCGTAGGGCGGGCCAGGTAGAGGCCCCATGGCTGCACGGTGTAGCGATCGACTGCCCGCACTATGCCTTTGGGGTCGGTGTTGGTGCGGGCGTCGAGGTCGAACGTCTCATGCTTGGGCGGATGGATGACGTCACCTGACCCGGATCAGCGGCGGAGCCGGATCTTCCAGCGCACAAAGCCGGCGTAGAAAACGGCCAGCACGGCCAGCATGCCCATGTCGAACAGCCAGACTTTGCGGGTGTGCTGCCAGAACCGGTCTTGGGGGAGCAGCGACGCAGGCACCAGGTGCCGTACGTCCACCGTCGACGACGCCGCGGCGTAGCCCCAGCGTGCGGGCATCAGCCAGGACAGCTGGTCGAGCCCGAGCCGGCCGGTCACCGGGACCATCCCGCCGCACAACACGAGCTGGGCCATCACCGCCACCACGAACAGCGGCATGATCTGCTCGCTGGATCGCACCAGCGACGAGATGGCCAGGCCGAGGATCGCCGAGGCGACACACGTCGCGGCCACCGTCGCGAACAGCTCGACGGAGGCGGCGACGTTGGAATGTCCAAGCAGCACCGCCCCTCGGGTCGGCACGCCCTTGCCGATCATCACGATCGCCGTGATGATCGCCGACTGCAGGATCGCGAACCCGCAGAACACCGCGCTCTTGGCGAGCAGGTAGGCCGTCGTCGACAGGCCGACCGCCTGTTCGCGCTGGAAGACGGCACGCTCACCGACCAGGTCGCGGATCGTCAGCGCGGTACCCATGAAGGCCGCCGCCGGCAACAACAGGGCCAGTATCTGGGCGGATTCGTCCGGGGTGCCCGCGTGCGGTCCGGGCAAGCCGAATCCGCTCGACCCCGGAACGGTCAGCGACAGCGCACCCAGGATGAACGGCAACAACGCCAGGAACACGAAGTAGGCGCGGTCGGCGACCACCAGCCGAACCTGCCGACGCGCGATCGTCGAAATTTGGCGCCGCAAGCTGGTGTGAACCGGCTTGCCGAGGTCGGCCGGCTGGTCGGTCTGCGCCGGTGGTGGCCCTTGGTCTCGCTCGAGGAAGCGGCGGTTGGCCTCCTCAGGGTCGGCGCCTACCTGGCTGAAGATTTTGGCCCAGTTAGTGGTGCCCATGGCGTCACCGATCTGGTCCGGCGCGCCGCAGTAGGCCGTCTTTCCACCCGGAGCCACCAAGAGCAGCTGATCGCAGGTGTCGAGGTAGGACAGCATGTGCGTCACCACGATCACCACCCGGCCGGCGTCGGCCAGTTGGCGCAGCATCGTCATGACCTGGTGGTCCAGCGCCGGATCCAGCCCCGATGTCGGCTCGTCGAGGATCAACAGCGACGGCCCGGTCAGCAGCTCGAGCGCCACCGACGCCCGTTTGCGCTGCCCACCGGACAGCTTGTCCACCCGGGTATCGGCGTGCTTGGTCAAGTCAAGTTCTTTGAGGACGTTGGCGACGACCCTGGCGCGGTCGGCCTTGGTGGTGTCGGGCGGCAGCCGCAGTTCGGCGGCGTAGCCCAAGGCTTGGTTGACCGTCAGCTGGCGGTGCACGACGTCGTCTTGGGGGACCATGCCGATCCTGCTGCGCAGGGAGGCGTATTCGGCGTGGACGTCGTGGCCTTCGAAGGTGACCGAGCCGGAGCTCGGCGTGGTGTAGCCGGCGATGAGTCTGGCCAGCGTGCTCTTACCGGCACCCGACCCGCCGATCACGGCGGTCAGTGTTCCCGGACGCGCGGTCAGCGAGATGTTGTCCAGCAATTGTTTGCCGTTGTCGACGACGTACTCGACGCCGCGTACCTCCAGACCCCCGGTGCGCGTTTCGGTTTCGCTGCGGGGAACCAGCATGCCGCCGCTGACGACCAGGTCGACGTTCCCGATGGTGACGACGTCGCCTTCGCTCAGGATCGCCGAACCGACCCGGGTGCCGTTGACGAACGTCCCATTGCTGCTGCGGTCCTGGATCTCGGTGCCCAGCGGCGTGAGGACCAATGTCGCGTGGTGGCGGGAGGCCAGCACGTCGGGAACGACGATGTCGTTGTCGTCGGCGCGACCGATGGTGACCGAACCGGCGAGTTTGGCGGGCGCCGACGATCGCTGCGACAGGAACTTCACAAACCTCGTCGCAAGATTCGACACGTCGCCGGACCGCACTCCGACGACAGTCATCTCGGCGGGCGCCACGACTTCCGGGCGCGGCGTTCGACCCGCGTTGACCACCGTGATGTCGGCCGACGGCGGACTCGGCGGTGGCGGCGGCACGTGCACGTCGGTCGGGTGGTCGCGTGTTGGCTGGCGCGGCGCGTTGCCCGGGTAGGGAGCTGGCTGTTGTCGCGGCCTGGGCGGGCGAGACGGCCTGGCCCCGCCTCGTCGGGGACCGCCGACCTGGCCCGGTGGATGCGAACGGGGCGGCGGCGCGGGCGGGGGCGGAGTCGACCACGAGACGGTGGACGGCTCAGTGGGTGATCCGGCGCCCGGCGGCCGACCTGACCGTCCGCGCCGCTGGCCGACCTCGAAGCTCAGCTGCGGTCCGCCGGCATTTCCGATGTTGATGCTTTGGCCGTCATGGATGTCGATGACCGGCCTGCGGTAGCCGTTGACGAAGGTCCCGTTGACTGAGCCGTTGTCGATTGCCAGCCACTTGCCCTGCTCGAAGCGCAGGATCAGATGCGCGCGGGAAATCCGCGGATCGACGATACGGATATCGGCATCCTCGTCACGCCCGATGACCACGTCGTGGCCTGCGGTGAAGGTATGTTGCGACCCGTCGTGCCAAATGGTCAGCATGGGCGGGGATGGTCGACTCACCACTTCAGTATCGGTTGCCGTGCAAGCGACCTTCCACGCGACGCACCTGTGACTTCGCTATGTTTCGTGCCGGTCAGATCTATGCGGCCCCTCCTAAGCAGGCCAGACGCCGATTCATAGCTGTTTCATAAGCGGCACCAACCCAGCCAACCACCTCGGCGGGCATCATGCGAAGGGTGAGTACACTGCCTGCATCTGCGTCCGAATCGGCTTCGGGCGACACAGCGCCGGCGGTTAACGGCCTGAATGCGTTTGGCGTGCAAATCTTTCCGCGGGACCCTTGACCGAATCGGGGGTCAGCGCCGCCGCGCGCCGTGGCTTTGACGATAGGAGGGGGTGACATATATGGATGAGGAGACGAGCAACACCACGGAGCGCTGGGATGTCGAACGGCGGCCGGTGAGCGCCCCGCAGCGCGCTCGTGATGCGCTGCGACGGGGCTATGACTCGCTTCCGCATCTGGCTGTCACGCAATTCCTGCACCGAGTTCCGCTGATCAGATCGTTGCCGAACCGCAGCGCCGCCGCGGGCGGTCAGCAAGGCCAGGCCGGCCCGTCCAGCGGGATCGCGAACCGCAACGCATTTGCCGGCTATTCCATCTTGCGTCCGCTGGGCTCTGGCGGGATGGCCGACGTCTACCTCGCCAAGCACCCGCGCTTGCCGCGTCGCGATGCGCTGAAAGTCCTGGCGAAGGGCATGACGGCCGACGATGAATTCCGTGAGCGATTCAATCGGGAAGCGGATCTGGCGGCAACGCTGTTCCACCCACATATCGTCGCGGTGCACGATCGCGGCGAGTTCGAGGGCCAGCTCTGGATCGCGATGGACTACGTCGAAGGCACCGACGCAGCACGACTGGTGAAAGAGTGTTACCGCGACGGCATGTCAGAGCACGACGTCGGCGCGATCATCGACGCTGTCGCAGGTGCACTTGACTATGCCCATCTGCGAGGCATGCTGCACCGCGACGTCAAGCCTGCCAACATCCTGCTCACCCATCCCGAGGAAGACGATCGACGAATCCTGTTGGCGGATTTCGGCGTTGCTCGTCAACTCGCCGATATCAGCGGAATCACCGAGACCAACGTCGCGGTGGGAACGGTTGCCTACGCCGCTCCCGAACAGCTGGTCGGGTCGAACATCGACGGGCGGGCCGATCAGTATGCGTTGGCCGCCACCGCATTTCACTTGCTGACCGGTGTCCCGCCGTATCGGCATGCCAACCCGGTCGCTGTGATCGGGCAGCATCTGCACGCGGCTCCGCCCAGGCTCAGCGACCATCGCCCCGAGTTGTCGCGCCTCGATGATGTTTTCTTCAAAGCGCTCGCGAAGAATCCTGCGGACCGATTCGATCGGTGCCGCGATTTCGCCGCCGCCTTCAACGACAAGGTTTCCCGCCGCCGCGGTGCTCGCATGCCGCGCAGCGCCACTTCGGTGAAGCTCGGCCGCAGGTTTTCACGCAAGACTGTGATCGCCGCCGCGACCGCTGTCACAATGGTCATCGCGTTGAGCATCACTTGGGCCGTTTCGTTTTTCTCCTGGGACAACCCACCGTCGAACCCCACGGCACCGGCTAGCTTCAATGCGACATCCTCGGCGTCCGCCGCCCAACCGGTGCTCAACGGCGCCTATCGCTTGGACTACGACCGCGCAAAGCAGACATCCAACGGGGTGATCGGCACCAACGGCGCCCAAACCAGTTGGTGGGCTTTCCTTTCCGCGTGCACGGGCACCGGGTGCGCCGCCACCGGAACCAAGCTGGACAACACCGATCACCAGGCGGCCAAGACCACCGGCACCGGCAACACCGTCGTGCTGCATTTCGTCGACGGACACTGGCAGAGCGCGCCTCGAGAGCTACAGACGCCATGCCGCGCAGCCCACGGAACGCAGACGTCGACGCAGGCCGAGAACGTGGTGTGGTCGTTGACGCCGCAACCCGACGGCACGTTGCACGGCGTGCAGACTCAGACCGTGCAGAGCAACGAGTGCGGCGCGCAAGGGGCGATGCTGAGGATTCCGGTCGTGGCGTCCCGGGTCGGAGACGTTCCCGCGGGTGTCGACGTGGCCGACCCCGCGCAGGCCTCTGCGAACACGGCTGTGCCCGCAACGGCACCATCTGCGCCAGTGCTCGGCGGCGTGTGCAACGACGTCGACAAGCTTGCTTACGACGCAGGCGCCAATACGCAGATCGTCTGTGAAGCCAACACCTGGGACCGAGCACCTGTCACCAGCGGCGTGCACTCCACCGGGACGTCTTGTGACGAGCCGAACGTCCCCGTCTTCGCGATGTCGAAGTCGGACGACGGGTACCTGATCCAATGCGATCCTGCGACCCTGGTGTGGACCCGTCAGCACAGATAACGCTTGCTCGTCGCCGCAGAGGTCAGTAGTGCGGCTCCTCCTCCGTCCGCTTCGCGGGCGGCATCGGTCGCCGCAGAGGTCGGTAGTGCGGCTCTCCCCCGCAAGCGGGCCGTACCCCCACCTCCGCCCGCTTCGCGGGCGGCATCGTCGCCGCAGAGGTCGGTAGTGCGGCTCCTCCTCCGCCCGCTTCGCGGGCGGCATCGTCGCCGCAGAGGTCGGTAGTGCGGCTCCTCCTCCGCCCGCTTCGCGGGCGGCATCGTCGCCGCACGTGTCGGTGGTCCCGCCTACCCTGGTGAACATGGCTTTCGCTACCGAGCATCCAATCGTCGCTCACTCCGAATACCGCCCTGTCGAGGACATGGTGCGCGCGGGTGGGCACTTCGAGGTGGTCAGCCAGCACGACCCGGCCGGCGACCAACCGGCGGCCATCGAGGAGTTGGAGCGGCGACTCCAAGCGGGGGAGCACGACGTGGTGCTGCTGGGTGCCACCGGTACCGGGAAATCGGCAACCACCGCATGGCTCATCGAGCGGCTGCAACGCCCCACCCTGGTGATGGCGCCGAACAAAACGCTGGCCGCGCAGTTGGCCAACGAGCTTCGAGAGATGTTGCCGCACAACGCCGTCGAGTACTTCGTCTCGTACTACGACTACTACCAGCCCGAGGCGTACATCGCGCAAACCGACACCTATATCGAAAAGGACAGCTCGATCAACGACGATGTGGAGCGGCTGCGGCACTCCGCGACGTCGTCGCTGCTGTCGCGACGCGATGTTGTGGTGGTGGCGTCGGTGTCGTGCATCTACGGCCTGGGCACACCGCAGTCCTACCTGGACCGCTCGGTCGAGCTGCAGGTCGGCAGCGAGGTGCCCCGCGACGGGCTGCTGCGGCTGCTGGTCGACGTGCAGTACACCCGCAACGATCTGTCGTTCACCCGTGGCTCTTTCCGGGTTCGGGGCGACACCGTCGAGATCATTCCCTCCTACGAGGAATTGGCCGTCCGCATCGAATACTTCGGCGACGAGATCGAGGCGCTGTACTACCTGCATCCGCTGACCGGTGACGTGATCCGCAAGGTCGACTCGCTGCGCATCTTCCCGGCCACCCACTACGTGGCCGGCCCCGAGCGGATGGCGCACGCGATCTCCACCATCGAGCAAGAACTTGCCGAGCGGCTCGCCGAGCTTGAGGGTCAGGGCAAGCTGCTGGAGGCTCAACGGCTGCGGATGCGCACGAACTACGACATCGAGATGATGCGTCAAGTCGGCTTCTGCTCCGGTATCGAGAACTACTCGAGGCACATCGACGGCCGCGGGCCCGGTTCGCCGCCGGCCACGCTGCTGGACTATTTCCCCGAGGATTTCCTGCTCGTCATCGACGAGTCGCACGTCACCGTGCCTCAGATCGGCGGCATGTATGAGGGCGACATGTCCCGCAAACGCAACCTCGTCGAATACGGGTTCCGGTTACCGTCGGCATGCGATAACCGACCGCTGACCTGGGAAGAGTTCGCCGACCGAATCGGCCAGACGGTGTACCTGTCGGCAACGCCGGGCCCGTACGAACTCAGCCAGTCCGGCGGGGAGTTCGTCGAGCAGGTGATCCGCCCGACCGGTCTGGTGGATCCGAAAGTCGTCGTCAAGCCGACAAAGGGCCAGATCGACGACCTGATCGGTGAGATCCGCAAAAGGACCGAAGCTGACCAACGTGTACTGGTGACGACGCTGACCAAGAAGATGGCCGAAGACCTCACCGACTACCTGCTGGAAATGGGCATCCGGGTGCGTTACCTGCACTCCGAGGTCGATACGTTGCGCCGGGTGGAGCTGCTGCGCCAGCTGCGGCTCGGTGACTACGACGTGCTGGTCGGCATCAACCTGCTGCGGGAGGGGCTCGACCTGCCTGAGGTGTCGTTGGTCTCGATCCTCGACGCCGACAAGGAAGGCTTCCTGCGGTCGTCGCGCAGCCTGATCCAGACCATCGGCCGCGCCGCCCGGAATGTGTCCGGCGAAGTTCACATGTATGCCGACACGATGACCGACTCGATGAAAGAGGCCATCGACGAGACCGAACGCCGGCGCGCCAAGCAGATCGCCTACAACGAGGCAAACGGCATCGATCCGCAACCACTGCGCAAGAAGATCGCCGACATCCTCGACCAGGTCTACCGCGAGGCCGCTGATTCAGAAGCCACCGACATTCCAATCGGCGGATCCGGACGCAACGCGTCGCGTGGCCGCCGAGCCCAGGGCGCGCCCGGTCGGGCGGTCAGCGCCGGTGTCTTCGAGGGTCGCGACACGACAAGTATGCCGCGAGCCGAGTTGGCGGACCTGATCAAAGACCTCACCGAGCAGATGATGACCGCGGCGCGGGACCTGCAATTCGAGCTGGCCGCCCGGTTCCGCGACGAGATCGCTGACCTGAAGAAAGAACTGCGCGGAATGGACGCAGCCGGTCTGAAGTGATGGGCCGCCGGCGCGCCCTTGAGCTCATACCGTGGTCGGCGTGACCGACGCGACGAGCACTACTGACACCGCCGGCAGTTGGCGGGAGCTGTTGGGCCCCAGCTATTTGGGTATCTCGACGCTGCTTGCGGGCGGAGTGGCGCTGTACGCCACCAACGAATTTCTGACGGTCAGCCTGCTACCGAGCGCGATCGCCGACATCGGCGGTGAGCGGCTCTATGCGTGGGTGACCACGCTGTACCTCGTGGGGGCGGTTGTCGCGGCCGCGACGGTCAACGCCGTGTTGCAACGGGTCGGGGCGCGATTGTCATTCCTGTTGGGACTGGGCGTGTTCGGAATCGGCAGCGTGGCCTGCGCAGTGGCACCCAGCATGGAGGTCCTGCTGATCGGTCGGATTCTGCAGGGAGCCGCCGGGGGACTGCTGGCCGGTCTCGGCTACGCGCTGATCAATGCCACGCTGCCGCGATCGCTGTGGACCAGGGCTTCGGCGCTGGTCTCGGCGATGTGGGGCGTCGCAACGGTAGCGGGGCCGACAGCCGGCGGGCTGTTCGCCCAGTTCGGGTTGTGGCGCTGGGCGTTCGGCGTGATGGCGATGCTGACCACGGCGATGGCCGTACTCGTCCCGTTGGTGCTGCCGGCTGGCCGCGTCGATGCCGGCGACAACGCGCCCGCGTTGAGAATTCCGCTATGGTCGTTGCTGCTGTTGGGGTCTGCGGCGATGACAGTCAGCGTCGCGCAGGTGCCGACCAACGTCGCCGCCACCGCGGGGTTGCTTGCGGTCAGCCTGGTCCTGGTCGCATGGTTCGTACTGGTTGATCGCCGGGCGGAAGCAAAGGTGTTGCCTCTGAGCGCCTTTGGTGCTGGACCATTGAAGTGGATCTACCTGACCCTTTGCGTCTTGATGGCGTCGGCGATGGTCGACATGTATGTGCCGCTGTTCGGGCAACGGTTGGCGCATCTTGTTCCTGTGATGGCCGGGTTTCTGGGCGCTGCGCTGGCGGTTGGCTGGGCCGTGAGTGAGATCCTCAGCGCATCGCTGAGCGGCAAGCAGGTCATCAACCGTGTGGTCGTGGTCGCGCCGCTGGTCATTGCATTAGGGCTGATCCTGACCGCGGCCACCCAGGTCGACAACGCGCCGGTGGGCTTTGCCGTTGCGTGGGCGCTGGGGTTGACGATCGCCGGGATCGGCATCGGCGCGGCCTGGCCGCATCTATCGGCCTGGGCGATGCAATGCGTCGACGACGAGAAGGAAGGTGCCGCGGCCGCCGCGGCAATCAACATGATCGAGGTCATCGCCGGAGCCTTCGGCGCCGGGCTGGCCGGCGTGGTGGTCAACAGCGCGCCGGGCGGCGTGGTCGTGGCTGCTCGTTCGCTGTTCGCGGTGTTCGCCGCGCTGGGCGCGCTGGCCGCGGTGACTTCCTACTGTGCCAGCCGGGGGCAGCGCTGATCGGTGAGTCGCGTTCACGGATCTCAGCACCGGTGACGTCTTCAATGCGGTCGTGGGCCCGGAACAATATCTGATCAATGGGTTTATCGGCGCTGGTCTGCCACTGGCCGAGGGCATCTCACCGATCCTGCAGGGGATCACCAGCAATTTCAGCGCGGTGGGCCACGACGAGCTGCCGTTACTTGAGATTGTGCTTTCCATCCTCTATGCGCCGAATGCGGCCACCTTCGCGTTCGGAGCTGTCGGAGAGAACATCGCCAATGACTTGACCGACGGCAACCTCACCGGTCGGTCCAACGACTTGGCCAACGGGCTCACCACTGTCCTGGGGGCGTACCTCAACGGCTATGCGATCGAGTGCGATGCGTGCACGCTTGATCCCTCCGGAGCATTCCTCACAGGTCCGAACGTGGGTTTCGGCAGCGTCGAGAACATCATCCTCGCGCTGCAGTCCATTGCAACGGACATCGGGGCGCCGGCGGCCAGTGCCGTGAGCCTGAGCGACGCGGCGGCGGATCTGGGTGGCCTATTCGATCCGAGCACGGCGCTCGTGGACCTCGGCAACCTGATCGGACATCTTCTCGGCTCTGTAGGCACGCATCCGAGCCGCCGACTCGGTCAGCGGACTGACTTGACCAGCTGGGTGCGATGGAATTGCCAGCGCTCGATGATGCGGAACCCCACCAATCGCGGCGTCCGGTAGGCGGGCGCACGTCCCAGCACCCGTCCCGCTGGCAGCGAGCTGCCGCTTTGGTGATTGGGCAGACTCGTGTCGTGCGTGGAAATCGTCCACAGCGTGGTGCATTGGTAGAGCCGGCCCACGACCAACCACACGGCCACATGGCCGTCCCACAGGGTCTCGCGCTTGGGCGCTGGGACGCCCCGACCGATGTCGACCAACGGCCGGAAGGCCGCCGGCCGGGCCGCAACGAGTGCACGGATCGGCCCGGGTAGCCAACCCACCGTGTTATCGACTAGCACGCAATCCCCGGGCGCGGCATGAGAACTGATCACGTCGGCGACGTCGCTGTAATCCCAACCTTCTTTGGCGTACCGCTGTCGTTGCGACAGAACGTAATTCGGCAAGGCCGCGACGGCCAGCAATACCAGGACAACAGCGACGCGCCGAGGTTTGCCGACGAGCGCGACGATACAGACGGCCAATATCATCGCCATCGCAGGCGCGGTGAAGAACAGGTATCGCGGGTAGTAGAACGGTTCGAACGCCGAATAAATCAGGCTGATCGCGGTCGGCACGAGAATCCATACGCCGCATACCATTAGCAGCTGGCGGGTATCGCTGTCCGACTGCGCCCGGCCGGTCCATCGAAATGCGAGCGCAGCCAACAGAACAACCGCGGCCAGAATCGCGAACGGCACACTGTTGTCGAAGAACTGGTGCTGCAGAACGTCGATCATGGTGTGCCAGCTGAGTCGTGAGATCCACGCGACCTGAAATCGCTGGCCATGCGCGAACAGCATGAACGGCGTCATGATCCCGACCACCGCCGCTGATGTGATGGCCCACCAGAGCATGACGGATTTGCACCGCCGCAGCAACGGTGTGACCGCGGCGTAGGTCGGCACCAGCAGCACCAGGTAGATGTTGAGCAATATCGACAGCATCAATGCCAGTGCATACAGCAGCCACAGCGACCACTTGTTTCGCCGTACCGCTGTGACCAGCAGCACGGTCAACCAGACCCCCGCGATCGCCGTGAGGGCGTACGAGCGGCCTTCGACCCCGGCCCAGGTCACCCGCGGCAGAATCGCGAAAACGACGCCCGCGCAGACCGCGATGGTCCGGGACGAGAAAAGCTTGGCGAAGACGACCACACCGGCGGCCGCGACTCCAATTGCCAGACAACTGGGCACCCGCGACCAGAACTCGGTCGGCGGGAAGACAGCGAACCAGCCGTGCATCAGCAGGTAGAACAAGCCGTGCACGGCGTCGATATGGCCCAGCAGCCGCCACAGTTCGGGCAACGAGCGGCTTGCCGAGGCGGAAATGGTCGCCGCTTCGTCGAACCACAGCGACGGCCGGCTCGCGGCAACGCTGCTGATAACGGCTGCCAGCAGTGCGACCGCAAGCGGGTCAAGCAGCCTGCCGCGACGCTGCGGACGCGAGTCGGTCGCAGCGACAGCCGTCGTGGGCTCATCGATTATCGGAGTGATCATGATGTGTGTCACTGTAAGGGTTCGGTGGTGAATCTGATTACCCGTATGGCCTGGTCATAACCCGTTCGGCCGATAAATAAGCTCCTCGGCGAGTTGGCCGCCATCGACGCGGCAGGTGCAAACAGTCTGCACGCCAGGGGATTTAAGCCCTATTTTGATACTCGTCGCCATAGCCGCCGGTGGAATTGTGATCCGCGGACGCTTCGGTGCCTGTGGGTACGGTGTAATCAGCGCTGAGTCGGCGTGTCTCAAATCGGGCCATCTTGATCAGGCAAAGCGATACTGTCTTGGGTTGGCGTAGCAACCGACAACTGGGAGGGTAAATGAGCGCCTATCGGACCGTGGTGGTAGGAACCGACGGGTCGGACTCGTCGCTGCGCGCGGTAGAACGAGCGGGCACCCTCGCCGGGGCGGACGCGAAGCTGATCGTCGCGTCGGCATACCTACCCCAACACGACGACCAGCGGGCCGCCGACGCCCTCAAAGACGAAAGCTACAAGGTGTCGGGCAGCGCCCCGATTTACGCGATCCTGCGTGAGGCCAAGGAACGGGCCGAAGCTGCCGGCGCCAAGAACGTCGAAGAACGGTCGGTCGTCGGCGCCCCGGTCGACGCACTGGTCGGACTGGCCGAGGAGGTCGACGCTGATCTGCTGGTCGTCGGCAACGTCGGCCTCAGCACGATCGCGGGCAGACTGCTGGGATCAGTGCCCGCCAACGTCTCGCGGCGCGCCAAGGTCGACGTGTTGATCGTGCACACCACCGCGTAACCGCTCGTCAACCCGGTGATCGATACCGCCAAGTACGGGCCGTGGGCGCTGGTCGCGGGCGGTTCAGAGGGTGTCGGCGCCGAATTTGCGCAGCTGCTCGCCGAGGCGGGTTTGAACCTGGTGCTGGTCGCCCGCAAAGCCGACGCGTTGCAGAGCACCGCCGAGCGGTGTCGGCGGCACGGCGGTGAGGTCCACACCGTGCAGGCCGATCTGAGCGCACCCGATGCCTGCGAGAGCATCGCGGCGGCCACCTCCGGGCTCGACGTGGGCCTGCTGATCTTGGTGGCGGGCGCGAATACGCACAGCCACCAGTTTCTCGACGGCGACCTGACCGGGTTTCAGCAGGTCATCGATCTGAACGTCTCAACACCACTGGCACTGGTGCACCACTACGGGCAGGCGATGCGCTCCAGGCGCCGCGGCGGCATCGTGTTACTCGGATCGCTCGCCGGCTACCTCGGTTCGGCTCGGCAAACCGTCTACGGCGGCGTCAAGGCGTTCACCAGGATCTTCGCTGAGGGGCTGTGGCTGGAGCTGCGCGACCACGGCGTCGACGTGCTGGAACTGGTCCTGGG
>Ga0335075_10007338_pt1 | contig 16952 bp, 15 predicted proteins | sample Lox_Sample_24_FD_206723 | JGI IMG/M metagenome (GOLD analysis project Ga0335075, IMG submission 206723) | Soil microbial communities from Loxahatchee National Wildlife Refuge, Florida, United States - Lox_Sample_2.4 | ecosystem: Environmental > Terrestrial > Soil > Wetlands | place: USA...
CATCAAGCCACCCCTGAATCCCGGTCGCCCAAACGTTACCCAACGCCATTTTCCACCCAACCCCACGCAGGGCTCCAGCAATCGGGGACGCTGCTTCCGGGCTACCAAGGGCGAGACAGGGCGGTGGCCCGCGAAGCACGAACCCGTTCGGGATAAAGGTTTCTGGTTTATCAGTGGCGGGACTCCCACGCGGCCTCCTGGCCGGCGACGTCGTTGAGCAGGCTGCCAAGGACGAGGTTGTACTCGCCCATGTCGCAGACCTGGGAGAAGGGAGCGCCCTCTTCCGTCGCGATGTACGTGTCGATCGAGGTCACGGCCAGGCTGGTGTTGCCGGTCGCGGTCTGGGACCGACTCGTCGTCGGATTGAGGTAGAAGCAGGCGAACCTCGATGCCGCCGCTGACCGTGGCATGACCTAACGGCCCGCGCGGGCCGCGCCGCGAGCCTGGTCATCGTGACAGAAGCCGCAGGGCGAGGCCGGCTTCTAGCGTCGGCGGTGTACCGCCTATGGGGGAGGTAAACAGATGGAAGTCCCCGTGTACTCGCTGGCCGAGCGGGACCGGCGCTGGGCGCTGGCCCGCAAGCTCATGGCAGCCGAGGACGTCGATGCGCTGATCGTCTTCGGCGGGTGCAAGCGCCAGTGCGAGTGCGAGTGCGAGTGCGCCGGGGCCGCGGGGTTCGCGCGGGACGCCTACTTCAGCAACGACCGGCCCGGGTCGGTGGTCATCTTCTGCCGCCACGCCGAACCGGTCCAGCTGGTCTCGCCCAACCTGGCGGTGCGGGCGCACCTGGAGGCAGCCAGGCCGGACAGCCTGGCGTGGATCGGCCCGGCCCGCGTCCGGGTCGGCGCGGACGCGGCCGGGATCGCCGCGGTGCTACGCGAGCACGGGCTGGAGCGCGCACCGGTCGGCGTGCTCGGGCCCGGCACCGCCGCGTCCTGGCACGCGGGGCTGGCCGCGGGCTGCCCGCTGTGGCAGGACGCGCTTGCCCGGCTGCCGCATGTGAGGTTCAAGCCGGTGGACGAGAGCTTCCTGTTCGCCACCGTCTGCCTGTCGGATGAGGAACTGGCGGTAGTGCGCTACTGCGCGGCCGCGGGAGACGCGGGTGCACGGGCGATGACGGCGGCCGCTGCGCCAGGAGTGACCGAGGCGGAACTGCGCGCGGTCGGCACGGCCGCCGCGGTCCGGCTCGGCTGCCGGGCGAGCACGCTGACGTGGTCTGGCCCGGGGTTCGTCGCCTGCGGGCCGCCGTCCTGGTCCTACCGGCCGGAACCACCGCGGGCACTGCGGGAGGGTGACGTGCTGCTGGCCGAGGTCACGACCTGGTTCGGCCTGAAGGAAACCCGGTGCCAGGCGGCCATCGTCATCGGCAAACCGCACCCCGACGTCGAGACCGCCGCGGTGATCGCACGCGCTTCGTATCAGGCCGGCTTGCACGCGGCCCGGGTTGGCAACACCCTTGGTGACCTGGCCGAGGCGATGCTGATGCCGCTGAAGCAGGCCGGCTCGTGGCACACCCACCCGCTGGCGCGAATGCTCAGCGCGCCGAGGCCCGACGCGGGCGGCGAGCTGCCGCTGGCACCGGGAATGTGCTGTGCACTTGTCCCGAGCGCGGTCGTCGCCGGGCGCGCGGTGAGCTTGGGCGGCACTGTCGTCATCGGTGAGGACGACCCGGTCGAGCACAACCCCTTCACTGCCCGGCTGCTCCGCGTCCCGGCCGGACAGCCGCACGGCCCGGCGCCACGGGGATGTCGTGATTGAGATCAGCGGGGCCGCAGGCTACGACGCGCCCGCCGGCACGATCTTCGCCTGTGGCGCACCCAGTTGCGCATCGGCCGCGGCGGCCCCGCCGCAGGTCGTGAAACAGACACATCGGTTAATCAGTCAGTGATGAGGAGAGGCCACCATGACTGGATCTGACTCCTGGATTAGCTACAGCGGCACCGCCGGGATTGTGCTGGCCGCTGCCCTGGCCGTGGCGGCCGTGGCGGTCGCCTACGCGGGAATCAGGCTGCCGCTGCCCGCGCGGCCACCGAGACCCAGCCGGACGGCCGCGATCATAATGCTCGCGGTCTGGGTGCTGGCCATCGTGGCGCTCGTGGTGAGCGTAAAGCTTTACCTCACGCAGGTTTCCCAGGCGGGCCTCATGCACGCCCCACGCTCAGATCCCATCACGCCCGTCACGCTGATCGGCGATGCGGTCCTCTTCATCGTCATCGCCGTTGCGCAAAAAGCGAGCGGCTGGCGGGTCGCCCTCGGCAGCGCGGTGATCGGCGCCGCGGCCGCGCCGTGGATCTTCGAGGTCCCGTTCGATCTCATCATCATGCCAAGGACCTACCCGGACGTTCATCCTGGGCTGTACCGGGCGGTGCTGTTCGGGACGCTGATCGCGGTCGGCGTCACCACGCTGCTGCTGCTGCGGCTGTCCCCGGCGGTGCGGGTGCACCGGGCGACCCTCTGGTGCCTGGCGGGAGTGCTGGCGGCCTTCGCCGGCTGGAGCCTGTTCGGCTTCGCCTACCCGTCCGCCGCCGGCCCGGTCACGCTGAACGCGCTGTCTAAGATCCTCGCCCTCGCCACTGCCCTGACCCTGTTCCTCCCACCGCGAGCCGGGTCAAAGGCCCCCGAACGAGCACAGGCGGCGGCGGTCAGCGTTGCGCGGTCATAACGCGTAGCGGGTCAGCACCTCCCCGGCCAGCGCGGCGACCAGCACCGCCCGCCGGCCGGGACCTGCGCGCTCGGCATCCTGCCCCCGCCGGGGCAAGCCCCAGACTCCGAGCGCCCCCGTCGGCTCAGGCCGTTCCCCCGTTCACTGGGGTGAGGATCTCCATGAGGTGGCCGTTCTCGCTGGCGTAGACCGCCGGGCAAGCCCGGTCACCGTGACCGAAGAGGCGGGCGGATGTCAACTCCTAGCGTTGGCGGTGCATCACCCGCCGACCGCCGACCAGGCGTCAGCGGTGGTTGCGGTCGCCTTTTCCGTTCCCGTTGCCGTTGCTCCCGACCTGGGATCTTCCGAACGGGTGCGTGTTTCACGCGAATCGCCCGGGCTCTCGGGCGGGCGGGGCGATCCTCGTGCGCGCCGCCCCTTCGTTTTTACTTAACGTGACTTGCGGTTACTCCTGGTGCACTATCCTCACGCACAGTCATGTGCATTATCCATCGCGTTAAGGGGTGAGGGATGGCTGGCGCTAGCTGGCGAATCGCATCGGGAGTGCTGCTTGTGCCGGTCGCCGTGGCCGGCCTTGTTGGCTGCGGCGGTGGGTCGGGCTCGTCGGCCGCTTCGGCGTCGGGCTCGGCCAAGGCTTCGACGAACGGGGCGCTTACCGCCGCGACGCTACGCGAGGCCCTGCTCACTCAGGTCAACGGGGTCGCGGCGGCCGCGCCGGCGAGCAGCGGCAATTACGCGTCGATGACGGCGGCGAGCAAGCAGGTCGGCGGCGGGGTCCAGGTGACACCCAAGGCCTGCACCGGCGCGGCGACGGTGGGGTTCGACCCCGACGCGCTGGCCGCGTCGCCCGCGGCGGCGGTCACATTCCGCGTGGGCACGAACGGGGTGTCCGAGGTGCTGATCGGGTCCTCCGCCACGTCGGCGTCGACCGCGCTCGCCGGGCACGTTCCCGCCGGGTGCGCGAAGTACGAGGAGACGGTCGGGGGGAAGACCTACACCTACGGCATCACGGAGAAGTCGGTCAGCGGCATCGGCGAGCAGGCCCGCCTGCTGAACGTGCACGCGATCGGCGCCACGGCGGACGACATGTGGTCGCTCATCTACGAGGGGAAGGGCTTCGTCGGGACGGTGACCGTGGTTGGCCCCAACGCCAGCCAGCAGGCGGTGACGGAACTGGGGCAGCAGGCTTACGACTTCGCCACCAAGTCCTTGTCCTAGTCTTAAGTGCATGAATGACCTTTCCCCCCGGTTCCGGCCCGTGCTTGACACTTTTCCCGCGTACAAGCCGGGCAAGGCGCCGGTTGTCACGGCTGGCCAGGCGCACAAGCTGTCGTCCAACGAATCGCCCTACGGGCCGTTGCCGTCGGTCGTTGAGGTCATTGCCGAGGCGGGTAGCGGTATTAACCGCTACCCGGACAACGGCGCGGAGACGCTGATCGGCGCGCTCGCGGAAAGGTTCGACGTGCCCGCCGACCACGTGGCCGTCGGCTGCGGGTCGGTGGGGGTGCTCAAGCAACTGCTTGAGGCGGTCAGCGATCCAGGCAGCGAAGTTGTCTACGCCTGGCGCTCATTCGAGGCGTACCCGACGCTCGCGGACCTGGCGGGGGCCACGTCGGTCAGGATCCCCCTCAAGGAGGAGGGCCACGACCTGGCGGCGATGGTCAAGGCGATCACGCCACGAACGCGGCTCATCCTCGTCTGCAACCCGAACAACCCCACCGGCACGGTGGTCCGCGAGCAGGAACTCGCCGAGTTCATCGACCAGGTTCCCGCTGACTGCCTGGTCGTGCTCGACGAGGCCTACCGTGAGTACATCCGTGACCCCGGCGTCCCCGACGGGCTCGACTTCTACCGCAGCCGCGGGAACGTGGCCGTGCTCCGCACGTTCTCCAAGGCCTACGGCCTGGCCGGGCTCCGCGTCGGCTTTCTCATCGGCCACGAGGGCGTGGCCGACGCCGTGCGCAAGACGATGCTCCCGTTCACGGTCAGCTCGGTGGCGCAGGCCGCCGCGGTGGCGTCGCTGAACGCCGAGAACGAGCTGCTTGAGCGGGTGGAGGCGGTCGTGAAGGAACGCGACCGGGTGACCGCGGCACTGCGGTCGGACGGCTGGACGGTCCCGGACACCGAAGCGAACTTCGTCTGGCTTCGGCTAGGCGAGCACACCGCGCATTTCGCTTCGATGTGCGAAACAGCGGGCATCGCGGTCCGCCCCTTCGCGGGGGAAGGCGCCCGCGTCTCGATCGGGACAAGCGCCGCGAACGACGCCTTCCTCGCGGCTGCGAGCGCCTTCCAGCACCGGGTCTAGGGCTCGTCGACCTCGTGCTCCTCGGTGCTGACATCGGCACCGAGGGCCCGGAGGCGCTCGCCGAACGTCGCGTGCCCGCGGTCGATGTAGTAGCCGTTGGAGATGACGGTCTCGCCCTCGGCGGCCATGCCCGCGAGAATGAGCGCCGCGCCGCCGCGCAGGTCGTGCGCCACGACGTCCGTCCCGTGCAACTCGGTTGGCCCGTGCACGATCGCGACGTTGTTGTCGATCTCGACCTTCGCGCCCATCTTGTTGAGCTCGGGCACTAGGGTGTACCGGCCGTCGAAGATCGTTTCGCGGATGTAACTCGCGCCGTCAGCCATCGTCGCGAGCGTCATGATCGGCGACTGCAGATCGGTCGCGAACCCGGGGTACGGGCTGGTGATCACGTTGATCGGGCGCAGCGGCTTCTCCCGGCGTACCTGGAGCACCGCGCCGTTGGCCGCGAACTCAACGCCCATCTGCTCAAGTTTCCACCGGACCACGCCTAGATGGTCCAGGTTGGCGCCGACCAGGTTGATCTCCCCGCCGGCGGCGGCCGCGGCCATGGCGAACACGCCCGCGTCGATCCGGTCCGCCATCACCGTGTGCTCAACGGCCTTGAGTTCCGAGACGCCGCGCACGGTGATGAACCCGGTGCCGCCGCCGCTGATCTCCGCGCCCATCTTGGTGAGGAACGCGATCATGTCGAGCACTTCGGGCTCTTGCGCCGTGTTGTCGATGATCGTCGTTCCTGGCGCGAGCGACGCCGCCATCATCAGGTTCTCGGTGCCGGTGTGCGACGGCGTGTCCAGGTACAGGTGCGCGCCGCGCAGGCCCTCGGGGGCGGTGATGCGGATGACCGCCTCGCCCTCATCGACCGTCGCACCGAGCCGGGCGAAGCCGCGGTAGTGGAAGTCGAGGTTCCTGTTGCCCAGGTTGCAACCGCCGATGCCCTCTATGACCGCCTCACCGAACCGGTGCAGCAGCGCGGGCACGAACAGCACCGAGCCGCGGAACCGGCGGGCGATCTCGGCCGGCAGCACCGGCGAGGTCAGCGTCGAGGCGTCGACCACCAGGGTCCGCTCCGCCTCGTGGAATTCCAGGCGGGCACCGATCGCCTGGGCGAGTTCGACGGCGCGCCGCACGTCCTCGATCGGCGGGACGTTCCGCAATACCGTACGGCCCTTGTCCGTCAGCAGTGCCGCGGCGATCATCTTCAAAGCTGCGTTCTTGGCGCCTTGAATGAAGACCGTGCCGCGCAGGGGTGCGCTCCCGCGCACGCGGTAACGGATCTCGGTGCCCTTGGTCATATGGATGCTGCTCCTGTCCGAGGGGAAACTGCGAGAACGGCGTGCTCATCGAGCACACCCATGCGAACGCCTTGTCCAGTATGCCACCCGATCCGGGTGGTCACGAGAGGTCGGCGAGTCGGTCGAAGACGTGTCCGAGCCGTGCGACGTAGCTCTCCGCACGGAACGCCCGATCAAGGGCCGACTCATCGAGTACCATGTTCCGCTTTTTACCCTGCGTAATCAGAGAATCACGGAATGGCGTCTGCGTGTCCCAAGTTTCCATCGCGGCGGCCTGCACCAGCGCGTACGCGTCCTCCCGGGAGAGGCCGCCAGAGACGAGCTCGAGCAGGACCGATGAGGAGTACAGCAGCCCGTGCGTGACGTCCATGTTCGCCCGCATCTTGTCCGCGTCCACGACGAGTCCCTCGACGAGGCCGGCGGTCAGGTGCAGCAGGTAGTCGGTCGCGATCGCGGCGTCCGGCAGGGCGATCCGCTCCACGCTCGAATGTGAGATGTCTCGCTCATGCCAGAGCGGGATCCCCTCCGTGACCGGTGTCACATACGACCGCACCACGCGGGCGATTCCGGCGATCCGCTCGGAGCGGATCGGGTTCTTCTTGTGCGGCATCGCCGACGAGCCCTTCTGGCCCGTCCTGAACGGCTCGGCTAGCTCGCGTACTTCCGTCCGCTGCCCGTGCCGCACCTCGAGCGCGATCGCCTCGCAGACCGTGGCGAGCACGGCGAGCGCGGACACCCACTCGGCGATGCCGTCGCGGATCACCACCTGGGTCGCGACGTCCGCCGCGCGCAGCCCGAGCGCGGGCATCACCTCCGCCTCGACGGCGGGGTCGATGTTCGAGTAGCTCCCGACCGGCCCGGAGAGCTTGCCGACGGCGACCGCCTCGCGCGCGCGCCGTACCCGGTCCCTTGACCTGGCGGCCGCGAACGCGAAGTCGGCCACCCGGTGGCCCCAGACGTCGGGCTCCGCGTGGATGCCGTGCGTCCGCCCCGAGCGCAGCGTGTGCCGGTGCGCCAGCGCGTGGTCGCGCAGCACCGCGACGAGCCGGTCCGCCTTGGCCAGGATGAGGTCGGTCGCCTCGACGAGTTGCAGCGCGAGCGCGGTGTCGAGCAGGTCGGATGAGGTCATGCCGTAATGGACGTACGCGGCGGCCGGCCGCGGTTCGGTGTTGTCCGCCCAGGCCGTGAGGAACGCGATCACGTCGTGCTCCGTCACCGCTTCCACCTCGGCCACCGCCTCCGGTGTCGGGGGTGGCGCGGCGCGAACCGGGCCGACGGCGTCGGCAGGCACTGTCCCCGCGCGCGCGTGCGCCTCAAGCACCAGGGTCTCTACCTGGCACCAGAGCTCGTACTTGTGGGCCTCGGACCAGACCCGGCCCATCTCCGGCAGCGTGTACCTGTCGATCATGCTCTAACGGTAGCGCGCTCCGCTCGCCCTTCCACCGCCAGCGCTCCCCCCACCACGGCCGTGAGCAGGGCGATCCCGGCGGCCGGGGCGACCACGACGAGGTAGCCGAGCCCGGGCGCGAGGCCGTCCCGACCGCGGGCGCCCGCGGTGCCGAAGGCGTGCGGGATGCAGAGCCCGATGGTGCGGCAGGTCAGCCGCCCGCGATGGCGCGCTCGGCGATGTCACGTCGGTACCAGCCACCCCGGAACTCTACGCATTCCGCGATCGCGTACGCGGCGGCCCTGGCCTCCGCGAGGTCCTGACCGGAGCCTACGGCGTTGAGCACGCGGCCGCCCGCCGTCACCAGGTCGGCCCCGTCGAGCGCGGTGCCCGCGTGCAGGAGGTAACCCCGAGTGCCCGCCGCGGGCTCTCGGATGGTGATCACGTCACCCTTGGCCGGAGCCTCGGGGTAACCCGCGGCCGCGATCACCACCGTGACGGCCGCGCCGGGGTGCCAGGCGGGCGCGGGCGCGGCGCCAAGATCGCCCACGGCCGAGGCATTCAGCAGTCCCGCGAGGGGAGTCGCCAGCCGGTCGAGCACCACCTGGGTCTCCGGATCGCCGAACCGCGCGTTGAACTCCACGACCTTGACCCCCTTGGAGGTCAGGGCCAGCCCCGTGTAAAGCAGGCCGCGATACGGCGTGCCGCGCCGTGCCATCTCGTCGATCGCGGGCTGGACCACCCCGGCCATGACCTCGTCGGCCAGCCCGGAAGGCGCCCACGGCAGCGGCACGTAGGCCCCCATCCCCCCGGTATTCGGCCCTTGGTCCCCGTCCTGTGCCCGCTTGAAGTCCTGCGCGGCGGGCAGCGGCACCGCGGTCCGCCCGTCGGCCACGGCGAACAGCGAGACCTCCGGCCCGTCCAGGTACTCCTCGATAACGACCCGGTCGCAGGAGGCAGCGTGGGCCAGCGCCGCGGAGAGGGCCTCCGTGACCACGACGCCCTTCCCGGCCGCGAGCGCGTCGTCCTTGACGACGTAGGGCGCACCGAAGGCCTTGAGCGCCTCGGCGGCCTCGGCCTCGGTCACGGCGACGCGGGCCTCGGCCGTCGGGATGCCGGCCGAGGCCATGACCTCCTTGGCGAAGGCCTTGGACCCCTCAATCCGCGCGGCCGCGGCGTCAGGTCCGAAGGCCGCGATCCCCGCGTCCCGCAGCGCGTCAGCGACGCCCGCCACCAGCGGCGCCTCGGGCCCGATCACGACGAGGTCCGCCGAGACCCGCCTCGCCAGCCGGACAACCTCCGGCGGACTGCTCGCCGCGACGGCATGCACCTGCGCCAGAGACGCGATGCCGGGATTCCCCGGCGCGGCATGAAGCTCGCTGACACTGGGGTCCGCGGCTAGCCCACGAACAATCGCGTGTTCCCGCCCGCCGCCACCGATCACAAGTACGCGCACGCCACGGGAGCCTACCCGGAGAGGCAACCGCGCCCGACGGCGGCGGAAGGCCACCGGTCGTGGATGGCCTCCGCCGCCGTCGGGCGCCCCTGCCTGATCGCCTAGCCGTTGCCTGACAGCGACTTGGTGCTCGGCCCGCTCGACTGGTGAGTGCTCTTGCCGGCGCTCGACCCGCTGCTTGACGTGCCGTTGGCGGTCGGCTTGGGCCGTGGTAGCGGTGTCGGGATGCTGATGCAGCTCGGCGCCGGTCCCGAGGTCAGCCTGGCCGCCGTCTCGCCCTGCCCGGTCCCGGACCCCTGGCTGCTGCTGCTCCCACTGGCGCTGCGGCTGGAACCGCCGGTGGGCGCCTGCTTCATGGAGAACTGGAACCGGCCGTTGCCCGCCTGCGAGATGCCGAGCACGAGGATGTCACCGGCCGGAACCCCGTGCGCGGCCACGGTGACGGAACCGTCGGACCCGCTGGCCTGCGCCGTGATCTGGCCGGCGGGCACGCGCGGCGCCGGCAGCGAGGAGATGCTCGGGCATCCGGGCTCGACCGGAACCACCACCACCCGGTCGTCGCCGAGTCGCCGCAGCTGCGCGTTGGCCTCCGCTATCCCGGATTCCTGGTAGACGGCCAGCGTGACCGTGCCGTCGGAGTTCGTGGTGACCGCGTAGGCCGGGGTCCCGCCCCCGGTCGCGACCAGGGTGCCGACGGTGGCCGCGACGGCGAGGCCGCCCGCCCCGGTCGTCAGCAGCACCGGGCGCATGACGGGGTGCCGCTTCGGTGCCGCTTCCACCCGGGTGTGTGCCAGCGCCGGGCCGTGTTCTCGCATCAGGTCGTCGAAGAGTTGGTCTGCGAATCTAGTCATTTCCTGTCACCCTCATCTGGCTCGTGATGGTGCTGCCTGCTGCCTTATGCGGTCCCGGCGGGACGCCGCGCGCGCCGGCTGGTGCGTCGCGTGCGGCCTGTTTGCGCAGCCTGGTGCGGGCGCGCATGAGCCGCATCCGCACTGTTCCTGGTGTGAGCCCGAGCACCGTCGCGGCATCCTTCGGCCGGAGTCCCGCCACGTCCACCAGTTCGATCACCGCGCGTTCCCGCTCCGGCAGCCTGGCCAGTGCGGCGACGAGGCCGCGCCCCGCTCGTTCGGCGTCGATCCGCTCGAGCAGTTCTTCGACTTGGTCCTGGTCCAGGTCACGCCGGCCGGCCAGCCGCCGCAGCTTGTGCTGCTGCTGGCTGTAGGCCTCGCAGTGCGCGGCGTACACGTGCCTGGCGATGCCGAACACCCAGGCCCGTGCGCTGCCTTTGCGCGGATCAAAGGAATCGAAGGATGTGATCACCGTGACGAACGTGTCGGCGGTGAGGTCCGCGACCAGCTGCGGGTCGGCGGTGCGACGGGCGAAATACGCCGTCACCGCATCGATGTTCGCCCGGTACAGCCGCTCGAACTCGGCGGCCGCGCCGGCCCAGGCGGTTTGCTCGGCCGCGTCGGCCGTCGGGCGTGTCCCTGCTGTTTTCTCGGTCACGTCTCTAGTTGCCGTTCAGCCGTCAACGCGTCACGCGTTGCCTCGGCCTTTTTGGCCGGGTCGCTCCGTGTCGCTCCCGTGTCGCTCCCGGGCCGCGGGTGGCTCACCGCCTGAGGGTGTCGGCGGAGAGGCGTGGCCGGCCGTTACAAGAGGGGCCGGAGCTGGAGGGTCTGGTCGCGACGAGGGCCCACGCCGACCGCGCTGACCGGCGCACCGGAGAGGTCCTCGATCGCCTTGACGTAGTCCTGAGCCGCCTTCGGCAGGTCCGAGAAGGAGCGGGCCTCGGAGATGTCCTCCCACCACCCGTCCAGGTACTCATACACGGGCTTGGCGTGGTGGAACTCGGTCTGCGTCATCGGGATCTCGTCGTACCGCCGGCCGTCGACCTCGTACGCGACGCACACCGGCACCTTGTCCAGGGTGGAAAGCACGTCGAGCTTGGTCACGAAGAAGTCCGTGACCCCGTTGACCCGGGTGGCGTACCGCGCGATCACCGCGTCGAACCAGCCGCACCGCCGCGCCCGGCCCGTGGTCACGCCGTACTCGCCGCCGGCCTTGCGCAGGTACTCGCCCCACTCGTCCTTGAGCTCGGTGGGGAACGGGCCGGCGCCGACCCGCGTCGTGTACGCCTTGACGATGCCGATCACCTTGCCGATTCTGGTCGGCCCGACGCCCGAACCCACGCAGGCGCCGCCCGCCGTCGGGTTGGACGAGGTGACGAACGGATAGGTGCCGTGGTCGATGTCGAGCAGCGACCCCTGCGCGCCTTCGAGCAGCACGGTCTCGTCGCTGTCGAGCGCCTTGCCGAGCACGAGCCCGACGTCGGCGACGTAGGGCCGTAGCCGCTCGCCGTAGGCCAGGTACTCGTCGGCCACCTGCCTCGGGTCCACCCCGCGGCGGTTGTAGACCTTGGTCAGCAGCTGGTTCTTCTCGCGCAGCGCCAGTTCGAGCTTCTGCAGGAGGATGCCGGGGTCGAAGAGGTCCTGCACCCTGATGCCCACGCGCGCGATCTTGTCGCCGTAGGTCGGCCCGATGCCCCGGCCCGTGGTGCCGATCTTGGCGTTGCCGAGGAAGCGCTCGCTGACCTTATCGAGCGCCCGGTGGTACGGCATGATCAGGTGCGCGCTCGCGCTGACAAGCAGCCGGTCGCAGCTGACGCCGCGCGCCTCCAGGGCGTCGATCTCCTCGAAGAGCACCTTCGGGTCGATGACCACGCCGTTGCCGATGACGGGCGTGACCTGCGGAGACAGCACCCCGGAGGGCAACACGTGCAGCGCGTACTTCTCATCGCCGATGACAACGGTGTGGCCAGCGTTATTTCCGCCCTGGTACCTGACGACGTACTGGACGCGGTCCCCGAGCAGGTCGGTGGCCTTGCCCTTACCCTCGTCGCCCCACTGGGCGCCGATCAGCACGATCGCGGGCATCTTCTTCACGCCTTTCACACGACGAAAGCCCCTGGCAGCGCAAGCGCGACAGGGGCTCTTGCCTGATGAGATTACCCGAATGACCCAGGTGGAACCTAGTCAGGGGTTGCTCGCGATAACGATCTGGCAGACTCATCCGCATGAGCGATCACGTAAACCTGCTGGGTGAACCGCCTGCCACGCTGCTGCCGCCGCTGGCCGGGGCCGAGGAGCTGATAGCCTCGGGCGCCGCCCCGGTGGACGTCGCGGCCAAGTTCCCCGCGTACTCGCTGGCCTGGGCCATGCTGGCGGAGTCGGCGCTGGAGGGCGGGCGCCCCGTCGCGGCCTACGCCTACGCCCGCACCGGCTACCACCGCGGCCTCGACGCGCTGCGCAGGAACGGCTGGAAGGGCCATGGCCCCATCCCCTGGTCTCACGAGCCCAACCGCGGCTTCCTCCGCTGCCTGGCCGCCCTGGCGAGCGCCGCGAGCGCGATTGACGAAACCGAAGAGGAGCAGCGCTGCTGGACCTTCCTGGCCGACAGCAGCAAGGAAGCGTACGCCGAGCTAAAGCGCTAGCAACCCGCGCAGCCGCACCCCTGACGCCCGCGGCAGCACGGACAGGATCAATCTCAAAGCGTTAACCACCGACCCGCGCTCCCGGTGCCACGGGACGCGGCAGGAGTAACGCGAACTCGTTCGCGCGCCCCTCGTCCTTGACCTGGCTCTTGACTTTGAGCCAGGAACCGGAGAAGAGGCGGTGCCGTCCGGGAGACTAGCCCGCGACCTTCCGAAGGAGCGTCGCGGGTAGTCTCCCCGGCGGCACAAGCCCGTTGCCCTTGGGTGTTGACTTTGACCTTGAACCCCAAACAGGGCGAAGCGCAGCGAGCTAACCCAGTCAGGACAGCTTGGTCCCCGCAGAGAGCAGGTCCTGGCAGGCCTGGGTGACGCGGGCGGTCATGCCCCCCTCGGCCGACTTGCCGTAGCTGCGCGGGTCGTACGCCTTCTTGTTGCCGACGTCGCCGTCCACCTTGAGTACGCCGTCGTAATTGCTGAACATGTGGCCGGCGATCGGGCGGGTGAAAGCGTACTGCGTGTCGGTGTCGACGTTCATCTTCACGACGCCGTAGGAGAGCGCCTCGCGGATCTCGCTCTCCGCCGACCCGGAACCGCCGTGGAAGACCAGGTCGAACGGCTTGTCCCGGCCGTACTTGGCGCCAACCGTGTCCTGGATGTCCTTGAGCACGCTCGGGCGCAGCTTCACGTGCCCCGGCTTGTAGACGCCGTGGACGTTGCCGAAGGTCGCGGCCAGGATGTACCGGCCGTGCTCGCCGAGGCCCAGGGCCTCCGCGGTGGCGAGCGCGTCCTCCGGCGTGGAGTACAGCTTCTCGTTCATCTCGCCGACGACGCCGTCTTCTTCGCCGCCGACGACGCCGATCTCAAGCTCCATGATGATCTTGGCCGCGGCGCACCTGGCGAGCAGGTCCTTGGCGATCTCCAGGTTCTCGTTGAGCGGTACCGCCGACCCGTCCCACATGTGCGACTGGAACAGCGGCTCCCGGCCGGCCTTGACGCGCTCGGCCGAGACCGCGAGCAGCGGGCGCATGTAGCCGTCGAGCTTGTCCTTGGGGCAGTGGTCGGTGTGCAGCGCCACGTTGATCGGGTAGCGGTCGGCGACCACGTGGGCAAATTCCGCAAGCGCGGTCGCGCCAGTGACCATGTCCTTGACCGCCTGGCCGGACAGGTACTCGGCCCCGCCGGTGGAAATCTGGACGATACCGTCGCTCTCGGCGTCGGCGAAGCCCTTCAGCGCCGCGTTCAGCGTCTGGCTCGAGGTCACGTTGATTGACGGGTAAGCAAAGCCCTGCTGCTTGGCCCGGTCGAGCATCTGCGCGTAGATCTCTGGGGTCGCGATCGGCATGGCAATGACTCCTGTGTTATCTGTCACTCGGTCTGCTGCCACTGTAACGGCCTGCCCGACCGGGGCTCTAGGCCGGCTCAGCTCAGTGAATTCCTCCTGGTTTGCCGGAACTCAGCGCATTCTCAGAGCGGTCCGCTAGCCGAACGAGGGCGCCGCCACCCTGGCCATGCGGTACAAAGGTGCCCATGCAGAGCTTCCTCGTGTCGCACGCTATCTACGCGATCATCGTCTTGGGCGTGCTCGAAGCGATGTGCATACCGTGGTCGTCGGAGGTCACCTTCCTCATCGGTGGCGCGGTCGCATCCGGGGGACTCGCTGGCGCGCATCAGCACCCCTCGCTGGCGATGGTGATCATCATCGGGACGCTCGCGGAGCTGGTGGGTTCCTACATCTCCTACTACATCGGCCGGGTGGGCGGAAAGCCGCTGGTCCGCCGCTGGGGACGGTACGTCCTGGTGACCGAGGGGGACGTGGCCCGCGCCGAACGGTTCCTCGTCGGGCGCGGAGCGTGGGCGCTGCCGGTGGCGCGCATGCTGCCATTCATCCGGGCCTTCGCCTCGATCGTGGCGGGGCTCGTGGACATTCCGCCCGTTAGGTTCGGCATCCTCAGCCTGATCGGCACCGTCATCTACGTGACGGCGTTGTCGAGCATCGGCTACAGCCTCGGCAGCGAGTGGAGCAAGTTCAACCACACGTTCTCGATGGCGAGCTACATCGTGGTGGCTGTCGTCGTGGTGGCGCTCATCGTGTTCGCCGTCCACCGGCTGCGCGAGTTCCGCAGGGAAGGCGCCGCGGGCGCGGCGCGCGCCAACGAGGACCCGGCGAACCGGGTCCGTCGCTAAGGCCGGCTTACTCCTCGAGTTCCTCAAGCTCGTACACCGCGATGTACGGCAGGCCGCGGTCTGTGACCTTCTGCCTGGCGCCGCGGTCAACGACAACGGCCACGCCGACGACCTCGGCTCCGGCCGCTTCCAGCGCGTCCACGGCGGTGAGGACCGAGTTGCCCGTGGTCGAGGTGTCCTCGAGCGCGAGGACCCGGCGGCCCGTCACGTCGGGTCCCTCGATCCGCCGCTGCGTCCCGTGCGCCTTCTCGGCCTTCCGCACCACGAACGCGTCGATCGGCGTCCCCCGGCTGGCCGCAGCGTGCAACATCGCGGTGGCCACCGGGTCCGCGCCGAGCGTCAGGCCGCCGACCGCGTCATAGGTCAGGTCCGCCGTGGCGTTGAGCAGCACCCGCCCCACCAGCGGCGCCAACCGGCCGTCAAGGGTCACCCGGCGCAGGTCCACGTAGTTGGTCGCATGGCCGCCGGACGACAGCTCGATGTCGCCTCGGACCAGGCCCTTGGCCCTGATTCCTGCCAGCAGTTCCTCACGGTCATTCACGTCTCAAGAGCATACGAGGCTGTGTGACTTCGTGCGGAACGGCCATGGGGGACGGCCTGCTTCATTACCCTAGTGGGGGCGGAGAGCTGGCAAGTTCTCGCACTGAGGGGAAAGGCGGTGTCGCGTGGATCGCTGTGCGCTGTTCGTGGACGCGGGCTATGTGCTGACGGACGGTGCCATGGCGGTGCACGGTACGCGCCGCCGTGAGTCTGTGTCCTGGGATTACGCGGGTTTGCTGCAACTCTTTGGCAACCTGGCCATGGAGCGCGCCAGGCTCCCCCTGCTGCGCTGCTACTGGTACGAGGCGACCGTCGAGGGCCGGCGGTCCGCCGATCACGACACGCTCGCCGACCTGCCCGGCGTCAAGCTGCGGGTAGCCAAGATGCGGCCGGGCCGCAGGGAGGGCGTCGAGGGCGAGATCCACCGGGACCTGACGACCCTCGCACGGAACAAGGCCGTCAGCGACGTGATGGTGGTCAGCGCGGAAGAAGACCTCGCGCAGGTGATCGCCGACGTCCAGGACATGGGCATGCGGGTCACGCTGCTGCACATCGCCACCGACGGGAACTGGACGATTTCCCGCACGCTCCGGCAAGAGTGCGACGACATCGTGGAAATCAGCGCCGCGCACCTCCGGCCTTACGTTGAGCTGATCTCCGGCGCCGAGCCGCCGCGGCCGGACGAGTCTGACGGCGGATCGCTCGCGCTGCGCCAGGCCGTCAACGGGAGCGTCAACGGCAACGGCGTCAACGGCAACGGCAACGGACTCAACGCCAACGGCGTCTCGTCGCCCCCTGGGCGCGCCGTCGCGTACGTGCAGCCGCTCGGCAGGCCGGGGGCCGAGCAGCGGCCGCCGGTGACGTCGGCCCCGCCGGCGCAGGCACCGGACCTGGCGGCCAGGCACGCCTCGCCGCTGGTCGGCATGGAAGCCGCGCAGCCGGATCAGGGACAGCCGGAGCGCGTGGACGGCACGGACTTCGGCGCGAGCGTGGATTACAGCGCGTCCGTGGATTACGGTGCGGCCGCGGATTACGGGCAAGGCGCCGACCACGCCGCTTCCGCCGACCAGGCGGCCGCCGTTGACTACGTCTCTGCCTTGGATTACGGCCCGACGGTGGATTACGGGCCGGTTCCTGACTACGCGGCGCCCGCGCCCATGCCGGCGCCGGTGCCCCTTCCGGTCTCGACGCCCCCGCGTGAGGACTTCTACGCCGCGCCGGTCGCCCTTCCCGTGCCAACCGAGGACCTGCTTGGCGACCGTGACCGTGACCGGGACCGCTCCGCGGGTCGTTCCCGCCTCGCGGGCGACCTCGCCGCGTACAACCCCGGTGCGGTCCGTGAGCCTTACCAGCCAGGTCCGGACGTCGGCGAGCGGCTCCAGCCCGTGCCCGTCTCACTCCCTGGCAACGGCTCGGCCCAGGTGCGGCGGCTGCCCACCCGTGGCGGGGGGCCGGGCGGGCCGAATCAGGGCCAGCCGCCGCTTGGCCTGCCGCCCGTGCCGACGGAGGCCGGGATCGGGCAGCAGCCAGGCGGCCAGCACCCGGGAGGCCCGCACCCCGGGGGGCAGCCCGGGCAGTCCCAGCCAACCAGCGGCCAGCCGACGGGCGGCCAGCCGGTCGTGCCCGTCGCGCCGGT
>Ga0335075_10007339_pt1 | contig 16952 bp, 16 predicted proteins | sample Lox_Sample_24_FD_206723 | JGI IMG/M metagenome (GOLD analysis project Ga0335075, IMG submission 206723) | Soil microbial communities from Loxahatchee National Wildlife Refuge, Florida, United States - Lox_Sample_2.4 | ecosystem: Environmental > Terrestrial > Soil > Wetlands | place: USA...
GCCCGTGCGCAGGGCGCTTCCACGCAGCGCCGTGGCGCCGGCCGCGCTCGTGTCGAGCAGGTCGCTGTCCACTACCCGCGCTCCCGCCACCACGCGATCGCCTGGCCGAGGCCCTCCGCGATCCCGACCTGCGGCCGCCACCCCACCTCCTCGCGCAGGCGGCGCACGTCGGCGACCAGCGATGGCGGGTCCGCCGCGGGCATCGGCCGTGCCCCGATGCGCAACAGCTCGGCTGCGCCGATTTGGCCGGCGATCTCCAACGCGAGCGCGCGCAAGGTCGCGGAGCTGCCGGTAGCGAGGTTGACCGCGCCTGTCACGTCGCTGTCGGCGAGCGCGGCGAACGCGCCGCCGGCGTCGGCGACGTGTAGGAAGTCGCGCACCTGCGTGCCCGCCGTCATCTCCGCGGGCTCTCCCCGCAGCAGTGGCAGGACGATAGACGGCACGAAGCGCCGCTCGTCCTCGCCCGGCCCGTACAGGAAGAACAGCCGCCCCCACGCGAGCGACAGGCCGACCTGCTGGGCGTATCCGGCGGCGACCGTGTGCAGGCCGTGCTTGGCGGCGCCGTACAGCGTGGCAGGTCCCAGCGACGCGTTCTCGGGGTAGACGTCGCGCGACCACTCGTACTCCGCACACGTCCCGGCCATCACCGCGCGCCGTCCGCCGGCGTCTACGAACGCCCGCAGCAGCGCCAGCGAGGCCTCCACCCAGCGCACGTTGAGCGGCGAGGACCAGAACCTGCCGTGCTCGGCGTACCACGCGAGGTGCACCAGCAGCTCGGGCCGGACCTCGGCCACCAGCTCGCGAGCCACGGTGCCGGCGAGCAGGTCCGCCTCGTGCCACGCGACACCATCGACGTCCGCGCCGCGGCTGCGGGCAACGGCGTGGACCTCATGTCCGGCGCTGGCCAGCGAGGTGAGCGCATGGCGCCCGACGAAGCCGCTGGCGCCGGTGAGCAGCACGCGACTCACGGCACGTAGTCTGGGAACGCGCGATCGCGCTCGGAGATCGTGCGCTCCACCTCGAGCTGGGGCCAGCGGATGGCGAAGACGGGGTCGTCCCAGCGCACGCCGCGCGCCGCGTCGGGCACGTAGCGATGGCCCATCTGGTAGAGCACTTCGCAGTCGTCGGTGAGCGTCTGGAAGCCGTGCGCGAGACCGGCGGGGATGTAGTAGGCGCGGCCGTTCTCCGCGCTCAGCTCCACGCCGTGCCAGCGGCAGCGGGCGGGCGAGCCCACACGCAGGTCGACGGCCACGTCGAAGATCGCGCCGCGCACGCAGCGCACGAGCTTTGACTCGCCGTAAGGCTCGGCCTGGTAGTGCAGCCCGCGCACGGTGCCGCGCCGCAGGTTGAAGGACGCGTTGCACTGCACGACGGTCGGGTTCAGGCCGCGCGCGGCGAACTCGTGGGCGTCGAACGTGCGGGCGAACCACCCACGCTCGTCGCCGAGCTGCTCCAGCTCGATCACCCATGCCCCGGGGAGCGGCGTCTGCTGGAAGCGCATCAGGAGAGCAGCTTCAGCTCCGGCGTGCGCGCGGCGAAGCGCCCGCCCCACTCGCGGATGAAGCTCAACTGCTCGACGATCTCCTCTGTCAGGTTCCACGGCAGGATCAGCACCACGTCGGGACGCTGCTCGCGGATGGCGTCGGGCGAGCGGATGGGTATGTGGCTGCCGGGCAGGAAGTGTCCCTGCTTGTGCGGGTTCAGGTCGCAGGTGAAGTCCAGGAAGTCGGTGCGCACACCGCAGTAGTTGAGCAGCGTGTTGCCCTTGGCGGGCGCGCCGTAGCCGGCGATGCGCCGGCCCTGCTGCTTGAGGTCCACGAGGAAGCTGAGGATCTGGCGCTTGTCCGCCTGCACCCGCTGGCCGTAGCCGAGGTAGGTGTCCATCTGATCGTAGCCGGCGGCGCGCTCGCGCTCGCGCAGCTCGCGCGCGGCGTCGCTCTCGGGCTTGTCGCGATCCTCGGCGTGCGCGCCGAAGATGCGCAGCGAGCCGCCGTGCGTGGGCAGCTCCTGCACGTCGAACAGGCGCAGGCCGTGCGCCTCGAACACGCGGCTGACGGTGAGAAACGAGAAGTAGGAGAAGTGCTCGTGGTAGATGGTGTCCCACTGGTTGTCCTCGACCAGGCGCATGAGATGCGGGAACTCCATCGTGATCACGCCGCCGGGCGCGAGCAGGATCTTCATGCCGGCGACGAAATCGTTGAGGTCGGGGACGTGCGCGAGCACGTTGTTGCCGAGCAGCAGGTCTGCGGCGGAGTCCTGCGCGAGCGAGCGAGCGGTCTCGCGCCCGAAGAACTCCACCAGCGTGGGAATGCCTTTTTGCAGCGCCACCTTGGCGACGTTGGCGGCCGGCTCGATCCCCAGCACGGGGATCTGGCGCTCGTGGAAGTACTGCAGCAGGTAGCCGTCGTTGGAGGCGATCTCCACCACATGGCTGTCATCGCCCAACTCCAGCCGCGCGGTCATCTCCTCGGCGTAGAGGCGGGCGTGCTGGAGCCAGCTGGATGAGTACGAGGAGAAGTACGCGTAGTCGGAGAAGATGCGCTGCGGCGTCTCGAACTCCTCGAGCTGCACCAGGAAGCAGCGCCCGCACACGAGCGCGCGCAGCGGATAGAACGGCTCCATGGCGTTCACGCGCTCGGGCGGCAGGTATGAGTTGGCCAGCGGCGAGGACCCGAGGTCGGCGAACACGCCGTCTAGGGTTGCGCCGCAGAAGCGGCAGGCGGTGACGCTCATGAACGCGGACCAGCGTAGCCAAAGCCCTCGATCTGGCCGAGGGTCACGGCGCGCATGTCCGCCCCCGCGCGCAGCTGCTGGTACCAGTCGACGGTCGCCTCCAGCGCGTCCTCGAGGCCCAGCAGCGGACGCCAGCCCAGGTGGGTGCGCGCGCGCGAGGAGTCGAGCTTGAGGTAACGCGCCTCGTGCGGATGGGGGCCGTCGTCGATGCTCCAGCGCAGCTCGCCGGGCCACAACTCGCCGACGCGCTCGACGAGCCAGCCGACCGGGCGCGCGTCCTCTTCGGGCGGCCCGAAGTTCCAGCCGCGCGCGTGCTCGGCGGAGTCCCACAGCGCCTGCGCGAGCACGAGGTAGCCACCGAGCGGGTTGAGCACGTGCTGCCACGGGCGGATCGAGTTGGGGTTGCGCACGCGCGCGGGCTCGTCGGCGAGCGCCGCGCGCATCAGGTCCGGCAGCAGCCGGTCCTCGCCCCAGTCGCCGCCGCCGATCACGTTGCCCGCGCGCGCGGACGCGAGCCGAGCGCCGTGGCGGCCCGGCGCGTCCCCGCTGGCGGGCTCGTCGGCGGCGTCGAAGAACGAGCGGCGGAAGGCGGCGGTGAGCAGCTCCGCGCAGCCCTTGGAGCTGGAGTAAGGGTCGTGCCCGCCCATCGGCTCGTCCTCGCGGTAGCCCCACTCCCACTCGCGGTTCTCGTAGCACTTGTCGGAGGTGACGTTGACGATCGCGCGCACGTGCGCGCCGTGCAGGCGCACGGCGTCGAGCACGTTGACGGTGCCCATCACGTTGGTGGCGTAGGTCTCCTGCGGCTGCGCGAAGGAGCGGCGCACGAGCGACTGTGCGGCCATGTGGATGACGACCTCCGGATTGGCGGCGGCGATCGCGTCGGCGACGCGATCGCGGTCGCGGACGTCGCCACGCACGCCGCTCATCCCCTCGCCCACGCGCGCGATGTCATACAGCGACGGCTGTGTGGGGGCGTCGAGCGCGAAGCCCGTGACGTCGGCGCCGAGCGACTGCAGCCATAGCGCGAGCCACGCGCCCTTGAAACCGGTGTGCCCGGTGACGAGCACGCGGCGCTCGCGCCAGAAGCCGGGGTCTACGTCCATGTGCGCCACGGGGCCGTGCCCGAGCTCCACAGCTGCTCGAGCTGGTTGCGGTCGCGCAGCGTGTCCATCGCCTGCCAGAAGCCCTCGTGACGGTAGGACGCGAGCTGTCCCTCGGCGGCGAGCGTGCGCATCGGCTCCTGCTCCCACACGGTGTGGTCGCCCGCGACGTAGCTGCCGATGCCGGGCGAGAGCACGAAGAAGCCGCCGTTGGTCCAGCCGCGGTCGCCGCGCGGCTTCTCCTCGAACTCGCGCACGAGCTCGCCGTCGAGCTCGAGCGCGCCGAAGCGGCCGGGCGGCTGCACGGCGGTGACGGTCGCCTTCCTGCCGCGCGCGCGGTGGAAGGACACGAGCGCGCCGATGTCGACGTCGGCGAGGCCGTCGCCGTAGGTGAAGCAGAACTCCTCCTCGCCGAGGTACGGCAGCACGCGCTTGAGCCGGCCGCCGGTCATGGTGCCCTCGCCGGTGTCCACGAGCATCACCCGCCACGGCTCTGTTTCCGAGCGGTGCACCTCCATCGCGCCTGCGGCCAGGTCGAATGACACGTCGCACGTGTGCAGGTAGTAGTTGGCGAAGTACTCCTTGATCATGTAGCCCTTGTAGCCGAGGCAGATGACGAAGTCCTCGATGCCGTGGGCGGCGTACATCTTCATGATGTGCCACAGCATCGGCTTGCCGCCGATCTCGACCATGGGCTTGGGGCGCAGCGCGGTCTCCTCGCTCAATCGCGAGCCAAAACCGCCGGCCAGGATCACCGCCTTCACAGCTGCGCAGGGTAGTGGACGGCGCTGCGGCCGACCGCCCGGCGGGGGCTCGCCGCGCCGCGGCTTTCAGCGCTTGACCGCGGCGGATGTGCCGAGCACGCGGCCTTCGGCGCCGAGGGCCTGCACGGCGAAGTAGGCGTCGCCGCTGCTGACGGCGATGGCGGTCTCGAAGCCCGTGCTGGGGCTGCTGGCGATCGGCGACAGCGACGACGGGCTGGGGCCTGCGAGCACGCTCCAGCCGCTGACGGCGGTGGCGCCGTTCCAGCTCGCGTACACGGTGGCGGCGGCGCCTTCGCCGGCGCGTACGGCGGCGGCGGGCGGCGCGGCGGGCGTGGCGCTCCACGAGAAGCGGTAGGCGCGGTAGGACTGGCCGGGGGCGGGGAAGTGCGCGTCGAACAGCGTTTCCCCGGAGGGGCCGAATTCGGTGAGGTAAGGCAGTTCGCCCCAGCCGACGAACGAGTCGCCGTCGGGGAGGAGCTGGTCGTTGCCCTGGCTGCCGGTGAGCAGCGGCGGCGTGTGCACGTAGCGGCCGGCAAGTTCGACGCTGCGATGCCGCCAGTCGATGCGCTCGCGGATGGCGCGCGACTGGGAGTGCTCCTTGGGGGTGGCGCCGTCGTCGAAGATGGTGAGGGTGTGGTCTGGCTGCCAGCGCACGTCGTGCTGCCAGGCGAAGCCGGTGCCGGCGCCCATGTGGAAGCTGGGGTGGTCGCCGCCGAGCCGCCACATCACGGCTCCGCTGATGTGGTTGATCTCGTATGCGGCCCAGGTGTTGCGGGAGGAGACGATGAAGTTGCCGTCTCCCCAGGGATCGAGCGACACGGAGTTGATGTGGAAGAAGTCCCACGGGCGCCCGCCGTAGGGGCGGGTGCGCGAGTCGGCGAGCGCGACGTGGCCGTAGGCGTGCCATTCGAACATGACCAGGCCGGTGGCGACGTCGACCTCCTGCAGGACGGCGTCCTGCAGGATGCCGTCGCGGGGCCCGCCGACGGAGGAGAGGTCGGCGTCGACGAGCGTGTAGGCGGAGATGAACGCGGACCCCTGGGGCGTGATCTGGGCTTCGTGGAGGTCGGCCTGGTAGCCGTTGCCGGCGGAGATGGTGCCGATCGGCCGGTAGGAGGAGCTGTAGATCTCGTCGGTGCCGAAGCCGACGCCCAGTTCACGGGAGACCCGGCCCTGCCACCACACGAGAACGGGCGCTCCGCGGTAGGTCTCGACCTGGAAGTCGGCCATGTCGTCACCCTTGGGGGCGGGATGAAACCACACGAGCTGTCCCTGTTCGCCGACGATCATGGCGCCCGCCTGCCCCCAGCCGGCGGTGGGGGTGAGGAAGATGTCACCGGGGCTGGCAGCCGGGGCGTGGGTGCTGACGAACACGGCCGGGGGCTGAAGCTGCGGCTGTGAGACGAAGCTCTGGACGAGACCGGGACGGGTGCGGTAGGTGCCGTTGCCGAACACGATCGTGTGGTCGGGGGGGCGGGCAACGGTGAAGGTGGTGCTGACGCGCTGGGCATGCCCCCGGGGACCCACGAGCGCGCTGGCGGTGACGCTCTCTCCGGGGGTGAACCCGCGTGCGGGCAGGAAGCTGGCGCCGGGAGCGCTCACATAGGCCTTGAGACGGCCACTGTGGCGCCCGCTGCGCGAGCCCTTGACCGCCACGTCGCTGATGGCCTTGGCGGGGGCGCCCAGGAAGCTGATCTGCGTCCGTGGCGAGGCGTCCGGGGTTCCGTTGAGCGGCGAGACGGCCACCGCGGCGGCTGCGTGGGCGGGCGCCGCGAGCGCAGACAGCGCCACCGCGGCGGACAGCAGGGCGAGCAGGCTCGCGCGCGCATCCGATCTCACCGTCGCCGCCACCCCGAGTCTGCGCATCCTGTTCGCCCTTTCAGCACGCCTTCGTTGACATCGCGATAACAGCGACGGCCCAACAATGTCGCGCTCGGACGACGCTTGCGTAAGAATTGCAACAACCGCGGACCGCGCACCCCGCCCGCCGCGCGACGGCCGTCAGCTCTCGTAGACCCCCACCGTGCGCGAGGCGCCGGTGGCGAACGGATAGTCCGCCTCGGCCTGGCACAGCACGCGGAACTGGTAGGAGGCGGGGCCGGGGAACTTGAAGCGGTAGCTCGCGTGGTAGCGCCCGCGCGCGTCGGTGCGCACCACGTCGAACTCCAGCCACGCGCCGCCCGGCGACCGCGCCTCGAGCACCAGCAGCTTGCCTCCGGCGGGAATCGGCCCCCCGAGCAGACGCCCGGCGAAGCGGATGCTGCGACCGACGCTGGTGGTGCGCGGCGCGATGCTGAGGCTGACGCCCGCGCGCACGCTGAGCGCGAGGGTCTTGACGGCCACGGGCGCGCCGCCGAGCTGGTCGCTGTACTGCAGGCGCAGCGTCCGCGAGGACATGACCGCTGGCAGTTTCAGGGTGAAGCGCCCGTCCGCGTCGGTGCGCACGCCGGCCATCGCTGCGGTCCTCGCGCCCAGATAGCGCGGCGTGGCGAGCACGCCGAGCTGCGCTCCGGCGATCGGCGTCCCGCTGAGGTTCGTGAGGCGCCCGACGATCGTCTCCGCGTGCCCGTAGCCGCTGGACAGACGTGCGCCCTTCGCCCCCCTCCAGCCGGCGGTGAGAATCGCCTGCGGAGAGGCGTTCGCCCCGTTGGGCCCGCCAAGGCCAGCGCGCGCGGGGTTGTCGACCGTGATGTTTCTGTCCAGCACCGTCGCGCTGTTGCCGGCAGCGTCCGTGACGCTGACCACGAGATGATGCGCCCCATTGCTCACGTTGGTCGTGTCGAAGCCCACGTCGGCGTTCACCGTCGCAGCGCACGGCTGCAGGTACAGGAAGGCCGGCGGCCCGCCGCTGGGGTCTTCCACGCTCCTGCAGCGCCCACCGTTTTCGTCCAGCGCGGTCGTCTGCACGACCTGCCCGTCCACGCTGACCATCGCCTCGTACACGCCCGATCCCGGATCGCTCGCGCTGAACGCCACATCGCTCGTGCCGCTGATGACCGGCGCGCTCGCGAGTTCGCCGCTCACGTTCGACGCGGTCGGGGGGGCGGTTTGTTCCAGGGTGAGGTCGGCCGCGTACAGGTAGACGGCGGCGGCGTAGCCGTTGGGGTCGCCGCTGCTTTCGGGGCATGTGTAGCCATCGAGGCCCCCGCATGCAGCTCCGGCGTACAGATGCGCTCCCAAATTCTCGGCTGGGACAACCACGAGATTTTCAGTCGATAGGGGTTCAGTCAATGTGCCCTTGCCAGTGCAGTTGGAGGCAGAAACACACTCCTCGAAGTAGCCGGAGCCGACTGAGCTTGCCAGCCAAAATTGGTAGCTGCCGTACAGTTGCCAGCCACCCTCTGTATCGCCGGCTCGCCATAGCATCGCGCTGGAAAGCGTGGCACCCGCCGGTGGAGCGAACGACCAAACGGCTTCATCGGCGTTAGACGTATGTGTTGTGTACGCCTTCAGCCCCGCCACCAACCCCCCGCCCTGTTCACAAGTGTCCTGCGTGACGGTGGCGGTGCCGGTCTTGCTTGGGCTCCACCCGTCGGTGGGCGCGCTCTGGCCGGCGGGCGTGCGGCAGGAGTACACCTGATAGGTGCCGGCAAGCGCGCAGGCGGCAAGCACGGCGCTGATGAGCAGGGCAAGCGCGCTGCCGGCGGCGGCGAGCGACACCTCGCGTGGCTCGCATCTGCAAATCCGTTCGACCGCCGCTGCCATCCCAACCGCTCCTGTGAGGCCCGCTGTCCCCTGCCAAATTGTTCCACCAGGCGGGCGCGGATGCGATCAGGTTACGAACGCGACTGGCAGGCGGGTGAGGCCGTAGATGCCGGTGATGCTGCCGAACTCGGGCTGGCCGTGGAGCTGGATCGTGCGCGCGCGTTCGGCGAGGAATGACAGCGCCTCCTGCAGCTCCAGGCGTGCGAGGTTGGCGCCGACGCAGTAGTGGACGCCGGCGCCGAACGTGAGCGCCCTGTCGCGGCCCCGTTGGGCGGCGATGTCGAAGCCGTCGGCGGCCTCGGTCGCTGCTGCGCCGTCGCCGTCACCGTGGTGGAGGTCGCGGTTGGCGGTGAACGCGCACACGATCACGACGGTGCCCTCGGGGAAGGTGACGTCGCGGAAGTGGAGGTCCTGGGTGGTGATGCGCGCGGTGAACGGCGTGATCGGCTCGAAGCGCAGCGCCTCCTCGACGGCGGCTCCGGCGAGCGAGGGGTCCTGCACGAGCAGCTGCCACTGCGCGGGATGTTCGGCGAGCAGCCGCACGGCGTGCGCGAGCTGGCTCTGCGTGGTGTCGACGCCGCCTGCGAGCACGTTGAACACGAGGTTGATGCACTCCACGTCGGACAGGCGATCACCGGCCTGTTCGGCTTGTATGAATGATGAGATGAGGTCGTCACGCGGCTCCTGCCGGCGCACCATAAGCAGACCCTCGGCGTATGCGTAGAACTCGTCGACGGCCTGCTCGATGTGCTGGCGCTCGGTGGCCATGCTGACGGCGTCGAACTGGCGCTGGATCCAGTTGGACCAGTGGTGCAGGCGCGGCGCGTCCTGCAGCGGGGCGCCCATGACGGCGGCGATGACCTGCGAGGGGAACGGCTTGGCGAAGGCGTCCACGAAGTCGCAGGTGACGGCGCCCTCGCCGCGGCCGGCAGAGCGCGCGGCGGCGTCGGCCCACAGCTGCTGCAGGAACCCGCGCATGAGCGGCCGGTAGCGCTCGACGGCGCGCGGGGAGAGCGCGGGGTTGACGAGGCTTCGCAGGCGCGCGTGGTCGGGGCCGTTGACGTGCAGGATGTTGCGGCGCATCTGCTCGTACAGCGGCCCCGCTTTGACGTCGAAGATCTCGGCGATCTTCATCCCGGGGAAGGTGGCGGCGCGGGTGCGCAGGAAGAACTCGCCGGCCTCGCGATCGAGCACCATGTAGCCGAACGGCGCCTGCGCAAGCCACCCGCGATCGCGCAGCGCGGCCATGGCGTCGTGGAAGCGCTCCCCGCGCAGCGACGGCTCGGTGTAGTCGAACGCGGGCAGCTGCAGGTCGCTGACGAGCGTCATCGCCGCGCGCGCGCTCGGTGCAGGCTGAGATGTGCGATCTCTATTTTTTGGGGCTCACCGCCTGCTTGAGCGCGGCGCCGGCGGAGAACTTGGGCGCCTTGGAGGCTTTGATTTTGACGCGCTCGCCGGTGCGCGGGTTGACGCCCTGGCGCGCGGCGCGTTTGACGACGGAGAACTTGCCGAAGCCGGAGATGCTGACCTCGTCGCCTTTTTTGAGGGTCTTGGTGACGGTGTCCAGCAGCGACTCCATGGCGCGGGCGGAGTCCGCTTTGGTGAGGCCGCTGTCCGAGGCGATGGCGTCGATCAACTGCGACTTGTTCATGTGTGTGTTCCTTTCAAGTAGATGTGCCCGGCGACCGGGCAGGGTAGCGCGCCAGCTTGGTTTCGGGGTTGAGCAGGCCCTTGGGGTCGAACGCGCGCTTGATCTGCTCGTGCAGCTCGAGTGCTCGAGGGTCCCACTGCGAGGCCAGGCGCCCGCGCTTGTGCCAGCCGACGCCGTGCTCGCCGGCGATCGATCCGCCGAGCGCGACGACGAGCGCGAACAGCTCCTCGCCGATCGCCTCGGCGGCGTCCAGCTCGTGCTCGCGCTGCGGGTCGACGAGCACGGTGGCGTGCACGTTGCCCTCGCCGCCGTGCCCCCACGCGCACGAGCGCATGCGGTGCGCGGTGGCGATCTGCTCGAAGCGCGCGAGCCCTTCGGCGAGCCGCTCGATCGGGAACACGACGTCCTCGCTGACCTTGCCCCCGCGCGCGGCGGTGACGGCGGGGTTGGCGCCGTCGCGCCAGCGCCAGAGGGCGCGCGCGTCGCGCGGCTCGTGCACGGCGAGAGCGTCGGCGCCCAGCAGCCCCAGCAGCGCATCGCGCTGCGCGAGCGCGTCGGCGTGCGAGCCGTCGACCTCGCAGATGAGCGCGAAGCCCGCACCAGCGGGAACCTCCGCTCGATGCTCGCCGGTTCTGCCCGCGCGCGCGCCCGGCGCGCCGGCGGCGATCGAGCTGCCCCCCGGGTAGGCGGACGCGAGGATGGCGAGCGTGGGCCCGTCGAGGAAATCCAGCACCGACGGTCGCAGCCCGGCGGCGAACACGGCTTCGATCGCCGCGCAGCCCTCTGCGCGCGTGCGCAGGAACACGACCAGCGGGATGGCGGCCTCGGGCGCGGGCAGCAGCCGCAGCCGCACGGCGGTGATCACGCCGAGCGTGCCCTCCGATCCGATCATCAGGCTCTTGAGGTCGTAGCCGGCGACGTCCTTGCCCGCCCAGCCGCCGACGTGCGCCAGCTCGCCGGGCGCGAGCGCCACCTCGATGCCGGCCACCCATGCGCCGGTAACGCCGTACTTGAGCGCGTGCGGGCCGCCGGCGTTGGTGGCGACGTTGCCGGCGATGTGCGACTGCTCGGACGCCCCGGGGTCGGGGCCGAAGAACAGCCCGTTCTCGCGTGCCAGCCGCTGCACGTCGCGCGTGCTGACGCCGGCCTCCACGAACAGCCGCCACAGCCCCGGCTCGAGTTCGCGCACGGCGCGCAGGCGCTCGAGCGACAGCACGACGCCACCATGGGTGGGCACGGCGCCGCCGGTCAAACCGGTGCCGCCGCCGCGAGGCACGAGCGGAACGTCGTGGGCATAGCACCACGCCAGCACCGCGGCCACCTCGCGGGCGTCTCCCGGCAGCACCACCGCGCCGGCGTGTCCCTCGACGCCGCGGCGGTTGGAAGAGTCGCGGTTGTACGGCGAGGACGGCGGCGCATCGAGGACGTGCTCCGAGCCGATCAGTCGGCGGAGCTCACCCACGATCGAGATGTGGGCGGGGGACATCGCCTATGCCTCTGCCGCGATGTGCAGGCATTCGTAGGCGGCGCATACGCGATCGACGGCGGCCACCACGGCGTCCACGTCGCGGGGTATGCCAGCGCCCACCCTAACGGCGCTCACCCCGCGCGTCTCGTGGTTCAGGAAGTCGCTCGCCGCGGCGCGATCGTAGGCGAGCACGGCAGGCAGATCGGGATGTTCGAGCGCGTGGTGCAGTGCCGTCACGCACTCGACGCCCTGCACGATGGCCTCGCCATCGAAGGGGATCACGAGCATGCTGCACCGAGCCAGCGCCGACAGCAGGCCGCGCTTGGACGCTGGGCTCGCATCGTCGAACCAGTGGTCGATCTCGCCGAAGATGGGCACGGGCTGGCTTTTCTGCTGCCAGACAAGCTCGACGCGCGCGGGTCGGCTCGTGGCGATGCCGCGGTAGCCGCCGGGCAGCGAGCGTCGGCGCGGCGCGTGGGGCGCGCGCCAGGAGCGCGCGCGGCGGTTGCGCTCTTGTTCGCAGGCGGGCGCGGTGCCGCAGTAATCCCCGTAGGGAGAAGGGCCGTGCAAGGGCAGATCGGCGTCGCTTCTGAGAAACCTGCGCGGCATCCCGATCACCGCAGCCTGGAGACGAACGCCTGGCAGTCGAGCCATTCACGCGGGTCCGGTCGCTGCTCGAAGGCGCCGTCCAGCGCGCGTACGATCGCTCCGAACTCGCCATGGCGGATTCCTACGACGACGGCGCAGCCGTGGTGAGACCTGCCCGCCTCGAGCCACTGGCGGCAGATTCGCGGGAAGTCCGCGGCGTCGAAGGTGACGAGGATGCGCCGCTGGGCGCTCGCGAGCTCCAGCAGGTCCTCGTCTGGACAGCCGTCGAGGTCTCGCTGCTCGTCGACTGTGAGCACGTCGTGCTCGCGCGCTCGCAGCGCCGCGCCGATCCGTCGACCTGACACGTGTGCGTCGAGCAGCAGCCGCACCAGTCAGTCGAGCTTGACCGCGATGACGTCGGCGTGAGGGAACTGGGCGCGAAGCTCAGCGAGCGAGCGACGGTTCAGCGCGATGAAGTCATCGATCTCCTGCGGAAAGCGCTCGTGGTAGCTGATGGCGGTGCGCAGCTCGCGCTCGCTGAGATCGCTCTCGGCGATCGTGCGCTCGAAGTCCTCGCCTACGTCCTTGTATGCCTCGATCACCTGCCACACGTCCAGGCTCGTGCCGATCAGCCAGGCGCGGCGGTCGTAGTCATCGCCGCGAAAAGCCACCCCGGGAACGAGCCTGGCCTTCAGGGCCTCCTCCGCCAGCGTCTCGACCACGCTGCCCTTGCTGCGCTTCGTACGCTTGGCCTCAGCGGTGATCAGGCGGTCGGTCTGCTCCGACAGGCGCAGGCTGAACGGCGCCGACTTTCTGCTCATGGCCACATTGTAGTGGCTGTATTACAACGTATCGTCCGAGGCGATGCGGCCATCGCCCGGCGGTAGCATGAGCAGGCCATGGCAGTCAGCCCCAAGCCTCGTGCCCAAACGAACAAGCCGGTACACGCCGGCGAGCCGCAAGCGCCAGGCCAGCCGCCGCCGGTGCCGGACGAGCGCTCCTTTCGCACTCTCTCCGGTGAGCCGCTGCGCGAGTGCTACACCGCCGAGGACCTCGCGCCGGGCGCCGGCGCGGGCGGCGCAGGCGACCCGATCGGCAACCCGGGCGAGTACCCGTTCACGCGCGGCATCCACAAGACGATGTACCGCGGGCGCCTGTGGACGATGCGCCAGTTCGCGGGCTTCGGCACGAGCGAGGAGACGAACGAGCGCTTCCACTACCTGCTCGAGCACGGCCAGACGGGGCTGTCGACGGCGTTCGACATGCCGTCGCTGATGGGCCACGACTCCGACCACGCGCGCTCGCTGGGGGAGGTGGGCCGCGAGGGCGTGGCGGTGGACACGCTGGACGACATGCAGACGCTGTTCTCGGGGGTGGACCTCGGCGCGGTGTCGGTGTCGATGACGATCAACGCGCCCGCGGCGATCATGCTCGCGTTCTACGTGGCCGCCGCTCAGGACGGCGAGCACGCGCCCAACGGCCCCACTCCCCCCGAGCGGCTGTCGGGCACGATCCAGGCGGACATCCTCAAGGAGTACATCGCGCAGAAGGAGTGGTGCTTCCCGATCGACCCGGCGATGCGCCTGTGCGGCGACATGATCGAGTGGTGCACGCGCCACATGCCGCGCTGGCACCCGATCTCGATCTCCGGCTACCACATCCGCGAGGCGGGCGCGACCGCCCAGCAGGAGCTGGCGTTCACGCTGAAGGACGGCCTCACCTATGTCGAACAGGCTGTTGCGCGCGGCCTGGACGTGGACGAGTTCGCGCCGCGCCTGTCGTTCTTCTTCAACGCGCAGATCGACTTCTTCGAGGAGATCGCCAAGTACCGCGCGGCGCGGCGCGTCTGGGCGCGGGAGATGCGCGAGACGTTCGGCGCGAAGGACCCGCGCTCGTGGCAGATGCGCTTCCACTCGCAGACCGCCGGCGTGTCGCTGACCGCGCAGCAGCCGCTGAACAACATCGTGCGCACCACCGTGGAGGCGCTGGCGGCGGTGCTGGGCGGCACGCAGTCGCTGCACACGAACTCCTACGACGAGGCGCTGGCGCTGCCCACCGAGGACGCGGTCACGATCGCGCTGCGCACGCAGCAGATGCTGGCGCACGAGACGGGCGTCACCAACACGGTGGACCCGCTCGGCGGCTCCTATTTCGTGGAGGCGCTGACCGACCGCATGGAGCAGAGCGCGTACGAGTACTTCGCGAAGATCGACGAACTGGGCGGAATGGTCGAAGCGGTCAAGCTCAACTACCCCCAGCGCGAGATCGCGGACGCGGCCTTCGCGCTGCAGCGGGAGATCGACTCGGGCGAGCGCATCGTAGTCGGCGTCAACAGCTACGTGGCCGCCGACGAGCAGCCGATCCCCACCCTGCGCGTGGACCCCGCGCTCGAGCGCAAGCAGATCGGACGCCTGAACGCTGCGCGGGCGCGGCGTGACGGCGCCGCTGTCGAGCGCGCGCTCGCCGCCCTGCGCGAGGACGCCGCGCACAACGACCGCAACCTGATGGAGCCGCTGCTGGCGTGCGCCCGCGCCCACGCCTCCGAGGGCGAGATCGTGGAGTCCCTGCAGCAGGTGTTCGGCGACTACGCCGAGACGCCGGTGTTCTGAGGCTAGGCGACGGCCACGAACGACGCCTGCCGCGAGACCGGCCGCTTGCCCCACCTGGCCAGCCGCGCGTAGGCGATCAGCTGCCCGAGGTAGTCGCGCGGGTCGGGCTTCTCCACGCTCGCGCGCGCGAGCAGCTCGGTGGCGCGCGCGTCGGTGAAGCGGCAGCGCACGTCGAAGTACGGCACGAACGTCTCCGTGCCCGCCGGCAGCTCGTCGGCGACGGGCACGAAGCGCACGGGCGCGCGCCCCGTCAGGGAGGAGTGCAGCGCGACGAGTTCGCCCGCGGTGAGCGCGCGCTCGGCGGCAACCAGGTTGTACACGCCGTGCGCGTCCGGCGCGTCCAACAGCGCGAGGATGCCGTCGGTCACGTAGTCGACGGGGACCACGTCGACGATCGAGTCCTCGCGCGCGGGCACCTCCGTGAGCAGCCCTCGTTCGAACGCGCGCATCGGCCAGTACAGGACGTTGAAAGCGGGGGTCCAGCCACTGCGGCGATGGCCGACGACGATGCTCGGCCGCGCGATCGCAAGCGCCAGGCCCTCTGCGGCGGCCGCACGCAGCAACATCTCGGCTTCGTGCTTGGAGCGCTCGTACGTGTTGCGGAATCGCTGCCCCACGTCCAGGTCGTCCTCGCCGAACTCGCCCTCGTGGCGGCCGCTGACGTACGCGGTGGACACGTGCACCATGCGCAGCGGCGAGCCGCCCGCGGCGATCTCGCGCGCCAGTTCCACCACGCGCTCGGTGCCCCGCACGTTGATCTCCCGCGCCTGCTCCAGCGGCAGCTCGAAGGAGATCGAAGCGGCGCAGTGGACGACGCGATCGACCGAGCCGACGAGCGCGGCGCGGTCGCGCGCGGACAGCCCCAACCCCGGTTCGAGCAGGTCTCCGCGCACCGCCCGCACCCGTGCGGCGGCGGGCGGCGGCTCGTCGTACAGGCACGCGAGCACCCCCGCCAGGCGCTCGCGCGCGCCCGTGTCGTCATCGGCGCGGACCAGCGCGATCACCTGCTCGTCGCCTTTGTCGACCAGGCGTGCGAGCGTCTCCATGCCGAGGAAGCCGGTAGCGCCGGTCAGCAGGATCGCGCCGCTCATGCCGGCGAGGAGACGGGCTCGACGGAGGAGGCGACCGCGGCCGGCGACGGGCAGCCGATCGCGTGGTAGCCGCCGTCCACGTGCACGATCTCGGCGGTGATCGCGCGAGCGAGCGGCGAGAGCAGGAAGCACGCCGCGTCGGCCACCGGCCCGGCGTCCTGTGCGTCCCACGCCAGCGGCGCAGTCTGCGACCACGCGTCCGCGAGTAGCGAGAAGCCGGGGATGCCGCCCGCGGCGAGCGTCTCGATCGGCCCGGCGGACACGAGGTTGACGCGCACGCCGCGCGCGCCGAGATCGCGCGCGAGGTAGCGGGCGACTGCCTCCAGCGCGGCCTTGGCGACGCCCATCCAGTCATACGACGGCCACGCGAGGCCCGCGTCGAAGTCCAGCCCCACCACGCCCGCGCCGTCGGGCGCCGCCTCGAGCACGGGCAGCAGCCCGGCGACGAGCGCCTTCAGCGAGAACGCGCTCGTCCGGTAGGCGGTCACGGCGCTCTCCAGCGGCGTGTCCACGAAGCCACCGCCGAGCGCGTCCGGCGGCGCGTAGGCGATCGCGTGCAGCAGCCCGTCGAGCGCGCCCCAGCGGCTTTCGAGCTGCGCGCGCAGCGCGTCTATGTCCTCGGCGCTGTTGACGTCCAGCTCAAGCACCTCCACCTCGCCCGGCAACGAGCGCGCGGCGCGTTCGGTCATGCGCCTGGTGCGCCCGAAGCCCGTCAGCAGCACCTCCGCCCCCAGCTCCTGCGCGCGCGCGGCGGTGGCGAACGCGATCGAGTGGCGGTCGAGCACGCCGGTGATGAGGATGCGCCGCCCGTCGAGCATCACAGCGGCAGGGGGACGAACTCGTCGGGGGCGGCGCCGCCGATGATCGGCTCGCGCCAGGACGGGGCGGGCGCGACGTCCCTGCTCCACAGCACCTGCACGCTCGCGCGCGCCACCAGCGCGTCCTCGTGGTTGCGGATCTGCCAGCTGAACTCGACGAGCCCGTTGCCGTCGTCGATCGGCCGCAGCGCCGTCAGCTCGCCGGCGACGTGCACGGCCTCGTTGAGCCGCACGGGGCGCTTGAACACGACGTCGCCCACGCGCCGCAGCGCGACCACGCGCTCGGGGTCCAGCGGCACGAGGCCGACGGCGAGCGACAGGATCAGCATGCCGTGCGCGATGCGCTCGCCGAACGGGCCGCGCGCGGCCCACTCGGGGTCGCAGTGCTGCGGGTGCCAGTCGCCGGTGAGCGCGCTGAACACGAT
>Ga0335075_10007340_pt1 | contig 16950 bp, 15 predicted proteins | sample Lox_Sample_24_FD_206723 | JGI IMG/M metagenome (GOLD analysis project Ga0335075, IMG submission 206723) | Soil microbial communities from Loxahatchee National Wildlife Refuge, Florida, United States - Lox_Sample_2.4 | ecosystem: Environmental > Terrestrial > Soil > Wetlands | place: USA...
TCGCGCTTCTGACCACGCCACAGATCACCAACAAGATCCTTGAGGTAACTGAGGGCGACCAGCCCATTGAAGACGCCGTTGCGGCGCTGTCATCGCCATAACCGCGGCGCGCTGCGGGAAATGCAAGCTCAGCTGCCAGTGACAGAGAGGGAGACACCATGCCTGTATCACTCGAATCGGGTTTCGTTCAACGAGTCTATCCGCTCGACGGCGGCCTCGCCTTCGCTCCAAACAAGGCTATGTACTCACCGGGCCACTTTGAGGGGGAAACCGTGGCTCTCTCCTGTAACGCCTTCCTGATACAGCGGAACGATGAATTTCTAATGTGGGATACCGGCATCTCTCAAACGCTGTTCTCCGATCTGGGAGGCAAAGTCATCGCGCACGGGATTCGTGGTATTGTGGCGCGGCCTCTCACGCACCAGCTTGCGCAATTGAACCTCACGCCGGCCGACGTATCCACAGTGATCCTGTCCCATGCTCATTTCGATCACGCCGGAAACTGTAACCTTTTCAGCAAGTCGCAATTCGTTGTGCAGCGCGCGGAACTCGATGCCATGTTCGGACCCGACTTCGCTCACTTCGGGTACATTCCGGCACTCTACGAATCGCTCCGAACGGGCAATGTACAGCGTGTCGATGGTGACCTTGACCTCTTCGGCGATCAATCGATCCGTCTGATCAGCACGCCGGGGCATACCCCCGGCCACATGTCCCTTCTCTTGCGGCTGAAGGATACAGGGCCGATCATTCTTGCAGCCGATGTCGCGCATTACGCATTCAACCTGGAACAACATGTTGTTCCTGACATGAATAGCAGCAAGGAAGAATCTCTCCGATCGATGGAGAAGGTTCAACGGATCGCCGCAGAAGAAGGCGCAACCATATGGCTCAATCACGATATCGATCAAAGCGCCACCTTCCCGCATGCGCCAGGGCACATCCAATGAGCGTGCGATCTCTATCGCGAGACGGCACTTCGGGCACAGCAGCCAATACCGAGAATCAGATGAATCCCTGGCATTCAGATGGCACGCAACGCGCCACCTCTGATGTCAACGACTCCTATGTTCGTACTTCAAGCTCATGGCATCGTCTCCCGGAAAGGCAACTCTCCGATCTCTGAGGCGAACGGGACAGAGCCGCGGCGGCCGCCTCCGCAACCGCAACATCCTGGTCGATGGTGCCGGCGCTGGCTCCCACAGCTCCCGCGATGGCCCCATTGACTCTGATGGGAATTCCTCCTGCAAAGATGACCACCTTGCCGGCATTGCTTTCCTGGATGCCAAACAGAGGCTTCCCTGACTGGGCGAGAGTCGCAAGATCCGACGTCGCCGTATCGAAGAATCGGGCGGTCACCGCCTTGTCGATCGCGAGGTCTATGCTGCCGATGAGAGCGCCGTCCTGGCGAAGAAATGCCAGGAGGTGGCCCCCCGCATCTACCACGGCAATGTTGTAAGCGATCCCCATGCTCTCTGCCTTGGCTTCCGCGGCTGCCAGCATTTGTTTTGCATCCTGGAGCGTGATGGTTTCGTAGTTTCTCGGCATGTTATTCCTCGATGCGATCCACCTCTGCGGACCAGTTAATGCCATGCGCCCAGCGCATGTAAGCGTTACGTCGATGCTGCGCCTAAGGAGAACCTGCATTTCCTGGGGAAGGTAAGTACCCGATTACTGCGCGCGCATACCACGTCTGTACAGTCAGAATCCTGAGCACTCAGTGAGTGTTCCCGGCACAGCGATCCGTGCACAACACTGTCTGTCAGACCTCTCCCGCCCGACCACCCCACAGTCTCTAAGAAGTGCCTGGGAAGTTTACGGCGCAGGTAGTTTCGAACAATATTGAGCAGCCGAAAACTGGCCTTCCCATGGCCCTCTCGCTCCAGAAGCGACTTGGAGACGAGGTTTGCTATGCACGCGGCAGCCTCGGCATCGAGCATCGCAGAGCCCGACGCGACCGCGATTGCTTCCTCCAGATCAAATCGGCCCTCCAGTTTGGCGAGTCTCAGCAGTACAAGCCGCTCATTCTCGGGCAGGAGGTCGAGACTCCACTCGAGCGCTGCTCCCAGGTTCTGGTGACGCCTCGGGCCGGTTCGTTCGCCGTAGCTGATCTCAAATAAATCCTCTGTGAATACGGAGGGTGATCCAGCAAATCCAAGAGCTCGGACGCGACGGGCAGCAAGCTCGATTGCAAGCGGAACGCCGTCGAGTTCCGCGCAAACCGTCCCGATCAATGCCGCTTCTGAGTCAGTGAGTTCACAATCTTCAGGTTCTTCGGTGGCTCGGTCGAGGAAGAGCTGAATCGCCGGATAATGCCGCAATTCGGCGGCAGTCATATTCAGGCTGCTTTGGGGAGTATCGAGCGCCGGCACGCGGAACACCCGCTCCCGGCTGGTTCGCAGGATTTCGCGACTGGTTGCCACTATATGAACGCGCGGACACGAAGACTGAATGAGTTCGACAAAGGCAGCCACTTCGTCGATCGCGCCCTCGCAGGTGTCCAGCAAGATCAGCATCTCGGCACCGCTGAGATGAAGCAGCAGCCTTTCCTCGACGTTGTTGGTCTCCGATCCAATGCCCAGGGCCCGTGCAACCGCCCGATGAACCTGACCTGGATCCCTGAGCGTACACAGATTCACCAGACAAGCGCCGTCCGCGTATCCCGGGGCTACCAGCTTCGCCACGGCGGCCGCCACGGCGGTCTTCCCGATACCCGCTGGGCCCACCAGTGTGACTAATCGATGTTCATCAACTTCTGATGCTACCTGCTGGACAATCGCGTCACGCCCGAAAAGATCGTTGGAACATTTGGGCGAATTCTGTCCTGGCTTCTCCCGTTCGATCGACGCGTTCATGGCGCCGTCGAGAACAGGTTCGACAAATCGATATCCCTTCCCAATCACCGTGGCAATGCAACTGGGTTGGGCAGCGTCCTCGTCCAGAGCCTTGCGAAGAGCCGCAATCTGAACCTTCAAATTGCTCTCATCGACAAATGTGTCGGTCCAAACCCGCGAGATCAGTTCCTGTTTGTCAATTACGGTTCCAGGTTTTTCCACGAGAGCAGTCAGTATCTCCAGAGCCCGAGCGCCAAGACGCACCTGAGCGCCTCTCCTCATTAATGCCTGCCGGGCGGGGATCAGAACAAAATGTCCAAAGGAAAAGCATCGAGCTTCCATAGAGATGTTCACGCTCCTCCTGGATGATCGGTCGCGAGGGCGACCGGCCTCGCCGCATCGCTCGTTGTGGCATCAAGCCAGTGCTTTTGTCGATTCCGGCGAGTTATGAACAATCTCGAAACGGCGATCCCGCCCCATACCCCAAGAAGGGCACAGGAGAGCTGAAGCGCCAAATGAAAGTCGGGGCTCACGCTGGCCGCTACCGCCCATAGAAAGAACCTCTTCTCCCATAATGCGCGAATCGGAACGCCCGCCCGCTTTCTAGCTTGCGAGTCGAGGACGGGAGAGGTCGTCGGGGACGCCCTCTTCGTAGTGCGTCCGAACTGATTCCAAATCCACCGATAACTTGATTCGTCACTCATGTCAGACAGCTTGCTCACGCATCCGCGGCATCTGAAACAACATTAGCGAGAACAACTCGGCGGGGAAATTCCATCTTCCCGCAATTCTTCGTCTCTCCCCGTATCTGTGGTGCGGACGTCGTCGCGTGTCGCGGGCTTGTCCGAACACGCATCGCGGCCGAAATGCGATCGAGACCAGAACACATTTCGACGCCGGCCGTTATCTGTCGGCGGCAGATGATCGGGAGCAAGCCAACAACTACAAAGCGGGATCCGCGTCTTCTATGGCTTTGACCAGAGAGTCAAAGTGATGGAATCCGTCGAGCCGCTGCGCGTTCACGAAGGACGTGGGAGTTCCATTTACGCCGCTGCGGACTCCTCCCGAAAAGTCTGCCTTGATCTTCTGGCGCAACGGATGCTTTTGGAGTGCTTCGGCAAATTCGCTCGCGGGCGACTTCAGCATTCTTGCGAGGTCGAACAAAATCTCATCAAGTGCGCGCCGGTTCTCGAAGATCAGGTGAGCAGCGTGCTTGTCATGCTTTGTCTCCGTGCGCTTTAAGGGGATTGAACGCCGCGGTCACGATAAGACGCCACCAGAGTAGATGGCGGGAAAAGGGCTGTCCATTCCATGAATGTGGAGACGCAGTGGTCTGCGAAACGCGCGGCCACCGCCATCCAGACATTCAAGAAAAATGGAATTGTGCGATCACACGAGCGCTCCCAATACTAACGGCATGAGCATCAGAGAGTATCTGCCAAGTGGTCCTTTGGGATTCGGAGCGGCGCCTCTGGGAAACATGTTCCGAAACATTCCCGACTCCGAGGCGGACGCAACCGTTGAGGCGGCATGGCTCGCGGGGACGCGATACTTCGATACGGCCCCGTTCTATGGAGCGGGCCTTGCCGAGATTCGACTGGGGAGGGAGCTCTCGAAGCACAAACGATCCGAATATCGCCTGAGCAGCAAAGTGGGCCGTCTCATTCTCAATGACATCGAGCAGGAAGTTCAGACTTTTGGCGAGAAGGGCGATCTCTTCCGGCACGGGCTTAAGAACAGGGTGGTATACGACTACACGGCAGAAGGGGCGGTTCGCTCCATCGAAGACAGCCTGAAGAGGATGGGTGTGGAATATCTCGATTTCGTATGGATCCACGATATTGCACGAGACTTCCACGGAGACAACTGGATTGCCCAATTCGAGATCGCTCATCGTGGCGCCATGGTTGCGTTAGCCAAACTACGCGACCAGAAGGTCATTAAAGGATGGGGTCTCGGTGTAAATCGGGTGGAGCCCTGCGAGCTGACGATTGACATGACGGAGTTACAACCGGACGCGTTCCTGCTCGCCGGCCGTTACACCCTCCTCGATCATGTTCAGGCGCTGCAGCGTCTTATGCCGGCGTGCGAAGCCAAAAAGGTGGACATTGTCGTCGGCGGACCCTATTCGTCCGGTGTACTGGCTGGAGGCACAAATTTCGAATATGCGCCGGCCAGTGCGGAGATCAGGGCGAGGGTTGAGAGGATCAAAAGCCTGTGTGATCGTTTCAACGTTACAACTAAGGCAGCAGCCCTGCATTTCGCTCTGGCCCACCCCGCGACTGCAGCCGTCATCCCCGGTGCCAGCCGGCCTGAACGCATCGCCGAAGACCATGCCGCGATCAATGAAAAGGTGCCCGCTGAGTTTTGGCATGCATTGCGCGAACAAGCGCTTGTCTCGCCGGTCGCGCCTCTTCCCATCGATCGAGAACGAGAGGGTTCAGGAGATCTCAAGAAGAAATCCCGGGTGGAGCAAGCTGGAAGGGCTGCCCGGCAACCCGCGTAACCGTCAGAAGGAGAATCCAGTGATGGCAAAAGAGTCGAAGTCCGAAATTGAAGCACGCAGATCCGCAGCGCACAATCAGCGCACAGACATTGCACCAGAATCCGTGAAGGAAATTTCAGCTGCCCTCACTGCGCTTCTGGCGGATGTCTTTACTCTCTATGTGAAGACGAAGAATTTTCACTGGCACATGAGCGGTCGGCATTTCCGCGATTACCACCTCCTCCTGGACGAGCAAGGAGATCAGCTCTTCTCGATGACAGACGACATCGCGGAGCGAGTGCGCAAAATTGGCGGCACGACCCTGCGCTCGATCGGCCACGTTGCCCGGATCAAACGCATCGCTGACAACGACGCTGATTATGTCACCCCGGAAGACATGCTCAGTGAGCTGTGGGAGGACAATAGGTCCCTGGTCCAGTCGATGCGGAGCGCACATGATCTTTGCGACGAGGCCGGCGATGTCGCCTCTACAAGTGTGCTCGAGAACTGGATCGACGAGACTCAACGCCGCGCATGGTTTCTGTATGAGCTAAGCAGGGATCGAGCATGAGCGGCGGCTCGGGACCCTCAACCGGCCTGCATTCCATTCCCGCGACCAGTGGGGTCCAACACAAAAGAGCCCATTGCAGGCACGACTGCAATGGGCATCCATTTTCCACTTTCCCTTGATCCGCTCTAGATCCCAACCATTCTCTCCAACCGCTCCGGATAGCGATCGCCCTGGGCGGTTAACCGCGCCGTCTCGTCGTCAATCTCCTTCATGTCTTCCGGGGTCAGTTCTACCGCCAATGCATTCAGGTTTTCTTCCAATCGGGCGAGCTTCGTCGTTCCTGGAATTGGAACAATCCAGGGCTTTCGGGCAAGCAGCCAGGCCAGCGCGATTTGCGCTGCCGTCGCGTCCTTCTGCTTCGCCTTCGCTTCCAGAAGATTGACGAACGCTCGATTGGCCTGCATCGCTTCAGGCTTGAACCGGGGCAGGTTGTGACGGAAATCTCCATCTCCGAAAGACATGTTTTCGTCCACTTTTCCGGTCAGGAATCCCCGTCCCAGGGGACTGTAGGGAACAAGTCCGATGCCGAGTTCTTCAAGCGAAGGGAGGATCTCCTTCTCCAATTCCCGGTACCACAGCGAATATTCACTCTGTAGAGCAGTCACGGGCTGCACAGCGTGAGCTCTACGGATCGTTTGGGCGCCCGCCTCGGAGAGGCCGAAATGCTTCACCTTCCCCGCCTCGATCAGATCCTTTACCGCTCCTGCCACATCTTCAATGGGTACCGCGGGGTCCACCCGATGCTGATAAAAGAGGTCGATCACATCCGTTCTCAGCCGCTTCAACGATGCCTCGGCCACCTGTCTGATGTGGTCTGGATGGCTGTTCAATCCCTGATAGCCTGGACTCCCGTCGGCCTTCGGAATGAATCCGAACTTTGTCGCAATCACTACCTGTTCGCGCACAGGCTCGAGCCCCTCGCCCAGCAGGTTTTCATTCGCGTACGGCCCATAGATTTCGGCCGTGTCAAAGAAGGTGACTCCACGGTCCACCGCCGCCCGCAGCAGCGCAATCATCTCCTGCTTGTCCTTGCCCCCTTCGTACGCGTTGCTCATTCCCCAGCATCCAAGACCGAGAGCCGAGACTCTCAGGCCACTGTTTCCCAGTGTGCGTTGTAGCATAAGTCACCTCTCTGCCGGGTGTGTTCTGAGAGTTGCCGTCGCCTCTATGGCCGGAAGTCATTCGGATCTGAGAGACGCGATGTCAATTGAGAACCGGTATTTCACATCCGACCTCAGCAACCGCTCATACGCCTCGTTGATCTTTTGGATCGGAATCACCTCCACATCGGCCGTGATGTTGTGCTTTCCGCAAAAGTCCAGCATCTCCTGGGTCTCAGCGATGCCTCCGATTGGGGAGCCGGACAGACTGCGCCGCCCAAATATCAGATTGAACGCAGAGATCGGCAATGGCTTCTCCGGTATGCCCACCAGCGTCAGATCACCGTCCTGTTTCAGCAGTTGCAGATACTCATTCAGATCGTGCTGAGCTGAAATGGTGTCGAGGATAAAGTCAAAACTCGTCCTGTGTTTCTGCATCTGATTCGCGTCGCGGCTCATTACCACCTCGTCGGCACCCAACCGGAGGGCATCTTCCCTTTTGTTTTCAGAGGTTGTGAACACGACCGTATGAGCCCCCAGCGCATGTGCAAACTTCACACCCATATGGCCCAAACCGCCCAAGCCCATGACTCCAACCTTTGCTCCGCGGGCGACGTGGTGGTGTTTCATGGGCGAGTAAGTTGTGATTCCTGCGCACAGCAGCGGCGCCGCTCCCGCCGGATTCAGGTTCTCGGGAACATGCAGCGCAAAATTTTCCGCGACCACCACACTCTCCGAATATCCACCGTACGTCACGCCGCCGAGATATTTGTCAGGAGAGTTGTAGGTCCAAATGACATTGGGGCAAAACTGCTCCTCCCCATGCTTACAGGCCTGGCAGGTTCCATCTGAATCAACCATGCATCCTACTGCCGCCAGGTCACCGGCCTTGAAATTCCTTACCGCCGATCCGACTTTCGTCACGCGCCCCACAATCTCATGCCCGGGGACACAGGGATATACGGCAGGCACTGCCTCTTTCCACTCGTCACGAACCAGGTGAAGGTCCGAGTGGCACACGCCGCAGAACAGGATCTCGATCTGTACGTCATGTTCGCTGAGGTCGCGCCGCACGATCGAAGCGAGAGCAAGCGGCGATGTTGGGCTGACAGCAGAGAATGCCTTTGCCTTGTACATGAGTTTTTAGCCTCCATTCGAGAAACGTTGCCTCGGGCGTGATGGGTGGACGGGTGCCAGCTGAATCGCCGCAATTTGAGCCTTCCAGATGCGGCTCCCGCAAATGTCACGATTGATCAGGGCCATTACGCCGAAAGTGGTATCGATCTTTCGACTACCCGGAGAAACCAGCTTCTGATCAGACTCGAGCGAGCCGAAGCCGTGGCTGGGCGGGCGACCGGCCCTTGAAACTGGCCATATCCTCGATTCCGCCGGATGCGCGATTTCTACTCGTGTCTGGAAACGACGGAACGATTCGAGACACTGGGTTCGCTTCCCCAAAAGTTCCTTCCGGCCTCTTGACAAGAAGGGCTGTCACGGCTTGTGCTGACCATTCGCCTTTCTTCTCGAGGCAGTCCATCGATTCGAGCCGCGTCGACATTCGTACCAAGGCAGCCAGGGAATCGGCCCTCATCTTTCGCATCACACGGCCACGATGCACCTGAAATGTGTTTTCTGTGATCCCGAGCTCGGCGGCTGCCTGCTTGTTGAGAAATCCGGCTACGGTGAATTGGAATACGTCCTGCTCTCGTGGCGTAAGGGAATCCCATCTCCTCAGCAGAGACAATCGTTCGACATTGTCGCGACGATGCGTACGCTCCATGGCAAAAGCTAACTCAACAGCGAAGAGCAGCCTTTGAAAGTCAATGGGCTCGCTCATGAAATCAACAGCTCCGTTCTTCATGGCCCGCACACCAGTGTTCAGATCACCGCTTGCGGTCACGAATATCACGGGCGGCCCATCTCTCTCCGCGAGCCTGCTCTGTGCCTCAAGACCGCTAATATCGGCCAGATTCAAATCGAGGATCACGCACGCGACTCGCTCAGAGCGAGGCTTGTCAATGTATTCCCTTGCCGTCACAAACACATCGGCGTCGATAGAGCGTGAAAGGAAAAACTCTGCCAAACTGGCGGCGCGCGTCGCATCGTTGGAAATGACATGAACGATTGGGGCTGAAATTGTTGGGGAGTCGATCGGGATCATGTGTGAGGCGCCGGGAGGACGCGACGGCTGAGTCGCAGGGTATCCGGGCCGCAGACGGGGAAAATGAACTGCTGGGGAAGACGCGAACATCTCTCTCTCCTGCCGGGTTAGCCACGCGACATCAGCATTGCGTGGTCTGCCGATGTTGTGCAGACTCCATGCGATCAGGCTGCGTTGTTCCTCCAGGAATTCGGCGGAACTGTTCGGCCGTCAGACTGCCCGAACCGAACGTTTCACTTTCCCGTCTCAATCGTTCGTTCTTGATGAGCAATTCGCACAACAGTAATTCCAGATTCATCAATCGAGCCTGCCAATATGCCCTTTCCGCTTCGCGGTCGGCATCAAACAATTCAGCTGACATGATGAGCTCCATCTGATGAATGCGTCGATAAACTGTGCCGGTTGTCATCTGATGGAATTCGTCAAGGGAAACGAGAGCGAATTCCTGACGAATGGAGCGTAGCTGTTTCCACTCTGAGAAAACAGACCCGATTGACTAGCTGGAAGCTAGCCCTTTAGAAGTAGCGGCAGAGTGCACATTGGCTCTTCACTCATTCCGGCGGCAGGATGAGGCGCCTTCCAAACATTTTCGAGTCGATCGAATACGCTCCGGGCCCCAGAACGAAGAGTGCAACGATGACGACCGCCTGGAGGGAGAATTCGAAGGAACGGATCCCGCCCCATGCTGGCCAGCAAATGGCGTCAAAAATTAACGAGAGGAAACTTGCGACAGGAGTGAATGCACCGAACATGAGCAGGAGGCTTACCAGCGCCAGGGCCGCAATTTTCCATGGGCTTATGTTCCCGCTCGACGAGATCTCGAAGATCGAGTCGAACAGCATTCCCATCACACCAAACCGCAACAGGAACAATGCTGCGCCGGGCAGTCCGGTCGGGAACATTGTAAAGAGTCGTTGCACCGCTTCATGATATTGCTGGCCCCGCCAGGCCCGATGGTCCGGTAGGGCTGGGATCGACTAGCCCTTTTGAGCCATCCAATGCCACCCGCTTCGTCGTATGATGAGGTTTGCCATGTGCGGACCGATTTGATCACCGCAGGGAGCACCCATGGATCCATCCCATAAGATCCGAGTCCTCGTGGTCGACGATCATCCCTTAATGGTCGCGGGAATCGTGGGAGAGATCAATGCACAGCCGGATATGACAGTCGCGGCTCAGGCAGCCGACGGTGAAGAGGCGTTGTCTCTATTCAGGAGCCATCGGCCCGACGTGACCATCATGGACGTTCGTATGCCAAAAATGAACGGCATCGAGGCGTTAGCTTCAATTCGCAGGGAGTTTCCAAAGGCACGGATTATTGTGCTTACGACCGCGATAGGCGATGTTCAGGTGCTTCGCGCTTTCAAGGAGGGTGCTGTCGGTTATCTGTTGAAAAGCTTAGTTCGGCGGGAATTGACTGAGACCATCAGAGCGGCCCACTCGGGTCTGAGACGAATTCCGCCCGATATAGCACAGCAACTTGCCGAGCACCTGGAAGACGATGTGCTCACCGCCAGAGAGCTTGATGTGCTGCGCATGGTTGCACAAGGAAAAGCAAACAAGACCATCGCCTCAGATCTCCAGCTCGCAGAGCATACAGTCAAGAATCATATAAAGAGCATACTGGCTAAGTTAAGAGTCGACGACAGGACCGGAGCAGTGATGACTGCTGCCCGTCGGGGTTACATCGACATCTGATCATACCGGCATTGCCGTTTTGCGATGGACGCTCGATTCCGCGACAACCAGATCGCGGTCTGCTTCATCTCCCGCGCCATGAGCTCAGAAAAGCCCACTTCTTGCCTGTCGAGATATAGGCACGTTGCGCGGAAAGAGTGACTTCCAGTTCGGTCCCGCCACCTAAACGGCTCCAGAGTTGGAATTCTGCGCCCAGTTTCTCCGCTCGTCTGCTCATGTTTTTGAGGCCAAGGTGTGAGCGAGGCGCATCCCCATGAAGGAGCGCCGGCTCGAAACCCTGTCCGTTATCCCGGACGCGGAACTGCATCTCGCTTCGGCCATAAGTTATTTCAACTTCAATCACAGTAGCCTTTGAATGGCGGAAGGCGTTGTAGATTGCCTCGCGCGCGATCTTGCAGAACTCCTCCGCGACAAGGGGATTAAGGCTCCGAGCCTGACCATCAGCCTGTACCCGATATTCAATTGGATACGCTGCCGCAAACTCTGCACAATAACCGGCAACCACTTTTTCAAAGTCTCGCTCTTTAGGCACCTTTCCTGGAGCGTCCAGGAACGTCTCCCGGCCTTCCGACATCACCTGATCGGAATCGTCCAGCACTTCATCCAGCGCGCGTCGGGTCGGGCTGTCTTCCGGAAGCCGGCGTGAAGCTGTGTGGAGACGGAGGAAGAGGCTTTGAACGGCCTGAAAGAACGTGTCGTGCAGATCCCGGGCAATCTCTTCTCGTTCCAACAGCCGTTCCTGATGACGAATTTGGAGGAGCGTTGTCAGATGTCGGACTCGGAATGCGTAGGCCGCCCATAAGGCGCCCAAAAGGAGGGCAAGAGACAACAGCCGGAACCACCAGGTTTGCCAGAATGCAGGCTCGATCGTGAAGGAGAAATCGGACTCCGGACCGTTCCAGAGACCGAGCGCGTTGGAAGCCATGATGCGAAACGTATACTTCCCGGGAGACAGGTTGCTGTAGACGATCTCGCGTTGTGATGCAGCATTGCTCCAGGTGTGAGCGGCCCCCGCCATGAAGTATCGGAGATGCGTACGTTGCGGCATCGAGAGGCTTGTTCCCGAACAACGGAACGCGATGTTGCGCGTCGTGGAAGGCAAATCGGCACTCCGTCCCAACACGGGAGTTTCGCCATCGATGACCACTGAATCAATCCGAACGCGAACCGGCATGCGATACGCATCGGCCATTCCAACGTCTGCGACGGCGAGGGAATGCGGCAGGGAGAGCCAGATGCGACCGGCCGAATCAGAAACGAGTGAGCGGTCCCGCCTGACCCCGTCAGTCTCAGTCAAGCCATCATCGGCACCATAACTCTGTACGTCGTCTTTCCCAAGACTCCCAGAAAGCAGCTTCGAACGATCGACCCGAAGAACCTGCTGGGTTGTTACGATCCACAAAAACCCGAGCTTATCCTGGCCAATGCCCAAAACTTCTTCTTCGAGTGCCGGGGGCAAGTCGCTTAAAAGGTCAATCTCTCCCTGGCTGAGGCGCGCAAGACCGCGAGATGTACCGATCCAGAGCAGATGGCCGGAATCCTCGAACGCGGTCCTTATGTTAAGGGGCTCGGTACGCGTATCCTTCGCAGTGTAGACAGTCCAATGCTGCCCATCAAAGCACAGCAGGCCGCTGGGCGAAGCAAACCACATCTTTCCGTCGGCGGTCTCCAGTGAGGAGAAAATAGCATTTGACTGAAGGCCATTGGCCAGGGTGTACGACTCAAAATTCCCGTGGCGCAAGACAGCCACACCTGAGCTAACGGTGCCTGCCCAGACACTCCCGTCCCGGGCTACTGTGACCGTGAAAACGCTGTCCTGCGGCAAACCGTCCTTTTGGGTATATGTGCGGGCCTGCCATTCAGGGCCGTGTCTTGTGAGTTCAGTCAGTCCGCCTCTCTGCCGTCCCAGCCAAAGCTCATCCCTGGTCCCATCCTTGGTTCCATCAATCGAATAGATCACGTCGTCGTTGAGGCCGGGGACCGCAACACGCCGGGTGATACCGTTTTCCAGATAAAAGAGCCCACCTGAAGTTGGGCCAAACCACGCGCGCCCCGAGTCATCGACAAAAATTGGACCACCGATCTCTTTGAGCGAAGTCTCCCGTTGCGAATAGGATGCAAACATCCCATCGCGCGAGCGTTCAATTTCTTTGGAGCCACCGAACCAGATATCGCCATCGGGGTCTTCAAAAATGGCGGAGACTCCCGGATCGTCTCTGTTCCGATAAAACCCGGTCACGACTCGAAGTCTGGAATCGATTCTATAAAGACCATTGTCCGTCCCCACCCAGAGGTTATGGTTGTGGTCGCGGACGAGCGCCAGAACCTGCGCCTTGCGCAACCGGTCGGGAAGCCCCAAATTGATCGAAGCGCCATGCTCCCAAAGATAGAGCCCGCTTTCAGACCCAATCCAGACTCCACCCCCGTCCGACGGGGCGAGGGCATTAACTCCGTGCAATTCCGCGTCGGATAACACCTTCGCGAAATTTCCCTTCTCCACTCGATATAGACCCGCGTCCCGCGTGCCGAGCCAGAAGATCCCCCCCGGCGATTCAACGACGGAAACGACAATCCCCCCGTTTCGCTCCGGAGGGAAGATGGGTCGGAACTGGCCATCCCGAAAGCGCAGCAATCTGTTGCGCGGTCCCCACAGAAGGAAATCTCCAGTCGTGTCGCGCGACGCAGCGGTGAAAGAGACATCCGAGAGTCCGAATTGCGAGGTTGCGTCGATGAAAGCACCGTCACGGTATTCCAATACGCGAGGACCGTCCAGCCGGACCCAGAGGCTTCCATCTGCGCCTTCCACAAGTCCTCGGACCGCCCCTATGCGCCTGTGATCCGTTGGGAACGTTGAAATCGAGGTGAAGTTGAACCCGTCGAACCGCACCAATCCACGGTCCGTGCCCAGCCATAAATATCCGTCCTTCGATTGAGCTATGGCATAAATCGTTCCACCGGGATATCCCTGATCGGGACCCCAGACAGTATGGACATACTGAGCGAGGGTTCGTTCGCTACTCAGGGCGAACGTGGGTCTTGCGCACAGGACGATCAAGAGAGCTGCAAGGCTCAACGTCGCGATCTTGCAGTCCGCCCTGATCAAGGTACGTATTCAAACCTCCTCACCAGAATCTCGACAGGGTGCCGCAGTCCGCTCCGTGAATGCTGGAAATCATAAAGAGCGAGGTGGACCGTTTCGTCGGCAGGAACGGGTATTCCTGAAGTGAACACATGGTCCATCACATCCGCGCCAGGTGACATCATGGCTCCTTTGGTGGCCCGGAACTCCGCTGTTCCGGGCTCCCACTGAAGTACGTAGGTCATCAGTCCCGCCGGCACATTAAAAGTGACGGTGTTTTGGGGAATGTAGTAGGGCTGCACAACGAAATCAGCATTCGAATGGCTTGCCTTGCCCCAGCGGCTCAATTCTATATCCATGTCAATTCGATCATCGCTGTCCTGGCGATCGTCACGGATAAACATAACCAGCGCAGCCGAAGGAGGCAGGGGTGTGCTTTCAGAGATTACAAATCGATATGTTCCATAGCCGAGGCTTCGCGGCAGTGCGACACCTGCACAGTGCCATTGATCCCCGTCCGGGCCCATAACGAGATGGAGGTATCCCTGTTTGTCGACCCATGAATTCGAAGCGCTGTTATCACACAATTCTCCTCCATTGAAGCTGGCTGAAGAGAGAACGCGCCATTGATAGCCACTGAACTGAAGCGTGTGAGGTTCGATTCGCGGCCCCGAAGAACCATGAGTCATCGCTACCGCCAATATGTTGTTGCCTACCGCCGGCAACGTCGTTAACTTCGCCGGCGGCCGATAGCCCGGCCCCACAAGGAGAGCAGCATAGTCGGTACCGAGATGGGTTGCCGTCTCCCAGCTTCCATCACTCCCAACGTCTGTGAATTCATGGCTCCGAAAGGGCTGGACCCACCACAGATTGTCGCCATGTGCATAGACGACAATTCTCATTCCCGGCTTTCCGGCAAGAACTGTCCCTTTAATTTGATCGAGCAGAGCTGGACCTCCGGCCTGGGCCGGAGGCACTTGTTCAAAGCGGATGGAAGGTCTGGGAGAGCTGTTTGAGGATCTGCATCCGGAGGAGAGGCCAACGGCACTAAAGAAAATCGCACATGAGAGTGCACTGTGAACCGTCCCGCGGAACGTCGCTCTCAGAGCTTTTTGTCGGGATGCTCGGCTTGTCTTCAGTGCCTGCATGAATTCTCGTTCGGGCTCGAATAACGAGGTGTGCCGAATCGTGTTCGGAGCCTGACCGTGCATGATCTTCGTTCTGCCTGGTGCAGAGCGTCGCGGTTGGCTTACCATTTCCACACCACAGTGAATTTCATTTAAACAGAACCACCATCCGTATCAGCGGATCAGCAGAGTGGTTTCTCTCGCGCCTCCATCGGGTTCTCCGAGGGCGGAACCAGACGAATTGACCCTGCATCTGCACTTGGTTTGGTACAACCGCGTCCGCTCGAATGCGCCTGCCGGCGGTCACCTGACCATTTGCTTGCTATTGAGTGGAGCCGGCTTCGAACGAGTCGACCTGATCCCATGGAGCAGGGATCCGGCGAGAACACTCCGCAGCCGACTTAGTGTGCCCCAGGCAATCTGGCCAGCCCCGTCGGGCTTTATGGTCCGCATAAATAACCGCTTCAATTCGTTGATCGAATTCATCGAGGGTCGCTCGCCGGGCTTGTCTTCGCCTTTCCTTTGCTCAGATTTCGTTTTCTGAGATGGCTCAGGAGTACGGCGGCATTGTACTTTAGGGTAGTAGCGCGGTAATCCTAAAGAGATTTCGAGAGGTTTTCCTGACCGGGCCAAAGGCAGATTTTCCCCAGCGAATTTTTGAAGTTCAGAACCGAATCTCCCCTTCCAGCCCGGAGCTGATTCGCAAAAAGGGCCGGCACATTTTGAATCCTGCGCCCACTGGTCAACAAAGATGACCGAAACCAAGATTAAGGTCCTCACCGTGGATGATCACCCCTTCCTCCGCGAGGGCATTATTGCAATCATCCGCGAGGAAGCGGACATGATGGTTGTCGGGGAGGCTTCAAATGGCCGTGACGCCGTTGAAGTTTTTGGCAAGTGTCGGCCCGATGTGACCCTCATGGACTTGCAATTGCCAGAATTGAACGGCATCGATGCTACCATTGCGATTCGTGCAAAGCACCCGAGCGCCCGAATCATTGTGTTGACCACTTACAACGGTGACGTTCGCGTTCGCCGTGCCTTGATGGCGGGGGCTGCTGGCTATGTCCTCAAGAACATGATCCGGAAGGAACTCATCGAGGCCATTCGCGCGGTGCATGCCGGCAGGAAGTACATACCTCAGCAAATCGCTCTGGAACTCGCTCAAAACTTCGAAAAGGATGATCTTTCGGCACGCGAGATTGAGGTTCTCAGGGCAGTTGCTGAGGGTAAATCGAACAAGATCATTGCCGATCAGCTTTCCATCACAGAGACAACAGTCAAGGCTCACATGAAGAGCATCCTCTTCAAACTGGGCGCCTCAGATCGCACACACGCTGTCGTGCTCGCGACAAACCGGGGCTTTCTGCCTTAGCGGCCAAATTGAGCGGCAGTCCTGTGCTTTCTTCGGTTGCAGACCTCGAGCTACGTCTCACAGGGGCTTAACGCAGTAAACGTCGAAATTGGCGGCCGGCTCATCTGATGCTGAATGCCGCCGTTCGAGTTCTGGCCGTAGGCATCGCGAGCGGTCTTCGGTGCAGGTTGATCTACAGACCGCTTAAGATGGTTCCTGATCAAACCGCGCGACCGCTCATGAGCGCCATCGCCAAATCGGCAATCCCGGTTGCAATAATGTTTGGCAGGAACAGGAACGATGCGACGGCAAGTATTGGGACTCCTACTCTGGTGGCCGCTGTTTCTTACATGGCAAGCCGGCGCGTCTGGCCCGGACCCCAATCGACCCATTAAACAAATGCGCCACGCTTCTTGGAGCGAGGCGGATGGCCTCGTCGGCTCCGTATTGTCCCTCGCCCAAACCAGCGATGGATTTCTCTGGGTCGGCACCTCCACAGGTCTCTATTACTTCGATGGCATAAAATTTGTCCTCTACCCAG
>Ga0335075_10007341_pt1 | contig 16949 bp, 11 predicted proteins | sample Lox_Sample_24_FD_206723 | JGI IMG/M metagenome (GOLD analysis project Ga0335075, IMG submission 206723) | Soil microbial communities from Loxahatchee National Wildlife Refuge, Florida, United States - Lox_Sample_2.4 | ecosystem: Environmental > Terrestrial > Soil > Wetlands | place: USA...
CGGCGAATCCGACCACGCAGGGAGTTTCGTTGCGCGGACTGGGAGCGAACGGCGCGAGCCGCGCGCTCGTGTTGGAAGATGGCATCCCGATCAACGATCCGTTTGGCGGATGGGTTTACTGGGACCGGATTCCGGAGCAGTCGGTGGAGAGCGTGGAGGTGTCGCAGGAAGGAGGGTCGAGCCTTTACGGCAGCGACGCGCTGGGAGGAGTGCTCGAGTTCTTCACGCGCTCGCCGGAAGACGAGGGGATTTCGCTCGAGACTTCCTATGGGAATCAGGAGACGCCCGATCTCTCGCTTTGGGCGGGCGGAGCGTGGCACGGATGGGAAAGCTCGTTTGCGGGCGAGGTGTTTCACACCGACGGTTACATACTGACACCCGAAGCTGACCGCGGGACGGTAGACACGAAAGCGGGATCGCAGCATGGGACCGCGGACCTGATGATCGGGAGGAAATTTGGCAACGGCAGCGACGTTTTCGCGCGCGGATGGTTTCTGAACGAGTCGCGCGAGAACGGGACGCCGGACCAAGTGAACAACACTCGGATGGGCGAGGGCGCGGTGGGCGCAGATTTGCAGTTGGGCAAATTCGGAGCGCTGACGCTGCGATTTTACGGCGACGCGCAGACGTACAACCAGACGTTTTCGTCGGTCGCACTGAACCGCGACAGCGAGACGCTGACGGACATTCAGGCTGTGCCGGCGCAGGGAGTTGGAGGGTCGGCGGTATGGTCGCGAGCGGTGGGGAAGCGGCAGACGCTGGTCGCCGGATTCGATATGCAAGAGGATATCGGCGCGAGTCATGAGGTGCTCGTTACGGCGGGCAAGGACAGTTCGGCGGGCGGGCACCAGCGGGACGCGGGCGTTTTTGGAGAGGACATCATTCAGATCACAACACGATGGACGCTGTCGGCCAGCGCGCGCGTTGATTGGTGGAGCAATTTCGACGCGTCGCTGCTGACGATTCCGTTCGGTTCGCCCGGGCTTGCGACGCTGACGCCGTATGCGAACCGGTCGTACAACGCGTTCAGCCCGCGATTGAGCCTGGTGCATCAGGTGAACGCGCGCGTGTCGTGGTCGGCGTCGATTTATCGGGCGTTTCGCGCGCCGACGTTAAATGAGCTGTACCGGTCGTTCCGGCAGGGCAACACGCTAACGGAGTCGAATGCGAATTTGACGGCGGAGCGGCTGACGGGCGGCGAGGGTGGCGTGTCCGTGAATGTGCTGCCGCGAAGGCTAGTGATTCGCGGAACCGGATTTTTCAACGAGATCATCGATCCGGTAGCGAACGTGACGTTGAGTACCACGCCCGCGCTGATTACAGCGCAGAGGCAGAATCTGGGCAGAACGACCGCGCCCGGAGCGGAGATCGACGCGACGACTTCCATTACAAATCATTTGTCGGTGGTGGCGGGGTATCAATACGTCGACGCGACAGTGTCGAGCTTCCCGACGGACCCAGCGCTGGTTGGACTGTGGGTGGCGCAGGTGCCGCATCACGTGGTCACGTTTCAGGCGCGGTACGACGATCCGTCGCGCATCAATTTTTCGGTGGATGGCCGCATGGTGGGGCAGCAGTTCGACGACGGCCAGAACCAATTTCCGCTGGGGCGATTTTTCGTGCTCGATGCGATGGTGTCGCGGACGATCAGCCACGGGGCAGAAGTCTTCGTGGCCGGCGAGAACCTGTTCAATGCACAGTATTTCACTGCGGCGACGCCCGTTCCGCAACTGGGATTGCCGATCACCGTGAGAGCGGGCGTGCGGTTTAACTTTTCAAAGCGATAGGTGCGCACGATGGGGCCTCAGGAATTAGAACCGCTTATGAACCGGTTACGTCGGATTGAGGGTCCAACCCCAAAAAGCGGAGAAGCCTAGAAAAAGGCCGCCGGGGTTGCGATTCGACTTTTCGCCGCGATAAGACGCGGAGTGTGTCTATCGAACCATTTGAGGCGAAAAATTACACCAGTACCTCAGGGGTTAAAACCCCTTGAAGCCCACGCATGTATGTCGGAGCTGAAGCTCCGACCCCCTAAAAACCGGATCTTTTTGTGGCGGAGATAGCGGCGTCGAGTTTCTGCTCGGCGGCTTTCGCCTGTTGGTCCAGAGTGTCAAACACCTGTTGCTCCGCGTCTGTCGGCCTGGCATACGCGAGATCGACGTCGGCGGCAAGATACGCGATGTAGCTGTGCAGCTTCGCCTCGTGGAGAAGCGTGCCTTCGCTGGACTTGATCTGGAGCTGGACGGTGTCGCCGATTTCGCGATCGAGATCGGCGAGCGCTGATCCTGCCTGTGCTTGCGTTAGGCGGTGGTCGCGGATTCCTGCCCGGAGTTTGTCGCGAGCCGCGATTGCTTCATTGATCTTCTTGTCGAGCTCGTCGAGCGAGTTGTGAATCTTCAGGTCGAGCGCAAGCCGCGACTGTAGGTCATCCTGGGTAGCCTTCAGCCGAGGGTCGAGAGCTACGTCGAACTGCTGTTGGGTTTTGTTGCCGCCGTAGTCGAGGACGACGGTATAAGTGCCTGGCACGATTTCAGGCCCATTGACGGTATCGTCGAGGCCGCCCGCGGCGACCGGAGCATGGAAGCCGGTCACGTTGGTCGCGTCGGGATAGCGCAAGTTCCATTGGAAGCTGTTCATGCCCGGCTCGATGCCGGTGAGCTGTTCTTCTGCGTACCTGTCTTGTTCCTGCTGGCTTTTGTTGGCGAGCGCCTCGCGTTCTTTCTGCTGCTGCTCATGCGATTCGTTCTTCTTCAGGTGCAGGTTGAACGTGCGAACTGTTTCTCCCTGTGCGTTCTGGAATTCGAGCTTGGCGGAAGTTTTGCCGTCGTAGGTCGCGGGAATATTGAAAAAAACGGTCGCGCCGAAGGCCGGATTGGTTCCGGCATCGGGCGGCGAGAAGTCGGGATTCGCGGCGGCATAGGCGTGGGTCAGCCAAGCCTTCTGCGGAGCGAACAAGTATGGTGAGGAGGCGCCAACCTGCGGATTCTTGGTCATCTGTTCGAGGACCGACAGATTATCGAGAACCCAGAAGGCGCGGCCGTGGGTGGCGATTGCGACTTGATCCTGATTCGTGTTGAAGGCGATGTCGCGGACTTGAGCCGTCGGAAGATTGAGCGTGAGCGGTTGCCAGTGCGAGCCAGCGTCGAAGCTCACGTAGACCGTGCTTTTCGTTCCGAGGAGGAGCAGGTCGGGATCGTTCGGATCCTGCCGAAGATCGAAGACGTATGAATCGGCTGGCAAGCCGTCGGTAATCGAGGTCCAGGTCTTACCGTAGTCGGTCGTTTTGTAAACGTAGGGAGTGAAATCGTCCTGCATGTAATTGCGGGCGGCGAGATAAGCGGCTCCGGCATCGCCGTAGGACGGCTGGATCGAGTTGACCCAGGCCATTTCGGGGAGGCCGGGGGGATTCACGGACTGCCAGTTGGCGCCGCCGTCGGTGGTGACATGCACGAGGCCATCGTCGGAGCCGGCCCAGATTACGTTACCGTCCTTCGGAGAAACGCCGAGGGCCGAGATGCCGGGAAAAACTTCGGCGCTTGAGTGATCAGTATCGATGGGGCCACCGCTTGGGAGTTCGGTCTCAGGTTTGTTGCGCGTGAGGTCGGGGCTGATCTTCTGCCACGTCTGACCGTAGTCGTCGCTTTTCAGCACGTATTGAGCGCCGACGAGCAACTCCTTCGGATTTGCAGGCGAGAAGAGAATCGGATGCGTCCAGCCAAAGCGATACTTCAGTTCGTTCGAGGCTGCGCCCTCCTGATAATGGGGCCAGGGACTGACTTCCTCGAATTGGCCCGTCACTTTGTTATAGCGCAGGAAAATGCTGAAGTAGCCGCTGCCGAAGGTGATGTTGGGATCGCCGGGCTGAGGGACGGTATATGTGCTTTCGCCGTATGCGACACGGTCCCAAGACGTGGTCGGGATCGAGCCGGCCGGATCGGCGCTGGGGCCTTCGAACGAGCCCTCGTCCTGTTGCGCGCCATAGATGTGGTACGGGAACTGTTCGTCGAGGTTTACGTGATAGAACTGGCCGGTTGGCTGATTGTGCTCGCTGCTCCAGGTTTTACCACCGTCGGTCGACACTGTTGCGCCGCCATCGTTGCCTTCAAGCAGAATGTTGGTGTTATTCGGGTTGATCCACACGACGTGGTTGTCGCCGTGCGGTGTGCGCAGGCGCTTCCATGTCTTGGCGCCGTCATGCGAGACCCAGAGAGCGTCAACTTGCGGCGCATAGACTGTGTTGGCGTCTTTCGGGTCGCCAAAAACAGCCATGTAATAGAAGGCGCGCTGACGCAGGCTCATGTCGTCGTTAACGCGCTTCCACGTCTTGCCGGCATCGTCTGAGCGAAAAACGCCGCCTTCTTTTGCTTGCACGATGGCGTATACGACGTTCGGATTTGCGGCGGTGACGGCGATTCCGATGCGCCCGAGCAAACCTTTGGGCAGCCCTTCGCTGCGAGTGATGTCGGCCCAATGCGCGCCGCCGTCGGTGGTCTTGTAGATGCCGCTGCCGGGCCCGCCGCTGATAAGCGACCAGGGAGTGCGCTGCGCCTGCCACATGGCGGCATAGAGAACGTCGGGGTTATTCGGCTCCGCCACTAGATTGATGCAGCCGGTTTCGTCATTCACAAAAAGAATCTTGTTCCAGGTCTTCCCGCCGTCTGTTGATTTGAAGACGCCGCGATTTGGATCGGGCTTGAAGACGTGCCCCATGGATGATGCGTAGACGATGTCCGGGTTTTTGGGATCGATGACGATGTTGCTGATCGAGTGCGTATCGCGCAGGCCGGTGTAGTTCCAGGTTTTGCCCGCGTCCATCGATTCATATATGCCGTCGCCAGGAATCATGTCGGTGCGGATGTCGCTTTCGCCCATGCCCGCGTAGACGATTTTCGGATTCGACTGCGCCACGGCAATGGCGCCGACGCTGGGGCTGGAGCTGTGGAGCTTGCCATCGGAGATGTTTTCCCAGTGGAGGCCGTAATCGGTGCTCTTCCAGATGCCGCCGCCGACCGTGCCCATATAAAAGAGGTTGGGATTGGATGGCACTCCCGTTACCGTGACGACGCGGCCGCCGATGTAAGGGCCAACGCTGCGCCATTTGAGTTTGCTGATGAGTTTGCCAGCGGGAACAGTATCGGCGATCGCCAGCGCTGCCAGCGAGAGCAGCGCTGCAACGATCGTGAACGTCATAAAAGCGCGGTTGCGTGTGTTGCGTGGCTTCCGATCAAGAATAGCGTTATTCATTTCGCCCCCTAGGCGAGGAAATCTATTCACCGCAACGGGTAGAGTCAAGAACCAAGTGTGGATAACGCCGGCGAAGTCGTGAGGCGCCGTAGATAACGAAAATGAAGCATCAAGGGTAGGCCCGTCACGGCAGGCCGCCTGCCAGGGCAGGCACTCTCCGAGTGGCAAGGTTAATGCCGGGCGCCCAGAGCGCTATGCGTGTGTCAGCGTGGGGAGGCCGATGCCGGGCATGTCGCTTCCGCGACCTTCCGCTAACGCAGCGCAGATTGCGTCGATTTGCTTTGAGGCAAAGCGCAGGTAGTTCGCCGCAACTGCCTGCAGGTTCGTGAGATTTTGAGGAGTGACGTTGTCCATATCCGGGGAAGCGGGATCGAGATTTTCGACTTGCAGCCTGTAATAGGTGCAGCCGGGCATGGATCTCAGTTCGTAATCGACGGCTTCGGAAACACTGTCCATGAAGACCGGCGCAATCTGGCGGGCCCATTGCAGCAGGCCCCAGTTTTTCGCAGTGGCATAGGTAATCTGGTCCTGCCTGTTTCCGGTGCCCACCGAGACGACGATGAACTGCGCGGCGTCGGGATAAAGCGCGCGCGCTTCAGCATATGCGGCCATGGCGGGATTGTTCACAAACACGCCGCCATCGACCAGCGCGTAGTTGTCACTGCCTCGAATGAGTTGCAGGGGCGGGAAATACGTTGGCGCTGCGGATGTGGCGCGGGCGATGGAGACGACCGGCCAGTTGTAGTTGGAATTTTCGGCGATGCGGTGGCTCTTGAAAAAGAACGGGACCTGACCCCGCAAGTCGTAGCTGGAAACCAGCAGGGGAGTTAGAGCCGTGTTGAATTGGGTGTCTCCGAAAAATTCCACGAGCGTGCTTTGAAGTGCGTCAGGCGAATACTTCGGACGTCCCAAATTTGTTATGGGCGTAATGAGATTCTTTTTGAAAATGGCCGGCCCATTTTCGACGTAAAGGTCCGCGAGCTCGGTCGGCGAATACGGCTGATTCTTATTGGACTGCGTGCCGATACCAAGGGCGATGATCCCGCCCGTGGAAGTGCCGGAGATGAGATCGAAGAACGTGTAGAGATCGGCGGCAAGACGTTTCTGGATTTCACTCAGGATCAGGGCTGGAATGATGCCGCGTATGCCGCCGCCGTCGATCGCGAGAACTTTAATGCTCTTCATTGGGCCTCCTTCCGGACGGCCGAATAATCTGGATGGCCCTTACTGGATGGGTAATGCTGGAGCGCATTGTACTCCGATTGTGTGCGCGCCGCGGTTCTGTCTGAGACAGCGATCACCGTCACCGCCGGTCGCTGATTGTTTTTTGTTGACAGGTCCCAGAGGAGTTGTATGATTATGCAGTGGAGTGCATAATCAGGCGGCAAGCGTACAGACGATGGCCGTACAGAAGAGATTCAGGCAAGGACAGATTTTGAAGCTGCTGAACAGCGAACAGGTCGCCAGCCAGGACGAGCTGCGGCGACGCCTGCATCACCTCGGATTGCGCGTCACGCAGGCGACGCTTTCGCGCGACTTGCGCGAGCTGCGGCTGGTAAAGACAGCCGAAGGCTATCGTGCGCTCGCGGACGCTGCGGCCGAAGAGGCAGGTCCTCAGGGCGGGATTGGCCGAGCGGTGAAGGAGTTTTTGCGCGACATCCGACCGGCGCAGAACATGCTTGTGCTGAAGACGCCGCCCGGCGGGGCGCAGCCTCTTGCAGCGGCGGTTGACGCGGAACGATGGAAGGAAGTTGCCGGGACGCTCGCGGGTGACGACACCGTGCTGATCATCACACCGTCGCGCGGCGCGTGCACGAATGTCCGCAGGCGGCTGGAGGAATTTCTTCGATGACCGCGGGTGGAAAGGTCGCCGTCGTCGGGGCAACGGGCTACGCGGGGTACGAGCTGGCCCGGCTTCTGGTACGGCACCCTGAAATCGAAAAGCCGACTTTCTATTTGCGCGATGCGCACGCGGATGTGCATTGCCTGACGCAGCTCTTCCCACAACTTCGGGGATGGGGGGAAGCGCCGTGCAAGGTGCTGTCGGTGGATGCGATCTCGTCGAGCGGAGCACAGACCGTTTTTCTTTCGACGCCGCACGAAGCTTCGGTTGAATTAGTTCCGCAGCTGCTCGCAGCAAATCCAGAGCTACGCGTGGTTGATTTGAGCGGGGCGTTCCGGTTTCAAGAACCCGGAACGTTCGAGCGCTGGTACAAGATGACGCCACCGGATTCTGCACTCCTGGGAGAAACCGTATACGGGCTTCCGGAACTTTATGCAGAGAAACTTTCGAGCGCCCGGATCGTTGCCAATCCGGGCTGCTATCCAACGTCGGTAATCCTGGGATTGCGGCCGCTGGTGGATTCGGGATGGATCGACATGCGGCGCGGGATTGTGTGCGACTGCAAGTCGGGCGTGAGCGGCGCGGGCAAGGAGCCGAAGCGGGAAACGCATTTCGTGGAAGTGAACGAGAATTTCCGCGCGTACGGCGTGTTCAGCCACAGACATACGCCGGAAGTGGCGGATCATCTTGGACTGGCAATGCAGGACTTTGTCTTTACGACGCACTTGCTTCCACTCGAGCGCGGTATTCTTTCGACAATGTACGTTTGGCTTGACGGAGCGCGAAAGGCGGATGAAATCGAGGCGGTCTATCGCCGGTTCTACGCAGGAAAACCGATGGTGCGGGTTTCGCCGGCCGGCAAGCTGCCAGAGCTGCAGGATGTGGCGCGGACGAATTTCTGCGACATCGGCTTCGCTCTGGACGCATCGGGCGAGCGGCTGGTGATTGTTTCCTGCCTCGACAATCTGGGCAAGGGCGCGGCAGGCCAAGCAGTACAGAACATGAACGCAATGCAGGGTTATCCCGAAACTTCGGGGCTTATATAGAGGTGCCATGAGACTTCTCGTCAAGATTGCAGGCGCGCTGCTGGAAAAAGAAGAGACGGTGCACTCGATCGCGCGGCAGATTGCTGAGCTTGCCCGCAACGGCCACGAACTGCTGGTGGTGCACGGGGGCGGCAAGATCTTTACGTCGACGCTCACGCGCATGGGCATCGAGAGCCGGTTTATCAGCGGACTGCGGGTGACGGATCGCGAAACGCGCGACATCGCGGTGATGGTATTCGCGGGACTGCTTAACAAGAAGCTGGCGGGTGCGATTTCGCTGGCGGGGCAGCCGGCGGTCGGCATAGGGGCGTCGGATGCCGCATGCTTTCTTGCCGAGCCGATGGAACTGGGCGACTCGGGGAACAAGCTCGGATTCGTCGGATACCTGACGGAAGTGAATGTTGATTTCGTGCGTTCGCTGTGGCGAGCGGGAGTCGTTCCTGTCGCGTCGTGCCTGGGGCTGGGCGCGGACGGAGAAATCTACAACATCAATGCCGACCACATGGCCGCCGCGGCGGCAGAATTTATCCGTGCTGACCGGCTGATTTATCTGACGGATGTGGCGGGCGTGCTTGACGGCGACAAGACTCTGCGGGCAGTGAACGGCGCGGAAATCGAAGACCTGATCCGCTACCACAAGGTTTCCGGCGGAATGATTTTGAAGCTGGAGGCGGCAAAGCGGGCTCTCGCGGGCGGAGTGAGCGAGGTGCGAATCGTGGGCGGAACACAGCCGCGAGCGCTTCTTGCGGCGGCAAACGGTGGACGCGCTCCCGGAACGCGGGTCGTTTCGGCGGTTCGACGCGCGGCGAAGTCCGTACGGGCAGGGCGCTGACGATGCCCAGGAAAAACAAATCGGCGCGGAAGATTTCGCCGGCGAAGATCCGCAAGACGGAAGAGCGGTATTTGATGAATACGTACAAGCGCCCGCCGGTCGTGTTCACGCATGGCCGGGGTTGCCATTTGTACGATTCGCAAGGCCGCGAATACCTCGATTTTCTCGGCGGGATTGCGGTCAACGCGCTGGGCTATTCGCATCCGCGGCTGGTGCGGGTGATTCGGCGCGAGGCCGGGCGCGCGGTTCATCTATCGAATCTGTTCCACAATGCGTATCAGGCGCCGCTCGCGCGAAAACTGACTGAATGGTCGGGCCTCGATCGAGTTTTCTTTACGAATAGCGGAACGGAAGCGGTTGAAGGCGCCCTTAAATTAGCGCGCGCTTACGCGCACGAGAAAGGCGCGGGCGGCGTCGCGCCGAAAACGCGCATTTTGGCACTGGAGAATTCATTCCACGGACGGACGTTTGGCGCAGTTTCGATTACATATCCGGCGAAGTATCGCGAGCCGTTTGCGCCTCTGGTTCCGGGGGCGGAATTCATCAGTTTCAACGATGTGACTGAGCTTGAATATAAGTTCGACGATTCCGTGTGCGCCATCGTGCTCGAAACGGTTCAGGGCGAGGGTGGAGTCTATTCCGTCAGCGAAGCCTTTTGGGAACGCGCCCGCGCGCTTGCGTCGAAGCACGACGCGGCGCTGATCGCGGATGAAATCCAATGCGGGCTGGGCCGCACGGGGCGCAAATTCGCGTACCAGAAATTCGATTCGTTACCCGATATCGTGACGGTAGCCAAGCCGCTGGCGGGCGGCCTTCCGCTGGGCGCACTGATGGCGAATGAAAAATTCGCGTCGGCGTTCAAGCCGGGAATGCACGGAACAACGTTCGGCGGCGGGCCTCTCATCTGCGCGGCCGCTCTCGAATTCCTGAACGTGGTGGAAGACGATAAGCTCATCGAGAACGTTCGCACTCGCGGCGCTGAGCTTCGCGCCGGCATTGAGAAGATTGCCGCGCGATTCGACTTCATTCGCGAGGTTCGCGGCGAAGGGCTGATCCTGGGAATCGACTTGGCGGTCGAAGGGGCGCCCTTCGTTCAAGAGGCGCTGCGGCAGCGGCTGCTGATCAACTGCACGCACGAACATATTCTGCGATTGTTGCCGCCCTTCATCATTCGCTCGCGCGACGTTGCGGAGTTCCTGAAGAAATTCGAGAGGGTTCTCGCTCGCGCGCCAAAGGAAGCGAAACGCTTTTCGGCGAGTTCCGCCGTCAAGCCGACTGAAATGCACGCACAGCCGGTGCTGGCCGGCACGAGGTAAAAACATGAACGCCATTGCCACAACGATCACGCTAACCAACGATCTTCTAACCGGAATGGAGTGGACTTCGGCGCAAGTGCGCGAGCTGTTCGACCTGGCGCGTGAAGTGAAGGCGCAGCCTGAGCGTTATCGGAGCGCGCTGGCGGGACGCTCGCTCGCATTGATCTTTGAAAAGCCGTCGCTGCGCACGCGCGTGACGTTTGAAGTGGGAATTGCGAGCCTTGGCGGCTCGTCGGTTTTCCTCGATCACACAACGACACGGCTTGGCGAGCGCGAGTCCGTGCCCGATGTTGCGAAATGCCTCGAGCGCTGGATACATGGAATTGTGGCTCGCGTCTTCGCGCAAGAGACTCTCGATGAGCTTGCGGCGAATGCGCGGGTGCCCGTGATCAACGCGCTGTCGGACCAATTTCATCCGTGCCAGGCGCTTGCCGATTTCTTCACGCTTGAAGAACGCTTCGGCGGGCTGCGCGGGCTGAAGTTCGCGTATGTCGGGGATGGCAACAACATGTGCCATTCGCTGATGCTGGCTGGCGCTCGCGTGGGCGCGCATATAAAGGTTGCGACACCGGCGGGATACGAACCCGATGCTGCGATTGTTGCGGAGGCGAAACGCGCGGCTCGCGAGACGCGCGGAAAAATCGAAGTCCTGCGCTCACCCGAGGACGCGGTGGCCGGCGCGCAAGCCGTTTACACGGACGTTTGGGCCAGCATGGGACAGGAGCAGGAAGCAACTGCCCGGGAAGCCGCGTTCGCGGGATATCAGATCAACGAAGAGCTGTTGTCTCACGCAGCACGCAACGCCATATTTTTGCATTGTCTGCCGGCGCATCGCGGACTTGAAGTGAGCGGCGGCGTGATCGATTCCCCGCGTTCCATCGTTTTCGAGGAGGCGGAAAATCGCCTCCACGTCCAGAAAGCGATTCTGCTGACGCTAATGAGCTGAGCGTGGAGCCGGCAGAAGACCGGAAATCAAAGGAGAAACCGTTGCCCAAGAAAATTGTGCTTGCGTATTCCGGAGGCCTCGACACCTCGATCATCATTCCGTGGCTGAAGGAGAATTATCCCGGCTGCGAGGTGATCGCCATGGTCGGCGACCTCGGCCAGCAGGAAGACCTGGAAGCCGCGCGGAAAAAGGCTTTGGCGACGGGCGCCAGCGCCGCTTATGTCGAGGACCTTCGCGAAGAGTTCATTACGAGTTACATTTGGCCGACGCTGCGGGCGGGCGCCGTTTACGAATACAAGTATCTGTTGGGGACGTCGTTCGCTCGACCATTGCTTGCGAAACGGCAGGTTGAACTCGCGAAGAAAGTCGGCGCGGACGCAATCGCGCACGGATGTACGGGAAAGGGCAACGATCAGGTTCGTTTCGAGTTGGCCGCGAAGGCGCTGGCCCCTGAGCTGAAGATCATCGCTCCGTGGCGCGAGTGGAAGATCGTGTCGCGCGAAGAGGCGATTGCTTACGCGCGCTCGCATAACGTTCACGTGGATCAGACTACCAAGAACATTTACAGCCGCGACCGCAACATCTGGCACCTGAGCCACGAAGGCGGAGTTCTGGAAGATCCGGCGAACGCGCCCGAAGAGGCGATGTGGCAATGGATCGCGCCGCCTGCGAAGGCTCCCGACCGTGCGACGACGGTCGAAATCGGCTTCGAGTCGGGCATTCCGGTTTCGGTGAATGGCGCGAAGCTCGCTCCCTTGGCGCTGCTCGATCAGCTGAACGAAATCGGCGCGGCGAACGGCATTGGGCGCATGGATATTGTCGAGAACCGGCTGGTGGGCATCAAGTCGCGCGGCGCGTACGAAACTCCCGGTGGCACGCTGCTCGTCTCGGCGCATCGGGAACTCGAATCGATCTGCCTCGACCGCGAAACCCTGCATTACCAGCAGATGCTCGCACTGCGCTACGCCGAAATGGTTTATTACGGCATGTGGTTTACGCCGTTGCGCGAGGCGCTCGATTCGTTCTTCGAGAAATCGCAGCAGCGCGTGACGGGCGCCGTTGGGCTCACGCTATATAAGGGGAACCTGACCGTCGCGTCGCGCCGGTCGCCCTTCTCCCTCTATCGCACGAACCTCGCGAGCTTCACGATGACCGGTTACAACCCGAAGGACGCCGAGGGGTTCATCAATCTGTTCGCGCTTCCCATCACGGTTCCGCAGGAATGGGAGGCGCCGCTCGCAGCCGAAGTGAAATGAGCTCTCCCGAACAGAAAATGTGGGGAGGCCGGTTCGAGCGGGCTCCCGACGCGTCGTTTTATGAGTTCGAGCGCTCGTGGAGCTTCGACCGCCGGCTGCTCCCGCACGAATTCGCCCTGGACCGAGCCTGGGCAGGCGCCATTGCCGCGGCCGGAATCCTGAATCCGCAAGAGCGAGACAGGATTGTGACCGCGCTGGACGAGCTCGAACGCCGCGCGCAGTCCGATCACGCATGGCTCGACAATTCGAAGGCGGAAGACGTTCATCATTTCGTGGAAAGCGCGCTGATCGAAAAGCTGGGTCCGCTTGGCGCGAAACTGCACACCGGCCGCAGCCGGAACGAAATGATCGCGACAGAGTTTCGCATGTACGTGAAGGACGCGGCGCGGGAGCTAAGGCGAAGTCTGGCGTCACTGGCTCGTGCGGTGGCCACACAAGCCAAGCGCAATCTCGAGATCCCGATGCCGGGAACGACGCATATGCAGCACGCGCAGCCGCTGCTGCTGTCGCACTGGCTACTCGCGTACGGCGAAGGATTCCTGCGGGACGCGGAGCGCGTCGAATCGGCTGCCGTTCGCGCGGATGCGTGCCCGCTTGGATCGGGGGCGCTCGCCGGGTGCGCGTTTCCGCTGGACCGCAATGTGCTTGCGCGCGATTTGGGCTTTTCGCATCCGACAGCGAATAGTCTCGATGCAGTGAGCGACCGAGATTTTGCGCTCGAATATCTGTTCGCGCTTGCAGCACTCGCGATGCATCTTTCGCGCCTCGCTGAAGACATGGTCTTGTTCGCCTCGCCCGAGTTCGGATTTGTCGAATTGCCGGATGAATATTCCACCGGCAGCAGCCTGATGCCACAGAAGAAGAATCCAGACGCGTGGGAATTAATTCGCGGGAAAACGGGACGAGTGTACGCGAGTCTTTTCGCGCTGTTCACCACGATGAAAGGGCTGCCGTCGAGCTATCAGCGAGATCTGCAGGAAGACAAGGAGCCGGTGTTTGCCGCGCAGGACCAGACGCTCGCGATGACGCAAATCGCGGCTGCCGCGCTTGCCGCAACGAAGTTTTGCGCCGATCGGTTGCGCGAAGGCGCGAACGATCCAGCGCTTGTGGCCACGGAACTTGCGGACTATCTCGTCCGCGCTGGAACGCCGTTCCGCGAAGCGCACGAGACGGTCGGCAAAATTCTCCGCGCGGCAGAGCAGGAAGGGAAGTCTATCCGCGAAATGTCGATCGAGCGGCTGACGCAGTTTTCGCCGAATTTTCGCAATGACCTGCGATCGGTGCTCTCGGTCGAGTCGGCCCTTAGCCGCCGCGCTAGTCCGGGCGGAACGGCTCCCGACACGGTCCGCTCCGCACTCGAGGATTTTAATCTGCGCGTTACAAAAGTTGAGGAACATCCATGACTGCTATGCCTGCTCCAGCGCTGACCCCGGTACCGGCGCCTTCATCGACGACGCCTGATTTCACTCGTTCGGGAGAATCGCCGGTCCACGTATCAAAACACGCGATTCCGAGGGGGTTCGCGTTCGGGGCGACGCATTGCGGGCTCAAGAAGTCGAAGCTCGACTTGGCGGTTTTCATCAGCGAGGCTCCAGCGTCTGCCGCTGCCGTGTTTACGACGAACCGCGTTCAGGCTGCTCCCGTCGTGCTTTGCCGCGAACATCTGAAGAAATCCGGTGGCAAGATACGCGCGATTATCGTGAATTCAGGCAACGCGAACTGCTGCACTGGCCCTCAGGGAATGGCCGCTTCGCGAGCCACCGCCGCGCATGTTGCACGGACGCTTGGCTGCCGCGCCGAAGAAATTCTTGTCAGCTCGACCGGAGTGATCGGCGCGCCTCTGCGCGTTGAGAAGATTCTCGCTGCGATTCCCGCGCTGACGCTAGCGTGCGGCGCGGAACCCAGCGCATTTGAAGATGTCGCGCGCGCGATCATGACGACCGATACCCGGCCGAAGTGGGCATCGGTTACATGCCGCATCGGAGGCAAGCAAGTGCGGCTGCTCGGTTGCGCAAAAGGCTCGGGCATGATTCACCCAAATATGGCGACGACGCTATCTTACGTCGTTACTGATGCAGCGATTGCGCCAGCGCTGCTTTCCCGCGCTCTGCAGCAAGCCGTTGGTCCGACGTTCAACTCGATCACGGTGGATGGCGACACATCCACGAATGACACGCTCGCGGTTCTTGCGAATGGCCAGTCGGGCGCGCGCCGGATTGCAGCGCAAACATCCGACTACAAGAAGTTCGTTTCCAGTTTGCGAGACGTTTGCGGATCGCTGGCGCTTGCCATAGTTGAAGATGGAGAAGGAGCGCAGCGTGTAATCGAGATCGAGGTTCGCGGGGCGTCGTCCGACCGCGCCGCGGATCAGGTGGCGCGAACGATTGCGAATTCGTCTCTGGTGAAGACTGCTTTTGCCGGTGCAGATCCGAACTGGGGGCGCATTCTTGCGGCGGCCGGTCGTTCCGGTGTGAACTTCGATCCCGAACGCGTCGACATCTGGCTCGCGGGTATTTCTGTGTGCCGAAGGGGGCGCGAGCGCGCGTTCGACGAGGGCGTCGTGCATGAGAGGATGCTCGCGAAACACGTGCCGGTATTGGTGGATTTGCGTTCAGGCAAGGGCCGCGCTCGCATGTGGACCTGCGATTTCACGCAGGAATACGTTCACATCAACGCGAGCTATCGCACGTAGTCAGCGGCGAGTATAAACCTTGGCGCAGGGAGCTGCTTCGACGGATATGATTTACGGCTGCCCGTGCGGGCCGCTCCAACTCCAGTTCGCGTACTGCTCCCGCAACTTCATTTTCAGGAGCTTCCCGACCGACGTATGCGGCAATTCCTGCACGAAGACAAATGCGTCCGGCAGTTGCCATTTCGCGAATCGGCGGGCTAGAAAGCCGCAGAGTTCGCCAGGGGACGCCGCCGCACCGTCTTTCAGCACTACCACTGCGATGGGCCGCTCCTGCCACTTGGGATGTGGCACACCAATCACGGCTGCTTCACGCACGGCCGGATGCCCGACGAGCGCGTTCTCCAGGTCGACCGAGCTGATCCATTCCCCGCCCGATTTGATCAGGTCTTTGCTGCGATCCACGATCTTCATGTAACCGTCGCTGTCGATGGTGGCAACATCTCCGGTCTTGAACCATCCGTCTTCGGTCCATCGGTGCTGCTGGCCGGGAGAATTGAAATAGCTCGCCGCGATCCACGGCCCGCGAATCTCGATTTCGCCGGGTGTTTCGCCGTCGTTCGCTACTTCGCCGTCCGGACGCATGATCCGCAACTCGACGAGCGGCATGGGCATTCCTTGCATCGCACGCTTTTGAACGCGACGATCTTCCGGTAAAGAAGCCATCTGCGGTTTAAGGGCGCCAATTGTGGCAAGCGGTGTGGTTTCCGTCATGCCCCAGCCGTGCACCACATGGAGATTCGACCGGTCCAGGTCGCGAATCAGAGAAGCGGGAGGCGCCATGCCGCCGCACAGGATCCGGATCGGATTGGGGAATTGCCAACGTGCCGGTGCTTTTTCGAGCGTGGCCTGTACGCCTAGCCACACCGTGGGCACTCCGCAACAGTGGGTTATGCGCTCTTCAAGGAGTGTGTTGAGCAGCGTCTCGGCCTCAAGATGGATTCCTGGAAACACAATGCGCGCTCCGAGCATTACAGAAGCCCACGGCAATCCCCAGCCGTTCGCGTGAAACAAAGGAGAGACCTGAAATACTACCGAAGACAGGGACAAATTCATCGCATCCGGCAAAGCGACCCCAAAGCTGTGCAGGACGAGAGAGCGATGGGAGTAGACAACGCCCTGAGATTGGCCGGTCGTGCCCGAAGTGAAGCACATGGCTGCGGCGTCATTCTCGTCGACTTGCGCCGCTCGAAAATCTTCCCGTTCCAAAGCGAGAAAGTCCTCGTAATCCTGAAATTCGGCGGCTGTCGCTCCGCAACCTCCGAAGGGAAAGACAATCACCCGCTCGAACTTTGTCTTGTGGCGAATTTTTTCGAAGACTGGCAGCAATACGTCGTCGACGAGGAGAAAGCGATCGCCCGCGTGGTTGACAACGAACGCCAGCTCGTCCGGATGCAGCCGCAGATTTAGCGGGTGTACGACGCCTCCGGCGAAGGGCACGCCGAAATACGCCTCGAGATGCCCGTAATGATTCCACATAAGCGTCGCCACACGATCGCCATGGCGCAACCCGCACTGGACGAGCGCCGACGCGAGTTGTTTTCCCCGAAGGTAGAAATCCGCGTATGTGTAGCGATGAACGCTCCGGTCCGGCCGGCGCGACGCGATTTCGGTATCTTTAAAGAGACGCCCCGCGCGCTCGAAAATGTGATTCACCGTCAGCGGAAAATCCATCATCGACCCGCGCATCTTGGCCTCCATTCAGTGCGCGAATCCTACCATTAGTTGCGCACCGTCGGGACATTCACGGGCAGCCGCCATAAGATGACGCCTGCTT
>Ga0335075_10007342_pt1 | contig 16948 bp, 13 predicted proteins | sample Lox_Sample_24_FD_206723 | JGI IMG/M metagenome (GOLD analysis project Ga0335075, IMG submission 206723) | Soil microbial communities from Loxahatchee National Wildlife Refuge, Florida, United States - Lox_Sample_2.4 | ecosystem: Environmental > Terrestrial > Soil > Wetlands | place: USA...
ACCGCGACCGCGTCGTCGACCTCGGCGCGCAGCCCGTCGAGATCCTTGATGTCGAGGTAGACCGAATCCAGCGCGAGGCGGCCGTGCGCCTTGGCAGCCAATAAGGATTGTGATCGGACGTGCCGGGCCACCTCGCGGTAAGTTCCATCCGGGTAGCGGTTCGCGGTACCGCCGAGCACCGCGAACAGATCCTCGGCACCCCACATCGCCGCGACCGCGTTGCCGACTCCGACCGTCTCACTAACTGCCAGGGCACCCATTGGGGATTCCACCAGAACGATGACGTTCAACGGCGCCAGCGCGCTGACCTGTTCGGGCGTTTCGCATTTGGGCAGCATCACGGTGTCGTAGGCCGTACGTTTGAGGGCCTCGAGGTCGAGCTGCTGGTCGGCGCTGCCGAACTGGTTGACACGCACCACAGTCCGGGCCGGGTCGAGCTGCCCGTCGACGAGCGCTTCGCGGGCAGCGGGCCGGTTGGCGGCGGCGCATCCGTCCTCGAGGTCGAGGATGACGATATCGGCTGCCGCCGCGGCCTTTTGGAAACGCTCGGGCCGGTCAGCTGGGCAAAACAGCCATGCCGGCCCGGGATTTCGCAGACCCATCAGGTCCCCCCGTCAGCGGCCTCCGGTGGCCGCATCCGCACCAGGGTCTTGCGGCTCGCGGTGGCGACCACGTCACCGTGCTGATTTCGACCGGTATGCGCGAACGTCACGATGCCCTCCCCCGGACGGCTTTTTGACTCCCGCTTCTCGGTGATCACGGTCTCGGCGTACAGCGTGTCGCCATGGAACAGCGGTTTGGGGAAGGCGATATCGGAAAAGCCGAGATTGCCGACGATGGTGCCTTGCGTCAGCTGCGCGACCGACAAACCGACCAGGGTGGACAGGGTGAACATCGAGTTCACCAGCCGTTGATTGAACGGCGGTAACGCGTCGGAGAACGCGGCATCCAGGTGCAGCGCTTGGGTATTCATGGTCAGCGTCGTGAACAACACATTGTCGGCCTCGGTGATGGTTCGCCCCGGGCGATGCAGGTACCGCACGCCGGTTTCGAATTCTTCGAACCACAACCCGCGCTGGATTATCGTCTTGGCAGGATGCTCCCCGTTCGGATCGGTCACAGGCCAACCTCTCGCGCGATCAGCATCAACTGCACTTCGCTGGTGCCCTCACCTATTTCCAAAATCTTGCTGTCCCGGTAGTGGCGGGCAACCGTGAATTCGTTGATAAACCCGTAGCCGCCATGGATTTGGGTGGCATCGCGGGCGTTGTCCATCGCCGCCTCGCTGGCCACCAATTTGGCGATCGCCGCCTGCTTCTTGAACGGCTTACCGGCCAGCATCAGCGCAGCGGCGTCGTAGTAGGCGGTGCGAGCGGTGTGAGCGCGAGCCTCCATCCGCGCGATAGTGAATGCGATGGACTGGTATCGGCCGATTGGTTGCCCGAAGGCTTCGCGTTCCCTTGCGTACTTGACGCTCTCGTCGACACAACCCTGCGCGGCTCCGGTGGACAATGCGGCGATCGCGATGCGGCCCTCGTCGAGAATCCGCAGGAAGTTGGCGTACCCGCGGCCACGTTCGCCGAGCAGATTATCCTCGGGCACGCGCACGTCGTCGAAGCTCAGCGGATGGGTGTCCGAGGCTTTCCAGCCGACCTTGTCGTAGGCCGGCTCCACGGTGAACCCCGGTGTGGGTACCGGAACCAGGATCGACGAGATCTCCTTTTTGCCGTCCCGCTCGCCGGTGACCGCGGTGACCGTCACCAGCTTGGTGATGTCGGTGCCGGAGTTGGTTATGAACTGCTTGGACCCGTTGATCACCCAATGGCCGTCGTCGAGATGCGCGGTGGTCTTGGTTGCGCCGGCGTCGCTGCCGCCACCGGGCTCGGTCAGCCCGAACGCGCCGAGGGCACGCCCACTTGCCAACTGCGGCAGCCATTCCCGCTTCTGCGCCTCGGTGCCGAACCGGTACACCGGCATGGCACCCAGCGAGACGCCGGCCTCTAGCGTGATGGCCACGCTTTGGTCGACCTTGCCCAATTCCTCCAAGGCAAGGCACAAGGCGAAGTAGTCGCCGCCCATTCCCCCCCACTCTTCTGGGAAGGGAAGACCGAACAGGCCCATCTCTGCCATGCCGGCGACCACCTGGTATGGGAATGAGTGTTCGGCGTCGTGGCGTGCGGCCACCGGTGCGACGACGCTCTGGGCGAAGTCACGGACCGTCTTGGCCAACTGCTGGTACTCGTCCGGGAGCGTCCCGGTGGACAGGAAGTCAGTCATTTGTCCTCTGCCTTTGCGTTGCTATTAGCGGTTATTCGGGCCAGCGGTTGGCCCACTTTGACCTGATCGCCAGCCACGACGAGAAGTTCGACCACACCGTCGACGGGCGCCGTCAGGGTGTGCTCCATCTTCATCGCCTCGACCGTCACGATGACGGTTCCGGCCTCGACTTCCGCGCCGTCGTCGACACTGACCGCGACGACCGTCCCGGGCATCGGGCTGGCCAATTCGGCGTCGCCGCTGCGCTCGTCGTCCGGGCGCACCGGCGCCTCGCGAACCTCCTCGAGCACCGCGGTGACTCCGCCGCCGGCCAGCCAGATCTTGCTGTCCGTCGTGGCGACGGTGTACTCGCTCCGCAAACCGTCCAGTGTTACCACCAGAAAGTGGCCTGTCAGATCGGCCTGCAGCGAGCGGGATTCGCCATCCTCGATGCGGACTTCGGCGGAGTCCGGGTCACCGGTGATGTGGACGTGGTCGGTGCGTTCGCCGGCGCGTAGCCGGATGCTTACCGGCGCTCTGGCCCCGACCCGCCAGCCGGATGGCACCTGCCACAGGTCCGCGCCCGGCGCGGGGAAGAGCCGTAGCCAATGGCAAGCCGCGGCAGCGATGAACTGCGCGTCGGTCGGCGCCGCAGCGACGAAATCGCCGGCCCGTCGATCCAAGAGCCCGGTGTCGAGCCGACCCGCGGCAACGTCGGAATCGGCCAGCAGGAAACGGGCGAACTCGATGTTGGTGACAACGCCGAGCACTGCGGTGTCCGCCAGGGCCCGGTCGAGCGTCCGCAGCGCGGCTGCCCGATCGGCGCCATGCGCGACCACCTTCGCCAGCATCGGGTCGTAGTCGCTGCCGACGACCATGCCCGCGGACAGGCCCGAATCGACTCGCATCCCCGCTGCCTCCGGTTCCACCACCGCCAACACATCGCCGCCGGTGGGCAGGAAGCCGCGTGCAGGGTCCTCGGCATAGACCCGCGCTTCAATCGCGTGCCCGTGCAAGGCAATATCAGCCTGAGCCACGGTCAGCTTCTCCCCGGCCGCGATCCGGACCTGCCATTCGACCAGATCCCAGCCCGTCACCATCTCGGTGACCGGGTGCTCGACCTGGAGCCGGGTGTTCATCTCCATGAAGAAGAATTCGTCGGGCCGGTCAGCCGAAACGATGAACTCCACCGTCCCGGCGCCGGTGTAATCCACGCTGCGGGCGGTATCACAGGCGGCGGCGCCGATCCGGGCCCGCGTCGCGGCGTCCAGCAGCGGCGACGGCGCCTCTTCGATGACCTTCTGGTGCCGCCGCTGCAGGCTGCACTCCCGCTCGCCGAGGTGCACCACGTTGCCGTACCCGTCGGCCAGCACCTGAACTTCGATATGCCTGGGGCGCAACACGAACCGCTCAAGGAACAGTGTGTCGTCGCCAAACGCGGCCGCCGATTCCCGACGGGCACTGACCAGCGCTGCGGGCAGGTCAGCCGGCCGGTCGACCATGCGCATGCCCTTGCCACCGCCACCGGCAGACGGTTTGACCAGCACCGGGTAGCCGATCTGATCAGCGGCCGCGATCAGCTCATCGTCGGTGAGTCCGGGTCGCGCGATACCGGGAACCACGGGCACGCCGAACGCCGACACGGTGCTCTTGGCGGCGATCTTGTCCCCCATTGTTTGAATGGCAGCCACCGGCGGGCCGATGAACGTCACCCCGGCAGATGTCAGCGCAGCCGCGAAATCAGCATTCTCCGAAAGGAATCCGTAGCCGGGGTGAACAGCCTTGGCTCCGGTGCGCACAGCCGCGTCGACGACCGCGGGGATGTTGAGGTAGCTGTCACGCGCGGGCGCCGGCCCGATTGCCACCGCCAGGTCGGCCTCGGCGACATGGCGTGCGTCGGTGTCGGCGTCGCTGTAGACGGCCACCGACCGGATGCCCATCGCCTTCAGCGTCCGGATCACCCGGACGGCGATCTCACCCCGGTTGGCGACCAGAACAGTATCGAAGCTCATCGCATTCACATCCGGAAGACGCCGTAGGAGACCGGCTCGACGGGCGCATTCGCCACAACCGAAAGCGCAAGACCCACAACGGTTCTGGTGTCAGCAGGATCGATCACGCCGTCGTCCCAGAGTCGGGCCGTCGAGTAGTACGGATTGCCCTGCTGTTCGTACTGATCGCGGATCGGCGCCTTGAACGTCTCTTCCTCCTCGGCGCTCATCTCCCCGCGAACCGTCGCCAGCACCGACGCCGCCTGCTCGCCACCCATGACCGAGATCCGGGCGTTGGGCCACATCCATAGGAAGCGCGGCGAATACGCGCGTCCACACATCGAATAATTGCCCGCCCCGTACGATCCGCCGATCACCACGGTGAGCTTGGGCACTCGTGCGCACGCCACCGCGGTCACCATCTTGGCGCCGTGTTTGGCGATACCGCCGGCCTCATAGTCACGGCCCACCATGAAGCCGGAGATGTTCTGCAGGAACAACAACGGCACCAACCGTTTGTCGCACAACTCGATGAAATGCGCTCCCTTAAGCGCGGATTCACTGAATAGCACACCGTTGTTGGCGACGATTCCGACCGGATGACCGTGAATTCGCGCGAAGCCAGTGACCAGCGTGCTGCCGTACTCCGCCTTGAACTCGCCGAATTCGCCCCCGTCGACGAGCCGAGTGATGACGTCGTGCACGTCGTAGGGAGTCCGCGCGTCCACCGGGACGACGTCGTAGAGCTCGGTTTGGTCGGCGATCGGATCCACGGTCGGCCGCACATCCCAGATCGGCGGTTGGCGCGGGCCCAGGGTGGCGACAATGCGCCGGATGATGCGCAACGCGTCCCGGTCGTCATGAGCAAGGTGATCAGTGACGCCCGAGGTTTTGGAGTGCAGATCACCGCCGCCGAGCTCCTCGGCGGTGACCACTTCCCCGGTGGCGGCCTTCACCAGCGGCGGGCCGCCAAGGAAGATGGTGCCCTGGTTGCGGACGATCACCGCCTCGTCACTCATCGCCGGCACGTAAGCGCCACCGGCGGTGCAGGATCCGAGCACGGCAGCGATCTGCGGGATGCCCTCAGAGCTGAGTTTGGCCTGGTTGTAGAAGATGCGGCCGAAGTGCTCGCGGTCGGGAAACACCTCGTCCTGGCGCGGCAGGAAGGCGCCGCCGGAGTCGACGAGGTAGATGCAGGGCAGCCGGTTCTGGCCGGCGATCTCTTGGGCGCGCAGGTGTTTTTTGACCGTAATCGGGTAGTAGGTACCGCCTTTGACCGTTGCGTCGTTTGCCACGATCATGCATTCACGGCCGGAAATCCGGCCGATGCCGGTGATGATGCTTGCGCCCGGGCACTCGTCGTCGTACATGCCGTCGGCGGCCAACGGCGCAATTTCGAGCAACGGACTGCCGGGGTCGAGCAGGCCGTCGACTCGGTCACGGGGCAGCAGTTTGCCCCGGTCGACGTGGCGTGTGCGAGCACGTTCCGGGCCACCCAGCGCAGCCGCGGCCAGCTTGTCGCGCAGCTGGGCGACAAGTGCCCGGTGCGCTTCGCGGTTTTCCGCCGCAGAGGTCATCGCATGCACACCAATTTCGGTTAATGATCACTAACTCGTGATATGTTAGTGGCGATTAACCGAAGTGTCCAGCACGAGTTGTCGCGGGAGGCCGTCATGGCGGTGTCTGCTGCGGCCGACCACGGCGATCGCACCGGCCACGCCCAGGCGCCGAATCGCCGCAGTCGGCGCAAGTCTGATCGCCGCTTGCAACTGCTGTCGGCCGCCGAGCGGCTGTTCGCCGAACGCGGATTCCTGGCCGTGCGCCTGGAAGACATCGGCGCGGCAGCCGGGGTCAGCGGCCCAGCGATCTACCGGCACTTCCCCAACAAGGAGTCGCTGCTGGTCGAGTTGTTGGTCGGCATCAGCACCCGTCTGCTCGCGGGTGCGCGAGAGGTCACATCCCGCGAGGCCGACGCCGCCACGGCGCTGGACGGCTTGATCGACTTCCACCTCGACTTCGCGCTGGGCGAACCGGACCTCATCCGCATCCAGGACCGCGACCTGGCCCATCTACCGGTCGCGGCGGAACGCCAGGTCCGCCGGGCTCAGCGACAGTACGTGGAGGTCTGGGTCGGCGTGCTGCGTGAGCTAGAGCCCGGACTTGCCGAGACCGATGCCCGGCTGATGGCGCACGCGGTGTTCGGGCTGCTCAACTCGACTCCACACAGTATGAAGCCTGCCGATGGCAAGGCGGCGCGAGCCGTACGGTCGCGGGCGGTGATGCGGGCGATGACGGTCGCCGCCTTGACCGTCGGCAGTTCGTGCCGGTGACGCCGAGGTCCTGCCGAGCCGTGAGCGGATCCCAGCCGCTCATCCGGTATCTCGGCACCGGGCGTCGTGCTGCAGGTACCCTGCAGCCATGAGGTGGGCATGAACGATCCACGGGGGTCCGAGCACACCCGTTCAGCTCAACAGGGAGCGGACCAGACCCGGCGACAGCATCAGATTTATCCGCCGTATCCCGACCCGGCTTACAGCGGACAGTCGTCCTATCCGCCCCCGTATTACTCCGACTCATCGGCCAATCCGAACGCAACCAACCCGACCGAGAAGCTGCCCCAGTACTGGCTGCACGGTCAGCCTCCGCCGGACCAACGAACACAAGAACCCCCACCCGGGCGACCGAAAGCACCGCGCTGGTTGTGGGTCGCTGCTGCCGCCGCGCTGCTGCTGGTTGCCGCACTGGTCATCGCGCTGGTGATCGCTAATGGCGCGGCCAGGAAACAAACCGCCGTGCCGCCGCTGCCGGCGATGCCCAGTTCACCGCACCCGGCGCAGACCACATCAACGTCGCCCTCGCCGTCCGCCAGCACATCCGAGCCGACCAGCACCGGATCCAGTCCGCCCGGCGATGCGAACGCGATGCAGACCGTGGTGTACAGCGTCAGCGGCGAGGGCCGCGCAATCAGCATCACCTACGTCGACAACGACGGGATGATGCAGACCGAATTCAACGTGGTGCTGCCGTGGAGCAAGCAAGTCAGCCTGCAGGCATCGGGCAACCCGGCCAGCATCACAATCATCAATATCGGCCACGATGTCACCTGCTCAGTCACCGTGGACGGGGTCCAGATCAACGAGCGCACCGGCGCTGGCTTGACGGTGTGCAAAGGATCGGGCTGAGCCCGGCTCAATTTACCTCGGCAGAGCGGCATCGGCGCGGGGCACGCACCATCAGCATGCCCAACAGACCGACTCCCATGACCAAACACAGGCCGCCCATGCCGGCGCGGACGGCACCGAACACGTCGACGAAGACCGAAAACAGCCACGGCGCCAAGAACGAGACCGCACGTCCGGTCATCGTGTAAAGGCCGAAGGCCACGCCTTCCTTGCCGTGTCTGGACATCCTCAGTAATAACGTGCGCGCCGATGACTGCGCCGGCCCGATGAAGAGGCACAGCAGCAGTCCGCAGAGCCAGAACGCGCGGGGACCGGACAACGCCATCAGGGCGAGACCCAACGCGATGATGCTGCTCAGCGATACGACGATCACCGGCTTGGATCCGATCCGGTCGTCGACTAGCCCGCCGAGCACGGCCCCGAGCGCCGCGACGACGCTCGCGGCCACACCGAATATCAGCACATTGGCCGGTGAGATCCCATACACGTTGACACCCAGCACGCCGCCGAAGGTGAACACACCGGCCAGCCCATCCCGGAACACCGCGCTGGCCAGCAGGAAGTACACCAGGTTGCGATCCCTGCGCCATTCGGCGGCCAATTCCGTTAATAACTTGCGGTAACCGCCCAGCAGGCCCCGCGCGGGCCGAGCGATCTCGGCAACCGAGGGCAGCCGGTGCGCGGTCAGCAGCAGCGGCAGCGCGAACGTCGCGAACCAGCCGGCGGCGAGCAGCATCGCCGTCCGGACGTTGACGCCGTCGCCGGCCGACAGGTGCAGCAACCCGCGGGTGGCGCCGTTGCCCGAAATGAATCCGAAGTAGACCACCAGCAGCAACATGACGCTGCCGACGTATCCCGCTGCCCAGCCGAAACCGGAGATCCGGCCGGAGTTTTCCGGCGTCGAAAGCTGGCGCAGCATCGCGTTGTACGGGACGCTGGCCAGATCGCCGCACGCGGCGGCCGCCGCAAGTAGCGCCAATCCCGGCCACAAATACTCCGGGCGTTCACGGATCAAGCTCATTGTGCTCGTCAGCGCCACGGCCAGGCCGGTCAGCACGGTCAGGGCCACGCGCCGCCGGTGCGGATCCTCCACCCACACGCCGATCACCGGCGCCAGCAGCGCGACGATCGCCCCGGCGGCAGCCAGCGCGCGACCCAGCCAACTCGCCGGTGGAGCACCACCCGGCAACCCGTGACCAACGCTGCCGATCAGATAAACCGAAAACACGAACGTCACCACGATCGCGCTCATGCCGGCCGCACCGGTGTCCCACAGCGCCCACCTCAGCACCCGGGATCGCTCGGATCTGCGCGAACCCGACCCCGGGTTGCTCATGCTGGCATGTCTACCATTGCCGCATGCCAGTACCCGCGCCCAACCCCGACGCTCGTGCCGTTGTCACCGGAGCCTCGCAAAACATCGGCGAAGCACTGGCCACCGAGCTGGCCGCCCGCGGCCACAGCCTGATCATCACCGCGCGGCGCGAAGAAGTTCTCACCAACCTCGCCGGCCGTCTGACCGAAAACTACGGTGTCGCCGTCGAAGTGCGCCCTGCCGACCTCGCCGATACCGCGGAACGCGCCAAACTGTCCGATGAATTGGCGACCCGCAACATCTCGATCCTGTGCGCCAATGCGGGCACCGCGACCTTCGGCCCGGTCTGCATGCTCGACGCGGCGGTGGAACGGGCCCAGGTACAGCTGAATGCGATCGCAGTACACGACCTCGTGCTGGCGGTGCTTCCGGGAATGATCGAGCGCAAGGGCGGCGGCATCTTGATTTCCGGTTCGGCGGCAGGGAATTCGCCGATCCCCTACAACGCGACCTACGCGGCCAGCAAAGCGTTCGTCAACACGTTCAGTGAATCTCTGCGCGGGGAACTGCGTAAAACCGGTGTGCACGTCACGCTGCTGGCACCCGGGCCGGTGCGCACCGAGCTGCCCGACCCGGCCGAGGCGTCGATCGTCGAGAAGCTGGTACCCGACTTCCTGTGGATCTCCACTGAGCACACCGCGAAGAAGTCACTAGATGCGTTGGCGCGCAACAAGATGCGCGTTGTTCCCGGCTTGACGTCCAAGGCTATGTCGGTGGCGAGCCAGTACGCACCACGCGCTATCGTCGCGCCAATCGTCGGAAACTTCTACAAAAAGCTGGGCGCCTGACCTAACGACGGCGGCGACCGCTGCCGCCGAACATGCTGCGGATGAGCTCAGTACCGAGCGCGCGGAGAAACGTCTGGAAACCGCGGCTATTCACAAACCGCTTCCACCAGCCCGGCTTCTTCTCGGCCGTCGGTACATTCTTCGATCCCGCCTCCGCCGGCGGAGCGGCCGCGGCGGCCTGCGCTTTCAGTTTTTGGATCTTCTCGTATGCCGACTCCCTGTCGACGGGCTGACCGTAGGTCGCCTGCAGCGGGCTGGCCTTGGCCGCGGCGGCGATCGCGTCGTCGCCGATGGCCGCCATCAGCGACCGCGGCGAGCGCAGCCTGGTCCAGGCGACCGGAGTCGGGGCGCCACGCTCCGACAACACGGTCACGACAGCCTCGCCGATGCCCAACGATGTCAACGCCGACGCCAGATCGTAGACATCGGTTTTGGGATACGTGCGAACGGTTTTCGTCAACGCCTTCTGGTCATCGGGGGTGAACGCGCGCAGGGCGTGCTGGATGCGCGCGCCCAATTGCGACAGCACTTCATTGGGCACGTCGGTGGGCAGCTGGGTGCAGAAGAACACGCCAACACCCCTGGATCGGATCAGCTTGACGGTCTGCTCGACCTGTTCCAGGAACGCCTTGGAAGCATCGGTGAACAGCAAGTGGGCCTCGTCGAAAAAGAACACCAGCTTGGGCTTGTCAACATCGCCGATCTCGGGCAGCGACTTGAAGAGGTCGGAGAGCACCCACATCAAGAAGGTGGAGAACAGTACTGGGCGTGCGGCCTGGTCGCCGAGTTCCAGCAGCGAGATGACGCCGTGCCCTTTGTCGTCAAAACGCAACAGGTCCTTCGGTTTTAGTTCGGGTTCGCCGAAAAAGGTATCGGCGCCTTCGGCTTCCAGGTTTACCAGGGCCCGCAGAATGACCCCGGCCGTCTGCGCGGACACACCGCCCAGTGTCTTCAACTCCGCCTTGCCCAGGTCGTCGGTGAGGTAGCTGATCACCTCCCGCAGATCTTTCAAATCCAGCAACTCGTAGTTCTTCTGCTCGGCCCAATGAAAGATCAGCCCTAACGTCGACTCTTGAGTACTGTTGAGGCCCAGCACTTTTGACAGCAGCACTGGTCCGAAGCTGGCGATGGTGGCCCGCACCGGGACACCGATGCCCTTGGTTCCCAGTGACAGAAAATCCACCGGAAAGGCGCTGGCCTGCCATGTCTCGCCGGTTTCCTTTGCGCGCTCGGTGATTTTGTCGCTGCTCTGCCCGGGCTGCGACAGGCCGGAAAGGTCGCCCTTGACGTCTGCCATCAGCACCGGCACGCCCGCCGCCGAGAGCTGTTCGGCTATCAGCTGCAGCGTCTTGGTCTTTCCGGTACCGGTCGCTCCGGCTACCAAACCGTGCCGGTTGACGGTGGCCAGCGGGATCCCGATTTGCGCAGCCGGGTCTGCCTTGCCGTCGACGACGACCGTGCCCAACTCCAGAGCCTGGCCCTTCACCTCGTAGCCGGCTGCGATCTGCTGCGCCGGAGTCGCTGGAGTTCCTGCCGATGCGCTGCTCGGTGTCGAGTCTGAGCTCATCGTGACGTCTGCCTCTCCGCTAGTTGCCGTGGTCCCGATCACGCACGACCTTACTTGCTGTCCTGCCCGGCCGGGGTGGCTGCGGGCCTGGCAGCTAACTTTGCCTACTGTGAACGATGTGCGGGACGAACTGGTATGGATCGACTGCGAGATGACCGGGCTGGATCTGCACTCGGACAAGTTGATCGAAATCGCTGTCCTGGTCACCGACGCTGACCTGAACGTTCTTGGCGATGGCGTCGACGTAGTGATCCACACCGACGAGGCGGCCTTGTCGTCGATGATCGACGTGGTCGCCCAGATGCATACCCGCTCTGGCCTCATCGAGGAGGTGCGCGCATCCACGGTGGATGCGGCTGCCGCAGAGACTATGGCGCTCGATTACATCCGTGAGCACGTCAAACAAGCCAAAACGGCACCACTGGCCGGCAACTCGATCGCCACCGACCGTGGATTCATCGCCCGCGACATGCCTGCCCTGGACTCATATCTGCACTACCGGATGATCGATGTGAGCTCGATCAAGGAACTGTGCCGCCGGTGGTATCCGCGCATCTACTACGGCCAGCCGGTCAAGGGCCTGGCGCACCGGGCGTTGGCCGACATTCACGAGTCCATTCGCGAACTTCAGTACTACCGGCGCACCGCGTTCGTGCCGCCGCCAGGGCCTGCCACCAGCGACATTTCCGCGGCGGCCGTCGAGTTTGGGGGTGAACCGGCCGCACCGGAAGCAATCGATTCGGCCGCCGAGCGCCCGAACGGCTAGTATCGACGACGCCGCTTGTCGCGCCATGGGTCTGGCCGGCGGCGATGGTGAGTGTAGTTCAGTTGGTAGAGCACCAGGTTGTGATCCTGGGGGTCGCGGGTTCGAGTCCCGTCACTCACCCCAAAGGTCAGAGGAGCTTTCGCGCTCTGGCTAGTGCTGCGGTTCGTGGCGCTGGTGCAGCTCTCCGAGTTCGCGATTGTGTTGCCGCGTCCAAACGGCCTCTTCACCACGACTAGGCGCAATCATCCGGAATGAACGGTCGTGAGCGCATCCGCTAGCGCGGCCCTGGTGTCAGCGTCGAGGGATCCGTCTGGGACGAGGCAGTGATAGAGCGCCATGGGGGTCTCCTCCGACTATGCCAACTCGGCCAGACGAGTGCGCGCCGCAGCCCTGCCATAGCGTCGTTAAGGAGATAGTCACGGAGCCGAAATCACTCCCTAACCTGCGCTCAGAGGGTTTTTGGCCTTCCGACTTTTCACATTTTGTCGACCCATTTGGGATAGGACCTTTGCGCAGCGCGCGGATCACTCAATTGTGGCGCGCGGAGGGCATAAGCTAAAGCAATCAAAGGTCGGGGACGGGTTCCTCAGGGAGGCCTACGTGACGAAGTTCGTTCGCCGTCTGGTCGCAGGCGTCGCGGTTGCGCTGGTTCCGATGGCGGCCATGACCATCGCGACACCCGGAGTTAGCTCCGCGCAATGCGACCCGAACTGGTCGCGCAACGTGACGACAGGCGAATGCAAGCCGCCACCGCCGCCCCCGGCGTGGTGGACACCCCGGCCGGCATATGCGCCGCCATTCGCACCGGCGGACATCCCGCCGCCCCCTCCACCGCCGCCGTGGGCGCAGCTGCCGCAGATGCAGCTGCGCCCGGTGTGGGATGGCGGTAAAGGCCAATGGGTCTGGATAGGGATCTAGCCGCGCCGACCGCTCCTCGGCAGCATCACGCCTTGGCGTTGCCGGCGTGCCACAGATCCCACGGAATGTTCCAGTCGCCAAGACCTTCCGTTCCCGACAGCGTCGGGCCGACCGTGTTGACGATTTCGACGACGTCGCCACGCTTGGTGTGGTCGTAGAACCATTCCGCGTTGCTGGGACTGACATTGAGACAGCCGTGGCTGGTATTGGTATGGCCCTGGGCGCCCACCGACCACGGCGCGGAATGCACGAAGACCCCGCTGTAGGAAATCTGCGTGGCCCAGTCGACCTCGGTGCGATACCCGTCGGGCGAATAGACCGGCACCCCGTACGTCGACGAATCCATGATGACGTGCTTGAAGCGTTCGCCAACGAGGTAGATGCCGTTGGCCGTCGGGGTCTTGTCCTTGCCCATCGACGTCGGCATGGTCTTGACGACCTGACCATTGACCCGCACAGTCAGCATCTTGGTGGTGTCGTCAGCCGTCGCGATGAGCTCGTCACCAATGGTGAAGTGGGTGTGCAAGTTGTCCTCGCCGAAGACCCCGTCGCCCAAGTCGACGCCGTAGGTGTTGACCGCGACGTTCACGGCGGTGCCTGGCTTCCAGAAATGCTCAGGGCGCCAACGCACTTCACGGTTGTTCAGCCAGTAGAACGCACCTTCGACGGGCGGATCCGTGGTCACCACGATGGCCTTCTCGGCCGCAGTGCGGTCTGCGATGTTCTCGTCGAACCGGATCGCCACCGGTTCGCCGACGCCGACCACCTCGCCGTCGTGCGGCATGGCATACGGCATCGCCAGGTTTTGCGGTGACGCGGTCTCGAACGTTATCTGGCGGGTGGCTAACCCACCCAGCCCACGAGCTTTGGCGGTCAGCGTGTAGCGCCTGTCGTAGCCCAGCGGCTCGGTGGTCGACCAGCGCACGCCGTCGGGGCTGAGCTGGCCGTCAAGCGACCGCCCGTTCTCGTTGACCATCTCGACGGAGGCCAGCACACCGTCGTCAGCGGTCACCGTCACCGGGCTGTCCACCGCGACGCCGACCGCGCCGTCCGTCACCGAAGCACTGATCTTGGGGACGAGGAGGTCAAAGAACGGCGTGGCCTTGTCCATGATGGCCTTCGGCGGCGAGTTACCGCCGCTGTGGCTGCAGGCCCCCGCGGCGAAAACGGCAAGCGGAACTGTCAGCGCAGCCAACCATCGGCGGCACCGGCGCTGACGCGTCATCAAGCGACCTGCCACGTACCTTGCTCCCCTTGCGACCCCGCAACCCCGTGTTACTGGCGAGTATTCTAGGGGCAGACGATTGTCAACAGTAACCAGCGGTCAATCTCGGACTCGGCGATTTCGTCCGCTGACGGAATGACTGTTATTGTCGCAAACGCAGTCCAGCAGGATCCACGCGCCGTTAGCTCAGTTGGTAGAGCAGCTGACTCTTAATCAGCGGGTCCGGGGTTCGAAACCCTGACGGCGCACTTCAAGGGCGCGCCACAATCTGCAATCGGCGGGTGCGTGTCGTGCCGGGTGCTAGGTCTGCGGATCCGGCGGGACCGCGTGCCGCGGCTGATACAGCAGTGCACGAACCAACGGGCGCGGCCCGACGGACCGAAGCATCTCGCTGGCCGGGCGGACACGCACCCGCTTCGGCCACCAGAACCAGCGTCCCATCACGGTCATGATCGACGGCGTAATGAGCGATCGGACGACGAAGGTGTCGAACAGCAGGCCGATGCCGATCGTGGTACCGAATTGGCCGATCGCACGCAGATCGCTGGTGATCATCGTGGCCATGGTGACCGCGAACACCACACCTGCGGCAGTCACCACCGGGCCGGTCACACCCATCCCACGGATGAGTCCCGTTTTCAGGCCGGCGCCGATCTCCTCCTCGATTCGGGACACCAGCATCAGGTTGTAATCGGATCCCACCGCCAAGAGCACGATCAACGCGAATTCGGTTGCCACCCAGTGCAACTGGAAATTAGCAAGGTGCTGCCAGATCAGTGTCGAGAACCCGAAGGCGGCCCCCAGCGACATCACGATCGTGCCGACGATGACGCCCGCTGCCGCCAAAGCGCGGGTGACGATCACCATGATGATGAAGATGAGCACGATCGAGGCCACCGCGGCGATCATCAGGTCGTACTTGGCGCCGTTGGCGATGTCGTAAAACGTCGCGGCGGTACCGCCGAGATAGATGTCGGCGTTCTCCAACGAGGTGAGTTTCAGCGCCTCCTTGGCCGCTTGGCGCTCCTGATCGACGGACGCGATTCCCTTCGTCGTCGCCGGATCCACTGCGTGAGTGATGATGAAGCGAGCGGCTTTGCCGTCCGGCGAAACCATCAAGCTCAACCCCAGCAGGAAGTCCGGGTTCTGGAAAATCTCGGGCGGCAGATAGAACAGGCTCTCTACCTGAGAGTCGTTGAAGGACTTGCCCATCACGGCGTTCGTGTCGGTCAGCCGGTCGAACTGATCGATCAGGCTGTCGAACGTGCTGTAGATGGTCAGCGTCGTATCCCGGATCGCCTTCGAGGTGGCGATATTCTGAGGAATAATCTCCAGCAGTTCGTGCGTGGCTTCAGCCGTGTGGCCAAGGTCGTTGGTGAGATTGTGGAACTGCTCGGCGAGCTGATCGAACCCGTCGAGGGCGTCGAATAGCCCTCGTAGCGACCAGCAGATCGGGATGTCGAAGCAGTGCTTCTCCCAATAGAAGTAACTGCGAAGCGGTCGCCAGAAGTCGTCGAAATCCGCGATATGGTCCCGGATTTCGTCCGTGATGGCCGCCGTGTTGCCCGCGGTTTTCGCGCTGTCGTCCGCGGCGTTCGCGAGCTCCTGGGTCACCGTGTACTGGTGCTCTAGTAGGGCGATCAGGGTGTCGAGGTAACCGGTGATCTTCTTGATGTCGGCGATACGGTCCTTCAGATAGTTCAGGTTGCTGCGGATCGGCGCGCTCTGCACGCTGAGCTGGAAGGGGACGGATCCGTCTTGAATTGGCGGGCCGAGTGGCCTGGTGATGCTCTGCACCCGTTCGATGCCGGGCACCCGGAAGATGGCTCCGGCAATCTTGTCCAGGACCAGCATGTCTCTGGGATTGCGCAGATCGTGGTCCGATTCGATCATCAGAAGGTCCGGGTTCAAACGGGCCTGGGTGAAGTGTTGATCGGCCGCGTCGTAAGCCTGGACTGACGACGCGCTGTGCGGTAGGTAATACAGGTCGTTGTAGCGCGGGTTGAAGCCCATTAACCCTAGGGCGCCGACGATCGCCAGGATGACGGACGTAGCGAGGATGGGCGCCGGCCACCGCACGATGGCCGTCGCCAGACGGCGCCAGCGTGTGTAGTTGAACTCTCGCTTAGGGTCGAACAGACCGAAGCGGCTTGCGACCACGATCAGCGCCGGCGTCAGGGTCACTCCGGCCGCCACCACTACCAGCAGACCGACCGCGCACGGAAACGCCAGCGAACTGAAGTAGGGCAGCCGAGTGAATTTCAGACAGGCCAGCGCCCCAACAATCGTCAGACCCGAGCCCAGCACCACCTTGCTGACACCGGCGAAGGTGTCGTAGTAGGCGGCTTCGCGGTCCAGGCCTCGTTCGCGGCCCTCCTGGTAGCGGCCGACCATGAATATCGCGTAGTCGGTACCAGCCGCGATGGCCAGTGCCGTCAGCAAGTTGACGGCGAAGGTCGAAAGCCCCATGATGCCGGTGTCGCCCAGCAGTGCTACCACGCCCCGGCCGGTTGCCAGTCCGACGAACAGGATGACCATCGTCAGCAACACGGTGCCGATGGACCGGTAGGTAAACATGAGCATGATCGCGATGATGATGATGGTGATGATCGTCATCTTGGCCAGGCTCGCGTTGCCGACGACGATCGTGTCGGCGGTCAGGGCTCCCTGACCGGCGACGTAGGCCTTCACCCCCGGTGGCGGCTTCGAGTCCGCCACAATCTTGCGAACCGAGGCAACCGACTTGTCGCCGTCGGCTCCGCCCTGGTCACCGCGCAGGTTGACCTGGACGTAGGCGGCCTTGTGGTCGTAGCTCTCGACACCCGAGGACGTGAATCGCTGCCCCCAGAAATTCAGCGCATGCTCGACGTGTTCGGTGTC
>Ga0335075_10007343_pt1 | contig 16948 bp, 16 predicted proteins | sample Lox_Sample_24_FD_206723 | JGI IMG/M metagenome (GOLD analysis project Ga0335075, IMG submission 206723) | Soil microbial communities from Loxahatchee National Wildlife Refuge, Florida, United States - Lox_Sample_2.4 | ecosystem: Environmental > Terrestrial > Soil > Wetlands | place: USA...
CTCGGCTGCTCGATCAGCCAGGCCAGCGCGTCGGTGATGACCGAGGCGGTCATCGGCAAGAGCGTGCGCGAGGCCATGGACATCAGCGCGGCCTTTCTCGAGCTGATGCAGTCCAGGGGCACGGCAGAGCCCGACGAGGACCTGCTCGGGGACGCGGTGGCGTTCAAGGGCGTGTCCAAGTACCCGGCCCGGATCAAGTGCGCCCTGCTCGGCTGGATGGCCTGGAAGGACGCGGTCTCGCAGGCCCTGGACGGGCCCGCTACGCAAGCAGGCAGCGGTCCAGCAAACAAGGAGCAGATATGACCACCGACGCAGGAACCGCCCCCACCAGCCCGGACACCGAGGACGTGCTCGAGGCGCTGCGCGACGTCGTCGACCCCGAGCTCGGAGTGAACGTCGTCGACCTCGGCCTGGTCTACGGCGTGAACGTGGCCGAGGACCGGATCGCCACCATCGACATGACGCTGACCAGCGCCGCGTGCCCGCTCACCGACGTGATCGAGGACCAGGCGCGCTCGGCGCTCGACGGCCTGGTCGCCGACTTCCGGATCAACTGGGTCTGGATGCCGCCATGGGGCCCCGACAAGATCACCGAGGACGGCCGCGAGCAGCTCCGCGCGCTCGGCTTCAACGTCTGAGGACCCGCAGGCCGGTATTCCCGGGGCGTCAGCGTTCCGCCGCGGCGGGCTCTCCTCGCTCCCTTGCTCCCGCCGTCGGGGCGGCGCCGCCGGACAGCGGGAAGTGGCAGGCCACCAGGTGCCCGGCGCCGCCAAGTGGGCGGAGTTCGGGCTCCTGCGTCGCGCAGAGTTCCTGCGCCCGGGGGCAGCGGGTACGGAACCGGCAGCCGCTTGGGGGGTTGAGTGGCGACGGCAGCTCCCCGCTGATCACGCTGCGGGTCGCGTGCTTTCCGGACCCTGGCGCCGGATCCGGGATCGACGCCAGCAGCGCCAGGGTGTAGGGGTGCAGCGGCTGGCGGTAGATGTCCCGCACCGGGCCGATCTCGCATAGCTTCCCGAGGTACATGACCGCGACCCGGTCGCTGACCTGCTTGACCAGGGCCAGGTCGTGCGCGATGAACAGGTACGAAAGGCGCAGCTCGCTGCGCAGCCGCTCGAGCAGATTCAGCACCTGGGCCTGCACCAGCACGTCAAGCGACGACGCCGGCTCGTCGCAAAGGATCAGTTTGGGCTCGAGCACCAGCGCCCTGGCGATCGCCACCCGCTGGGCCTGCCCGCCGGACAGCTCGCGGGGACGCCGTCGCCCGTAACGGGCGGGATCCAGCCCGACGAGCTCGAGCAGCGAGCTAGCCCGCTCCTGGCGTTCGGCCCGCGAGCCCACCGCGTACGCGGCGAGCGGCTCGGCCACGATCCGGGCAACCGACCACTTCGGGTCCAGCGACGTGAACGGGTCCTGGAACACCATCTGCAGGTGCCGGCGCACCGGCTTCATCGCCCGGTGCGAGAGGCCGACCAGGTTCTTCCCCTCGAACACCACCTCGCCCTGCTTCGGCGGCGGCGCCTGGATGACCGACCGGGCGAGGGTCGACTTCCCCGACCCCGTCTCGCCGACGATGCCGAGAGTCTCGCCGGCGCGCAGCTCGAACGACACGTCGGACACGGCCTGCAGCACGCCGCCCCTGGCTCCGCCGTAGTCACGCAGCACGAACTCCTGCACCAGGTGGCGCACCGCGAGCAGGACGTCGCCGCCCGGCGCCGCGGCTGCCTCACTCGCCGAGCTCACCGGGCTCCCCCTTCTGCCCGCCCTGCCCGCCCTCGCACGGATGCCAGCACGCCCACCAGTGACCGGTCTCATGCTCATCGAGCTTGGGCGTCGTGCGCCGGCAGTCGGGCTGCGCCTCGGGGCATCGCGGCGCGAACGAGCATCCCGGGGCGACCTTGGACAGGTCGGGGGGCAGGCCGCCGACAACCGGCAGCGCCGCGTGCGGCTCCAGCTCGGCCCGCGGGACGGCGTCGAGCAAGGCGCGGGTATAGGGCATGCGGACGCTGGCGAAGAGATCCTGGACCGAGGCCTTCTCGACCACCCGTCCCGCGTACATGACCATGATGTCCTCGGCGTAGGACGCGGCGAGCGCGAGGTCGTGGCTGATCATCACCAGCGCGGTGCCCAGCTGCACCTGCAGGTCGAGCAGCAGGTCCATGATCTGCGCCTGGGTGGTGACGTCGAGCGCGGTCGTGGCCTCATCGGCGATCAGCAGCGCAGGCTCGCAGGCCAGGGCGATCGCGATGATGACGCGCTGGCGCATGCCGCCCGAGAGCTGGTGCGGGTACTCGTGAAAACGTCGTTCGGCAGCCGGGATGCGCACCATCCGCAGCAGCTCAATCGCGCGCTCGCGCGCCTGCTCGCGGGTGACCGTGAGGTGGCGCCGGATGGCCTCGGTGATCTGGTTACCCACCTTCATGGTCGGGTTGAGGGAGCGCTCAGGATTCTGGAAGACCATGGCCACGTTGCGGCCACGGTGCTGACGCAGCTCCCGCTCACCGAGGCCGACGATCTCGACGCCGTTGAACCTGATCGAGCCGGAGACTCGCGCCGTGCGCGGCAGCAGGCCGAGCACTGCGTACGCGCTGACGGTCTTGCCCGAGCCGGACTCGCCGATGATGGCCAGCGTCTGGCCGGGCTCGACGGTGTAGCTGACGCCCTGCACGGCGTGCACCGCCTCGCCGCGGGAGCGGAAGCACACCCGCAGGTCGGACACCTCGAGCAGCGGCCCCAGCGGGGCGCCCATCACCGCACCCCCCAGCGGCCGCGCAGGCCGTCGCCCAGCAGGTTCAGGCAGACCACGGTCCCGAACAAGAACAGGCTCGGCACGACCAGCGGGCTCAGCGAGACCGACATCACCGTCTGCCCGTAGGCGATCATGCCGCCCCAGCTCGGAGCCGGGTCGGGGATGCCGTAGCCGAGGAAGTCGAGGCCGCTCTCCAGGATGATGACAATGCCGGTCCCGAGCAGGCTGAACGTGAGCAGCTGCGGGATCAGGTTGGGCACGATGTGGCCGGCGATGATCCGCCAGGCCTTCACGCTCGACAGCCGCGCCGCGACGACGAAGGGCTGCTCGCGCAGGCGCAGCGTCCCGGCCCTCGCCACCCGCGCGACCGCGGGGATGCTGAACGCTGACAGCGCCCAGATCACGTGCAGCTCGCTCTGGCCGAGGCTGTCCACGATCGCCAGGATCAGCACCAGCGAGGGAAAGGCGATGAGCACGTCGAGCACGCGCATCGACGCCGCCTCGACGATCCCGCCCGCATAGCCGGCGACCACCCCCAGCAGCCCGCCGACGACCAGGCCGATGGCCTGCACCGCGGCGGCCACCTCGAACGTGGTCCGGCCGCCGTAGAGGATCCGGGCCATGTTGTCGTAGCCGACGTTGGTGGTGCCGAAGATGTGACCGGGGGACCACATCGGCAGGTTGGCGTTCAGCACGGACCCGTAGGTCGGGCTCGGCACCTGGTACACGAGCGGCCAGATGAAGCAGAAGAACAGCAGCACCAGCAGCAGGGCGCCAGGGATCGTGATCTCCAGCGACCGCAGCACGCTGCCGCCGCGCAACCGCCCCTCCGGGGCTGCACCGCCCGGATCCGGGACCCCCAGCGCGAGGCTAGCTGCCGGAGCGGCCATGGCGGATCCTTGGGTCGAGGACGCCGTAGAGCAGGTCGGTGCCCAGGTTGACGAGGACGACGAATCCGGCGAACACCAGCACGATCCCCTCCAGCAGCGGGACGTCCCGGTGCTGGATCGCCTGAAGAAGCTCGTTGCCGATGCCGGCCAGCCCGAAGATGCTCTCGGCGATCACGGTGACCCCGATCAGGGTGGCCAGGTTCAGCCCGATGACCGTCAGCAGCCCGATGAAGGAGTTCCGGAGCGCGTGCCGGGTGAGTACCTGCCACCGCGACAGCCCCTTGGCCAGAGCGGTCACGGTGTATTCCTCGGACATCTGCTCGATCAGGTCAGCGCGCAGGAACCGGATGTAAAAGGCGGCCAGCGGCAGGGCGAGGGTCAGCGCCGGCATCGTCAGGTCCCTGATGTCGTTCCCGGTCCCGCTGGCCAGCGCCGGCAGCAGGTTGTGCAGGTAGCCGGAGAAGACCTGGAGCAGCATCAGGGCCAGCACGATGGGCGCCACAGACAGTCCGGCCATGCACAGGGCCATGATCACCCGGTCGATGACACCGCCGGGCCTGCGGGCACACAGCACCGCCAGCGGGACCGAGATCACCAGCGTGAGGACCAGGGCGTAGATGACGAGGTCGAGGGTGACCGGCACGCGCTGCGCGATGATCCCCCCGACCGGCTCGCCGCTGTACAGCGAGTTGCCCAGGTTGCCGTGCAGCGCGGCCCAGAGCCAGTCCCAGTACCGCTGCAGGAGCGGCTGGTTGAGGTGCAGCTTTATGGTCTCGGCCCGGATCTCGGCAGGGGTGGCGTTCGCTCCCAGCAGGGCCGTGGCGGCGTCGCCGGGCAGTGCGTTCTCGATGACGAACGTGAGCAGTGTCACGCCCCAGAGCACCGGTATCGCGATCAGGATGCGCCGGCCCGCCACGCGCAGCGTCGGCGACCGGGCCAGGCGACGCCCGTAGGCGCCCGGCCGCCCGCCCGGCTCGGTGCCCGTACGCCCCGCGAAGCCGTCGGGCTGGCCGAGGGGGACCGATGCGCTCATGTCTCGACTGTCATCCGCGCCTCATGTGCTGTTGTTGTAGACGTACTGCCAGAGGATCTCGGGCAGCACCGCCATGCTGGGGACCGCGGTGGTCAGCCCGGGACCGTAGACGCCGTGTACGGCGATGTTGTAGCCGGCGATCGGGAACAGGAAGGGCCCGTAAGCTTCCTTGGCGATGTACGCGTTGAGCTCGTCGTTGTACTGCTTGCGCAGCGACATGCTGAGCGTCCCTCCCGCCTGCGCGAGGAGGGTGTCGATCTTCGGGTCATGGACGCCGGTGAACGGCGAGGTGGACCCGAACCGGAACGCGACGCCGACGCCGCCCTCGGGGTCCCAGGCCCCGGCCGTCTGCAGGAACGCCTGCCACTTGCCGGCCAGGAACTGGGAGATCAGGCCGGTGAGGTCATAGTTCTGCAGGGTGACCTTCATGCCGGCGGCTTCCCACATCTCCGCCAGGCCCTCATCCAGCGTCTGGGCGACCGGGCTGGTGATGGTCTTCAGCGTGATGCTGATCCCGCCGACCTCCTTGACCAGTTCCTTGGCCTTCGCGAGGTCGTAGGTGATGTAGCCGGGGACCTTCGGCTCGTAGAACAGCCCCGCCTGGGCGGTGAACGACTGGGTCACGGGATAGGCGTCGCCGAACAGCTTGGAGTCCAGCAGCGGCGTGTTCGTCGCGTAGTAGATCGCATCCCGGGCCTTGATGTTGTTGAACGGCGCGATCTTCGTGTTGAGCTGAATGTCGTACGGGGAGGTGGACGGCTCCACGGTCGTCGTGAAGTGCGCCTTGAAAGACGGCGCGAGGCTGGGAGTCGACATTCCCTCATACGCCTGGGCCGCGCCGGACTGCATATCTTTCAGCGCGGTCTCGTCATCGAGGACGGGCTTGAAGGTCAGGCTCTTCAGGTAGGGCAGGCCCTTCTGCCAGTAGTGCGGGTTCGCCTTGAGTACCAGCTCGGAACTCGGCGAGTCGCTGACCACCGTGAACGGGCCGGCGCCCACCGGCTTGAGCGCGAACGCCGTCTCGCCCATCTTCTGCACGGCCGTCGGCGAGGCGATCCAGTCGAAGATGTCGTCCTGGAGGTCGGCGATCAGCGGCGCGTCGACGTAGCTCAGCGCGAGCTGGATCGTGTAGGGGCCGGTGACGGTGATCTTCGGCGGGCTCAGGAACTCCGGCTTGCACGTGCAGGTGCTCTTGAGATCCCGGCCCCAGTTGTACGCGACCGCCTGCGCGTTGAACGGGGTGCCGTCGGAGAACGTCACGCCCTTGCGCAGGGTGAAGACCCACGTCTTCCCGCCGTTGGCGGCGGAGATGTTGGTCGCGAGGTCCGGAATCCACTTGCCGCCCTGGCCCAGCTGGTACAGCTGGCCGAAGATGGCGTCCATATAGCTCTGGTTCGCGGCGCCGTCGGTGTCGGTGGCAGGGTCGAGGCCCGGCCAGGAACCGGCGAAGCTGTCGCCCTCCAGCACCGTGAGCGACCCGCCGCGGGCTGGCGCCGCCGATGTGGACGGCGTCGATGACGAGCCCGATGACCCGCAGCCAGAAAGGATCACAGCCCCGACCGCCATCAGGATGACCGGGGCTGCCAGCATAAATCTACGTCTGTGGTTCGTCTTGGGTCTCACGTCAATGCTCCTGCTACTGCTATGAACGCTCCTGCGCGGGATGGGCGACGATGGCTGAAGGCGCGGCCTCACCAAATATCAGCGCCAGCTTCGGGGACGTGGCTGGCTGGCGTCCATGCCGCTTCCGCCCGGCGAAAGGAAAGATCTAGCTCCCGTGGGCGGTCAGTGCCAGCGGGGCGGCCGCCCCGGACTGACGTGTTTCGACCGGGTTTGCTGATCATCCAGGTGCTTTCTTGCGGAACGTGCAGTCGCGTGCAAGCATGATCTGATTACTGCTTGTGCGCCCACCACGTCATGCAGCACGCAACCGCGCAGCGGTCGACAAGGGGGTCGAGCATGCGGGAGTACCTCGATGCCCCGGAGGAGGCGGGCCCCCCAGCCACGCGGACAAACGCCGCCGGACGGCTGCTGGCGGTGCTCGACGCCTTCGGCCCACAGCAGCGTGCGCTGTCGCTCAGCGAAATCGCGCGACGCGCCGGGCTGAGCCTGTCCACTGCCCATCGGCTGGTCTGCGAGCTGGCCCGATGGGGAGCCTTGGAACGCGGCCCGAACGGGCGTTACTCCATCGGGTTGCGCCTGCTCGAGCTGGCCGCCCTGTGCCCGCGCGGGCTGGGCCTTCGTGAAGCCGCGTTCCCCTATCTGGATGAGCTGCACCACCGCACGCGAGGCAACGTGCATCTTGGCGTGCGGGACGGCTTAGAAGTTGTGTACGTCGAGACCATCACGGCCTGCGCCACCCATCCGACCAACGGCCGGATGGGTGACCGCTGGCCGATGCACGCCACCGGGACGGGCCTGGTCCTGCTTGCGTTCGGCGGCCGCGACCTGCAAGAGCAGTCGCTGCGCGGCCCGCTGGAGCGGTTCACCCCGCTGACCGTCATCGACGGCACCGAGCTGCGCCGCGAGCTGGCCCAGATCCGGCAGGTTGGGTACGCGATAGCCCGGGGACGGATCACGCTGCCCGACCTGGTGGTGGCGGTGCCGGTCTACGACCAGTTCGGCGGCGTGGCCGCGGCAATCAGCGTGGTGGTTGAAGCGGACCGGGCCAAGCCGCTGGCGCTGGCGAACATGCTCACGGTCGCCTCAGGCGCGATTACCCGCCAGCTGGCCCCGGAGCCGGGGCAGCGACTGGCCGCCGCAGCGCGCCGGCTGCCGGGCTACGCTCCGGTGGCCGCCACGGGCGGGACGGGGGATCACCGCACCGGCGTTGTCCCCAGCCACCGGAAGGCGTTATGCCAGGTGATGTCCTCGAGCACGTCCGCGGGCAGATCCAGCGAGCGGAGCGTGCGGCCGGCCGGCTCCTCGCGCGGCATGGCGGGGAAGTCAGAGCCCACGAGCAGCCGGTCGGCGCCGAGCAGGTCGATGAGATACGCCAGCGCCCTGCGATCGAAGACCAGCGAGTCGTAGTAGAAGCGGCGGGCGTACTCAAGCGGTGACGGGCCGCCGTCCGGCATGATCGCTCGCTCCGGCACAGCGGGCTCCTCGTTCCAGGCACCGCTCCAGAAGTACTGCGCGCGCGGCAGCATCAGCGGGTACCCGCCTGCGCCATGGCTGAACGCGATCCGAAGATCCGGGCACTTGGCCGCCGTACCGCCGGCGACCAGGGACGCGGCAGCGAGCGCGCCCTCCACCCCGACCGAGTAGGTGCCCCTTGCCGACGCTGGCAGCCGGCCTGCCGTGGAGGGGGAAGGGGGCATCGCGTGCACGAAAATCGCCAGGCCAAGGCGCTCGGCCTCGCTGAAGAACGGCAGGAACCGCTCGTCGCCGATCGAGACGTCCAGCACGTTCGAGGCGATCTCCACGCCGTGCAGGCCCTGTTCACACACGGCGGCCAGCTCGGCCGCGGCGGCGTCCGGGTCCTGCAGGGGCACCATGCCGAGCCCGATCAGCCGGGCCGGGTCGAAGGAGCACAGCTGCGCGGTGACGTCGTTGACGTGCCGGGCCAGGGCCAGGCCGTCCGGAACGGGCAGGTCGTAGCGCAGCAACGGCGGCATCGGCGTGAGCACCTCCGCGTCGACGCCCGAGGCCGCCGCCTCCTCGATGCGCCGCTCCGCCTCGAAGAAGACGTCACGGGCGCGGAAGCGCATCGCGCCGAACACCAGCATCCGCGCGGTGTCGCCGTCCACCGGCTCCATCCGGGGAAAACACTCGGGCGCGTCAGCCGGGTAGTCGCGGGGCAGCAGGTGAGCGTGCGCGTCAATGAGCACGGGTGGCCTCCGTGGCCTACAGAGCCGGGTGGACCGAGACGTGGATCGCGGCCTCGCCGGGTACCTCGCCGCCGAGGGTCTCGATGGCCAGCGCCGCGTCTTCCAGCCCGAACGTGTGGGTGTGCATCTTCTCCAGTGGGAAGCGGCGCGACTCGATGAGCGCGATCGCGTCCTCCATGCCGCGCGCGTCCACTCCGAAGGCGCCGCGCACGGTGAGCGCGCGGTTGATGATTACATCGGTCCGCAGCGGTATCTCCCGGTTGCCCTTGAGCCCGGCCAGGACCACGCGCCCGCCACGCCGCACGGCTTGCAGCGCGTCGGAGACCGGCCCCGAGGCCATCGGTGTCAGCTCCAGCGCGACGTCGGCCATCTCGCCGCCGGTGATCTCCTCCACCCGGGCCACGGCGTCCTGTCCGGCATCCCCATCGACCACGATCGTGTGGTCGGCGCCGAACTGGCTGGCGACGGCCAGCTTGTGTGCGTCAGCGGCCAGCCCGGTGATGATGATCGTTCCGGCTCCGGCCGCGCGCGCCGCGATCACGGCGGCGATGCCGCGCTGCCCGGCTCCGAGCACGAGCACCGTGTCCCCGAGCCCCACCTCGCCGAGGTGGCAAGCCCAGCGCACGCCCGCGCCCATCGAGTTGTACATCGCAGCCAGCTCGACCGGCAGGCTGCTGTCCATCTTGTGCAGCACCGAGGTGGGTGAGAGGTACATGTACTCGGCCAGCCCGCCCCACAGCGCTGGCTCGGTGTCGATGCCGGTCACGCCGTGGCCGTATTTGCGGTTGCGGCAGAACTGGTACCGCCCGGTCAGGCAGTCCTGGCACGCCCGGCACGGGACGATGACCTCCAGCGCCACCCGGTCGCCCGGCTGCACGCCCCACCGCTGCGCGGCGCGCTCCCCAACCTCCTCCACGATGCCGAGCGGCTCGTGACCGGGGATGAAGGCGGGCCGGGGCCCGCCGAGGTGGCCACGGTAGGTCTCGACATCGCTGCCGCAGATGCCGTTGGCCTCTATGCGAAGCAGCCCATCGTCGGGTCCGGTCCGCGGGCGGGGGAACTCCCTGAGCTCGATCTGGCGCGGTCCGGTCTGCACGGCCGCGCGCACCATGTCAGCCATGGGCTCAGTGCTCGTGGATGATCACGCCGCGGATGTTCTTGCCGTCCTCCAGGTCCTGGTAGGCCTGGTTGATGTCCTCCAGGCGGTAGCGGCGGGTAATCAGCTCGTCCAGCTTCAGGTCACCGGAGCGGTACAGGCCCAGCAGCATGGGGATGTCGTAGAGCGGGTTGCTGTCGCCGAACAGGGCGCCGCGAATCTGCCGCTGGTAGCCGATCAGCATGCCCGCGTGCAGGTGGACGGCGCGCTCATCGGCGTGGCCGACCGCCGTGATCGTGACCTTGCCGCCCTTGCCGGTCATGGACACGGCGGCGTTCACCATCTCCTCGGTCACCACCGCGGGCGTCATGATCGCGTGATCGGCGAGCTGGCCCCAGGTGGTCTCGACCACGAACTCGTGCGCCTCCTTGGCCGTTGCGAACGCGTGGGTGGCGCCGAACACCCGGGTGGCCGTGTCTCGCTTGAGCTCCACCGGATCCACCACGATCACGTTCTTGGCCCCGGCGTAGCGGGCGCCCTGCACCGCGTTGCTGCCGACCCCGCCGGCCCCGAACACGACCACGGTGTCGCCGGCCCGCACCCCGGCGGCGTGCACCGCCGAACCCCACCCGGTGGGGACGCCGCAGCCAACCAGGGACGCGACCTCCCACGGGATGTCATCGGCGGGCAGCGGCACGCAGGCCCACTCCGACACCACGGCGTACTGAGAGAACGTGCCGAGCGTGCAGAAGCCGCCGAGGTCCTCGCCGTCGAGGTGGAACCGGAACGTACCGTCGAGGAACATGCCGGTGCCGGCGTTCAGTCCCTTGACGCACATGTTCTGGTGCCCGGTCACGCACGGCCGGCAGGCCCCGCAGGCCGGGATGTAGGAACAGATGAGGCGGTCGCCTGCCTTGACCCGGCGCACGTCCGGCCCGACGGACTCGGCGATCCCGGCGCCCTCGTGCCCTCCGACGATGGGGAACCGGGGCCGCGCGTCGCCTTTGGTGATGTGGTTGTCGGAGTGGCACAGCCCGGCCGCGTGGAACTTCACCCGGACCTCGTGCGCCCTGGGCTCGTCGAGCTGCAGGTCGGCTAGTTCCCAGCCGAGGTGCGGTCCACGGGCGATCGCGGCGCGGGTTGTGATGCTCATCGGGTAATCCCCTCGGGCTGGCTGTGCTCGTGGATGATCACGCCGCGGATGTTCTTGCCGTCCAGCATGTCCTGGTAGCCCTGGTTGACCTCCTCCAGGCGGTACCGGCGGGTGATCAGCTCGTCGAGCTTGAGATCGCCGGAGCGGTAGAGCCCGAGCAGGCGCGGAACATCGACGAGCGGGTTGCAGGCGCCGTAGATCGCGCCCTGCACGCGGCGCTGGTAGCCGATGAGCATGCCGGGGTTCTCGTCCAGCCAGCCGTTGCCCACGGCGGTGATCGTGACCTGGCCGGCCTTGCCCACCACGGCGATCGCGTCGTGGATGACCTCGTCGTGCAGGATTCCGACCGTGATGATCGCGTGGTCGGCCAGCTCGCCCCAGGTGGTCTCGACCACGAACTCGTGGGCTTCCTTGGCGGTGGCGAACGTGTGGGTGGCGCCGAAGACGGCGGCCATCTCCCGCTTGAACGGCACCGGGTCAACCACCACCACGTTCTTGGCGCCGGACAGCGCCGCGCCCTGGACCGCGTTGCTGCCCACGCCGCCCGCCCCGTAGATCACCACGGTCTGTCCCGGCCGCACGCCGGCAGCGTGCACCGCCGATCCCCAGCCGGTCGGTACCCCGCACGAGACGAGCGCGGCGACGTCGAACGGGATGTCGTCGGGGATCGGGATGCAGGAGAACTCGGAGACGACCGTGTACTGCGAGAACGTGCCGAGCACGCACAGCCCGCCGAGGTCTTCCCCGTCCTGGTGGAACCGGAACGTCCCGTCGGGGAACTCACCGGTGGAGGCGTTCTTGCCCGCGTCACACAGGTTCTGCCGACCGGTCGAGCAGTACCGGCACGAGCCGCAGGCCGGGATGAACGAGCAGACCAGGTGGTCCCCGAGCTTGACCCTGGTCACGCCCGGCCCGACCGCTTCGACGACGCCGGCGCCCTCGTGCCCTCCGACGACGGGGAAGCGCATGCGCGCGTCGCCCTTCTGGATGTGGTCGTCGGAGTGGCAGAGCCCGGCCGCGTAGAACTTGACCCGGACCTCGTTGGCCTTCGGATCGTCGAGTTCGAGGTCGGTGATCTCCCATGGCCGGCCGGGGGCGCGGCAGACCGCGGCGCGGGTGGTCATGCTCATGTGGTCCCCTTTCCGGTGTAGTCCACCTTGCAGCGCGGAGCTCGACGCACGCCACGCGGCTTCTGTGACGCGGAAGGGCATGTTCCCCACCGCCCGCCACCGTGCTAACTTCCGCGACATCGGGGGTCGTCCCGGGCTAACACAGAGGACTCGGAGTGATCGACAAGTTCCGTGAGGACGCGCTGTCCGTCCTCGAGGCGGTTCCGTCGGGCGCCTCGCTGGCGGTCGGGGGATTCGGGAGCTCGGGGCGGCCGGACACGCTGCTGGACGCGCTGTGCGACCTCGGCCGCCGCGACCTGCACCTGATCGTCAACAACGTGGGCAGCGACTTCACCGGCGTCGGCCGGATGCTGGCCGAAGGCCGCATCAGGAGGCTGACGGCGTCGTTCCCGGTGCTGCCGGAGTTCTACGACGAGTACTTCGCCGGGAAGGTGGAACTCGAGCTGATACCGCAGGGCACGCTGGCGGAGCGGCTGCGGGCCGGCGGCTCGGGCATTCCCGCCTTCTACACGCCTTCCGGCGCGGGCACCATGCTGTCGGACGGCACCTTCCCGCTCGGCTACTCCGCCGACGGCACCGTGGCGGACCGGATGCCGGAACGGGAGACCCGGGACTTCGGGGGACGCCAGCACGTCCTGGAATACGGCATAGTCGCGGACTTCGGACTGGTCAGGGCCCACCAGGGCGACCGCAAGGGGAACTTGCGCTTCCACCTGTCCGCCCGGAACTTCAACCCGCTGGCCGGGATGTCGGGACGCCGGGTGTTCGCGGAGGTTCAGCACCTCCTCGAGCCCGACGAGCTGCACCCGGACGACATTCACCTGCCCGGGGTGTTCGTCGACGACGTGCTGCTCGCCTCCGGCACATCGCCCAAACAGCCAACGATCGCGAGGTTCGCGCCATGACCGAGACCATCGGCACCCAGACCGGCAGCACCCGCGCTGTGCGCGGCCTGAGCCGGGAGGGCATCGCCGAGCGGCTGGCCCGGGACCTGCGGGACGGCTTCGTGGTTAACCTCGGCGTCGGCATCCCGCTGCTGATTCCACGGTTCATCCCGGTCGGCGCCGAGGTCATTCTGCACGCCGAGAACGGGGTGCTTGGGCTCGGCCCGGCTCCGCCGCCAGGCAGCGAGGACCCCGACCTGACTGACGCCGGAAAGCAGCCGGCAACGCTGGTGAGCGGTGCGGCCATCGTCGACTCCGCGATGTCGTTCGCCATCGTCCGCGGCGGCCACCTCGACGTCAGCGTGCTCGGCGCGCTCCAGGTATCGAGGCACGGCGACCTGGCGAACTGGTACGTGCCCGGCAAGAACCCCGCGGTCGGCGGCGCGATGGACCTCGTGGCCGGCGCCCGCGAGGTATGGGTGGTGATGGAGCACCTCGACCGGGACGGGCGGCCGAAGATCGTCGAAGAGTGCACGTTCCCGCTGACCGGCCGGCGCGTGGTCACCCGCGTGTACACCGACCTGGCCGTGTTCCACCTGGCCGACGGGCGGCTGCGGCTCACCGAGTGCGCGCCGGGCGTGTCACCCGAAGCCGTCAGGGAGCGGACCGCGGCCCGGTACACCGAAGACCTCGGGCCCGCGAGCAGCCCGGTCTAGCCGTGCCACTGGACGTCAGCACCCTCACCGCGATTGACGTGCACACCCACGTGCACCGGTCCGTGCGCGCCGGCCAGGGCCAGGCCGCGGGCAACGAGGACATGGGAGCGTACTTCGGCATTGGCTCCATGCCGCACTACACCGTGCCCGAGCTGGCCGAGTACTACCGCCAGCGCCACATGGCCTGCGTCACCTTCACGCTCGACAATGTTTCCCAGACCGGCGCGGAGCCGGTCCCCGACAACGTCGAGGTCGCCGAGCTCGCCGCCGAGCACGCGGATGTGATCATCCCGTTCGCGAGCGTCGACCCGGCCCGCGGTGCGGCCGGTGTGCGCCTCGCCCGGCGCCTGGCGGCCGACTTCGGGGTCAGGGGCTTCAAGTTCCACCCCAGCACGCAGGGCTTCTACCCAAACGACCGGGCGGCCTACCCCCTGTACGAGGTCATCGCCTCCCACGGGCTGGTGGCCCTGTTCCACACCGGCCAGACCGGAGCCGGAGCGGGCACGCCCGGCGGCGGCGGGATCCGGCTGAAGTACGCCAACCCGCTGCACATCGACGATGTGGCGGCCGACTTCCCTGACCTGGACATCGTCCTCGCCCATCCGTCGTTCCCGTGGCAGGACGAGGCGCTGTCGGTCGCGACGCACAAGCCGCGCGTCTACATCGACCTCTCCGGCTGGTCGCCCAAGTATTTCCCGCCGCAGCTGGTCCGGTACGCCAACAGCCTGCTGCGCGACAAGGTGATGTTCGGCTCGGATTTCCCTGCCCTCACCCCCGACCGGTGGATCAGGGACTTCGAGAACCTGGACATCAAGCCGGAGGTGCGTCCGCTGATCATGAAGGAGAACGCGGCCCGGCTGCTGGGTCTCGGCGGCGCCGGGCCGGCTGTGGGGGAGGAGGGCTGAGGCCACCGTGCAAGACGTCGAGGGCAGGGTCGCCTTCATCACCGGCGGCTCGAGCGGCATCGGCCGGGGCATCGCGCTCGCTTTCGCCCGCGCGGGCATGCAGGTTGCCGTCACCGGCCGGCGGCGGCAGCATCTGGACGAGTCCGCCGCGCTGTTCGCCGCCGAGGGCCTCGATGTGCACGGGGTGCAGCTGGACGTCACCGACCGGGACGCGGTCTTCCGCGCGGCCGAGGAGACCGAACGGCGATTCGGGCGGGTGCACGTGCTGGTGAACAACGCCGGCATCGGCCTGGCCGGACCGGTCGCACAGGCCAGGCAGGACGACTGGGACTGGGTCATCGACGTGAACCTCAAGGGCGTCGGCCACGCGTTGCAGGCATTCTTGCCGCGGATCCGGGCTCACGGTGACGGCGGCCACATCGTCAACACCGCGTCCATGGGCGGCCTGCTCCCGGTGTCCGCCGGGCTGTACTGCATGACCAAGGCCGGCATCATCGCCCTGTCCGAGACGCTGCACATCGAGCTCGCCGCCGAGAACATCGGCGTCTCGGCCTACTGCCCGGGCCCGGTCCTGAGCAACATCGCCTCTGGCGTGGCCGCCCGGCCGCTCCGGTACTCCGACACCGGATACCCGCCCCCCGACCTGGCCAGGGCGGCCCGCGCGGCGTCGATGCCCTACATGAGGCCCGTCGAGGCCGGCGAGCGCGTGCTCGCCGGGGTCCGGCGCAATGACCTGTTCATCCTCACCCACCCCGAGTTCCGCGACGGCGTGGCGGAGCGGGCCGAGATGCTGCTGAACGCGTTTCCCGACGAGCCGCTGAACACCGAGCGGGCAGCGGCGATCACATTCCTGACCTCGCACCCGGTCTACTCGTCCAGGACGATCAGCGGCAACGGCCCGGCCAGGTCCTCTGGCGCCGCAGGCGCGTAGGCGAAGTTCTTCGCCCGCGCGCCGCCGTCGACGACCAGGTCGGTGCCGGTGATCAGCCTGGCGTAGTCCGAGCACAGCCACGCGACGGCGTGGCCGATGTCGGTTGGGGTCCCGGTCGTCCCCATCGGGACCATCGGCGCCCGGGCTCCGGCCCACCGGCTGGGCCTGCGCCACGGCTCGTCGCCGGCCGGGCCGCCGAGCCCGGGGCCGCGCTGGTGCAAGACCCCGCCGGGGCCGAGCCCGGCCCTGGCCCGCTCCGCCAGCAGCTCCGGGTTGTCCGGATTCGGCGCGGTCGGGGTGAAGCTGTTGACCCGGATGCCGTACGGCGCGAGGTCCATGGCGGCGGCGCGGACAAAGTTGTTCACGCCGCCCTTGTGGAAGGCGTACGCGATGATGCCAGCCGTACCGGACCAGGCGTTTGAGGAGGAAATGCAGATGATCGAGCCCCTGATGCCGCGCTCGGCCATTGCCCGGCCCACGTGCTTGGTGTTCAGGAAGTAACCCAGGGACGAGACACGCACCGCCCGCTCAAAGTCCGCCGCGGTCTCGTCGAGCACGCCCTTGCCGCCGAGCAGCGCCGCGTTGTTCACGAGGATGTCGATGCGCCCCCACCGCGCGAGCACGTCGCCGATGTACCGCTGGACGGCGGCTTCGTCGGTCACGTCACCGGGCGCGGCCATCGCCTCGCCGCCGGTGCGCTCGATTCGCGCGATGCACGCCTTGATCGCCGACTCGTCCACGTCGTTGCAGGCAACCTTGGCACCATATCTGGACAGCGCCAGGGCGACCCCGCTGCCGATATTCGGCCCGACCCCAGTGACCAGTGCGACCTTGCCGCGCAGCGAGATCTCCACCCTCAGTGCTCCACTTCCGCCGGGTAGACCAGCTCGATCAGGTCGGGTGACACCCCGAGGACCGGGGCCAGCATCGAGCGCATCAGGTCCTTGGACACCAGGCAGTCCGCGCACGCGGACGGCCCGGCCGCGATCGTCACCTTGGCCCGGCCGGAGTGCACCACGACGTCGAGGCGGTAGTCGTCCGCCTCGAGGCTCTGCCGGATCTTCGCCAGCTGCGGCTGGTCAACCTCCACGTGTCACCTCCGCGAACGCCGGCGACCAGGCGACCGGCACCGACCGACCGGACCACGGTGCCCAGCCGAACGGCCGGAAGACCATGGAGATCGCCGCATTGGCCGCGCCTGCGACCAAGATCGGTATATCCGCGGCCGACGGCATCATCCGGAACGGTGTTCCGGCCTGTGCCGGGTCGGTCACCGGGCTGCCTGCCCCGCCCGCCCCGCCCTTGCCCGCTGCGAACAGGTCCGCGCGATCGCGCACCGCGTGGTCGAACAGCCATTGCTGCACGTCGGCGCGGCTGTAGCCGTACCGCCCGAACAGCTGCGCGTGCTCGGGACCCAGGACGAGCCCGCCGCTGGAATGCCCGCCGCCCACAAAGGCGCCGAGCCGGGCCAGCGTGTCCGCGAAGTCGGCGAGCACGGCTTCGGGGCGGTCGGTTCCCCGGTTGTCCACGTACTCGCAGGTCCTGATCAGCACGGCGGACACAGCGTCGCGGCCCCGGCCGAGGCCGCCGACCACGCTGAGAGGTTCCCACGGGGACAGCTCCTCGTTCTCGCC
>Ga0335075_10007344_pt1 | contig 16947 bp, 10 predicted proteins | sample Lox_Sample_24_FD_206723 | JGI IMG/M metagenome (GOLD analysis project Ga0335075, IMG submission 206723) | Soil microbial communities from Loxahatchee National Wildlife Refuge, Florida, United States - Lox_Sample_2.4 | ecosystem: Environmental > Terrestrial > Soil > Wetlands | place: USA...
GTACGAGCGCGTTGACCCGGATGCCGTACAGGGTCGTCTGGTTGGCCAGCGCCCTGGTGAACGCGGCGACTCCGGCCCTGCTCCCGGCGGCCCTGCTCCCGGCCGTGCTGCTCCCGGCGGCCCTGCTCCCGGCCGTGCTGCTCCCGGCCGTCCTGCTCCCGGCCGCGGGTCCGTACACACCGGACACCGAGGAGATCGCCACGATCCGGCCCGAGCGCCGCTTCATCATGGCGGGCAGCACGGCGTGGCACAGGTGGAACAGGCCGTCCAGGCCGGTGTCGGTCACCGCGCGCCAGTCGGCGTGCTCGAGCTCGGCCAGCGGCCGGTCGCGGCTGATCCCGGCGCAGCTCACCACGGCCTCCACCGGTCCCAGGTCCTCCGCCTGCCTGACCCAGGAGGTGACGTCGGCGGCTTCGGTTACGTCGGCCTCGACCGGCAGGACCCGGGCGCCGCGCTCCGAGGCGGCCTTCTCCGCCTCGACGGCGAACTGCTCATCGCGGGAGTAGCAGAAGCTGATGTCCCAGCCGTCGGCGGCCAGCCTGGCGACCGTGGCCGCGCCGATGCCCCGCGAGCCGGCGCTGACCAGCGCAACCCGGCCGTTACCCTGGCCCCCGTTACCCTGGCCCACGGCCTCACCCTCTCCCGGACGCACCACAGACTGTCACGTCGGGGGCGTCGCGACGGCGGACGGTAACATTTTCGTTAACTGAAAGTAAATGGCTACCGAACGTTACCGCAGTTCCGGGTTGTAGGGACGGACCGGCACGGCGCGGCGCGGGCTAGGCTGCCAGGCGTGGACCAGCTACGGATCGGGATGCTCAGCACGGCACGGATCTCCGCGGTCGCGCTGCTCGGCGCGGCCGCGAGCGTGCCCGAGGTGACGGTGGCCGCGGTCGCGGCGCGGGACCGGTCCCGCGCGGAGGCCTTCGCGCGACGGAACGGGATTCCGGCCGCCTACGGCGACTACGACGAACTGCTCGCCGACCCCGACGTCGACGCCATCTACAACCCGCTGCCGAACTCACTGCACGGGCCGTGGACGCTCCGGGCGATCGCCGCGGGCAAGCACGTGCTGTGCGAGAAGCCGTTCGCGTCGAACGCGGCCGAGGCGGCACAGGTGGCCGAGGCGGCACAGATGGCCGAGGGGGCCGGCCTGGTCGTCATGGAGGCCATGCACTACCGCTACCACCCGGTGATCCGGCGGCTCGCCGACGTGGTGGCCGGGCTCGGGCCGGTGCGGCATATCCAGTGCTGGACCAGCTTCGCCATCGCCGACGAGGGCGACATCCGGTACGACTACGACCTCGGCGGCGGCGCGCTGATGGACGGCGGCTGCTACGCGATCGACTGCCTGCGGCTGCTCGGGCCGGGCGAGCCAGAGGTGACCGGGGCGCTGGCCGATCCGGTACCTGCTTCGGGCCGGGGCGTCGGCCCGGAGGGTGCGGCCGCCGACCGTGCGATGGCGGTCCGGCTGGGCTTCGCCGACGGCGCGACGGCGTGGTTCGAGTCCGCGTTCACTATGGACGGCGAGTTCCGCGCGGACGTCCACGTGATCTGCGCGCGCGGACAGGTCTGGATGGAGAACTTCATCCAAGCGCACCGCGGTCACCTGTTGGCTACCGCGGACGGGTCGGTCGTGGCCGACGAGCGGGGCTCCGGGGACACGACCTACGCCTGGCAGTTGCGTGCCTTCGCGGAGGCGATCTCCGACGGTGAACCGGTCCCCACGTCGGCGCACCATGCCGTGGGGACCATGCGGCTGATCGACGCTGCTTACCGCTCGGCCGGGCTGCTGCCGCGATGACGACCGCAGCTTCGTCCCCGGCCCCGTCCCAGGCTGGGGCCGACGCGGCGCGGTTCGCCGCCGACCTGATCAGGATCGACACCACCAACCGGGGCGGCGGAGACGGGCGGGAGCGCCCGGCGGCGGAATATGTGGCCGCGCGGCTGGCCGAGGCCGGGGTCGAGGCGGCGGTGCTTGAGTCCGCGCCTGGGCGCGCGAACGTGGTGGCACGGGTGAGCGGCAGTGACCCCGGCGCGCCCGCGCTGCTCGCGCACGGGCACCTGGACGTCGTGCCCGCGGATCCGGCGTCCTGGTCGGTGCACCCGTTCTCTGGCGAGATACGCGACGGCGTGCTGTGGGGACGCGGCGCGGTCGACATGAAGAACGCGGACGCCGTGCTGCTCGCGGTGGTAAGCCGCTGGGCCCGCGAGCGCATCCGCCCGCGGCGCGACATCGTGCTCGCGTTCACCGCGGACGAGGAGGACACCGCCGAGTTCGGTGCCCGGTGGCTGGTCGAGCGGCATGCCGAGCTGTTCCGGGGCTGTACCGAGGCGGTCGGGGAGTCGGGGGCTTTCACCTTCCACGCCGGCCCGGGGCGCCGGCTGTACCCCATCGCCTCGGCCGAGCGCGGCACCGCCTGGCTGAAGCTGACCGCCCGGGGCCGGGCCGGTCACGGGTCCAAGCCGAACCCGGACAACGCGGTGACCCTGCTGAGCGCGGCGATGGCCAGGATCGGGGCCTACCGGTGGCCGGTCCGGCTGATCCCGACCGTGCAGGCCGCGGTGGAGGCCATCGCGGCCGCGATCGGGCGGCCCGCGCCGCCCGGCGGCTTCGGTGCCCTTTCTGAAGGGGCCCTTTCTGAAGGGGCCCTTTCTGCCCGTGCCCTTTCTGCCGGGGACCTGCCGGCCGAGGACCTGCTGGCCTACCTCGGCCCGGCGGCGGCCCTGGTGGCCGGCACGATCCGCAACAGCGCCAACCCGACCATGCTCTCGGCCGGGTACAAGGTCAACGTCATCCCGGACCAGGCGGTCGGCTACGTGGACGGGCGGGTCCTGCCCGGCTACGGGCAGGAGTTCGTTGCCGCCATCGACGAGCTCACCGGGCCCGGCGTGAGCTGGGAGTACTACGACCGTTCTGATCCGCTGGAGGCGCCGCTCGGCGCCCCGCTTGTGGCCGCCATGACCCGGGCCCTGCTGGCCGAGGACCCGGGCGGCACGATCGTGCCCTACTGCATGAGCGGCGGCACCGACGCGAAGCACTTCGCAGGCCTGGGGATGACCTGCTACGGCTTCACGCCGCTTGTGCTACCCGAGGGGTATGACTATTACGCCATGTTCCACGGAACCGACGAGCGCATCCCGGTGACCGCGCTCGAGGCCAGCGTCCGGATCATGGACCAGTTCCTGACCGGGTAGCCGCCGTGGTTACCTATCAGATCCCGCCCCCGTGGCCTGGGCCACCAGTTCGGGGACGAACAGCGCGGCGTTGACGGTACCGACCCCAGAGGCCAGGTCATAACCCGGGCCCGCGTGGTAGCCGTGCACCGTGACCTGGTGGTTGTCCTGGATGAACGACACCGAGTGGTCGCCCTTGGTGACGTCGACGATGCCGGACGCGCGCTCGGCCGACAGACCGGGCGTACAGGGCCGGGTTGATGAAACCGAGGGAGTGCCCGGCTTCCTGGTCGGCCAGCGCCACGGCTGTCGTCCCAAACCCGGTCCGCCTGGGCCGGCTGCCCGTCGGCAAACAGCGCAAGCTGGTGGCGGTCACATTAGGGCAGCCAGCCACGAGTGACGCTCGGTAGCAGAGGTCGTCGATACTGGCAATGAGCAAAGGGTTTTCCTTATCCCGCATCCCGTCTCCCGGGCCGTGGCCCGAGGAACCCGATGAGCTTGAGGCAGCGGGATCCGGGCTGACGTGAAAGTGACTCCCTACCTGGTAGATGCGGTAGGGAGTCACTTCACGCCATGCCTTCGTGTCAGGCGCCGCCCCCTGTGGCCTGGGCCACAAGTTCGGGGACGAACAGCGCGGCGTTGACGGTACCGACCCCGGAGGCCAGGTCATAGCCGGGGCCCGCGTGATCGCCCTGCACCGTGACCAGGTGGTTGTCCTGGATGAACGACACCGAGTTGTTGCCGGTGGTGACGTCGACGACGCCGGGCGCGTGCTCGGCCGACAGGGCGTACAGGGCCGGGTTGATGAAGCCGAGGGAATGCCCGGCCTCCTGGTCGGCCAGCGCCACGATCCCGGCGAACAGCGGGCTGGACTCGCTGGTCCCGCAGTCCACGTACCAGCCCGGCTGCGTGCCGGGGACGCTCTGGTAGGTGGTGACCAGCCCGTCGCAGGCGGCGCTCATGGAGATGTCGGGCACGCCGCGCTGGTCGCCGGTCACGTTGGCCACGCCGTCCTGGTACGACGGCCGGAGGAAGATGGCAGACTTGCCGCCGGCGCCCGCCCACGGGACCGGGCCCGGGGTGCCGAAGAAGACGTTGTTGAAGGCGTAGTTGACGCTGTTGTCCCACACCCGGTCGGCCTGGGTCCGCTCGCTGCTACCGGGCAGAAGCGCCAGTTGCGTCCCTCCCACCGCGGTGACCAGCGGGTCGCTGGCGGGCCAGCTAACCGTCGGAGACGTGTACAGCTGCGTCTGCGCGGCGTTGGCCCAGTTGGTCGCGCCCTGGTCGCCGGCCGAGGCCAGGACCGTCACGTGATGGTTCATGGCGTTGATGTAGGCGGTGCGCAGGGCGTAGATCGACGCGGCGCTCGGGAACGTCTCCTCGGCCGCGCCGAAGCTCTGGCTGATCACCTGGCCGAGGTGGTGGTTGATGACGTAGTTCTCGGCCTTGACGATCTGCGGGAAGCCGGTCGTCCCGACCGTCTCGGCGACCGGGGTCTCGACCAGCAGGATGTTGGCGCCTGGTGCCATGGCGTGCGACCACTCCACGTCGAGGGTCGTCTCTCCGGCCCAGCCGATCTCGGTGGCGTTGTTCGGGTTGAACGCCGGCACTTTCCCGGCCGGCTGGATGATCTTGAAGGACGGCGGGGCCGGCAGGCCGAACGTGGCGTCGAAGACGTCCAGGTCGGGCTGGATCGTCGGGGACCCGAACGAGTCGACGATCACGATCGTCTCGCCCTTGCCAGTGATCCCGCTGTTGAACAGGGGCTGCTCGTTGTACGCGGCCTGGATCTGGGACGGCTGGTAGCAGGGGGCGGTGAAGACCGCCTCGCATTGCGTCTGGCTGGGCGGCTGCAGTTCCGATGCGTACTTGGAGAAGAGCATCGGTTTGACGATCACGTTGGCCGTCGCAGCCGCCGCCACGGCGGGGCCGCCGCCGGCGAACAGGGACCCGCCAGCCAGCGCCAGCGCACCCGCCAAGCGCAGCTTCCGACGTGCTCGGTGTACCAAGGCAGCCTCCTCGGCTCGTTGAGTCGTACTGCCGCGGCGGGTCGGGCAGCAGGAACGGCGGGGCGCGGGCCCCGCATCACGCATAGCTAGGCCGCAACCTTAGGGCAGCGAACTGCGGTTGAGAGGCCGAATTGCCGCGATGCTCACATAACGATTCGGGCGCGGCGAACTCTCGCCCTGCGCCTGCCCGCAGGTGGGGATGATTGCTAGCACGGGCCGTCTCACCGATACCGGCGATCAGCCAAAAATTTTCCTTTTCTTGACCTTGGCTTTTTAGCAGGTCAGGCGACCTGCATGGACGGAACCGCAGGTCCTGGGGTTGCGACGGCAGGTATCGCCTGGCGTAAACCGGGCAGGAGTCCACATGGCTGGTGGGGACGGGCAGGGGGTTGGAACGGTGACCATAGCCGAGGCAATCGAGGCAGCCGGGGCACAGGCCGAATCGAACGGGCCAATGGTCGCGCCACAGGCAGTCGCGCCACAGGCAGTCGCGCCACACGCAGTCGCGCCACAGGCAAACGCGAGCCGGCCGCCACCGCGGCTCGGGGGCCGCTTCCGGCTCGACGAGCGGGTCAGCATGGCCGCCGGGTTCGCGGAGTGGACGCCGGGCGGACGGGTTGCGATGCGGGCGCTGCCCGACGGGCTGGTGGTGTGGAAGGCCACCGATGATTTGCTGCACCGCCCGGTCACCGTCTACCTGCTGCCCCGCGGGCTCCCGGTTCCCCCGCACGTGGTCGAGGCGGTCCGGGCCGCCGCCCGGGTGAGCGATCCGCGCCTGGCCACGATCTACGACACCGAATGCAGCCCGGACGGGCCTTACATCGTGTCCGAATGGACGCGCGGCACGCACCTGGAGGACCTCGTGCTGTCCGGGCTGCCGAGCCCGGCGCTGGCCGCCGCGATGATCGCCGACGCGGCCGATGCGGTCGCGGTCGCGCACCGGGCCGGCCGGCCGCACCTGTGCCTGGGTCCGCGCTCGCTGCGCTGGGCGACCGGCAGCGGCCTCAAGATCACCGGACTCGGCATCGATGCGGCCTTGTGCGGAGCCAGCGCCGCCGACCCGGCCGCCGTCGACACCGTGGCCCTGGCCCGGCTGCTCTACGCCCTGCTCACCGGCTGCTGGCCGGGCGACGAGCCGACCGCGCTGCCGCCCGCCCCGCGGCACAAGGGACGCGTGTACTCTCCGCGACAGGTCCGGGCCGGGGTGCCCCGCGTGCTCGACGCGATCACCGGCTACGCCCTCGGGATCCAGCCGCACGCCGACCAGCAGACGGTACTCACGCCAGCCGGGCTGGCTGCCGCCCTGTGCGCGGTGCAGCGGCCCTGGTACGCGTCGTTCCGCCCGGCCGACTGCGTCCCGGACACCGCGCCCGGGCGGCACGGCCGGCATGCGAAGGCACCACGGCTGCGGGGCGGCGTCCGGCACCGCACCACGCTGCTGCGCCCGGCCGCTTAGTTGCCGGCTCTTAACGCCGGGGCAAGCAGCGAACGGACCCGGTCCTGGCCCAGGGCCATCAGCAGGGTGGGCATCCGCGGGCCCTTGTCCTTGCCGACCAGGAGTTCGTAGAGCAGCGCGAACCAGATCCGCTGCTCTGCCCCAAGTTCCCTGGTGGGCGGCGCGTCGATCGGCAGCCCGCGCAGCAGCTTCGGGATGCCGTACACCAGGACGGTCAGGCCCTCGAGGGACCAGTCGTCGGCCATGTGCTTGAGCAGCAGCGTGATGCCGTCGCGTTCGGCGTCGGTCAAGGCGGCGAGCCTGGCGTGGTCGGGCTCATCGCGGACCCGGGTCCGGTCCGCGGGCCGGGCGTAGTCGGTCACCCAGGCCTGCGCGCAGTCCAGCCGCGGCCGCACCTCGTCCAGGGTGGCGACCGGGTCGTCGGCGGTCATGTCCCGCAGGATCCGGAGCATCTGCGCCGGGTCGCCGGCCGTGATATCCGCCACCGAGGCCAGCGTCCGGAACGGCAGCGGGCGCGGGGTAACCGGCAGCGGGCCGTCTGAGGTACCGGAGGCGCGGGCGAACACCGGGCGGTCGGCCGGTTTGGCAGTGCCCTCGGCGATCTGGAGGCTTAGCTTGTCCCACTCGTCGTAGAGCCGGCCGATCTCGGCGTCGAAGGCCACGTTAAAGGAATTCTCTGGCCGTCTGCGCGCGTACATCCAGCGCAGCAGCGGGGCCTCGAGGATCTCAAGCGCGTCGGCGGGCGTAGGCGCGCCGCCGCGGGAACCGCTCATCTTCGACGACCCTCCCTGGGTGCCGACGAATGCGTAGCCGAAGTGCAGCGGCATCTCGCCGCCGAAGATCTCCGTCACAAGTTCGCCGCCGACGGTGAAGCTGGACCCGGGCGAGGCATGGTCCATCCCGGCAGGCTCGAACGTCACGTGCTCGTAGGCCCACCGCATCGGCCAGTCCACCTTCCAGGCCAGCTTGCCAGCCACCTCCGCAATCGGCGCCGGCCCCGCGGTCGCGCCGCAGGCGCAGGTGTAGGTGATCTCCGTGGTCTGGTCGTCGAAGGCGGTGACGGTGGTGTCGTCCCGCCCGCATTCGGCGCAGTACGGCCGGAACGGGTAGTACTCCTCGCCGCTGCGCGCGCCGTCATCGTCCTCGGCGCCGGCTTCGGATCGCTTCGTGCGGTACCTGGCCAGAACCGCCCTGATGTCCGCCCGCCTCCGCATGGCCAGCACGATCTGGTCCGTGTAGGCCCCTGATGTGTACATCTCGGTCTGGCTGATCTCGGTGACCTGGACCCCGAGGCGGTCCAGCGAGTCGAGCAGGGGCGCCTCGAAATGCGCGGCGAAGTTCTCGTGGCAGCCGAGCGGGTCGGGCACCCCGGTCAGCGGGCGGCCGATGTGCTCGCCCAGCGACTCTGGCATCCCGGCCGGGACCCGGCGCAGCCGGTCGTAGTCGTCCCAGGACAAGATGTGCCGGCACGGAGCGCCGTTGCGCCGCACCTCGTCCGCGACCAGGTGCGGGGTCATCAGCTCGCGCAGGTTCCCCAGGTGCACCGGACCGGACGGGCTGATTCCGGACGCGCAGGTCGGGACCTCACCGGGATGCCTGCGCTCGCCTTCTGTGCGCACCTGGGCAGCCGTACGGGCCACCCAGTCATCGGCCGCAGCCACCGGGGGTACCTCCTTCGTCGTCCACCTGGATCAGGGTACAAGCGGCGGCCGGCGAATCCGTCGGAGCCCGTCAGCCTGCGCTCCAGCCCCGGACGACGACGTTGAAGATCTCCGCCGCGAAGCGGCCCTTGCCCAGCGGCGGTAGCTTGGTGAACCAGATGAGCAGGTAGCGGCCCTTGACCTGCCGGGCGGCCCGGAACGTGTGCGTGCCGCCAAGGCCGTCGGCCCTGGCCACGATCGTGAACGTGGACAGGGAGGCCGGGCGGCGCGCGTCGTCGTTGCCGACCTCGATCGCCACGTCGGCACCACGTTTGGACCCGAACGCGACCGTGACTGAGCTGATCCGTACCTGCCGGCCCATGTTCAAGATCAGGCCGGATCCGCGCTTAAGCCCACCGAACACGGGGTTGCCCAGGTAGTACTGGGTGGACCAGGCCGTCGCCGGGTTCTTGTCGATGGCGAATCTCGCGATGGTGCTGTTCTCGTCGCCCGGGTCAGCCCGCCTGCTTTCCAGCGGGTCGAATCCGGCCGCGCTGACCGGGTGCAGCACGACGGCCCGGTGGCCGGACTTTGCCGTGTGCGCGTCGGACGCCGACGACGGCGGATCCCTGCCCTCCGTGGTGACGTCGCCAGCCGCAGACAGATGGGGCGCGGCGCCGCCCGCGCGCGGCGGCAGCAACCCGAGAGCCCCCCAGTGAACGGCCAGGCCCGCCAGTACGGCGAGGGCCGCGACGGCCGCCACGAACCGCCGGGCCGGGCGGCCGCGGGTGGCGGCGACCGTCCGCCTCACGGCGGTGCGGATCAGCCTGGCCAGGATGTAGCAGATCCCGGCCATCGGCAGGATCAGCAGCAGGATCGAGATGACAGAGACGACCCCGGCGGCGACCTCGCGGTGGCCGAACTCGGTGGCGGCCGCCTGCACCTCGGCCCTCGTCGACAGCGCGAACGTCCTGACCACGGCGGGGCCGTTGAGGATGACGAGGGCCAGTTGTCCGGCGAGCAGGGGGACGACGATCAGGACCCACGCGGTGAGGGCCATCCGGGCCGGGCGCTTGAGGTCGTGTACCCGGGGATCCTTGGGCTGGCCCGGGATCAGGCCGCGCAGCGTGGGCCCGACGCGGCGGAACAGGTCAGGCACGCCGATAAGGTCGGCCAGGATGAAGTACCCGTCGAACCGCAGCGAGGGCAGCAACTGCTCGGCGATCTCCAGATGGGTGATCACGACCGCGCCGGCCAGCACCTCGTATCCGGTAGCACGGTAAGCCGCGGTCAGCACGAGCACGAAGATGACGTTGAAGTAGACGCCGCCGAGATCGGTGCGGATCCGGGCGCCGCGTCCGAGCCGGTAGGCGTCGGTGACGTTGGTGAAGAACGCCGGCCACAGCACGTAGATGCCCATGCCGATGACGCCGGGGCGGGCCCCGCCATAGCGGCAGGCGGCGGCGTGGCCGCACTCGTGGAACAGCGTGGACAGCAGGATCAGGCCGATCACCACGAGCAGCAGCGTCGGGTGGTACAGAACGTACGCCACGGCTGCGCCGAGCCGGCCACGGCGGTACAGCCACGTGTCCGAAGCGACCAGGCAGGCCAGCACCACGACCACGACAAACGGGTTGAACAGCGGCTTGAACAAGCGCGCGAGGCGCTGCACGCCCGCCTCGGGGATGATCGTCCGGCGCAGCCTCAGCACCAGCAGGGAGGTGCCCTGCCGCGGCACCCCCGCCCCCTGAACCGCCTGGTCCGGTCCATCGCCCGTGATAAGCAGGCCGAGCGGGGCCAGCTTGTTGGCAAGCAGGAACTCAATGTTGCCGACGCTGACGGTCCGGCCGAAGCCGGCGGTGACCCGGGCGGCGACATCGGCGACCGTGCGCCTGCCGTCGATCGCGCTCACCACCAGGTGCAGCAGCCGGGACAGCTGCATGACCTGGCCGCCCGGATGCCGCACCAGGTACGTGGCCTCGATCAGGCCCGACCCCTGGTACTCGCCGAGTTGCTCGACCCCGGGCGCCAGCCGCGGCACCATGGCTCCGATGTCATCCGGAGCGGCCTGGTGCCGTTTACCCCGCTCGGGCGCCGGAAGGGCCAGCCGCGCGGACGCTGCGCGGCCCGCCCAGGCCTGCAGGTACAGCAGTTCGCTCTGGAACGCGGCGTCCGCCGGGACGACCGCGGCCCGGCGCAGGCGCCGGTAGTAGTCGGCGATCCAGCCCTCTTCCGGCGCGCCGATGCGGGGCAACGGGACGGTGGCGTCGGCTGGTAGCGGGGCGCGCCTGGCCCGGACCGGCATGGGGCGTCGCCCCGGATCCCTAGACAGCGGCTGGCGGGGACCGCCAGGAAGACGATCCCCGCCAGGATGAAAGTGCTGCAAGAACGCCCGACAGGCCTAGACGTGGTTGTGGTCGAAGCTGCCGATGGCGAAGGTGTTGCCGCTGTCCCAGGTGTTGCCGCTGTTGATGGCATTGCCGCTATTGACCGTGTTGTCGCTATTGACCTGGTACACGTTTTCCGCGGTGTTGTGGGAGCCAACGGCAACGGCGATCTGCGGGACGATGACGATTCCCAGGGTCTCCCGCTCCGGAAGCAGATCGACGTTCTCGGCCTGCAGTTCGGCGAGGCTCAGTTCAGACATGATAGTTATTCCCTTTCTTCCTATTGAGTGGACCCGAAACCGCCCCTTCAACGGAGTCGGGTTGGCGCGCGGCCAAAAAACTCAATGGGCTTAGCAAACCGCGCGCACGAATTTGTAGCACCCAGGCACCGATCCTGCGGTACGCAAGGTTGGAACTGCCGTCCAGACATCAACAAAGTCTGCAAACGGCAGCTGAATCGTGTTTCCACGCAGAGAAGCTCATGGCAGAACTTGCGGGCACCCCACGTCAAGTTCTGCAGTATCTATGGCTCGCTTCTAGCCACGCTGATTCCCGCCCCTCTCTGGCCCCTTCGTCCCCTTCGACTCCCGGGGGGTCGATCCCGGCTCACCGCCCGTTTCCGGTCCTGCGCTGCTGGAATCGCAGAACGAACGTAGCAGGCTGCGCGATGCCGTGCAATCACATCCACACATGACTTCGCCACGTTGGATTAGATTGTGGGACCGAAGCTAGCAGACGCGGCTATGCGGCGCAACTAACCGCCAGCGAGGTTTCGACTCAAAAAAACCGGTCATTCGGGACCCGGCCGGGACACTCAGGCAGATCCGTAACCATAGCGCCAGGCCGCTGAAGACTTCACGTGACGACACGTGAACGGCGGTTGAACGTAGTAGCGCCTGAAGTTCGCCGAATCGCAATAGAAAGGTGCCGCCCGGGGCGTAAACTTGCTAGCACTCGGGGGCGTCTTACGGATAGGACCCATCCTTCCCGGGGGGGAAGCGTGTGGTACATTGCCGGCCACGAGCTATGAAAGGATGACGACGTTGTCCATAACGAGACCTGGGGGTTGGCGGCTGCGCTCCGGCGTGCTGGTGTTCACGCTGGCGCTGTTCGCCCCGCTTGCCATTCCAGCCACCGCATCGGCCAGCGGTGTCCCCAATATTCCTGTGAGTAACTATGTTTTCACGCCATATGGAAACGAGTTTATCAATGACGTATCGGCGTCTTCTCCAACGCAGGGGAACCCCGCCTTCCAGGCGAAATTTGAGTTGGGGGTCGGCGTCTCGCCGTTGATCAAGGCAGTCCAAAATGTGACCGCGACGGCTCAGTGCTCAGGATGCACTGCGATCGCGGTTGGTTTCCAGATCGTGACCGCGACGCTGCCCTATATCTCGCAGGTTCAGCAGGACGAAGTCACCTTGGCGACGGACGGCGCGTGCGCGCCTGGCTGCACCGCCGCCGCGCTCGGGTACCAGGTCATCGTGGGTACCAACACCGGGGGGCCGCTGACGTTCGGAGACCTGCTGAGCCGCAGCCAGATGCAGCAGCTGGCCAGTATCCGGACCGAGGTCCTAGCCCTGCCGACTTCCGGCCTCAGCGTTGCCGGGGTAGAAAGCGAATGCCAGGATCTCCTCAACCAGGTTGTATCCATCCTGCAGAGCGCGTCTTATGGAAACTTCTCGTCGTTCTTCCTGCCGACGTTTTCTCCCGCCATTCATGGCGTCGGCCTAGCCACCCAGACGACCGGCAGCAGCCACCCAGTTGTCAAGTGGTTCAAGTCCGCGCACTTCTTCCCCCTGTCCGCAGGCTGAGCCTGACCGGTGATGCCCGGCCGGCCGCACCGTCGCCGGCCGGGCATCACCATGTTCAGGGGAGGGTGGGCGACGCCGACGGGTCCGGTGCCACGGACGAGGGGACCGGGGAAGGGGTGGGCGTGGCCGATGGTGACAGGCTGGGCGAACGGCTCGGACGCGGCTCCCGGGTGAGACTGGGAGACCTGGCGGGACTTGGTGACCGGGTGGGACTCGGTGACCGGATCGGGCTGGTAGAAGACGCAGGGCTCGGCGAATAACCGGGACTGGCCGGGGTCCCGGTCGCCCCGGCCGGCGTGGGTGCCGGGCGGACCAGGAAGTACAGCGCGAGCACGGCCAGGAACAAGCCGGTCAGGACGATGGTGGAGGTCCGGGGTCGCCACCTCACGCCGTGCTTGCGGTCCGGGTCGGTCATGACGCGGCCCCGCTGGGGCGGCCGGTGTCGAGGTCGGCGGAGACGTTGATGCCTTCGTAACGGAAGGCCGACGCCACGCGGGCGCGGATCTCCCGGCCGACGTCGAACTGCATGCCGGGCAGCGTCCGCGCCACCATGCGGACCGAGAACGTCTCGATATCGATCGCTTCGACGCCCATCACGGTGGGCGGGTCGAGCATCATCTTGCGCAGCCGGTCGTCCTGCCATGCCTCGTCGCCGACCCGCTTGAGGACGTCGGTGACCCGGCTGACCTCGACGGCCGCCGGGACCGGCACGTCGATTACGGCGCGCGCCCAGTCGCGGGACAGGTTGGTCACCTGGGTGATCTGGCCGTTGGGCGTGATGATGACCTCACCGCTAACCGACCGGAGCCTGGTGACCCTGAGGGTGACATCCTCGACCGTGCCCACGGCGGGCTGCGAAATCCCGGTGACCGAGATCTTGACCACGTCCCCGAACCCGTACTGGCGCTCACCTGTGATGAAGAATCCGGCCCCGATGTCCTGGACGAACCGCTGCAGGCCGAACCCGAGCGCCGCGCTGAGCAGGGCGGCCGGCGCGACCAGGCCGGCCAGCGGCACGCCGAGGCGCTCCACGATCAGCACGGCCGCGACAACGTACACCACGGCCAGGAACGTCCACGTGACCACCTGCGCGAACACATGGCGGTGCTTGGCCGCCTCGGAGCGCACCAGTTCATCGGTCTCGCGGGCGTGCGCGTCAATGTTCACCATGACCCGGTTGCGAACCCAGTCCGCCAGCCTGGTCAGCAGGATCGTCCCGAGCACGAGCAGCACAATCTCCAGCAGGTCGCTCCGCGCCCAGCGGTTAAGGTCGCCCAGCGGGGCGATTGCGCCTATCACCGTCAGTCCTCCTGTCTGTCACGGCGTGAAGCCAGGATGCGCCGGTCCTGACCCTGCCAAGCTCTTACCGATCAGGGCAGGATAAAACCACACCAATGATCCGATTTTGACCCGGTGCGCCGTTCCGCGACGGCGGTCAGCCAAGGTCGACGGATGCAGGGTGGTCCATGGACAGCAGGTGACTGGTTACGGTTGGTAGCCGGATTCGGTCCAGCGGCGGAAGACGTCGACCTGCTCGGGGGGCCAGGACGCGTCGCAGGGCATGCTGCCGTCCGTGAGGCGCTGGAGGATGTCGGCGGCGTGGGCCCGCACGTCGTCGCGCGACCACAGGTCGAACGCGAACGACATGGACTGGCGATCGTGCTCGCGGAACAGCGGCTTGATGTTCGTCTCGAAGCTCACGGTCTCGTCGGGGCCGGGCAAGGTGACCTCCTGGCTGCTGTCGACTGCGCCGGTCGGCGCGGCTTCCTCGGCAGGCGGGCCGGCCGGACCCCAGTCCCACTGCGGCGGGGTGCCGTTGACGGCCCGGGAACTCCATTCCAAGTAGGACGCCAGGGCGGCGCGGAACTGGGGGTCGGCGGGCAGCTTGGCGTCTTCGGCCGCCTGAATGGCCAGCGCTACCCAGCGGCCGCGCTGCGGCTCGGTGAAGGAGGGCCGTCCGTTGGGAAGCGTCGCGGCAGGGCCGCCGAACGCCTCGGCGACCAGCTCAGCCTCGCGCTGGGGCTGGTCGGGCGGCATGGCGGCGAACAGGGGGGCGAGCAGGTCGTCGGCGGGGACGTGCTTGGAGTACAGCAGATCGGTCATCCGGGCCAGGGCGGGCAGGCCGCCGGCCCAGTCGAACAAGGTGGGTTCGGTGCCGGGGCGGCGCACCGGGTCGCGGAACTCGACGTACCAGTGCATTCCGCTGCAGAACGGCTTGTTCCGCGAGTGACCGCAACGACAGAGGGCGTAATGCTCGCGAGACGACCCGACGGCGCGCGGCACGTCGGCGCCGGTTGCGTCGGCCAGCGGGATCGCCCCGGTTACCCGGTAGGGGCCATCCTGGGTGACCTGGATCGCCTGCTCTCTGGTGCCATGCCAGTCGACCAGGTCGCGGGCCTCGGCGTTGTCAAAGGCCAGACTCAGCGCCCCGGAGGGGCAGTCGCGGATCGCGCGGATCAGTTCGTCCATCCGGGCGCCGCTGGGGGCGACGAACGGCTCGGCGCCGGTCCGGAACGCGGTGGCCAACCGGTCGGTGCACAGGCCCGAGTGCTGGCAGATGCCCCGGTTGTCGAAGATCGTGACCTGCTCACCCGGGTAGGTGTCGCGCCGGTCGGCGATCCGTTTGGGATCCTTGTCGTCGGTGAACCCGCTGGTGGCGTGCGCGCCGTCGCAGAAGGGTTTCATGGCCGAGGCGCCGCACCGGCACAGTGCAAGTTGCGGGGGCAGGTCCAGCTTCTGGCCAAGGTGATCGCGGACCGCCGGGGCGTTGGTGACCAGGTAGGGGCCGTTCTTGGCGGTCAGGATGCCGGGCGGCAGGTGGCCCTGCAGGTCGGCCACGGCGGCGGCCCGCTTGCCCCGCTCCCCCGGCGGCGCGTGCCTGACCGCCAGGTCCTGTAGGGCCGCGGTCGCCTCGAGCAGGCCGGGTGGAGCCGACGGGGCGAACTGGGCGCGCAGCCGGGTGGCCAGCAGCGCGGCGTCCCAGAGCGATCCCACGGCGTCGCCAGGGACCGGCGGGGCCGATGGGGCAGCAGGGGCAGTGGGGGCTGATGGGGTGGTGGATGCGGAGGGGGCGGCGGGGGCGGATGGGGCGGCGGAGGCGGATGGGGCCGGGGGTGGGGCGGGGAGGTCGTCGATGAGGGGGCGTAGGACGCTGTTGACCAGGCGGGCTACCGTCGCGGGGTCGTCGCGGCTGGCCAGCACGGCCGGGTAGACGGAGCCCACCAGATCGCCCACGTTGGAGAGCAATTCGCTGGAGTGGCCGGTGAAAGCCTGGACCGTTCGGTAAAAAACTTCGGCGCGGGACAGTAGCTCGGCCACGGGCTCAGCCGGAGCCGGCGCTTCGGGCCGGGCGTCCCTGGCCGGCAGGTGAGCCTCCAGGGAGCTGGCGATGTCAGTCAGGCTGGCCTGGACCGCGGCCAGGCCGTCGGCCACGGTCGTGGCGCACGGAGTGCCTGGCTGGCAGAAGTCGGCGGCCTGGCGGAGGCGCTCGGCGAGCAGGATCCAGGCCGCCTCCCGGTGCGGCAGCACGTAGTCGGTCTCGTAGAACAGCTCGAAGCTTGGGCCGGCCGTGCGGTCCGGGTACTCCGGGCCCGCCGGGAGCGTGGTGACCAGGTCGCCAAGTGGCTTGATGGCCTGGAACATGACCGCCACGGTGGCGTCGGCCAGCGCCTTGAGCTGGGCGTCGGTCTCCTCGGTGTGGGCGAAGAAGCGCTGCAGCATGAGCAGCAAGATCTCGTAGCTGACGTTGAACAGATCCATGATCTGGCGGGTCAGCGGGTCGGTGACCAGCGGGATGTCGGCTTGGCGCACGGCCGGGCGGACGTTGACCGGGACCACAGGCCGGGCCGGGTCGAAGGCCGGGTTGGCCTCGCGGAGCTGGGTGTACTCGTCCATGATCTCGACGAACCGGCCGAAGTGCGCGTCCTTCCAGTGCCCGCGCGGGCCCTCGCCCTGCTCGAGGATCTCGTCGATGGCACGCTGTGCGCTGGCCACGTCGGTCACCGTGACCAGCTCGGGCCAGCCGAAGTACTCCTGGGTGGCCTGGGCCCGCGGCGGGCCGACGAACAGCCACCGCTCGCCGAACTTCTCGGCCAGGTGCGCGATCCCGGCCTCGATCGACCGGTACAGGTGCCCGACGGTCTTGAAGTCCTGGCCGCGGGGGACGATGTCGCCGATCTGCATGACCGGCACCGCGCGGCCGTAAGCGGCCATCCCCTCCGCGTCGTCCAGGTCCATGCCCTCAGGGCGCTCGAGGAACATGAAGTGCTGGAGCGCGGCCTCGCCGAACGGAAGCAGGGCCAGGTGCACGCCGGCCGGGTAGTTGCTGGCCGGGTGCGGGAAGTTCGGCCGGGACAGGTGCGGCGCACAGCCGATGGCGGACAGCAGGTTCTGCACCAAGGACAGGTGCAGCATCTCCTGGGTGGCCACGTGGCTGATGCGCTTGCGCCACCTCTGCACGGCCTCGGC
>Ga0335075_10007345_pt1 | contig 16947 bp, 18 predicted proteins | sample Lox_Sample_24_FD_206723 | JGI IMG/M metagenome (GOLD analysis project Ga0335075, IMG submission 206723) | Soil microbial communities from Loxahatchee National Wildlife Refuge, Florida, United States - Lox_Sample_2.4 | ecosystem: Environmental > Terrestrial > Soil > Wetlands | place: USA...
CGCGCTCGGCGCGGCGCAGCTGCTTGACCGGATCGACGACCGGTTCGCGTTGCTGGCCGACGGTGACCGGCTGGCCGGGGAGCGCCAGCGGTCGCTTGCGGGCGCGGTGCAGTGGAGCTACCAGCTGCTTGATGACCGTGAACGCCGGGTGTTCCGCGCGGTGTCGGCGTTCCCCGGGCCATTCACGCTGGAAGGTGCCGAGGCGGTGGCGGGTACCGGGGCCGGCCCGGCCGTGCTGCGGCTGGTGGACTGCTCGCTGCTGCTGCCCCCGCGGGCCGGGCCGGACGACCGGCCGCGGTACGGGATGCTGGAGACGCTGCGGGCGTTCGGGGCGGGACTGCTGGCCGAGGCCGGCGAGGAGGACAAGGTCGATGCCGCGCTCGCGGCTTACGCGGCCGAACTGGCAACCGAGGGCTCGCTCGGGCTTCTCACACGCAGCCGGGAGGCGGACGGCCTGCGGCTCCTTGACGCCGAGAGTGCCACCCTGCGCCACGCGCTGGCCTGGACATCCGACCACGATCCCGACGTGGCTCTGCGGCTCGCGCTGGCCCTGGCACCCTGGTGGCGGCTCCGGGGGCGGCTGTCCAGTCAGGCACCACTGCTGGTCGCGGCCGCTGACCATGCCGACCCCGGCAGCGACGAGTGGTGCATCGCGCGCCTGCTCCTGGGCGAGGTGGCCGGTCTGGCCGTGGATCCGCCTGCGATGCTCGAGCACATTACCGCGGTCCGGGACGCGCTCGAGGACCCGCATCGTGCCGCCACCGCGGGGGGACCTGTGTTGCTGTCGCTGTGCCTGGCCGCCCGGTCGTCGGCTCTGCTGCGCGTGGGCCGGTTCGCCGAGGCCATCGGGGATGCCCGACGCGGGCTGGACCTGGCCCGCGAGGTGAGCTCGGGGAGCCTGGAGGCGATGGCCCTGGCCAGCCTCAGCGTGGCGATCTGGCGCGACGGCGACCGGGACGGCGCGCTGCGGCTCGCGCACCGAGCACAGCAGATCGCGGACGAGTACGCCGGCTCGCTGCAGCGCGGCCTCGGCATGATCGTGGCGGCGGTGCTGATCGAGGCGGACGACCTGGCCGCTGCCGAACAGGTCTGCACGGCCACGCTGGACTCGTGCCGGGAGGTGGGCGACCAGACGAATCTGTGCGGTGCGCTGTGGGACCGGACGATCCTTGATCTGCGGGCCGGCCGCACCAGCGACGCGGCAGCGCATCTGCGCGAATTGCTCCACGCCGCCACGCAGGCCGGGCTGCGGCGGGTGCTGCACGCCAGCCTGGATTGCTGTGGCCAACTGTGCGCGGCCACCGGGCGCCCGGCCGAGGCGGTCACGGCGTGGGCGGCGATGTCCGCGCTGGCCGGCCCCTGGCCGCAGATGCACGGGGACCTCGATCCGGCGCGGCTGGACAAGCTGCGGCAGGAGGCCCGGGAGCTGATCGGCCCCGCCCGGGCCAGGGCGGCGGAGGAGCGCGGCGCGGCGATGAGCCTGGCCACGGCAACGGAGTACGCCCTGCTGCTCGCCTCGGAACCGCAGCCGGAGCCAGACCCGCCCGCGGCGAACGGAAAGGCGCCGGGACTCCAGTCGGCGGCGGACGGAGAGGCGGGACTTTTGCCGGCGGCGGACGGAGAGGCGGGACTTTTGCCGGCGGCGGACGGAGAGGCGGGGCCAGGGACGGCGCCGGACGGAGCGCTTGGGCTGGCCAGGCTCAGCCCGCGCGAGCGCGAGCTGGTCATGCTGGTCGCCCAGGGCCGGACCGACGCGCAGATCGCCGCGCAGCTGTATATCACCGTGCGCACGGTCAGCTCACACCTGGACCGGGTCCGGGACAAGACCGGCTGCCGGCGCCGCGCCGACCTCACCCGGCTCGCCCTCAGCGCCGGCCTGGTCTAGCCGGCTATCCGGGCGTGTGGGTGGTTTCACCCCTGCCGCAAACCGGGCCGGGTGACGGAACCTTGTGTCCGAGGGCCGGAAACCCTGGCCCGTTCCGAATAGATAGGACACGGAGATGACCGCAACAACTCACACCAGCATTCCCTCACCGTCCGGCACGGGATGCCCGATCGCGCAGAGGTCATGGAGCTCCCGCCGCCTCCGTACCGTGGCGGGCGCGCGCTTCGCTGTCGGTATCTTCCTGGTCGGCGTTGGCGCCGTGCTGATCTCTCACGCCCAGGCCGGGCTGGCAGCTGTGCCGCTGGCGGGAGCGGCCCTGCACTTCGTGTGGGGCTCATGGCAGCTGAAGATCGCCCGCTTCGCGCCGGCTCGGACCGCAGCCGCTGGTCGGTGATCGAATGAAGCTCGCCGCGCGTTTAGGGCCAGGCCTTCGGCCTGGCCCTCGTCGTAGGACCGCGGCCCCCTTCGATCGCGCGTCACGACCGTACCCGCTTGGTCGGCACCTTGCGACGACCGCTCTTGACTGGCATCTATCAAAATGATAGCACTTTGAAAAGTGTTCGGACGGCGACACCGCTCAAGACAGGAGAATCCCAATGAACGCAGCGAATGTCCTCCTTGACGAACTCCCGGCCACGACGGCGGAGCCGACCGCTCCGGCCGGACGCGGCTGGCTCCGGGAAGCGTGGCACCGGGTCCGCCGGATCATCGCGGAGATGAACAACGGGACCCGGCGGCTCATCGAGGTACCGGCTCCCTGGATCGCTGACCCGCGATCGGACCGCAGGTAAGGATCATGGCCATGGACTCGTTCACGGGGAAGCTCGCGGTGGTAACCGGCGGAGGCTCGGGCATGGGCCGCGAGCTTGCCCGCCAGCTGGCGGCTCAGGGCTGCTCGGTCGCGGCCTGCGACCTGAACCCGGACACGATGACGGAGACCGTGGCCCTGGCGGAAGCGGTGGCTCCGCCCGGCGTCCGGGTCACCGGCCACACCTGCGACGTCGCGTACGAGGCGCAGGTGCTGCGGTTCCGCGACGAGCTGCTGGCCGAGCACGCCAGCGATCACGTCGACCTGGTCTTCAGCAACGCCGGGGCCGGCGGCGGAGAGAGCTTCGTGAAAAGCGAGCGCGAGGTGTGGGAGCGCATCTTCGCCATCGACTGGTGGGGGGTCTACTACTGCGCGCGCGCGTTCCTGCCGCTGCTGATCGCAGGCGGCGACGGGGTGCTGGTCAACACCAGCAGCGTGAACGGGTTCTGGGCGGCGCTGGGTCCGGGCATGATGAACAATGCCTACGCCACGGCCAAGTTCGCCGTGCGGGGGTTCACCGAGGCGCTGATCGAGGACCTGCGGACGAACGCGCCGGGGGTCCGGGTGGCGCTCGTGATGCCCGGGCACGTGGGCACCAACATCATCAGGAACAGCTTCATCGCCCGGGGCCTGCCCGCTCCTGAGCACCTGAGCGACGCCCAGGTGGAGGAGCTGATCCCGCCGGACGCGAGGGAAAAGCTGGCCGAGGCCGGCATGCTGAGCCAGGGGGCGGCGGCCGAGGACATGCGCCAGATGCTGGTCCGGATGAGCAACGACTTCCGGGACAAGGCGCCGGTCAGCGCGGCCCAGGCGGCGACCATCATCCTGGACGGCGTCCGCGCGGGTACCTGGCGGATCTTGATCGGTCAGGATGCCAAGATGCTCGACGAGCGGGTGCGGGCCAAGCCCGCAGCCGCCTACGACTACGCCGAGCTGTTCGCCGGACTGACCCCGGGCGGCGGCGACCAGGCCACCTGACGGGCCGGGCGGGCTGCTCTCCGCCAAATCCCTCGGGCGCGCACCACGATCCGTTCGTCTTGATCTGATTCAGACTGCTCGGCCTAGGTCACCTTCCCGCGCCGGCCAGCCCATCTCCCTGGCCTGGTTACGCCGCCTTCGGATGGCGGACCGGGCCACGGAGCCGGTACAGGCCGTGCCCGTTAGCCCACTCCCCTGTCCGCACCCGGGGCCCTTGGCCCTGGTCACCTGGTGGTGTGGGTGATTCCACCCCTGCCGCGGGCCGGGCCGGACGGGCGAACCTGGAGCTGACATCGCAGCGGCCAGGGAGGACGGGATGAGGACCCAGATGATGACAAGTACCCGCGGGCCGGAGCAGGCCATGAGCCGATCCGCGGTTGAGATCGCGCATCTGCGCAAAAGCTACGGGACGCTGGTCGCAGTGGACGACGTCTCGTTCTCGGTGGCCGAGGGCGAGATCTTCGGCATCCTCGGCCCGAACGGAGCGGGGAAGACCACCACCGTCGAGTGCGCCATCGGGCTGCGGTCCCCGGACGCAGGCACGATCCGGCTGCTGGGCCTGGACCCGCACGTCGACCGGGACAAGCTGCACGAGATCGTCGGAGTGCAACTCCAGATGGGCGCGCTGCCGGACAAGCTGCGGGTCGGGGAAATCATGACCATGTACCGGTCGTTTTATCGCGACCCAGCGGACGTCGGTGAGCTGATCGAGGTCCTGGGGCTCGCCGGGAAGCGCAACAACTACTACCGGTCCCTGTCGGGAGGCCAGCGGCAGCGGTTGTCGGTCGCGCTGGCGCTCATCGGCCGGCCGAAGATCGCGGTACTCGACGAGATGACGACGGGCCTGGACCCGCAGGCTCGCCGCGACGCCTGGCAGCTGATCGAGGGCATCCGCGACCGCGGGGTGACGATCCTGCTGGTCACGCACTTCATGGAAGAGGCCGAGCGGCTGTGCGACCGGGTGGCACTGATCGACCGCGGACGCATCGTCGCGCTCGAGACCCCAGGCGGCATGGCCGCCCGGGCCCGAGCCGGAAAGACCGTGCGATTCCTGCCCTCGGCCCCCTTCGACGACCGGCTGCTGACGGCGCTGCCCGAGGTAACAAAGGTCGAGCGCGAGGGCCAGCACGTCACCGTGACCGGGACGGGAGAACTCGTCAACGTCGTAATCCTCGCGCTGGCCGCGGCCGGGGTGACCGCGCGGGACGTACAACTCGATTCGTCCAGCCTCGAGGACGCCTTCGTCAAGCTCACAGGAAAGCGTCTCGACCACACCGAAGGAGAAAGGTCATGAGCTCTTTGTCGCTAGCGCTGCCGAGGGCCACGAGGCCGACGCGGCGGGCCGCGTTCGGCCAGATCGTGCTCAACGAGGCCAGGCTCACCTGGCGAAAGCCGGCCGGCCTGGCCGGCGGCGTGGCCTTCCCGGTGCTGCTGCTGGTCATCTTCGACGCGATACCGGCTTTCCGCCAGCCCGCCGGTGACCTTGGCGGCCTCACCCGGATCGGCGTGTACGTGCCGATCCTCATCGTGTTCGGCCTGGGCATGCTCACCCTGTTCGGTCTCCCGGTTCCGCTCGTTTCCTACCGCGAACTCGGAATTCTGCGCCGTCTGTCGACCACCCCGGTCCCCCCGTCCTGGCTGCTCGCTGCGCAAGGCGTCGTCCAGCTGTGCGTGGCGCTGGCCAGCGTGCTGCTACTCGTGGTCGGGGGCGTGGCCGTCTTCGGGACGCCGGTCCCGAAGAATCCCGGCGGGCTGGTGCTCTCGGTCGCGCTGTCCATCGCGGGGCTGTTTCCCATCGGGCTGGTTATCGCCTCTGTGGCCCGGACGTCGGGCGGCGCGAGCATCTTCGGTCGGCTGCTGTTCTTCCCGCTGATGTTCCTGGCCGGCCTTTGGTGGCCGCGCGAGCTCATGCCGGGCGTGCTTCAGGGCATCAGCGCGGCCAGCCCGCTCGGCGCGGCGGTGGAGGCCATGCAGGACTCGATGCAGGGCCAATTCCCCCCGGCCGCACCGCTGCTGGTCCTGCTGGCGTACGCGGTCGTGTTCGGCTACCTGGCCAAGCGCTTCTTCAAGTGGGAGTAAGCACAGGCGTCCGCCTCTTCCCATCCGCAACATCGCTTACCCGGAGAACCCACCGCCAGCCGGGCCGCGAACCAATGAACGGCACTCTGTCCTGGTAAGAATGGGTACAGGGTGCCGTTCATTGGTGGTTGCCGTGCGGGGTCCGGTGGGGTGCGACGCTGAGGGCGCTGCCGATTACGATGCTGAGGCGCTCTCGTTGCCGGCCGGCATGTCCGCCATCGCCGTGGCCGCCCTGACGGCGGTCGCCTGGTCGAGCGGCGCGGCGGTGTCGCTCACGGCGAGCTACCTGTTCGCCGCCCTGATCGTCCCGCTGCTCGCGGCCTGGGCCGCCACCGGCCTGGCGCTGCTGGTGAACCTGCTTTACCCGCGGCTGGCCCAGGTCGGCGGCTACGGCATCAACACTGGCGGCGGCGGAATCGGCGGACTTCCCGCCGTGCTGCCCGGGCTCGGCGTCCTGTTCGTGTTCGTCCTGTGGGCCTCGCAGGTCAGCGCGGGCGAACTACTTGGCGTGGCCGGGGGTAGCACCGCCGCGGTCGCCGCCGCCGGCATCGTCATCGTTGCCCGCCGCTTCCGCCCCGACGCTGTTCTCGAATCCTGACCGAGGAGTCATCACATGGCCGATCTGATCTTCCGGTGCTCGGACGGGCACCTGTGCACTACGACGTGGCTGAAAGTCGTCTTCCTGACCGTGCACTTCGGTAATGCCAAGTGGATGCGGTGCCCCGTGGACCACAAATGGCGGATGGCCTACAGGGTCGGCGCCAACACCCTCTCCGAAACCGAGCTTGAAGAGGCGAAACGCTACCGTTTCTAGTCAGCCCGGATTCCGGCGACCCGGATTCCCCTATCATCGGAGATGCCTTTCCGGCCCGCGGAGAAAGGTGCCCGATGGCTGCCCAACCGCCGACGCCCTCCGAAACGGATCCCGGTGACCCCATTGGCGTTCGTTATCCCAACACGGCTCGGATCTGGAACTACCAGCTCGGCGGCATGGACAACTTCGCCGTCGACCGGGCGGCGTCCGACGCGGCCAATGCGATGGTCCGGGGGATGGGGGTACCGGACGGCGCCGACACGGCGGTGGAAAGCCGCCATCTGCTGCAGCGGATGGTCGACTACATGCTCGGTCAGGGCGTCCGCCAATTCCTTGACCTCGGCTCGGGCCTGCCGAACATGGCCAGCACCCATCAGATCGCCCATCGGACGGCACCCGAGGCGCGCATCGTCTACGTCGACGTCGACCCGCTTGTGCCGTCCCATGCCGCCGCGCTGATGGCCGGGCCCAACGTCGTCACGCTGAGAGCGGATCTGCGCGAGCCGCAGCGAGTGCTCGGCGATCCGCAGATGCGCCGCCTGGTCGACTTCGAACAGCCGGTCGGAATCATCTTCATGTGCGTCCTGCACTGCCTGTGGGATCGGGAAGAACCCTGGGGGGTCGTCCGGCAGTTCCGGGACGCGGTGGCGCCGGGGAGCTACCTGGCCCTCAGCCACATGACCGACGAGTCCCACCCTGAGGCGGCCGAGGGGCTGTTCCGCATGACCCAGGATCTGCACTGGAACACGCCGCTCATCTCGCGGAGCCGCGCGGACATCGCCCGGTTCTTCGACGGGTTCACTCTGGTCAAGCCCGGCCTGGTCCGCCCCGCACAGTGGAGACCCGACCTGGACGACCCGCTCCGCAAACCCCAGGACGACGGCGACGACGAACCAGTGCTCAGGCTGGTCGCCCCCGAGCCGCGCGAGGACGACCCCGGCGCCGCATGGCACCTCTGCGGAATCGGCATCAAGAACGAGCCCTGAACTATCACGCGGCCTACAAAGTCTCGCGCTGCGTCGATGGCCCTGGCATGCGGTTCAGCGTGGTTGCGGTGGGGCGCTGGCTGGATCGGCTGCCCTGGCGGCCTGCTCGATCTTCGCGCGCCGGGCTTCCCAGAAAGCGCCGTCGTGTGCGTCCAGGGCCGCGCTTTCCGCGTTCATCCCTACCGCGCCATCGAGCTGTTCGCGCAGGATGTCGGCGTGCCCGGCGTGGCGGGTGGTGTCGGAGAGCATGTGGACCATGATGTTGAACAGCTTCACCTGTTCGTGCCACCAGGGCACGTAGCCGGGAGCGTCGATGGCGAGGGCGCTGATCGTCGCGTCACTGTGCTGCCACACACGCCGGTAGAGGCCGACGATCTCGTCGCGGGTCTGGTGCCCGGCGGCCCAGAATGCGGCGTCGTTCGCGGCCTCGTCGTCCCACCGGGGCAGGGCTTCGGGGAACGGCCGACCGAAGACCTCGCCGAAGTACCTGGACTCCCAGACCGCCAGGTGCTTGACCAGGCCGAGGAGATTGGTCCCGGTCGAGGTCAGGGGACGGCGGATGTCGTACTCGCCAAGCCCGTCGAGCTTCCAGACCAGCGCCTCGCGTACCCAGCGCAGATGGTCGTGAAGATGCGCTTTGGCGAATTCATCGATCATGGAGCATCAGCCTGCCATGCCGGGTCCTGCCCGCGCCGCCCCTTCCTGTTGTGGGCAGTGCGCGGTCCATTGCATTCGCGGATGTATCTTCCAAGGAACTATAATAGTTACCCGTACGTCTCGCCCGCGACCTCAGGAGCCCGTATGCAGTACCGCACCCTCGGACGGACCGGCATCAAGGTCAGCCCCTACGCGCTCGGCGCACTGGCACTCGGCACGTACATCGGCAACCCCGACCACGACGACTCGGTCCGCATCATCCACAAGGCGCTGGACGCGGGGATCAACTTCATCGACACCGCCGACGCGTACGGCGAGTCCGAAGTGGTCGTGGGCAAAGCGCTCGAAGGGCGCCGCGACAGCGTCGTCCTCGCGACCAAGTTCAGCCGCCCGATAGGCGACGATCCCAACCACCAGGGAGCCTCGCGGCGCTGGATCATGACCGCGGTCGAGAACTCGCTGCGCCGCCTGCAGACCGATTACATCGACCTCTACCAGGTCCAGCGGCCGGACCCCGGCACCGACATCGAGGAAACGCTCTCCGCGCTGTCCGACCTGATCCACGCCGGCAAGGTCCGCGCGATCGGGTCGTCCACCACTCCCGCCTCCGACATCATCGAGGCCCAGTGGACCGCCGAACGGCGCGGCCTGGAACGGTTCCGCACCGAGCAGCCGCCCTACTCGATCCTCAGCCGCGGCATCGAACGCGAGGTGCTGCCGGTCGCGCAACGCTACGGGATGGGCATCCTCGTGTGGGGGCCTCTGGCCCAGGGAATGCTCACCGGCCGCATCCGCAAGGGCCAGCAGACCGACCTGCGCCGCGCGGCCCTGTTCAGGGCTTTCAGCGACGAACACCGCCTCGACGCCGTTGAGAAGATCATCCCGCTCGCGGAAGAGGCGGGCCTGCCGATGACGCACCTGGCGATGGCGTTCGCGATGGCCCATCCCGGGGTGACCAGCGCGATCATCGGGCCGCACACGATGGAGCAGCTCGACGACCTGCTCGCAGGCGCCAACGTCACGCTCACCGACGAGATCCTCGACCGGATCGATGAGATCGTCCCGCCCGGCACCGACGCCGGCCCGCTCGACCAGGCTTATCTGCCCCCGGCCCTGCTGAACCCGAGCCTGCGCCGCCGGCCCGTCGGTGAACGCACCGCCGCGTGACCGGCCGGATGCTCGCCCCCAGCCTGCCACCACGCCACGCGTCCGTTCTCGGTTGATGGTTCATTCGTGGTGGGTGATGCGGGGTCAGCGGCGAATCCGCTAGACCGGCGAAGGCGACCGCTTAACGACGGCAACGATCCGAAGGGGAACGCGATGTCCACCAGCCCAAGTCAGCGGATGAAGATCGGCGACTTCCTGCTTCGTCGTCTTGAGGAGGCAGGCGTACGCCACCTGTTCGGCGTCCCGGGTGACTTCAACCTTGAGCTGTTGCAGCAGCTCGACGACGCTGGCCGACTGAGGTGGGTCGGCACATGCAGTGAGCTGAACGCGTCCTACGCAGCGGACGGCTACGCGCGGCTGAACGGCCTAGGCGCGGTGACCGTGACGAACGCCGTAGGCGCCCTGAGCGCGATCAATGGGATCGCCGGCTCCTACGCCGAACACGTCCCGGTGATCCTCATCGCCGGGTCGATACCGCTGCGGTCGGTCGAGCGCGGCCTAGGCATGCACCACACGACGGCCGACGGGACCTGGGACCGCTTCCTCGGCGCCTTCGCACACGTGACCGCCGCCCAGGCCAGGCTGACCCCGCACAACGCGCTCACCGAGATCGACCGGCTGATCCTCACTGCCTGGCGGGAGAAGCTCCCGGTGTACATGGAGCTGCCCTCCGACATCGCCTATCTCGACATCGAGGTTCCGGCAGCCCCGCTAATGCTGGAAGAACCGCCCAGCGACCCCGAACGGCTACAGTCGTGCGCCGCCGCAATCGCGGGCCACCTGTCTGACGCGAGGTCACCGGCGATCTTGGTGGATGAGGACGTCGACCGGTACGGCGCCGCAGCTGAGGTCATGCAGCTGGCCGGGAAAATGCAGCTGCCAGTAGCAGTGACCGGCCCGGCCAAGGCAGTGATCGACGAGACGTTCCCGCAGTACGCCGGCATCTACAACGGCAAGGCCAGCGAGCCCCGGACACGCGAGGCCATCGAGGAAAGCGACTGCCTGCTGTCCCTCGGCTACCGGCCGATCGACGGGACCTCGGGCGACTTCACCGCTTCGCTGCCCGCCGATACGATCCGCGCCCGCGGCCACTCGGTGGACATCGGCGAGGATAACTACCAGGCGGTCACGCTGAAGCAAGTCCTGCGCAGCGTGATCGACGCGGTCCCGCAAGTCACGAACCGCCCTACGCGCCAGGCCGCGGCAGCGCCGGCGGGCACTCATGCCGACGGTTCCGCCAAGCTGACTCAGGCCGCGTACTGGGAAGCCGTCCAAGGCTACCTTCGGCCTGGGGACGTGCTTCTCACCGATAACGGGACGTCGTACGCGATCTTCGGCTTCCGGCTGCCGCCGAACTGCACCGTCGTCGCGTCGGTCATCTGGGGTTCGATCGGCTACAGCGTCGGGGCATTGCTGGGCACGCTGACCGCGGCACCAGACCGCCGCCACCTGCTGTTCATCGGCGACGGATCGTTCCAGGAGACGGCGCAGGAGCTGTCGACCATGCTGCGGAACGACTGCAAGCCGGTGATCTTCTTGATCAACAACGGCGGATACACCATCGAGCGCGGCTACATGGGCAAGACCGCGCACTACAACGACATCGCCACATGGGCTTACGCGGACCTGCCGAAGGTGTTCCGCCCGGACACCACCGCACGGTCGTTCGTGGTCAAGACCGTCGCCGACCTGCACAGCGCCCTCAGCGCGCCGAACGACACCCTAGTCTTCGTCGAGTCGGTCATGGATCCCTTCGACGCTCCCGCCGCGGTCATCCATAGCAGCAACAACGGGGCCGAGCTCGATTATGGGCCTCGCGGCCCGCAACACCGCGAGAACATGCAGCTCCAGCCAGCCACATAAGCCGGTAGGTCAGCCAGCCGGCCGAGACGGATCGCAGCTACGGATAACAGTAGAGTGATCACAAAACGCGTTCATCGCGGCCGGTTTAGTCCTGTGTCGGCACAAGTCACTGGTGGAGTGATCCGCCCATGTCACGTCCGGATCGAAGCAACGCCCTAGACCACATCGTCGTCTTGATGTTCGAGAACCGCTCGTTCGACAACTTGCTGGGCCGACTGTACGAGCCAGGCGAGGTGGCGTCATTCGAGGGGGTGAGCGGGAAGGATCTCAGCAACCCCATCCCGGAATGGGCTGACGATCAGGGCCCTGGCGGCGGAGTCGTGCCCTACGGCGTCGCGACGAACATGAACACGCCGAGCCCTGACCCCGGCGAGGAACACCAGCACGTTAACACCCAGTTGTACGGGAGCATCGATCCGCTGACCAACCGCGGCCTTCTCGCGCACGAGATGACCGCGCCTTACAACGCGCCAGCGGATTTGCTGCTGCAACCGACGATGGACGGGTTCGTCGCGGACTACATCAGCGCTTTCACCGCCGAGATGGGCAAGCAGCCGAGCTATGCCGAATATGCACAGATCATGACGGGCTACACCCCGGACCAACTGCCGGTCACCTCAGCGCTGGGCCGCGGGTTCGCGACCTTCGACCACTGGTTCTGCGAGGTCCCTTCGCAGACATTCGCCAACCGGTCGTTCTTCCACGCCGGGACCTCCTCTGGCTTCGTCGTCAACGTGACGCCCGCAGAGTCGTTCCCGGTGCATAACACGGCCGAGACGATCTTCGAACGACTCGACCAGCAGGGCCTGAGCTGGCGGGTGTACTGCGACCCACCGAGCCAGCTGTCGATTACCGGCATCATCCACGCACCGCGGCTGTGGGAGCACTTCCGCACCAGGTTCGTCACCACCGACCAGTTCCTGCAGGACTGTGCGGACGGTACGCTCCCGACCTATTCCTTCATCGAGCCGAACCTGCTCTACGGGCACAACGACATGCACCCGGCTATGGACGCGCTGTTCCCCGACACGCCGGTCGACCCGCCGTCGTCCCTGCTCGGCGGCGAGGCGCTGCTAGCGAAGATCTACGACGCCATCCGGACGGCTACCTCAGACAGCGCTACCTCAGACAGCGCTACCTCAGACCGCGGGTCGAACGCGTGGAACACCTTGTTCCTGGTCACCTTCGACGAGCACGGCGGCACCTACGACCACGTTCCTCCCCCGGTGGTGCCGGCCCCGCGGACGGGAGGCGCACCCGGCCAGATGGGCTTCGGCTTCCAGCGGTCAGGGGTGCGGATACCGGCCATCGCAATCTCGCCGTGGATACCAGCGCAAACCGTGGTCACCGACAATTATCGGAATACGTCCCTGATCACTACCCTGCGCCAACGATGGCAGCTGGGGCCGCCGCTGACCGAACGGGATGCGGTAGCGGCCGACCTGTCACCGGTGTTCTCGCTCGATACCCCGCGCGACCCAGAGGGATGGCCAGAAGTCAGCCCGCGGCCGGTGCCACCGTACACCGGGCAGATTCCAGCACCCGACGCGGCAATGCGCGGCCTGGGCAAGGCGGCGTTCCACGCCTGCGCCGCGTTGGCCACTCACTTCGGCAAGCCAAGCCCAGGCCTCACCCAAGCGGAGGACGTCAGCCGTGTCGACGGCGCCGCGCTGCTGAACTCGCTGGTCGGGGACGTGTTCGTGCGGCTGCACGAGGGTTAGCAAATAGCTGTAGGTTGCTGAGGACCGACTGCCTGGAGGCGGGACCGCTCGGGGTCGTACTGCGGGATGCTGGGAAGGTCGGCCGCGGCCGGGACGCTCGCCGTCAAGGAATCGGGAAACGCAACGAAGGAGTACCAGATGACCGACAACGCAAGCACGGGCATTCGCCTCCTGGCCACCCTGGGAATTACGGATGGCAAGGGCGTCGTGACGGTGGAGGACAGCTTCGACTCCGATATCGAGACCGTGTGGTCGGCGATCACCGATCCCTCGCGCCTGGCCGTCTGGTGGGGCGAGGTCGAGGGAGACCTGCGCCTCGGCGGCGAATATCACGCCCACGTATTTGCCAGCGGATGGGACGGCACGGGGCGCGTGGACGCCTGCGAGGCGCCGCGCCGGCTGAAGGTGCTGACCAGGGAACCGGACCAGCCCGAGGAGCAGTCCATCGAGGTCACGCTCACCTCAGACGGCGGCAAGACCACCGTGGTGTGGGAGGAGCGGGGTATGCCCGCGGCCTACATCGCCGGGTACGGGGCGGGCATCCAGGTCCACGTCGAGGACCTCGGCGCCTACCTCGCAGGGCGGGAGCGCTGCGACGCCGGTGCGCGAATGGGCGAGCTTTTCCCTGCCTACCAGCCCATCGCTGCCCAGGTCAGCTAGAACGCCCCCGGCCCGGCGCGGTGTGCAGCCGCCCCACGTGAAGCAACCTCGACGTGAGGCGGCTGCGGCCCTCTGCTAGCGGCCTCCTAGCACCAGTTGCGTCGTCGCCGTCATCCGCGGACGCCCCTGCGGGGGTCGCAGAATGCGACAGTTCCCGATGCATGAGCTGCGTGACTTCCCGGGTACACCCAGTAAGTGCGACTCATGCTCTCGGGACCAAGCTGAGGAGGTACGGCCATGCGCTGGTGGCGTGTCGGCAACGCGGTGCTGATAATCCTGGTGCTGCCCTTGGTGACCTACCTGCTGAACCGCGTGTTGGCGGGGCTGGAGCGCATTCGGCACGCAAGCGACCAAATAGTCGCCTCCGGCGCGGAACTCGTCAGCGACCTCGATGGCGTGCCGGAGGCGCTGGCGACCACCGACCAGACCATCAAGGACGTCTCGGCCGGAGCGGCCCGGTACGGGGACTCGGTCGCCAAGCTCCTGAGCTGAACGAAGAAGGAGGTGTTGCCCATGCGAGGAGCCGCCCAGACAACGCTCACCGCCTCGGCTCTGATCGTCGGCATCACGGCGGTCGGATTGACCCGCGCGATCTTCCACCTGCGGGCCATCCGGGCGAACCTCGCCGCCACGACGGACGCGGCGCAGGCCATCGCCGACCTGACCAGCACGGTGCCGGATCGCCTGACATCAGTTAACGCAAGTCTCAAGCCAGTCCGCGATTTCTGCGACACAGTCTGACCAGTTCCTGGGGGGTGAACTCGATGCGGCGACACGCGCGGACCCAGCACTCACATGCCGACACCCGCGGGTCCGGCTGGACAGCCGGTTACACCATCGGCACCGGCGTCGTGGCCTTCGTCGTTGCGCTCGTGTCTGCGATCCTGGCGTATGCGCAGTCGATCGGCGACGATGCGCTGAAGATCAACGAAGCCCTGCAGCATGCCGAGCGCAACACCGCTCCGCTCGGCGCGCTGCATACCACGATCGACGATGCAAATGCGATCGTCGGCGGCCTGCAGCGCGGCCGCACCCGGCTAGGAGGCTAGCGATGTCTGCTGACCAACGGACAGCCTGGATGCGGGCGATAACCGCGGGCTTCCTCGTCGATGGTGCCGTGGCCGGTCTGCTGAGCCTGCTCATCTACCGAGTGAAGCGCATCGATCGGCGCGTGGTCGAGGTGCGGAACACGTTGCGCGCCGCGGAGGCAAATACTGCCAACACGGCGCTGATCCCGCAGGTTGCCGACGGCGTCGAAGCGGTTCTCGCCGAGGGCCTGCAGCACCATCTGTTCCTCGGCCGGGTCCTCGAAAAGGTGAAGTGATGAAACGCCTGACGGTTCTGACGGTCGTCGTCATCGCTGTGCTCACAGGAGGGCTCGCGGTCTACCTTTACTGGGTCGGGACATTGCTGAACCGGATCGCAGACAACCTGGAGGATTCGGCGGACCTCGTCCGGAATATTGACGACAATGCGAAGGTCATCCGCCCTGGCGTGGCGCATATTAACGAGGTCGGCCGCGTCGTGGCGGGCGCGCTCCCACTGCTATACGGGATGGCAGAGCAGGTCGTCCGGAGCATCGCAGGAAAGCCCGCGACTTCTCCCGCCACCGAGGCAGCCAGGGCTCCGGGCACTCGGCGTTCCCGGCAGCACGACGGGGTTGGCTTTATCCCGCCCGGCTAGGCGCGGCGTCGTCGACGCGGATGCCCAGGCCGCGCAGTCCGCCCTCGATCCGCTTGAGAATCCTTGCTGACCACCTATCTGAGGCTGCCCAGGTCACGGGCGCAGGGCGGCTGACCTAGCGCAGCGCGGCGAGGCGGGCCCGGCGGGCTGCGATTGCCAGTGTCCCGTTGAAGCTGGGCCAGCTGCGAGGGCTCTCCTAGGCGCTAACCCTCCGGCTGGCTGCGGACACTATGGAGTGTTGAGCAGGCTGACTGGGGAGCAGGGCGATGACGACCGAGGCTGGGCGAGATCAGTGGGCGGCCTGGCTGGCCGAGCGCCGTCACGCAGGTGACCCAGAGGAGTTCCGCCGGCAGTTGGAGTTCCTGGCCCCGATCCGGGACCGGGTGCTCGCCAACGCAGCCCTGGCCCCCGGAAAGCGGGTGCTTGACGTGGGCTGCGGCGACGGCCTCATCGCCTTTGCCGCGGCCGAGGCGGTCGGGCCCTCGGGATCGGTGATCTTCAGCGATGTCTCGGCCGACCTGCTGAATCGCTGCCAGGCGATGGCCGCCGACGCTGGTCTCCTGGACCGCTCCCGGTTCGTACAGGCCCCGGCCAGGGACCTATCGCCGATCGAGGACGCAACCGTCGATGCCGTCACGCTGCGCTCGGTGCTCATCTACGAGGCCGACAAGGCCTCCGCGTTCGCCGAGTTCCGCCGGGTCCTGCGCCCGGGCGGTCGCCTTTCCCTGTTCGAGCCCGTCAACCGCTTCGCCTTCCCGGAGCCCCCCGACCGCTTTTCCGGCTACGACGTGGCCGCCGTGATTGACCTGGCGGCCACGGTGAAGGCGGTCTACGAGACCATCCAGCCGCCTGGATCGGACCCCATGCTGGACTTCGACGAGCGGGACCTGGTGGCCCAGGCCGAGCGGGCCGGCTTCGAGGAGGTGCACCTGCACCTGGAGATCGACATCAACCACCTGGAGCCCCGTCCCTGGGACGTCGCCCTCAACAGCTCTGGCAACCCCCGCATCCCGACCCTGGCCGAGGCCATGGATCAGGCGCTCACCCCTGGGGAGACCGAGCGTCTGACTGCCCACCTACGGCCCCTGGTCGAGCAGGGCGACGGCTGGCGGCGGATGGCGGTCGCCTACCTATGGGCCGTCCGCGGACCCATCCCCGGTTGAGATGACTGCCCCGTCGCTGAGCCGACCTGGCGGCGATTGGCGGAATCACACCAGCTGTGCGATTGCCTGGTCACTCTCGCCGTCCGGAGGCTGGAACCGATCCCAGTCGCGGACAAGCCACCGAAGGAGCGCGAAGCGCCGAACCGAACCAGTCGACCGGCGATTCGCCTTCCCGCTGCCTGTGCCTGTACTTCGTCCTCGGCACCAGCGCACGGGCGCAGGAGGCCGACGTGTGCACGGCCATGCAGCGCTGCTGGCAGCAGGCCAGCCAGCTGTTCGACCCGCCGTTCGAGCCGGTCCGCATCCCCTACGGCGACAGCTGGCTGCCGGGCTACTTGCTGCGGCCCGACACCCGGCCGGTGCGGCCGGGGCCGAGGGCGCCCAGTACCACTGCGCGCCGATGGCCCCGCAGACCCGCAATCAGGTCGTCGACGACTGGCTTGACGGCATCTTGTGACGCCGGTACCGGCACGGCGCACCACG
>Ga0335075_10007346_pt1 | contig 16943 bp, 15 predicted proteins | sample Lox_Sample_24_FD_206723 | JGI IMG/M metagenome (GOLD analysis project Ga0335075, IMG submission 206723) | Soil microbial communities from Loxahatchee National Wildlife Refuge, Florida, United States - Lox_Sample_2.4 | ecosystem: Environmental > Terrestrial > Soil > Wetlands | place: USA...
GGACGCTGGCGTGACCGAGGTGCAGTTGTATCAGCGCACTCCGCCGTGGGTGGTGCCGCGGCCGAACAGCCTGTTGCCGGATGCGGTGCGCAACGCCTTTGCGTTCGTGCCCGGTCTGCGGCTGGCCGTGCGGTCCGGAATCTACTGGGGGCTCGAGGGCCTGGGCTACGCGATGACGCAACGTCCGAGCCTGCTGCGCGCCGTCGAATTGGTCGGCAAGTGGAACATTCGGCGCAGCGTTCGCGACAAGGAGCTGCGCCGCAAGCTGACACCGCACTACCGGGCCGGCTGCAAGCGAATCCTCTACGCCGGCAACTACTACCAGGCGGTGGCCAATCCGAAGACGACACTGATCACCGAGCGGATCACTCGCATCACCCCCGACGGCATCGTCACCGGTGACGGCATCGAGCACCCGGTCGACGTCATCGTCTACGCCACCGGGTTTCACACCACCGACTCCTACAAGTATCTCGATGTGAAAGGTTTGCGTGGCGAGGACCTGGTGGATCGCTGGAACCGGGAGGGCGTGGCGGCCCACCGCGGCATCGCGGTCGCCGACATGCCCAATCTCTTCCTTCTGCTCGGACCCAACACCGGGCTCGGTCACACTTCGGTGGTCTTCATGATCGAGTCCCAGATTCATTACGTGGTCGAGGCGATCGCGACGGTCGAGAAGTTCGGTGCGCAGGCACTGGCCCCCAGCCGCTCGGCTCAAGAGCGGTTCAATGCCGAGCTGCAGGATAAGCTGGCCGGCTCGGTGTGGAACACCGGCGGCTGCAGCAGCTGGTATTTCGACGAGCACGGCGTCAACCGGACCCTGTGGAGCGGGATGACCTGGCAGTACTGGCGATCCACCCGCTCGCTGAAACCCGCCGAATATCGATTCTTCGGGGTCGGGACCGGCTCGCCGGCCAGGCGCCGGGCGCTGGCTGTCTAAGCCACCCGCGCGTTGAGCCGCTTGAGGGCGGCTTCGGCGCCGTTCCACCCCGGAATGCCGGTCACCCCGGGTCCGGGGTGCGTGCATTGGCCGCACAGGTAAAGGCCCTCGACCGGTGTGGCGAACTTGTCGGCGCCCTCGACGACGCGGCCGGTCCACAGCTGGTTGGGCTGCAGCAGCCCATGCGAGTAGTCACCGGCGTGTGCGCTGAAGGTGCTACCGAAGTAGCGGTTGGAGAACACCACCCGGTTGGTGACGGAATCGGCGAATCCGGGTGCGAACTTGTCGAAGATCTGCACGCAGGTATCGGCGTATTGCTCTTTCCAGCTTCGGTTTTCGTCGGCGTCCAGCCCAGTTGGGAAGTAGGGCGTGAAAATGGTTGCGCTGTGCTTACCTTCAGGCGCCAATGACGAGTCCACCATGCTGGGGATGTACAGATAAGTGGGAGGAGCGTCGGGAAGCTGCCCTTTCCGGTATAGCTCCCACGCGTCGCTGATGTATTCCGGCGACGGTGCGTAGGCGACGGTGGGACACCATTGTCCGTTGTCCTGCATATATGGCTGCAGCCGCTCGATCCATTGCGGGGCCTGGTCAATGGTCAGATGGGCCTGGATGTATCCCAGGTTAAAGTTGATTTCCTTGATCTTGCGGATGTAGTCAGGCGGAAAGTTCTGCGCGCCGGCAAGATTCACGAACGTGGTGTACGGGTCCAGTGATGAGAGCACGGCGTCGGCCGAAATCGTTGTGCCGTCGCGCAGTTCGACTCCGGTGGCGCGTCCGTCGCTGACCAGGATCTGCTTGACGTGTGCCTTCATCTGTACCTCGGCGCCCAGTGATTCGGCGCGACGGCACAATGCGGTGCTCAGCGAGCCGATGCCACCGCGCGGCATGATGTATTCGACGTTGCCGCCGCCAATCAGGTAGTGATACAGCGTCGATGCATTCGAGCCCGGGGTCCACGGCCCGCCGTCGAAGGCGTCAATCGACATCGCCGCCAATGAGCCTTGGATGCAACGACCCTGGTCGGGCGCCAAGAAGCGGCGGACGGTATCCATCGTGCTGCCGTACCACATCTGGGCGAAATCGTGACGGTCTTGTGGCGTGGGCTGCGCGGCGATCACCTCGATGATGTCCAGCGGAGGGCCGAACGCCGAGTCGACAAAGTAGGGTGCGAATCGGCCGATGTGGGCGAACAATCCACCCAGGCCCGTCGCGACCTCGGGGCCGTGGTCTTCGATCAGGTGGCGGCCCATCCGCTCGAGGTCGTTGTACATCACGAACGGGGTGTCCTCGTCGTCGCCGAACGTGCAAGTCGACGTCCACTGATCCATCAACTCGAAGCCCCACTTGGTCAGCTCCAGTCGCTCGGTCATCTCCTGTCGCCAGATCAGCACCGCCCAGGCGCCGACGCTGTGTTTGTATCCGTCGAAGAGCTCACGGGTCGCGGCCATCCCGCCGAGAAAGTGCGCCCGTTCCAGGACTAGGACTTTCGCGCCGCCCTTCGCCAGCACATTCGCGGCGACCAGACCGTTGTGGCCCGCCCCGATGATGATCGCGTCGTAGTCGGCCATGCTGATCGTCCTCCTGGACCCGGCTTCGGTTGACCGCACAATGTCACACCTGACATATTTGCGTCAATAGTGACATTTAAGGAGTAACGGATGCTTGTCCTGAGCCGTAGCGCGCGCACTCGTCAGGCGCTGCAACAGGCGGCGATGCGGCGCTTCGTCGCCGACGGCGTGCATCAAACCAGCGTCGCCGACATCGCCGCCGACGTCGGGGTCACCGAGCGCACCTTCTACCGGCACTTCCCGTCGAAACACGCGGTGATTTTCGCCGACTACGACATCGGCTTCGAGTGGTTCGCCCGCGCGCTGGCGCTGCGCCCGCACGGCGAACCCATCACCGCATCCGTGCGAAAAGCCGTCGACGCGTTCCCTTTTGACTTCCAGATGGTCCGCGAAGCCGCCACTATCCGATCGCGCGACCTCGACCAGGACATCATCACAACCCACATCCGGCGGATGCGCGATCAGGTCGCAGACCAGATCGGCCGCTTCATCCACGAACGATCGTCACCCACTGCCGACGGCGCCATGATCGCCGACATCGCCGCACACAGCCTGGCGACCGCGGTGTTCGTCGCGCTGGAAACGTGGATGAAAACCAGCGAACATGACATCGACGAACTCAGTCGCCTCACCGACGTCGCGCTGAGCGCCCTTGAAGATGGCCTCACTCACACAATCCGGCACGCCGGATTGGACTAGCGCGAGCCGCCCCGCTTCGCGACACGCGAACACAACGTGTTGTGCTACGTCGTCTTGTCGCACCCCAGGGGTAGTGTTTGAGGCCTGAGCATGCTCGACTATCTGTCCTGGTGAAGTGGGGTTCTGGTGACCGAAAAAGTGAAGCTGATCGACCGGGTGTCGGCGATCAACTGGAACCGTCTGCAAGACGACAAGGACGCCGAGGTCTGGGAGCGACTGACCGGAAACTTCTGGTTACCCGAGAAGGTGCCGGTGTCTAACGACATCCCGTCGTGGGGCACGCTGACGCCCAATGAGAAGCAACTGACCATGCGGGTGTTCACCGGGTTGACGTTGCTGGACACCATTCAGGGCACGGTCGGGGCGGTCAGCTTGATTCCCGACGCGCTGACGCCGCACGAAGAGGCCGTCTACACCAACATCGCGTTCATGGAGTCGGTACACGCCAAAAGCTACAGCTCGATCTTCTCCACGCTGTGCTCGACCGCCGAGATCGACGACGCCTTCCGCTGGTCGGAGGAGAACCCCAATCTGCAGCGCAAGGCCGAGATCGTGATGGAGTACTACCGGGGCGACGAGCCACTCAAGCGCAAAGTGGCCTCCACGCTGCTGGAGAGCTTCCTGTTCTACTCGGGCTTCTACTTGCCGATGTACTGGTCGAGTCGGGCCAAGCTGACCAACACCGCCGACATGATCCGGCTGATCATCCGCGATGAAGCCGTGCACGGCTACTACATCGGGTACAAGTTCCAGCGCGGGCTGGCGCTTGAGGACGCGGCAAGGCAGGCCGAGCTGAAGGACTACACCTACGAGCTGCTCTTCGAGCTCTACGACAACGAGGTGGAGTACACCCAGGATCTTTACGACGAAGTTGGGCTCACCGAGGACGTCAAGAAATTCCTGCGTTACAACGCCAACAAGGCGCTGATGAATCTTGGCTACGAGGCGCTGTTCCCGCGCGACGAGACCGACGTCAACCCCGCGATCCTGTCGGCGCTGTCGCCCAATGCCGACGAGAACCACGACTTCTTCTCCGGATCGGGGTCGTCGTATGTGATCGGCAAGGCCGTCGTCACCGAAGACGAGGACTGGGACTTCTAAGATCGCGGGTCACTGATGGGCATTCGACTGATCCTGCAACCGGCGTGGCTGCGATTCCTGGTGTGGGCGCTTATCCTTGCCGTGGCATGGGGCGCAATTTTCAGCTTCCAGTCGCGTGCTGAGATCGAGAGCACCATCCTGTCAGCCATCTTCTTCGGCGCTGCCTTTGCGGGATATCTCACTGCCGCTACTCAGAGCACGCACCGGCGAGCCCTGCAGGCGCTATCCGGACTCAGCCAAGCCGAACGTTCCCAGGCAATCGATGCCGTCGCGCATGGCGCCGTGCCTGCCGATCCCGAAGTGCGGGCGTCGGCGACGCGGCTCGGCAGGGCTTTTCTGCGCAACAAGTCCGCCGATCAACTCAAGCGCACGCAGCTATGGACGTGGTTGAATTTCGGGATCCTCATCGGGGCCAGCGTCGCGGCGGCCGTGGTGAACTTTGCCAACGAAAGGGTGTTTTACCTGGCGGTCGCTGTACTAGCGGTGATCGTGCTGCCGTTCTCGTCGCTGAGCATGCGACGTATTCAACGAAATGTCGCGCTGCTTACCGGAGGCCCCGCGTAGGCGGTGCTAGCTGGGTCGCTGTTTATCGTTGCGCATGAACTCGCGGTGCGCCGGACACCATCGACGCCAGCAGGTTGGGCCGACCTGACCCTCATATTGGTCCGCCCCGTGAGCCTTGGCCATTCGTACTTCGATGAACTGCGGATGCCCCCGGTTACAGAATGTGCCAGTGGGCTGCCGCCACCCGATGGGCTCCATGCGGGCCAATGGTATTCGTCTTCAGATGCCAACCGGAATGGTGCGAGCGGTAATGATTCGCTCGACGCGCAATTGACCAGCGGCCGCTCGACCCGACCCCGACCTCGTCCGCCACATCATTCGCGTCACCGCAGCGACGTGCTCGTTCCGACGAGACCAGGACTGCCAAAAGAGATGAACGGTGCATGAATTGTGTGAATGGTGAGCCCCGACGGTAGCGCCGTTGACTCACCTTTCGTGACACTTATGACGTGGCGATAACACCATCTTCGACGGCCGCTTTTTTCCGCTCAGTGATCCGGTGGCTGCAGGTTGGCTATCCGGAAGGCGTTCCTGGTCCGGACCGCGTGCCGTTGCTTGCGCTGCTGCGCAGCACACCGCTGACCGAGGATGAGATCACCGAAGTAGTCGACTCCATCGACGAGGAGGTCGAGGGCGAGGTTGACCGCGACGTGATCGCGGATTTCATCTCCGACATGACGCAATACGACGCCGGTCCGGAGAACATCGCGCGGGTGGCCGCCAGGCTTGCCGCCGCCGGTTGGCCGCTGGCGGGTATCGCCGAGGCGGCCGGCGGGGATGCGTCTAACGGCGAAGCTGCGACCTCAGAGACCGCATCACAAGCTTGACGTGTCGATCACGAACCGGTAGCGCACGTCGCTGGCCAGCACGCGCTCGTAGGCCTCGTTGATGTAGTCGGGTTCGATGAGTTCGATTTCCGGTGTTACGTCGTGCTCGGCGCAGAAGTCCAGCATCTCCTGGGTCTCGGCGATCCCGCCGATGTTCGACCCGGACAGGCTGCGCCGCCCCAGCGCCAGCGGGAACGCCGGCACCTCCATCGGGTGCTCGGGGATGCCCAGCTCCACGAGTGTGCCGTCGACGTCAAGCAGGTTCAGATAGTCGCCGAGCGGCAGATTCGCCGACACGGTGTTCAGGATCAGATCAAAGTTGCTGCGCAACTTGCGGAAAGTGTCGCGATCGGCGGTGGCGTAGTAGTGGCTGGCGCCCAGGCGCAGTCCGTCCTCCATCTTTTTCAGCGACTGCGACAGCACCGTCACGTCTGCGCCCATCGCCGCGCCCAGCTTGACGCCCATGTGGCCGAGCCCGCCCAGGCCGATGATCGCCAGCCGGGTGTTCTGTCCGGCATTCCAGTGCCGCAGCGGCGAAAAGAGCGTGATGCCGGCGCACAACAGAGGGGCCGCCTTGTCCAGCGGCAGCGAGTCGGGGATGCGCACGACGAAGTTTTCGTCGACGACGATTGCCTGGCTGTAGCCGCCCTGCGTTGGCGTGCCGTCTTTGTCGACGGAGTTGTAGGTGAAGGTCGCGCCCGGCTTGCAGTACTGCTCGAGGCCGGCCTGGCAGCTACTGCAGTGTCCGCAAGAGTTCACCATGCAGCCGACGCCGACGTGCTCGCCCACCTTGTACTTGGTGACCTCAGAGCCGACCGCGCTCACCACGCCGGCGATCTCGTGGCCGGGAATGACAGGGTAATTCGGTTGGCCCCATTCGGCTTTGACGGTGTGGATGTCGGAGTGGCAGATCCCAGCGAACTTGATATCGATCGCCACGTCGTGCGGGCCGGGGTCGCGGCGGGTGATCGTGGTCTTGGTCAGCGGCTCGGTCGCCGAGGTAGCGGCATAGGCGGAAACAGTGCTCATGGACAATCCTCTTGAGTGCGCTTGTCGTCAGTATCGAACTCTTCAGTATCGAACGCTATTGAACGTACCGATAATAGCATAGATAGCCTATGTATTTCTGTCTGTCCGGTCGCCGCCGACCGCCAGCGTTAGTTGATGGGGGCGTTGACCCAGCGCAGGTCGTCGATGACGCCGCGAGCCGCAACGATGCCTTCACCGGTCTGCCAGATCTCATTGTTGACCGCGAAAATCCGATTGTCGCGGGTGGCGGACAGCTTGCGCCACGGGCCGCTGTCGAAGATGGTGGCGGCGCGGTCCTTGGCGGCCGGCGACGCGAACGACACGTAGACGAGGTCGGCATCGGCCGCGGAGAAGTCCGGATTGCCCGCCAGGTCGGTGTCGGTGCTGCCCATCTCGATGTAGGGCTTGTCGGTAAACCGTTGCGCCGCAGGGCGATCGACGCCGACCGCGGTCAGCACACTGGCCGGGAAGTTGTCGGCGCCGTATACCCGGATGGTGTTCTCGGTGAACTGCACGACCGACGCCTGGTAGTGGGCGGCGTCGTGCGCGGCGCCGTCGTCACGGGCTTTCCTGGTGAAGTCGTCGATCAGGCCGCCGGCGGCGTCGGCCCGCCCGGTTGCCGCGCCCACTCCGCGCAGGTTGTCTTCCCAGGCCGCGCCGGGCGCCGCGGTGAACACCGTCGGCGCGATCGCCGCCAGCGCCGAGTACAACTTCGGCGTCAACGCTTGGGAGCCCAGGATCAAATCCGGCTTGGCCGCCTCGATAGCCGCCAGGTCGGGACCGCTGCGGGGGCCCACGCCCGGCAGCCGATGCAGGACCGTGCCCAGGTAGGACGGCTGGCTGGAGGACCCGTCGGGCAGGGCGGCGGCGACGGTCCGCGATTGCAGGCCCAACGCGCACAGCGCGTCAAGCTGGTCGCCGGAGAGCACCACGATGCGCTGCGGATCGGCGCGCACCTGGGCCACATCGGGATGCACCCCCGCCGCGTTGTGGGCCGTCCGAGTCGATGGCCCGGGGTCCGGCTCAGCAGGTTGCGGCGCACACGACTCGTCCGGTCGGCGCTGGTTGCCCAGCACTCCGGCTCCCGCGATTTGGGTGGTGCTGGTGATCACCGACGTCGGCGGCGAGCCGGCGCCGGGCGCACCCGTCCTGCAACCACTGCACAGTGCGGCCGAAATCGCTGCCGCAGCGGCAGCGCACATGACGGGTCGCGCACCCCTGAACAGCACGGGTCCGACGGTAACACCCGGTTAGCTGACGCCGGCCGCGCGTGCTTGACGAGTACGGCGCCAGCGTTTCCCGCGCAGTACGACAGTTTGTAGGACCAGTCGCTCGCCGGACACGGTTGAACGCTAGACTCAAGTGCCACTGATCCCAGTCGCCCTGCCCGACGTTTGGAGGAGCTCTTGACCGCCGAAGCGCCCCCGCTGGGAGAACTCGAGGCCGGTCGTCCGTACCCGCCCCGAACAGGCCCTAAAGGCAACCTGGTCTACCGGCTGATCACCACCACCGATCACAAGATGATCGGGATCATGTATGTGGTCACCTGTTTCATTTTCTTCTTCATCGGCGGCCTGCTGGCGCTGCTGATGCGTACCGAGTTGGCTGCGCCGGGTCTGCAGTTCTTGTCTAACGAGCAGTTCAACCAGCTGTTCACCATGCACGGCACGATCATGCTGCTGTTCTATGCGACTCCGATCGTGTTCGGGTTCGCCAACCTGGTGCTGCCGCTGCAGATCGGCGCGCCCGACGTCGCGTTCCCGCGGCTGAACGCGTTCTCGTTCTGGTTGTTCTTGTTCGGCGCGATGATCAGCATGGCCGGTTTCATCACTCCGGGCGGGGCCGCCGACTTCGGCTGGACCGCATACACCCCGCTGACCGACGCCATCCACTCGCCGGGCCCCGGCGGGGACCTGTGGATTATGGGGCTGATCGTCGCCGGTCTGGGCACCATCCTGGGCGGGGTCAACATGATCACCACGGTGGTGTGCATGCGCGCACCGGGCATGACGATGTTCCGCATGCCGATCTTCACCTGGAACATCCTGGTGACGTCGATCCTGGTGCTGCTGGCGTTCCCGCTGCTGACCGCGGCATTGTTCGGGCTGGCCGCCGACCGGCACCTGGGCGCCCACGTATACGACGCGGCCAACGGCGGAGTTCTGTTGTGGCAGCACCTGTTCTGGTTCTTCGGCCACCCCGAGGTCTACATCGTGGCATTGCCGTTCTTCGGCATCGTGACCGAGATTTTCCCGGTGTTCTCCCGTAAACCGATCTTCGGCTACACCACATTGGTCTACGCGACGCTGTCGATCGCCGCGTTGTCGGTTGCGGTGTGGGCGCACCACATGTTCGCCACGGGTGCCGTGCTGCTGCCCTTCTTCTCCTTCATGACCTATCTGATCGCCGTGCCGACCGGCATCAAGTTCTTCAACTGGATCGGCACGATGTGGAAGGGCCAGTTGACGTTCGAGACGCCGATGCTGTTCGCGGTCGGCTTCCTGATCACCTTCCTGTTGGGTGGTCTGACCGGGGTGCTGCTGGCCAGCCCGCCGCTGGACTTCCACGTCACCGACAGCTATTTCGTGGTCGCGCACTTCCACTACGTGCTGTTCGGGACCATCGTGTTCGCCACCTTCGCCGGCACGTATTTCTGGTTCCCGAAGATGACCGGCCGGCTGCTTGACGAGCGGCTGGGCAAGCTGCATTTCTGGTTGACGTTCATCGGTTTTCACACCACGTTCTTGATTCAGCACTGGCTGGGCGATTTGGGTATGCCGCGCCGCTACGCCGATTACCTGCCTACCGACGGATTCCAGCCTTACAACGTCGTCTCCACGGTCGGGGCGTTCATCCTTGGCGTGTCGATGATTCCGTTCGTCTGGAACGTCTTCAAGAGTTGGCGCTACGGCGAGGTCGTGACTGTCGACGACCCATGGGGATACGGCAACTCGCTGGAGTGGGCCACTAGTTGCCCTCCGCCGCGGCACAACTTCACCGAGCTGCCCCGCATCCGGTCCGAGCGCCCGGCCTTCGAGTTGCACTACCCGCACATGGTGGAACGACTTCGCGCCGAGGCGCATGTGGGGCGTGCACACGGCCCGACGGACAAAGACGTCACCCGGCAGGATGACGTCCAGGTTCGCAGCTGATGGGCCGTCTCATCGGCAATCTGGGGTGACCAGGCCGCGCATGGTGTCGGCGCTGATCACCGTCACCGGCGTCGATAAACCGGGCGTGACGTCGGCGCTTTTCGAGGTCCTTGCGGGCCACAAGGTGGAACTGCTCAACGTCGAACAAGTGGTGATCCGCGGGCGGCTGACGCTGGGTGTACTGGTGTCGGCTCCGCTGGAAGTGGCCGAGGGCAAGGCGCTGCGGGCCGAAGTCGAGGCGGCCATCCACTCGGTCGGCCTCGACGTCAGCATCGACCGCAGCGATGATCTGCCGATCATCCGGGAGCCGTCGACGCACACCATCATGGTGCTGGGTCGGCCGATCACCGCCGAGGCGTTCGGCGCGGTCGCCCAGGCGGTGGCCGCGCTGGGGGCCAACATCGACCTCATCCGCGGCGTCTCCGACTATCCGGTCACGGGCCTTGAGCTGAGGGTCTCGGTGCCGCCGGGGGTTTTTGGTCAGCTGCAGGCCACGCTGACGCAGGTGGCCGCGGACGCGGGTGTGGACGTGGCGGTGGAGGCTTACAGCCTGTCCCGGCGGGCCAAACGACTGATCGTGTTCGACGTCGACTCGACGCTGATCACCGGCGAAGTCATCGAAATGCTGGCCGCCCGGGTGGGCGCCCAGGACGCGGTCGCTGCCATCACCCAGGCCGCGATGCGCGGCGAATTGGACTTCGCGGAGTCGTTGCACCAGCGGGTCGCCACCTTGGCCGGCCTGCCCGCCGAGGTGCTCGACGAGGTCGGCGAACAGTTGGAGCTGACGCCCGGCGCGCGAACCACGATTCGGACGCTTCGGCGGTTGGGATATCACGTGGGCGTGGTCTCCGGCGGCTTCCGGCAGGTCATCGATCCGCTGGCGCAAGAGTTGATGCTGGATTTCGTCGCTGCCAACCAGCTGGAAATCGTCGACGGCAGAATCACCGGCCGGGTCATCGGCCCGATCATCGACCGCGCGGGTAAAGCCAAGGCGCTGCGGGACTTCGCGCATCAGGCCGGCGTGCCGATGGAGCAGACGGTCGCGGTCGGTGACGGCGCCAACGACATCGACATGCTGGCCGCTGCGGGCCTGGGCATCGCCTTCAACGCCAAACCGGCACTGCGAGAAGTCGCCGACGCGTCGCTGAGCCACCCGTACCTGGACACCGTGCTGTTTTTGCTGGGCGTCACGCGCGGCGAGATCGAGGCCGCCGACGCGGTCGACGGGGTGGTGCGACGAGTCGAGATCCCGCCCGAGTAGGTGGCGTCTGCTCGCCGGGCGACGTGACCCGAGGACCGTCGCGGCGTCCCGGTACGGCACGATGGGCGGGTGCCCGAAACCGGAAGCAGGAGGTGAAATCCGAGGATTCGAGAGAATCCGAGGGTGGAACCGACCAGACTCGCGACGCAGCCGACCTGGATCTACTGATCGACTTCACCGACGTTTCGCTGCGCCGTGATGGTCATGTGCTGGTCGGGCCGGTCAGCTGGTCGGTGGAGCTCGACGAACGCTGGGTGATCATCGGGGCCAACGGTGCCGGGAAAACGTCGTTGTTGCGTATCGCCGCAGCCGCCGAGCACCCCTCGTCGGGCATCGCCTACGTGCTTGGTGAGCGGCTCGGCCGGGTAGACATGTCCGAGCTGCGCTCCCGGGTGGGCTTGAGTTCCTCGGTGTTGGCGCAACGGATTCCCGGCCATGAGGTGGTGCGCGACCTCGTCGTCTCGGCGGGCTACGCGGTGCTCGGCCGCTGGCGGGAACGTTACGAGGATGTCGACTACCACCGGGCGCTCGACATGCTGGAGAGCCTGGGCGCCGAGCACTTGGCCGACCGCAGCTACGAAACCCTTTCGGAGGGCGAGCGCAAGCGGGTGCTGATCGCGCGGGCGTTGATGACCGACCCCGAGCTGCTGTTGCTCGACGAGCCGGCCGCCGGTCTGGACCTGGGCGGCCGCGAGGAGCTGGTGGCGCGGCTGACCGACCTGGCCGCCGACCCCGACGCGCCCGCACTGGTCCTGGTCACCCACCACGTCGAGGAGATTCCGCCCGGCTTCAGCCACTGCATGCTGATGGCGCAGGGACAGGTCGTCGCGGCGGGTTTGCTGGCAGACGTGCTGACCAGCGAGAATCTGTCCGCGGCGTTCGGTCAGGCGATCACGGTGGACGTGATCGACGGGCGTTACTTCGCCCGGCGCACTCGCACCCGTGCGGCCCACCGGAGGCGCTGATGAATTCACCGCAAGACCAGCCCCCGCTGACGCCGCGGCCCGCCGCGACCGTGATGCTGGTCCGCGACAGCCCAGGCAGTCCAGGCGGCATCTCTGTGTTCTTGATGCGCCGGCACTCGGCGATGGAATTCGCCGCGGGTGTGATGGTGTTTCCCGGCGGCGGCGTGGACGACCGCGACCGCAACGCCCAGATCGCCTGGGCCGGACCGCCGCCGTCGTGGTGGGCGCAGCGGTTCGGCATCGAAACCGAGCTGGCCGAGGCGCTGGTGTGCGCCGCGGCCCGCGAGACCTTCGAGGAATGCGGGGTGTTGTTCGCCGGCCCGGTCGACGACCCGACCGGAATCGTCGGCCTGGTTGAGAATGCGTCGGTGTACCGCGAATCCCGGCAGGCGCTGGCCGACCGGACGGTGTCGTTCGCCGACTTCCTGCGCCGAGAGAACCTGGTGCTGCGGGCTGACCTGCTGCGGCCGTGGGCCAACTGGGTCACCCCCGAAGCCGAACGCACCCGACGCTACGACACCTACTTCTTCGTCGGAGCGTTGCCGCAGGGTCAGCGCGCCGACGGGGAGAACACCGAATCCGACCGCGCGGGTTGGACGACGCCGCAGGCCGCCATCGACGACTTCGCGGGCGGGCGCAACTTCCTGCTACCGCCGACCTGGACTCAGCTGGATTCGCTGGCCGGACGCACGGTCGCCGAGGTGCTGGCCGTCGAGCGTCAGATCGTCCCCGTTCAGCCACACCTGGAGGTCGACGGCGACAACTGGGTGTTCGAGTTCTTCGACTCCGACCGCTACCACGCGGCGCGGAAAGCCGGCGGCCTGGGATGGCGGCTTTGAGCGAGTTCGTCAGCATCCACCTGAGCGCGGACCGCCCGGGCGTCGGCACCCTGGTGCTGTCGCGGCCGCCCACCAACGCCATGACCCGCCAGGCCTACCGGGAGATCGGACAGGCCGCCGCCGAGGTCGGTCGGCGCGACGACATCGCTGCCGTGATCATCTTCGGCGGCCACGAGATCTTCTCCGCCGGCGACGACATGCCTCAACTGCGCACATTGACCACGCCGGAAGCCGCGACCTGGGCCGGCGCCCGCCGCGACGCCGTCGACGCCGTCGCGGCGATCCCGAAGCCGACCGTGGCCGCGATCACCGGATACGCGCTGGGCGCCGGGCTGGGCCTGGCGCTGGCCGCCGATTGGCGGGTGAGCGGTGACAACGTGCGGTTCGGGGCGACAGAGATCCTGGCCGGTTTGGTGCCCGACGGCGGCGGGATGGCGCGACTGACCCGCACGGTCGGGGTCAGCAGGGCCAAGGAACTGGTGTACAGCGGGCGGTTCTTCGACGCCGAGGAAGCGCTGGCCGTGGGCCTGATCGACGACATGGTGGCTCCGGACGGCGTGTACGACGCCGCCGCGGCCTGGGCCGGCCGCTTCGTCGACGGACCGCAGTACGCTTTGGCCGCGGCCAAGGCCGGCATCGACGAGGTGTTTGCGCTGGCTCCGGCCGAGCGGCTGGCCGCCGAACGCCGCCGCTTTGTGGACGTCTTCGGCGATGCAACTAAGCTGGCCCTTCGTGACGAGGAGTTCGAAGACCGGCGCTGATCCGGCGCCGCAACCGCACGCCACAGCCGAGCAGGTTGAGGCCGCCCGCCACGACAGCAAGCTGGCCCAAGTGCTCTACCACGACTGGGAAGCGGAGAACTACGACGAGAAGTGGTCGATCTCCTACGACCAGCGCTGCATCGACTACGCACGGGACTGCTTCGACGCCATCGTTCCCGACGACGAGATCTATCGGCTGCCCTACGACCGTGCCCTCGAATTGGGCTGTGGGACAGGATTTTTCCTGCTGAACTTGATCCAGTCCGGCGTTGCGCGGCGTGGTTCGGTCACCGACCTGTCACCGGGGATGGTCAAAGTCGCGACCCGCAACGGGCAGTCACTGGGGCTGGACATCGACGGCCGGGTGGCCGACGCCGAGGGCATCCCATACGAGGACAACACGTTCGACCTGGTGGTGGGACATGCTGTGCTGCACCATATTCCGGATGTCGAGCTATCGCTGCGCGAGGTGCTGCGGGTGCTGCGGCCCGGTGGTCGCTTCGTGTTCGCCGGCGAGCCGACCGGCGTCGGCGACGGCTACGCCCGGGCGTTGTCGACCTTGACGTGGCGGGTTGCCACCAACGTCACCAAGCTGCCGGGTCTGGGCAGCTGGCGGCGCCCGCAGGCCGAGCTCGACGAATCCTCTCGCGCCGCGGCGCTGGAGGCCCTCGTCGACCTGCACACCTTCGCTCCCAGCGACCTGGAAAATATGGCCGCCAGCGCGGGTGCCATCGACGTCGAGACCGCCACCGTCGAGTTCACCGCCGCCATGCTGGGCTGGCCGCTGCGGACCTTCGAGTACGCGGTGCCCGCCGACCGGCTGGGCTGGGCCTGGGCCAAGTTCGCGTTCAACAGCTGGAAGACGTTGAGTTGGGTCGACGAGAACCTGTGCCGCCGGGTGGTGCCGAAGGGCTGGTTCTACAACGTGATGATCACCGGAATCAAGCCGTCCTGAACTTCGGGCTCGACGACGTTGCTTACCTGACCTCGGACACCGGCTCCGCGGCGCTCAGCGTGGTAGACACGTTTCCGCTGACCGACCGTGTCGCCGAGATCGGCGCCCTACGAAGGCAATTCGGTGATCGGACGCCGGCTCTGGTGGAAACTGTGCTGCTGCGGCGCCGCGCGGTCGACAAACTGCCCGGCACCGGCGAGTGGCTGTTCACCGACGAGGCGCTGCAGCAAGCCAGCGCTGCACCCGTGGCGTCGCATCGGGCGCAGCGATTGGCCGGGCGCGTCGTGCACGACGTGACCTGCTCGATCGGCACCGAGGTCGCGGCGCTGCGCGACACGGCAGCCCGGGCGGTCGGCAGTGACATCGACCCGGTGCGGCTGGCGATGGCGCGGCACAACCTCGGCGCCGCGGAAGGCCCAGTCGACCTGTGCCGCGCCGACGCGCTGCACCCGGTCACGCGCGACGCCACCGTCGTCGTCGACCCGGCCCGTCGGGCCGGCGGGCGGCGCCGCTTCCACCCAGGCGACTATCGGCCCGCGCTGGACCAGCTCTTCAATGTCTATACCCGCCGGGACCTGGTCGTAAAGTGCGCTCCCGGAATCGATTTCGACATCGTGGCCCACCTCGGCTTCGACGGCGAGATCGAAGTGACCTCCTACCGCGGGTCGGTGCGAGAAGCGTGCCTGTGGTCCGCGGACTTGGCCGTGCCGGGCGTGCGCCGTCGCGCCAGCATCCTCGACCGCGGCGAACAGATCACCGATGCCGAGCCGGACGACTGCCCGGTGCGGCCGCCCGGCCGGTGGATCGTGGACCCCGACGGCGCGGTGGTGCGGGCCGGTCTGGTGCGCCACTACGCCGCCCGGCACGGGCTGTGGCAGCTAGACCGGCACATCGCCTACCTGTCCGGGGACCGGTTGCCGGCGGGGGAGCGCGGGTTCGAAGTTCTGCAGCAGCTGCCCTTCGACGAGCGTCGGTTGCGTCAGGCACTGTCCACGCTCGACTGCGGCGCGTTGGAGATCCTGGTACGCGGCGTGGATGTCGACCCCCCGGCGCTGCGACGACGGTTGGCGCTGCGCGGCGGGCGATCGTTGACGGTGGTGGTCACCCGAGTCGGAACGGGCACCGCGGCGCGAGGGACTGCGCTGGTGTGCCGAGCGTCGCGCTAACGCTGGGCGCGCAGCGGACGTTTCCCGCCCGTCGCGATAACGGCCGGGTAGGCTGGTGAGACGGCATTTCAGCCGTTCTGAGTCTGCGAGGACAATTCGACCGATGCGCAACCTGATCGCGGCCGCGCTGATCGCGGCCGGAGCCCTGCTGGGCTGGTCCGGCGTGCCGGTCGCGGCCGCGGACTCGGCTTGCCCAACTTTGGGTGGCGATGTCGAGGATGATCAAACCTGCCATGTACATGCCTCCACGCCCACCTACACCCTGGACATGAAGTTTCCACTCGACTATCCCGACGAGCAGGCACTGACCGATTACCTCAGCCAGAACCGGGACGGATTTCTCAGCGTCGCGCAGACGTCGTCGCAGACCTCGGGAACCCGCGACGTGCCGTACCAAATGGAGGTGACCTCCGAGCAGTACCACTCCGGCCAGCCGCCGGGCGGCACCCGAAGTGTGGTACTCAAGGTCTTCGAAGATCTCGGTGGGCCGCGGCCGTCCACTTCTTACAAGGCGTTCAACTACGACCTCGGCGCGCAGAAGGCGATCACCTTCGACACGCTTTTCGCGCCCAACAGCAAACCGCTTGACTCCATTTATCCGATCGTGCAGCGCGAGGTGGGACGCCAGACCGGGCTCGGTGCCGCGATCCTGCCCGGTTCGGGCCTCGATTCGTCGCACTACCAGAACTTCGCCATCACCGACGATGAGGTGATTTTTTACTTCGCGCCCGGAGAGCTACTGCCGGCGTCCATCGCCGGCGCCAGCCAAGTCCATGTGCCGCGCAACGCCATTCCGCCGCTGGCCATCAAGGGCTGAGGCGTGCGGGGCTTGGCATTTTCCTCAGCGGCCCCGTAGGCCGCAACAGTCACATCTGCCACGCCGATCTCTGCAGCCCGCCAGTTCAGTTCGGCGCGAAGCTGTATACCTGGCCGTCGCTGGTGGCGGCGACCACCCGGCGGTCGCGGCCGATCGAGACCCCGACCGGGTATCCGGTCGCCTTGGGTAGCGGGAAGTTGCCAAGCGTGCGGCCATCGCCGGGATCGAAGGCCAGCAGCGACATGCCTCGTGCTCCCTCGCCGGGTCCACCGGTCACCACGACATAGCCGACGCCC